>Ga0172379_10005249_pt1 | contig 18264 bp, 18 predicted proteins | sample GrowelOW334metaG_FD_119756 | JGI IMG/M metagenome (GOLD analysis project Ga0172379, IMG submission 119756) | Groundwater microbial communities from an aquifer near a municipal landfill in Southern Ontario, Canada - Groundwater well OW334 metaG | ecosystem: Environmental > Aquatic > Deep...
AACCAAGTCCCATAGCAATCCCGCGGATCAACAATGAGGCAACAATATTCTTCTTTGTCCGAAGACTTCGTTCGCTCCCTTCGGTAAAAAATGACGTAATTCTTTTCATAGAAAAATCGATAAAACAGATCGTACCGGTTGATACCGTATCATAGTTTTTGGCAGAGCATGGTACCGATGAACGAACGTCGAAAGAACAATTCGCAAGATCCCGAACCGATCAAGGAAGTGATAAGAGTTTCAATGCAGCCGTACTTCGCGTTGTTACAAAATATCGGAACATAAGTATCGGCGTCAGCATGATCCGAGAAGAAAATCCAAAATACAATTGATAATACATCAGAATATTCCGATACATCACCAATCGAAGCTCCGGCGAAGCCTGTTTGGTACTCTGACTGCCGTGATGAATGATCTTTGCCGTTGGAGTAAAGATAATCTTTAAGCCTTTTTCTTTAATTCGCTGACACAGATCTACATCGTTGTATAAGATGGAAAACCGCTCATCAAAGATATAGCCGTCCAAGGCAGAACGGCGGATCATGATACACGTCGCATCTGGCTGATCGATCTCTTTCTCCACCGTATGATCGAAGGAACTCATCAAATATCTCCGATTGAGAAAATGCAGCGAACAATACATTGCTACGGCATTGCCAATCGAAGGAAACCTTTTGCATGAATGCTGAAGTGATCCGTCCGGTAATTGCAAGCGGCATGAAACGATTCCCGCAGTTTTTTTTTCATCCAAAAAATCCGCCATTCGCTGAATAGTCCCGGGAAATACTTCTGTATCACTTCCGAGCAATAGAACATATTCCCCGGATGAATTGGCAAATCCGATATTATTTCCCCCCGCGTATCCGGTGTTCACAGAATTTTTGATCAATTGTATTTCGGGAAAGTCCGTTGAGACCATCTCTGCAGAACCGTCGATAGAGGCGTTGTCCACAACGATGATTTCCCATGTACAGCGCGGAGGATAGATACGGATGGACTGTAAACACGCATGTAACAGCCGGCGGGTATTCCACGAGGTGATGATAATTGAAAGTTTCATCACTCTATATTTTCAATTCTTTCATTACGGTACCGAGATCTTTATCACCCCGGCCGGAAAGATTAACGATAATTGACTTCCCTTTTCCTAGTTTAGACGCCAACGTCACTGAATAGGAAATCGCATGCGCCGATTCCAACGCTGGGATGATCCCTTCATTCCGGGAGAGCAATTGAAGAGCGTGCAATGCTTCTGTGTCTGTAACGGAAACGTATTCAACATATCCGTTATCCTTCAAATAACAATGTTCCGGACCAACGCCGGGATAATCCAGTCCAGCCGAAATGGAATGAGCGATTTCGATCTGTCCGTGTTCGTCCTGTAACAGGTACTGCATTGAGCCGTGGAGAACACCTTGACGTCCTTTCGCCAACGCAGCGGAATGTTTTCCGGTATCTAAACCATATCCTGCTGCTTCCACACCGAAGAGTTTTACACCGGGAACATCGTTTAGGAACGGATAAAATATTCCCATAGCGTTACTTCCACCGCCGACACAGGCAACAACTGCGTCGGGCAGTTTCTGTTCTTGCTCTAGAATTTGTTGACGCGCTTCAATTCCGATGACAGACTGAAAATCGCGCACCATCATGGGATACGGATGCATACCAACGACAGAACCAATGATATAAAACGTATCCTGAACATTGGTCACCCAATCTCTGATCGCTTCAGACGTTGCATCTTTCAGCGTCTTGCTGCCGGATGAAACAGGACGCACTTCCGCTCCCAATAATTTCATCCTATACACGTTCGGTGCCTGTCGCTCCATATCCTCTTCACCCATATAGACGATACACTGTAAACCAAACAAAGCGCAGACCGTGGCAGTAGCAACACCATGTTGTCCGGCTCCAGTTTCCGCAATAATTCGTTTCTTCCCCATTCTCCTGGCAATCAAAATCTGACCTATCGTATTATTAATCTTATGCGCACCGGTATGGCAGAGATCTTCCCTTTTCAGATAAATTTTTGCACCTCCAGCGTACTCCGTTAAACGCTGTGCAAAAAACAATGGTGTTTCCCTGCCGGCAAAATTTTTCAAGTAATAGTGGAGTTCCTTCTGAAAGGAATCGTCATTTTTTACTTTTTCATACCACGTCGTCAATTCTTCAGACGCCGGCAGCAGCGTCTCCGGAATATATCGTCCACCGTACACTCCAAAGTGTCCGCGCTCATCGGGAACATTGGGATAGGGAGTTGTTAATGCCATGCTACTCTGACTCCATTGTTTGTTCAAATGCCTGCCGTGCCCGTTCCGTAAATAGGCGCACTTTTTCTTTATCTTTTTTCCCCGGTTCCAGCTCCACTCCGCTGCTGACATCAACTCCCCACGGAGTGACAATACCGATCGCTTCCGCCACATTTTCTGGCGTTAATCCACCCGCAAGAATAATTTTCCCAAATTCATTCGCTTCCCTCGAAAGAAGCCAATTGAATGATTTCCCTGTACCGCCGAATTCCTTTTCATCGAATGCATCTAGGAGAAAAGCGGCCACATGATAATCGTCAAAATAGACACTCTTTATTGAATCGTTGACTCTGAATGCTTTTATTGCATTCGGAAAACAGTTGGTATAATCCGGCGTTTCGTCGCCATGAAATTGACAATAGGTCAATTTCACCAACGCGCCGACCGATTTTACGGCAGTCTGTTCTTCGTTAACGAAAACACCTACTGTTGCGATCTTCCCGCGAATTTTCTCGGCGATCTCTTTCGCTGCTTCCGGAGCGATATACCGCTTACTTTTCTTAAAAAAATTAAATCCAATCGCTGTTGCACCGGCATCAATAGCAGTAACGGCATCATCATAATTTGTAATTCCGCAAACCTTAATAAAATACGGACTCAACGTTTGTTCTCCCCAGTCCCAATCAATTCTTCCAGTGCTTTTCTCCGGTCCGGCTGCGCCATCAAATGTTCACCGACGAGCACGGCATCAAATCCTGCCTGCGACAGTCGTTCCACAGTATTGTAATTTTTAATGCCGCTTTCACTGACAGAGGTGCACGAATTCGGAATAAAATTTTTCAATTGCAGCGACAAATCCACATTTACACTGAACGATTGCAAATCCCGATTGTTGATGCCGATGATCGTTGCCCCTGCTTCCAATGCTCTGTCGATTTCTTCTTTTGAATGACATTCCACTAACACGGAAAGCGACAAATCATCCGACGTATTGAGAAAAGACTTCATCCGAAGATCGTCTAATGCAGCTACGATCAACAGAATTGCATCTGCGCCCATCACCCGCGATTCATAAATCTGATATTCGTCCACAATAAAGTCTTTTCGCAGAATGGGAAGAAACGATGCGCTTTTGGCGGAGGCGATATAATCGGCCCGTCCTTGAAAATATTTCTCATCTGTCAGCACGGAGATTGCGCTGGCTCCTCCTTCTTTGTATTCACGGGCGATTTTACTCGGGACAAAATCCCTCGTAATAACACCTTTTGACGGAGATGCTTTTTTAATTTCCGCAATACAGCTAATTCTTTCGTCGTTCTTCAGCGCCGCTCCGAAATCAAGCGTTGCGCTGCATTCCCATGCCGTATCGATCAGCTCTTCGAACGGAACGGTCAACTTTCGTTCTGCAACTTCGCTTTTTTTGTATTCCAGAATCTCGATCAGTTTATTATTCATTCGCTTCTATTATCACTTTTGGTCCTATTTTTATCTTTACCTGACGGATGCGGCGTTCATTTTTTTTCACAATTACAAAACAGATGTTTTCGTACCGTACTTCTTCGTTCAATTCCGGAATCCGTTCCGTCAGCGTATGCAAAAATCCGCTGATCGTATCATACTGCGAATCTTCCGGTATATCTGTTTTGAACCGTTCGTTAAAATCGTGGATACTCAATCCGCCGCTCACCACGGCAGTACCGTCACTGGCAGTAACAACATCAATCTGTTCCTCGTCGTATTCGTCACTGATCTCCCCGACAATCTCTTCCACAATGTCTTCGATGGTGATGATACCTTCTGTACCTCCGAACTCGTCGATGACAATAGCCATGTGCTGACGATTCTTCTGCAGCTCTTTCAACAGATCACTAATTTTTTTCGACTCGGGAACTAAATACGCCGGACGGATGACATCCTGCAAAATAATCAGATCACGGTGTTCCAGCATGCCGATCAGATCTTTGGTGTAAATGATGCCGACGATATTATCGATGGATTCACGGAAGACCGGAACGCGGGTGAATCCCTGATCTATCAACGAGTTCAACAGACGGTCTCGAGGCATACCGATATCCACGGCAAACACATCTGTTCTCGGCACCATCACCTCTTTCACTGTTGTATCGGTGAATTCCAAAATACTTTTGATCAGTTCATGTTCGGTTTTATCGATTGCGCCGCTACGTTCCCCCTCTTCCAGCACCTGAATCACTTCTTCTTCCGAAACAGCTTTTTTCTTTCCAATGATCAGCCGTTCTAAAAACGAACGAATGATCGACATCAGTGATTTTTCTGAATGGTTGCCGTTACGCATTGGTAAACTCGACAAGATCATTCAATTTTCGCAAAGCTGTTCCACTTTCAATCATGTCATTCGCTATGTGCACTCCCTCCACGATGGAGGCTGCTTTTCCTGAAACATAAATTGCAGCACCGGCATTCACTACTACTATGTCTTTCGGTGCTCCTTTTTTTCCGCTTAAAATTGATCTGATGATTCCGGCATTCTCTGCAGCATCGCCTCCCCCAACCGCAGATAATTCTGCGGTTGGAATACCGACGTCGTGATGATGAAAGGTAAATGTTGTCACTTTCCCATCCTTAATTTCACTCATACGGGTTTCACCAATTGTCGAAATTTCGTCCATCCCGCCATTACCGTGAACAATTAGTGCCCGTTCTGTACCAAGATCTAACAGCACATTGGCAAGAATTTCGGTTAAACCTCTTCGAAAAACACCAAGCACCTGCCGTTTTGCGCCGGCAGGATTGGTTAATGGACCAAGCACATTAAAGATTGTCCTCATACCCAGTTCCCGACGGACTGGGGCGGCATATTTCATTGCGCTATGAAGCATCTGTGCAAATAAAAAACCGATTCCAATTTCATCCAGACAAATTTCTACTTTTTCCTTGGGGATATCTATATTAACTCCCAGCGCATTCAAGACATCGGCACTGCCGCATTTGCTAGAAATAGCCCGGTTTCCATGCTTTGCCACAATGGCTCCCGCAGAGGCAGCAACCAGCGCCGAAGCGGTGGAGATATTAAATGTTCCCAGTCCATCGCCTCCAGTCCCACAGGTATCAATCACATGCGAATGTTTGGTGATGATCTTCGTTGATTTTTCACGCATCGCCAGCGCAGCTCCGGCAATTTCCGGCACAACTTCACCTTTCATCCGCAAAGCAGTAAGAAATGCAGAAATTAACGTTTCGCTTGCAGTACCGGACATAATCTCCAACACGCATTCATACGTTTCCTGTTTCGTCAGATCGGTTTTTTCGACCAATTTATGGATCGCTTCTTGTAACATAGTAGAATTTACTCTAAAACTCGTTGATATTCAATAAGTTACACGTTCTAAGAACAATCCTTTCGCCGGAGCGGATTGGCCGGCAGAAGAACGATTCTTCGATGCTTTAATTGTTTCAAAATCCTCTTCGTGGGTAAATCCTCTTCCCACATCAACCATTGTTCCTACTAGCGCACGAACCATCCCTTGAAGAAATCTATTGGCTCGAACAGTGTACACCAGCATATCGTCGGTACATGCCCAGTTTGATTCGAACACTTGGCACCGGTAGTGTTCAGTTTCCGAGTCCGATTTACAAAACGCCTGGAAATCATGAACACCAAGAATCGACGAAGCTGTACGATTCATCTTTTCAATATCAAAACGATAGCCGATCTGCCAGCAATATTTTCGGTTCACCGCCACCGGACGCAACGAAATATAATATCGGTATTCACGTACTTTGGCGCTGTAGCGGGATGAAAATGCTTCATCAATTTCTTCCACCTCATGAATGACGATGTCTTCGGGCAACAATCCGTTTAAAGCTCGGTGAAAATCAACAGCGGTCAATGATTTCTCAGTGAAAAAATTCGCAACTTGTCCTCGTGCATGAACACCGCTGTCCGTTCTTCCGGCACCCGTAATCGTAATACTCTCCCTGGTAACGGTGCTCAAGGTTTTTTCAATCTCTTCCTGCACACTGCGTCCGTTCGGCTGGCGCTGCCAACCGACGAAGTCTGTTCCGTCGTATTCAATAATCAGTTTAATGTTCCGCTTCATACGAAAAAGCCCCGCGTGGCGGGGCTTGAATTAAAATCGGTGGATGATGCTTACCTTCAATCCGTCCGGCTTCAGCCCGTCGTTGATCAGCGATGATTCGAGCCACCACGATCCGAGTGGATCCGTATTTCGTTGATTATACAATCGCACCAATCGTGCAGCATTGATTGCACTGATAATTCTGTTCACCACAATTGTTGCAATAACAAATTTTGAATTATTAAGCACTCGTTCGGAAGAAACGCGTAATGCGCGGTATTCTCTTCTATTATTGTCGGTATCCCATCTCCAATAATATCCGGAATTGACATCATACACTTTGATCAATTCCCTATCCTGAAGTTGTTTGTCGTTATATTCATACGTATCGTTAAAATTTCCAAGATTTACAAAATACTGATCGTTTTTCCCCGTAATTGCTGCACCGGCATGCGAAGAGGCATAATTCCGGGCATCATCTTGTAGCCAGGAACCGTACTGCCGGAAAGAAATATAGGTTAACCATAAACCACCTTCAGCGATTAACGAATACCGTCCTTCGTCAAAGCCGTCGGCATATAATTCACCCATTCCAGGGAGCAACAATGAATAGAATACCGCTTTCGTCGGAGATTTTTTTTCAACGAACAAAGGATCGGTTTCCTGAACTGTTATTTTCGATAACGAGGAAAATTCTGATCGGAGGTGATAAAGATTCTGCTGTGCGACTGCGGTAGAGACAAAACAGAAAGTAATTACTATGCGACGTATGGCTTTCATACTACTCCTCACTATTCGGTCGGTAGAACAACACCGGCCATGTGCAGCACGGATATTCTTGCCGATGCTGCTGTTGCGATGCGGTTGAATTGAAGTAGTATCAATCACTATCTATAGAACTCCTTTAAATACAGCGGAACTGATGATCGGAATCGACGGCTTCGGAATGATTACAGATGGTGCTGAAGCAACGCTCACCACTTCCCCTTCGCAATGTTCACCGGTAAATTCGCCGATACGTGCCATCGCAATTACATTTTCCAATGATGGATGGTACGGCACAGTAACACGAACATAATTATTCGTATAACCGGACAATGTATTATTTTCAATTGTTCCTTCAATCAACACCGGAAGAATTTTTCCTCTTTGCGACTGGTGAAACGCCGAACGTTTCATTTGTCCTACCACCCGTAACGAATCGCTGTGCGAATACCGCACGCGTGGTTCGATCCTTCCCGGATAATTCACGGAGGGTGTGTTGGGACGTTCCGAATAGGTGAAAACGTGAAGATAACTGACCGGCAGTTCATGGATAAAATTAAAACTTTCCTGGAAAATCGCTTCCGTTTCACCAGGAAATCCGACAATCACATCCACACCAATGCCGGCTTGCGGCGATTTGGAACGGATGGAATGGATTAATCGGTGATAATAGTCAGTTGTATAGCGCCTCCGCATTTTGCGTAGAATTTCATCGGTGCCGCTCTGCAGCGGAATATGGAAATGATCGCACACTTTTTTTGAGCCCAACCAAGTATCAATCAGTTCTTCCGTCAGCAAATTCGGTTCAATGGAACTGACCCGTATCCGTTCAATTCCGTCCACTCCATCCAACGCTGTCAATAATTGAATAAACGAACGATCTTCTTTTTTTCCGAAATCGCCTACATTCACTCCCGTCAGAATAATTTCTTTATATCCCATCTCAACCAGATGTCGCGCTTGTGTAACACACGCTTCAATCGACTGACTTCTGCTTTCTCCTCGCGCCAACGGAATAGTACAGAAGGCACAATTAAAATCACAACCATCTTGCACTTTTAAGAAGGCGCGCGTCCGGTCATCGACTCCGCCGGAATAGGCAGGACCAAAATCGTTCGCCGTTTCGATAGAACCGACAAAGACTTTCGGTGCCGAAAATTTTTGGAACGATCCTGCAAAATCGAATACGCGGAATTTTTCGCTGGCGCCCAGCACCATATCTACACCGTCAATCGATGCAATCGTTTCAGGATCGAGTTGCGCGTAACAGCCCACGACAGCAACAAACGCTTCCGGTGACGTGCGCATGGCGCGGCGCACGATCTGGCGTGCCTCCCTATCCGCACGTTCGGTGACCGAACAAGTGTTGATGATACAGACATCGGATGGTTCGGAGAACGGAACGATATCGAATCCGCGTTCTTTAAACTGACGCTGCAACGACGCGGTTTCCGCGTAGTTCAGTTTGCAGCCCAGCGTGTAGAATGATGCTTTCATTTTTGCTGCGATTCAATGTTATCATTTGTTATGCCGAACTTGTTTCGGCATCTTTTACAATAAACGATGCTAACATTCCCGCCTGATTGACGTCAGACGGGCAGGCGTCAGCATGACCTTCATTTTTCAATCAAAAACAATTTTTTTTCTTTAAATAGCAGTGCCGCTCACACCAAAGCGAGCGGCACCGGGTGTTACAGGATTACTTCAACGATGCTTCTTCATCCGCAGCGCGCTTTTCGTCTGCCGTCAATTCGACCGGCATAGCGTCTTTCAGCGTGATGGGAGGAAGTTTGTGTTTCGACACATAGTCATCGATGATCTTCTGTTCTTTTCCGCGCAAATATTCTACAACAGAAAGAACGATCTTCTTGCTTTCGCCATCGAATTCAATGACGGTCATCGGCAATTTGTCTCCAACCTGGAACGCTTCTGCAAGGTTCTTGATCGGGGTCTGCGATAATTGCGACAACGGCACGAATCCGTCAACGCCGAGCGGAAGTTCAACGATCACACCTTTTTCAATGATGCGAACGACTTTGCCTTCTACTTCAGTATTGACTTTGTACTGGCTGCCGAACGTATCCCACGGATTGTCGTTCAACTGCTTGTGTCCAAGCGAAATGCGGCGTTGATCTACATCAACACCGAGAATGATCACTTCAATGCTATCCCCTTTTTTCACAACTTCCCCAGGATGGCGAATTTTCTTCGTCCAGGAGAGATCGGAAATATGGATGAGACCGTCGATACCCTGTTCCAATTCAACGAAAACGCCGAAGTTGGTCAGGTTGCGGACTGTGCCGGTGTGGCGCGAACCGATAGGATATTTCACCATCAGCGAACTCCACGGATCGGGTTCAAGCTGTTTCATTCCGAGTGAGATTTTCTTTCCTGCTGCATCGAGGGACAGAATCACTGCTTCGATTACCTGACCCATAGAGACCATCTGTGACGGATGCTTTACATGCTGTGTCCAGCTCATTTCAGAAATGTGAATCAAACCTTCGATACCTTTTTCGATCTCGATAAACGCGCCGTAATCGGTGAGCGAAACAACTTTCCCGCTGACTTTTTTGCCGATCGGATACCGTTCGTCGATCTTCTCCCAGGGATGCGGCTGCAACTGTTTCATGCCGAGCGAGATACGTTTCTTTTCCTGATCGAAATCGAGCACCACCACGTTCACAGTCTGATCGAGTTTCACCACTTCGGAAGGATGGTTGATACGGCCCCATGAGAGGTCGGTAATATGAACGAGACCGTCCACACCGCCGAGATCGATGAACACACCGAAGTCGGAGATGGCTTTGACAATACCTTCCAGGATTTGACCTTTTTCAAGGCCAGAGAGGATGGCTTTGCGCTGGTCTGCAAGTTCTTCTTCAACAAGAATCTTATGGCTGACGACGATATTTTCTGATGGGTGGTTCACTTTTACCACGCGGAAATCCATATCGCGACCCAACAGTGCATCAAAGTCGCGCACGGGGCGGACGTCGATTTGCGAACCGGGAAGGAATGCATCAATGCCCATCACATCCACAACCAAACCGCCTTTAATGCGGCGAATGATTTTACCCTGAACAACGTCGCCATTGGTATAGGACTTGGTAACTTTTTCCCAGACGCGCATGAAGTCGGCACGTTTGCGGGAAAGAACCATTTGTCCGTCTTTATCTTCGATGCTCTCGAGAAATACTTCGACTTCATCGCCGATTTTCAATTCTTTAATGTTCGGGAATTCGCCGATCGGAACAGTACCTTCGGATTTAAAACCGATATCCAGCACCACATCGTTATGGCTGATGAATACAATTCTCCCTTTGACTATTTCACCCTGAGTAATTTTTCCCAGCGTTCCTTCGTACATCTCCATCAACTGCTTCATTTCCTCGTCGGAATAGGGCTTCTCGTCGATGAGTACATCTATTTCTTCATTTTGTGACATTACATGTCTCCATGTTCCCTGCACCGCGGTGAGCTGCTGCACGGGAACCAGATCGTTATTTCGCGAATTGTCAGATGGTCATCAAATTCCGACGCAACACTTAAATAACGATCGCATTACTGATTAGTGTATGATTTAGTTTATTGTGGATGACCTGAAACAATTTTTTTTAGTACTATTGTTAATATTTCGATTCAATTTCTTTTTTTACCCGCTCCATCAGCCATTGCGGTGTGGAGGTGGCGCCGCTAATGCCAACCGTTGCCGCTCCGACAAACCATTCATTTTTTAATTCCGATTCATTCTCCACAAAATAGGTTTTCGCATTTTCAGACTTTGCAATTTCATACAGCACTTTGCCGTTCGAGCTCATTTTTCCGGCAACAAAAATCATCACATCATTGCTTTTGGAAAACTCGCGCAATTTTTTATCCCTGCCGCTGACCTGTCCGCAAATCGTATCTTTCGCGTGAAAATCTATCGCCATCTCTTCAAACGTACCGATTTCAAATTCCGCCATAATTCGTTCTTTCATTGCATCGCGGATGGCGTAAAATGTTTCTTTATCCATCGTTGTCTGCGAAAACAGTACCGTTTTTTTTGTGAAGTCAAGCTTTTCGATCTCCACAACAGATTTGATCACGATGGCAGTGCCGTTCGTATGTCCTACCAATCCGATTATTTCGGCGTGGTCCTTTTTCCCAAAAATCACAATCTGATACTGTTTATCGTAAAATTTTCTAATCCGTTCCTGTACTTTAGTCACCACCGGACAGGTCGCATCGATCACGTCGATACCCCACTCCTTCATTTTTCTGAAGGTCTCCGGCGGTTCTCCGTGCGCGCGGATCAGCACTTTTGCATCTTTCAAGTTCGGCAGATCAGCATGTCGTATCGTGTGCAATCCTTGTGCTTCTAATCGTTCAATCTCTACCGGATTGTGAATGATTTCGCCGAGCGAATATAATTTCCCCGATTCGCCGAGTTCCTGCTCTGCAATATCCACAGTCCGCACTACGCCCCAGCAAAATCCAGAATTGTTGTCGACTGTTACTTTCATTATTTGATCTACTCTCGTTTTATCGATTATTGCGGAGCATTGATAATCGTGTTCGCTTTCGATACGATAAACTCCACCTGTTGTTCGATCGACATGTGTGTGGTATCCACTTCAATCGCATCGTCCGCCTTGCAGAGCGGACTCACTTCACGTTCCGAATCAATCTTGTCACGCTCAAGAATCTCTTGTTCTAGTACATCGAGAGAAACCGTAACGCCTCGTTCTTCCAATTCCTTCTTTCGTCTGATGGCACGTTCCCGTGCATCCGCGCGCATAAATATTTTCAACTGCGCATCCGGAAATACCACTGTCCCGATGTCTCTACCTTCGAGCACAATTCCTCCGTCGCAACCCATTGCTCTCTGCTCTTTTACCATTAGCGTCCGTACAGCAGGGACTGTGCTGACAGGACTGACCATGTTTGTCACATCCGGCAGACGAATTTCATCGTTCACTTCGTTTCCGTCCAACACAACACATACTTTCCCGTTCGAAGAAACCAGACGCACGGTTGTGTCTTTTGCCATGGCGGCCACTTTCTCAGTATCTGTCGGACGGATATTCATGCGGAGAACTTTTAATGCCATCGCACGATACATGGCGCCAGTATCGATATGCAAATATCCCAGTGAAGCAGCGACTTGTTTCGCTGTTGTACTTTTCCCCGAAGCGGCGGGTCCGTCGATCGCAATAATTATTCTCTTCAAAACTCACTTTTTTTGACTTACATTGAATTTAAATATACTCAAAATTGAATTCTCATCCAAAAAAATTCTGGTCAACATGCAGAAGCTGACACACGAAGAAATATCAAAAAACCGTAAGAAACTGGAGGAATTTCCGTCCATACAACGCAATCCGATTTATGCCATGGCAGACAATATCCGGAGCCTGTATAACGTCGGCTCGATCTTCCGCAGTTCAGATGGAGCACTGGTAGAAAAACTGTTTTTGACCGGATTTACCCCCCATCCCCCTCGAAAAGAGATCGATAAAACTGCGCTCGGTGCAACAAATACAGTCCCGTGGGAATATCACAAAGATCCATTATCTGCCGTTACATATCTAAAAAAAGAAATGGTTAAGATTTGTGTGCTGGAATTAACAACGAAGAGTGTCCCGTATTACGATCTGACGAAGGAAAATTTCCCGTTATGTCTTGTCTTCGGAAATGAGATTACCGGAGTATCAAAAGATGTGATAGAACAGGCGGATATGGCAATCGAAATTCCGATGTTCGGCAACAAACAGTCACTTAATGTCGCTGTGGCATACGGGATCGTGCTGTACGACTGCCTGAGGATACTTCATCATCGGAGGCAAGGGTGAAAAAATCAGTCTTCTCTAACGTATGAATGCGGATGACACCGGCACGGACGAGTGTTGTTAATATCCGCGATGCGCGCCGCATTGAGACATTAATGAAATTCGAATATTCCGTCACCGTTATCCGCGGGTGCAGTTCCAGGAAGTCGAACAATCTTTTTTCATTTTCTCCGATCATGAGAACCAACGGTGGCTTTTCAGGACGCTCATCGCGTAGCACTTTCACCACTTCCTTGCTTGCAATCACCGTATTGTCGTTCACGCGGATAAACACCTGTTGTCCGCCATCTTCATCCACAACATAATGCGGTTTTTCGGCGCTCTCTTCAATCGTTACAACAATCACATCCCGTCTATTGAACGGAACGATGTTGATGGACATCGGAATGGGGGGATTACACAAGGATTTTGCCGATGCTTCGATCAGATCTTGTTCAGACTTTTCACTCTCCACACCGACGATCGAACCGTCATCATCCACACCGAAGAGAATGACTCCACCTTTTGTATTCGCAAAAGACGAAAGTGTTTTGGCGATTTTTTTCGGTGAGGAAACTTTTCGTTTAAACTCGATTTCGAAACCTTCGCCCTCTTCAATCAGACGTTTTACATCATGGATGTTCACTTACATCCCCCGTGCGGACATTCGGCTAAGGATTATGGAAGATCGGCGTGAAACATACCGCGTCATATTATTGGGCTGATGTTTACGAGGACTGGGAATAACAGCAGCCATTTGCGCAGCTTCAGCTCTCGTTAACTGTGATGCAGATTTTCCAAAATATTTTTTCGCGGCCGCTTCCGCGCCGAACACACCGTTTCCCCACTCAATCACATTTAAATATATTTCCAGGATGCGTCGTTTAGAGAGTGTCCGTTCCATTCTGAGTGTAATTATCAGTTCCTTTAGTTTACGGACCGGATCTTTGGAAGTAGAAAGATATAAATTCTTCGACAGTTGCTGTGAGATCGTACTGCCTCCACGCGCCACTTTCCCCTTTTCAAAATTTTTTTCAATGGATTCTCCCAGTTCGTACCAATCAATTCCTTCATGCTCATAGAACATTCCGTCCTCGGAAACGATTACCGCATTGATAAGATGACGGGAAATGCGGGAGAGCGGAACCCATTGCTTTTGTATCGTCAGTGTTTTTTCCGCATCGGCTGCTTCCTGTTCGCGCTGTTCCATCATTGCGGTTTTTGAGGGATTATTTTTTCTCAATGATTGGAGACTGTTGTTCGGAAGAGTGAGATATTGCAGAAAAAGAATACCGAAAACTGTTGCGATACACGCCCGAAGTTTGTTTTTTTTGATCCACTGAATACTACCGGCGGTGAATTGTTTCGCCAGTGCGATATGGAGTTCTGAAATGATCATATTACCGAGCGTGCGATTGTGTGTCCAGATAGCTTTGCAGAAGTATTGCCGCAGCCACTTCGTCCACTTTCCCTTTGTTGTTTTGACGCTGCTTTTTCTTAGCACCCATTGTAATTATAGAACGTTGCGCCATTACGGATGTAAACCGTTCATCAAGCATAATAATTTCCACTGAGGTCTTCGTCTTGAGACGTTTGACGAACTCGCCCACTTCCTCCGCTTTTGTACTTACTTCTCCGCGTAAATTTAATGGATTCCCGACGATAATCTTTTCGACTGCCTGCTCTTCAATGATTGCTGTGATACGATCCAAACAATCCGCATTGTTGGCGAGCGTGGTGAATCCCTGCGCAATTATTTTCAGCGGATCACTGACCGAAACGCCGATACGAACTGTGCCGTAATCCAATCCCATATACCTAGTGTACAGATTATTCGTCAAACCGTTCCACTTTCGAAATATTTTTCACTCGTTTCAAGCGTTCAATAATGCCGTTGAGATGTGCAATATCTTTTACATACAGGATAAATTGTCCATCAAAAAAGGAGTCTTTCGTATTCACGGTAACACCGCGAATGTTGGTGTTATTGAAGTTCGAAATAGCATTGGTTACGTCGTTCAACAATCCGCTTCGGTCCGTACCGGAAATTCTGATTCCCGCAATAAAATCTCCAGCACCGGAATCCGGCCAGGAAACTCTTACAATCCGTTCTTCTCCGTTATTGAGCATGGACTGAACATTTCTGCAATTCTTCCGGTGAATCTTGATTCCTTCACCCGTCGTCACATATCCAACAATATCATCACCGGGAATTGGGCTACAGCATTTTGCGTACGTATACAGCATATCCCCTTTTGTACCGAAGATAGAAATGCCGGTTGTGAGGTTTCGTGCTGTATCGACAAATTTGTTGAACATGGAGGTAGAATCCTCCACTTTCGCCACACCTTCACTGCGCAGGCTCGTATCGGTCAATTCATTGATCACTACATCCGCATCGACCTCATCGTTTTTAATGGCAAGGTAGAACAGTTGTAGATTATCATACCGTTTGGTGTGAACGTATTTCGTCAGGTCATCATCGTTGATGTGCAGTTTCGCCTTCTTCGCTTTTTTATCCCAAATCTCCTTCCCTTCATCAATCAGTTTTCGTTCTTCTTCCTTAATGTACCGGCGAATATGCGCTTTCGCTTTATGCGTAATGGCAAATTTTTCCCAGTCGAAGTTCGGCTTTTGTTTTTTGGACGTGATCACTTCCACTTGGTCGCCGCTACGGAGAATGGTATTCAGCGGAACAATTCTTCCGTTAACTTTTGCACCGATTGTATGAAATCCAACATCCGAATGGATTTCGAACGCAAAATCAATCGCCGTCGCACCTTTGGGAAGAATCTTCAAATCCCCTTTTGGAGTAAAAACATAAATTTCATCCTGATACAAATTTAACTTAAAGCTTTCAATCAATTCTTTCGGAGAGACACTTTCATCCGCCTGTTTTTGATCGAACATTTCCCGCACCCAGTTGATCCAGTTCTCCAACTCTTTATCCAGCGGCGCTTGCGATCCGTTTTCCTTGTAATACCAATGGGCGGCAACACCGCGTTCGGCGATTTCATGCATCTGACGCGTGCGGATCTGCACTTCTACCATCTTTCCTTCAGGTCCGACAACCGTCGTATGGAGTGATTGGTATCCGTTCTTTTTCGGGATGGAGATATAGTTTTTAAATCGTTCAGGAATCGGTTTATATATTTCGGAGATAATTCCGTAGACAGTAAAGCATTCATTATTATCCGGCGTAAGCAGAATAATGCGCACGGCAAACATGTCGTAGATCTCTTCCAGCGGTTTGTTCCGCTTCACCATTTTATTATAAATGCTGTAGAGATGTTTCGGCCGGCCTTCAATCTCGAACTTTAAATTACTTTGTCGCAGACGTGTTTCTACCGGGACAATAAATTTACGGATATAATGTTCCCGCTCACGTCGTTTTGAATTTAAGCCATGTGCAATATCTTCGTACTCTTTTCGGTGGATGTGTTTGAAAGCAAGATCTTCCAATTCCCATTTGATCTTTGCAAGACCGAACCGGTGTGCGAATGGAGCGTAAATGTCTAGCGTTTCTTTGGCGATTCTTTGCTGCTTTTCGGGGGGAAGATATTCCAGCGTGCGCATGTTGTGCAGTCGGTCCGCAAATTTAATGATCATCACACGGATATCGTTCACCATGGAAAGAAGCAGTTTCCGATAATTTTCTGCCTGCGTGATCTCATGACTGTCGAAAATATTACTGATCTTCGTCGCACCATCCACAATTTCAGCAATCGTATCCCCGAATTCCTTCCTGATGATATCGATATCGATGTCCGTATCTTCCACCACATCATGCAATAGTGCGGATGCAACCGAGACATCGTCAAGCGCAATCTCTTTCGCCACAACCATCGCTACTTCGAAGGGATGACCGAAATACGGCTCGCCGGAACTTCGCAGGTCATGTTTATGCGCCTCTACGCTCATCTCGAACGCTCGAGTAATCAAGTCGTCGTTGACAACGTGGAGATTCTTATGACAGACCGCTAGCAAATCGTCCAGCTTTTTTTTATGTTTCGCTAAGAGCATCGTTATTCAATCGTTTCCAGCAGATCTTCCGCTTGAGTGATCTTCTTCCGAAGGTCACCTTTCGTTTTTCCTATATATTTTTTCAGCGCCAACACCAGCTGTAATTCAGTTCTGGCAGTTGTCGTATCTTTTTTCCCAATTGCAAACCGGGCGAGTTTCAACCGACAGACCGCTTCAGTATAGTGATTAGTCACCTGAGCGTTCATTGTGCTGTTCAACAGTTTCCGGACGGTTTCGATCATTTCCGCTGGTTTGTTCCATTGTTCATACACTGTCATCAAATTCCAGAGAAAAAGCCGGTTCTCCGGATATTCTTTCAGCATAATCAATCCATAACGCTCTGCATCGGCATATTGTTTCTCTTCAGTAAAGATAACCATCAAATTGTGCGAAGCAAGATGTTTTTCGTACGGATGGGAAAATGATTCTATAATCAAATCAATTCCTTCGTTTGTTTTATCGGGAATGAACGGAATCCAGGCGAGTTTGCTTCTCCAATAATAAAATGATCCGAGGATATTTTTTGCTTCAACGAACTTCGGATCTGCCTCTAAACATTTTTCCAACGTATTGCCTGCCGATAATCCGAAATAAATTCCCGAAGCGAGATTACCATTTTCCGATTTCGTGTACGCACGGAACGCTTCTGAACTTCCAGAGTAGTAATAGCCGAACGCTTTCGTTTTCGGATCGTCGATGAACGGCTCCGAAAGCATCTCGGCAATATTCAACAGCGAATCATACCGTTTCTCGTTAAAAAAATCTCCGTAGTCGGTATTTTTCGCCTGAAGCATTCCCGCTAAATAAAGATATCCTGCGGGATGTTTCGGAAATTCGGTAATACATGTTTGAAATGATTGTTCTGCTTCACGGTACTCCTGACGGAGGGTTAAATCAATGCCTAGTAACAGCAAACTATGCTGTCGCGTATCTTCAAGAAGTTGCGAATGCAGAAATACTGAAGGACAAACAATCAGGTTGAAGAGCAGAAAACCAATGTTCAACGGTCTGGTCATTCCGTTCCGAACACTCTGTCCCCTGCATCGCCGAGACCGGGAAGAATGTATCCGCTGTTATTTAATCCGCGATCAACAACGGCGCAGAAAATATCAACATCCGGATGACTTTTTTGAATAATTTTCACCCCTGCGGGAGATGCGACCAGGCACACAAAACGGATGTTGTTCGCTCCCTTATTTTTTAGAAAGGTCAGAGCAGCTTTTGCACTGCCGCCAGTGGCAAGCATGGGGTCGATCAACAGTACAAGGCTGTTGGAAAGTGTTTTCGGAAATTTTGAATAATAATCGATCGGTTCCAAAGTCTCTTCATCACGGTATAAACCCACGTGACCGA
>Ga0172379_10005250_pt1 | contig 18262 bp, 15 predicted proteins | sample GrowelOW334metaG_FD_119756 | JGI IMG/M metagenome (GOLD analysis project Ga0172379, IMG submission 119756) | Groundwater microbial communities from an aquifer near a municipal landfill in Southern Ontario, Canada - Groundwater well OW334 metaG | ecosystem: Environmental > Aquatic > Deep...
ATTACTTTATAAGCAATGGTAAAAATACTGCAGAAGCCAATTTCAAAAGTTCCTTACTTTTGAAATTGGCTCAGATAGGTTTCCATTTCGGGAATTATCGTGTAAAGTTTCGGGATGAATAAGGAATTCCTTCCCTACGACCAGGTCCGGAACAACGCGCTTAAATTGGCCCATCGGATCCACTCCGATGGGTTCATTCCGGATGTGATTTATGTTTCACTGAGGGGTGGGGCCTATCTGGGCAACGTGATCAGTGAATATTTCAAGATTGTCAGGCATTCGGGGCGCCCGGTCTACTATGCGGCTGTCGTTGCGCGTTCCTACACGGATATCCGCAAGCAGGAACGCGTGATGGTGGATGGCTGGACCTACGCTCCGGAGCATCTGCGGTCGGGGGATAAAATCCTGCTCATCGACGATATCTTCGATACAGGCAGAACCATCAATCGGCTCGTCGAGATTATCCTTGAAAAAGGCCTTCCGAGGGCGGATGTGAAAGTGGCAGTCCACGATTACAAAGTCCAGCCCGAGCACGCCGAACAATTGCCTATCCAACCTGATTACTGGTGTCGGAAGCATCAGATAGGAACGCCTGATGGCGATAAATGGATACACTACATGAGCCATGAGCTGGTCGGCTTGACCAGGGAAGAGCTGGAAACGCATTATTACAAGGATGATCCGGACTTGCGGAAAATCCTCGATACCATAAAATAGTGGTCAGGAATAATTCGGAGGATGCCCATGAAGCTGCATGAATTGGCGGCCGCCAGCATTTTGTATGCCCTCCTGGCTGTATCCTCCGTTTATTCGGCCGACGGATCCACAGGCTCCAATCCGGAGAAACCGGCCCTGTCCACCGTTCCGGATGGCACTCTCCAGACGAATGCGCGTTCGGGAGTATTCCCCCAGGACAGGCGGTTCTGGTTTTCCGTGGATTCCATGTCGCGTTTACGGATTGTCGTCAATGGAAATGAAACCTACAAGGGTATCGGCCCTACCTCCTTATCCCTTTCTGCCAAAAGCGGTGAGAGCAAATCCTACGAGTTGATTGCCGAGCGAAGATCGCCGCCACCGGAGAATGTTCTGCTGGAAAGCCGTGGTTTCTCAATCGTCATCGACGCGGAAGTGCCTGCCGCTCCGATAATCAGGGGTGAACAGGTCGAGGGTTCGTCACCGATGTGGCTGATCAGGTTTTCAGTCCACCAGGATGCATGGGTCGAAGCCGTCATCGACTCCGATTCTTCCGTCCAATCCTGGAAACCCACAGGCGATGAATTGCACGTTCCCGGTAAGCGGATAAAAGGAATCGCATGGGCGGCGGATGCCGCTGGCAATCGCTCGGTGCCGGTCAGTTTCGCGTTCGAGCCTTTCTCGGTGCGACTGGCGAATCCGGTTCCCGGGACTTGGGCAAACCGCCAGAGCCTGGTCGTGCTTTCCGAAGGTGCCTCGACCATTTTCTGGACAGACGACGGTAGCGATCCCCTTGGACCAGCGGGAAAGGAATACCGTTCACCGGTGCTTGTGGATCGCACCGGCCTGGTCACCCTACGCGTCGCAGCCCGTTCACCGGATGGGCGGACCGCCCGGGATGAAGCGACATATACCATCTCTTCCCCCACTTCGGATGCACCAGAGGCCCTTTCGACCTTGCGCAGCGCTGAATTATCCGGGCACGAGGCCCAGACCCGAACTGTGTTCATCCCCGAAGGCTGGTCCTGGGATATCGGTAGGGAAGGGGAAGCCCTGGTATCGGCCTCCGGGGTGCTTGCGTTCAAGGGCGGCCGCGATTTGACACTGAGGAAAGTGGAGGGCCTGTCGCGGGTTGTTCCCCTTTTTGTAAGCAATGGAAAGAGCCTTTCCCGTTTCGCCATTCTTTTGGATGGAAGTACGAAAAAGCAGTCCAAGTCGATGGAACCTGTCATTGCCACGGAAATAGCGAATGCTCCCAAGGAATATGCATCGGGAGTATCCAGGGTACTGCAATGGACCGGCGCTAACATTCGTTTTCGATGGAATGAAGAGACTGAGTGGATGGACTTGGTTGGTCCGCTCATTCTTCCCCCTGAAGGTGGAAAACTTGAATGGATTGTGGATAAAGGAATTACTTGGGAAGGTCCCTACGAAACCCTGGTGAAACCAGCTCTTCCTGAATCGGTGTTTTCCTCCGAGTTGCCTGTGTTGTCCCACGGCTCGGGCAACTCGCTTGAGGGCGTTGCTGTGGCCGGTTCGGTCCTAATAGCTGTTCCACCGGGTTTGCCCGGGGTTCGTTTTTCACTTTCCTCCAATTTCGGGAACGGGAGTCTGGACGAAGTGGACACTGTCCACACCGCTTTTTTTGAGCTAGCTGCTGGTTCGTCCGTAGTGGTGGATCTGTGCGATGGAGAACAGAACGCCTGGCGACTCGGTACGACGAATGAAAAGGATCTGGTCCTGTTCACGGTGGATAGGCGGCCTCCACCTGCTCCCGTCCTCAATGCTCCTTTGGAAGGATCCTGGTTGAGGTCTGTCCCCGTGGTCGACGCCGTATCGGACGAGGCGGCTGTCCACGCAAGCGTTTCCTGGAAATTGCCCAACGGGACGGCTGGACGAAGCAACTATGTGCCTGGAACGCCCCTGCCGCGTTTTTCGAGCTCATCGGTGGTATACGGTATCGAAGCGTGGTCCGAGGATGAGGCCGGAAACCGCAGTGCGATCGTGAGCCGTACTTTTACGGTGGACGAATCGACGATCTATGTGTCGGTGGGAGCTGAGATCCAGCAGGTGAGGGATTCCGAAGGTTCCCGGGCCAGACCGCTTTCCAGTTTGTCCAAGGCCGTCGAGCTGGCCAGAAAAGAGAATCGGACACGCATCCAGATAGCCGGCAGCGCGGAACTTGCAACCCAGGTACAACTGTACGATGGCTTGGTCATCGAAGGTGGGTATGACCTCACCTGGCAGAAATCCACCGGAAAGTCATCTGTTCGTGTGCTTTCAGGAGCCGGTTTTGTTTCGAAAGGCGGCAGCGCCCGAATCCTGGACATCGACTTCGCCGGTGTAGCTTCGGCTTCGACTCCCCTGTTCGATCTTTCAGCGGCTGTCCTGACCATGGACAACTGCAATTTCACATTCAACGGGAATGGTTTTTCCCAGCTCCCACTTATCCGGACGTCTGCGAGTTCTGTGCTTACTTTGGTGGATTCTGTTTTCTCCACTTCCATCCCCATCCTGGATCTTGATTCCTCGACGCTTCTGGTTTCGGAATGCCTGCTTGTTCATTCCGGTTTTTCGGGTGAGCGGGCAGTCGCACTCACGTCAAGAAATTCGGAAATCGAGCTTCAGGATAGCCGTATCAACGTGAATCGTAAGGAAGGCGGGAAAGCCATTCCAAGGGTCGGGGTCGCAGTTGATGCGCAGGCTGGCACACTCACATTGAAGCGTACCGTACTGGAAGCGGTGGCAGCTGATTCCGCTACCGGGCTGTCGGTTCGGGGGATGCGTGTGACCGCTGTCGATAGCGATGTGCGTGCAAGCGCAGGTAGGTACGCCGCCGCGGTAAGCGCTGAAGCTAGCGGCTTTTCCTGGACTGGTGGCAAGCTGTATGCAAGCGGCCGTGACGCGGTTGCGCTCCTTTCGGAATCGACTCTGTCCGCTGGTTTCTTGAAGGTGGCATTCAGGGTTGATGGGACCGGCGTTGTCAGGGGAATCCAATTCCGCGGCCTTTCACCCGAACTCGAGGATTGCTCGATCATCGCTGAAGGTGGTTCCAGGGGAGCGGAAGCGTTCGCAGGTGACGAACCCAGGATCAATACCCTAAAAGGCAACAGCCTGTACGGTTTTGACTATTTACTGGCCGGAAAATACCAAGCTGAGGATCTGCAAGGCTTCAATAAACGCTACTCATCCCCTTCCCGTCCGAATATACTGCTGAAATCGGTTGCGGGGAATTGATGCGTCGCTACCTTTGCCCAGCCATTGACCGAGTATGATGCGTTATCTGCTTTGCGGCCTGGATGAGGCAGGTCGGGGACCCTTGGCCGGTCCGGTATGCGCGGCGGCGGTCATACTCCCGGAGAACTTTCCCTTGGACATACTGGATGATTCGAAACGGCTTTCGGAAAAAAAACGCGAAATCGCCATGCGTGTCATCTACGAAAAAGCTCTTGCCTGGGGAATAGGGTGGGCTTCGAACGAGGAAATAGACGAGATCAATATCCTGCGGGCAAGCCTACTGGCCATGGAGCGTGCATACGTTGCAATGAATATCCGCGCAGACGAGGCCATTGTCGATGGATTGCATGTGCCGAACCTGGATATACCCTGCAGGGCGCTGGTCAAGGCCGATTCAAGCGTAGCTGCGGTGATGGCCGCTTCCATACTGGCCAAGACCGCGCGGGATCGCATGATGCTCCGCTACGCTTGGCTCTATCCGGAATATGGCTATGAAAAACACAAGGGCTACCCGACGAAAATGCATTTCGAACGGATAGCTCACTATGGTTGTTCCCCTATACAACGGCTCAGTTTCCGCTTGGACAAACCCAAGCAATGGGAACTGGACCTGTAGTCGGAGCAGGGTTAATCTTCAGGAACGACCTTGCGCGGAATGGCCCGCACCACGCGTGATTTCCGTACCGCTTTATTCAGGCCGAATGCTCCTGCACTCTTTTTTGAACCGGTGATGAACTTTTTCCTGAATCCAGAATCATCGCCCGCGTGGGAAAAGGGTCTTGGAGAGTTTCCGAACCTTCCCGCATGACCCGAGTGGCCCGCATGATCTGGTCGGCTGGTATCCCCTGGGGCTCCAGCCGGACGACCGTGGTACTGGCTACCCGTACGGGGCGCAGTTTCACCTTCCCGCTTGAAGGGATAACCGGGCGCACGACCTTCTGTCCGACCCTGGAAGCCACGATCACCAGCCTCGCGGGTTGAGCCATTGCGGTTTGCGCCCTCGTTTCTATGAAAGCCGCTTGAGGGCCGGTGGCTGTGGTCGCCTTGGGGCTTGTCACCGTAGGGGCGATCGCCTTGGGGACGATCGTTTCGCGGCCTGCCTCCGAACGGGCGGTCGCTCTGGGGTCTTTCTCCCCTGGGGCTGTCGTTGTATGGCCTTTCGCCTTGCGGGCGGCCGCTGTCGTATCCGCGATCCCCCTGGGGCTTGTCGCTGAATGAACGTTCGCCGTACGATTTGGTGCTTCGGGGTTTATCCCCGAAAGGACGGTCGAATCCGCCCGGACGTCCTTCCATTCGGCTCCCTTCATGGGGTGAATCCTCCGATTTCGGGAATCCCTTTCCAGACGTCTCTTCGTTGGTCTCTTTCGGCTCCCTGTGCTCTGCGCGAGCCAGCCGGTTGGACCGGTCCCAAGGTGCCACTTTCCTTTCGCTGCGCGGGGTGGTGCCATCTTCGTCGGTTTCTGTCCCTTGTTCTGCCCGGTCTTCACGGGGCGCAGGAGATTCGGCCCTACGACGGGTGGAGGGTGCGCCTTTGGAAACGCGTTTGCGGTCGCGCATCTCCTTTTCCATCACCTGGAGGGATTCATCGAAACCTTTCAGGAAATTCTGCAGATCCTCGGCAAACAGAACTATGGATTGACGGTCAAAACCGCCTTCGTCCTTATTCTTGCTTTCAACAATGTTCAAATACAAATCGCCCAGACGGTTTTCCTTCAGATTGAAGAAGTATGTCCGATTATCGAGCGCGATTTTCGTGGAGTACAATTCTCCGCGTATACCCATGTATGCCTTTCCTTACGTGTACGACTTGTGGCTGATTCTACGTTTTTATCTACTTATGCACAAGGCGGCGTCCGCACGCTCGACCATCGACCGTTGCCAGGCGAGTAATTCGCGTTCTATGTGGCGATCCGGACCCGCTACATCGGCCATTATGCGCATTACCGGCTCTGTCCCCGACCCGCGCATCCAGATATAGGCACGTGGGTGGCCTTCCTGGTCAGCGAATTGTATTTTAAGTCCACCCTTGCCCGATTCTCCGAAATTTTTTATGCCCCTGCGTTCGTCCAGGCCGTTGTAGGCGATGGCTTCCCAGGACGCCAATCCCAGGCGCGAGCGAAGATCATCCTTCCGCTCTTCCCAATCGACCAGGAATATCCCGGCGTAACGGTCCTTCAACAAGGCTTGGTCGTTGCTTTTCAGCTTGAGAATGGCTTCCTTCTCGTACGCGCTCGTGGTGGAGAAGGATGGCAAGGTGGCGATAATGTCTGTCAGGGTGAATTCGGGGTGGTAGGATTCCGGCATTCCGGCCAAGTCGCACCACAGTTCAAAGAGTCCGCATTTTTCGGTGTCACTTCTGATGGTCAACAGTTTGAGCAGGGCAAAAACCGTCGCCAGAGGGTCCCGGACAGCCGATGGATGGGTGATGTTCCCTCCTGCGGCACCTTCACCCAGAATACGTACCTTGTAGCCCCGTTCCCTCAAAGCGCGCGCCAGTCCGACAACGTTCGCCTCGCCCACTTCCGCACGGAAGATGTCAATGTCGAAGGCAGCAGCGATGCGGTCCACGCGCATGGAGGTAGGATCGTTGACGGCGATGGCTACCTTGTCCAGTGCGTTTCCCTTCTGGTCGTAATGCAGGGCTCCGGTCCACACCATGTGCGCCAGTTCCGCCACACAGCAAAGCGCGAACACTTCCTGGGCCTCAAGTCCCCGGGCTACCTTCGCCTCCTCGTCCCAAAAGACGATATTGCCTCTGTCACCATCGCAGTCGGGGACATAGCCTAGGACGAAGGACGCATCGGTGGCATGCAGTTCCTCCAAGCGTCTCTTGCAGGGATCCAGCGACTCGCCCTCAGGTACGATGCGGTGGGCGATACCACCGGGAAGGGGATTCATAAGGTCGACTCCCGCTCCGAGTATGGAAAAGACATCAGTATCTATGGCAAGGGTCCGAGCCGAACCGTTCAGGTCCGCCACCAGTGAAACGCGGCGTTCCGCAAGCCCGTGGGCTATGCGGTCGTAGACGCGCTCCTGATCCTGTAACTCCCCCAGGCCTGTGACCACTTCCCGCGTAAACAAGGCATAGGCTGAATTCGCTTCCCGCTTCCATTGGGTTGCGCCGGAGTAGCATCTTGCCAAAAGTTTGCGGTCCGCTGAGGCCACGATGGTAGCCGCCTCACGGATACGGTCGGGGGACAATATCTTTTTCCTGAAGTCATCGATCAGCTTCACCGCCTCGGCTGCCGAAAGCACGCCTCCATCGGTGAGACCGAATTTGAGGCCATTGTGTCCTATGGGGTTGTGGCTGGCGGATATGTAGGCGAATCCGTGGGCTTTGCTCCCAGCGTCTTCCGGCAAGGCTCCCGCCGAACGCGCCCAAGCCATGATTTCAGGGGCTGCGACGATAAATGCGAAATGCAGCTTGCACCCCTTGGCCAGGAACACCCTGGACATGACATCTGCGATCGCCGGACCGGTGGGCCGGGTATCCATGCCGACAATGACCGTAGGATCATCGCGACCGGAGTTCTCCTTCAGATAATCGGCGAAAACGAGGGCTGCGAATGCCGCTATCACTTCGTGGGACGGTCGGATTCGGGAAATGCGGCTTTCCTCATCACCATCCTGCGCAAAGACTGTCCTCCAACCGGAGGCCGACAATATCAGCGCTTCCAGTGCGGAATCCAAATCCTTTTCGACAGGGATCGCTTGGGGAGGGGTAAGCGGAATCCGGTCGGGATCCCCGATCGCGAGTCTTGTTCCGGGATGCATAATCACGGCCATGCTACTGTTGCTCCTGTTGTTTCACGTGGTATAAAACGGGGTGTAAATGTACCCCGGAAAGCTAGGTCATTTCTAGCGCATGAATGTAGTTTTCCGCTGCTCCACTTGTCGCTTTTGGAATAGTATACTAAGATGGTAATATATGTTTGATGCACCCTTGCACCTTCTCCAGTTGCCTCCCCCGGGATCCACCGTCGTGGTTGCCATGTCCGGAGGTGTGGATTCCTCCCTGGTCGCCGTTCTTCTGACCGAGCATGGTTGCCGTGTCATAGGCGCGACCATGCGGGTGTACGATGGGTCCATCCAATTCCCGGAAGGCACGGGAAGCGGTTGCTACGGGCCGGGGGAGGAAGAGGATGAGGAGTCATGCCGGCGGCTCTGCTCTCGATTGGGAGCGGACTATCGGGTTATCGATTTGTCCGACGTCTACGCCCGGGAGATTCTCGGGTACTTCAAAGCCGAATACCGTTCTGGCCGCACACCCAACCCCTGCCTCAGGTGCAACCCCTTGCTGAAATTCGGTCTGCTACCCCAGGCCTTGCGCGATGAAGGGATTGCATTCGACTATTACGCCACCGGCCACTATGTAAGGCTCTTTGCACCGGAGACCGAGGGCACCCTGCCGTACCTTGCTCCTGCTTCGGACCCCAAAAAGGACCAAAGCTACTTCCTGTACCGGGTACATTCGGACGTTCTTGCCACGGTACGCTTTCCTCTTGGAAGCATGTCAAAAGTGGAAGTCCGTAGATTGGCCCTTGAACGGGGGCTGGAGTCTGCGGAAAAGAAGGATAGCCAGGATTTTATCGCCGCCGATGATTACGGTCCGGTTTTTGCGGATATTCCACCGCCTTCCGGGGACATAGTGGACACCACTGGCAGGAAACTGGGTTCCCACCACGGAATCGTGCGATATACCATTGGGCAGCGTCGGGGTATAGGATTGAGCGCAGGAAGCGATCCTCTGTACGTACTGGGTCTGGACGCGCCGGCAAACAGGGTGATCGTTGGCCCGGAATCAGCCTTGTTCGCGACCATCCTGAAAGCGGAAGATCCGGTATGGGCTCCCGGTTTCGGGCTCGCGCCTTTCCGTGCTTTCGTGAAGATACGGCTGGCGTCCAAACCAGCCGCTGCCTTGGTGACACCAATCCCGGATGGATCTGTGGAAGTGATTTTTGACCAGCCCCAGAGGGCCATCGCACCGGGTCAGTCAGCGGTTTTTTATGTTGAGGCTCCGGAAGTCGGGCTTGTGATCGCCGGGGGGGCGGTCATCATGTCCGGTGAACGAAATGCCCGAACCCGATAGCCCCTTGGCTCCGGCTTCTGTATATTGATTAAGGATATGGAGGTGAACATGTCGGACCGTCGCATATATATGGATTACAATGCAACCACCCCTCTGCGACTGGAAGTCAAGGCTTCCATGATCGCGGATTTTGATATTTTCGGGAACGCCTCCAGCATGCATGAATCCGGTCGCGTTGCAAGAGCCAGGGTGGAAGAAGCCCGGGAATCGGTGGCCGCCTTGATTGACGCCCCGGCGGACAGGGTTTTTTTCACTTCCGGCGGATCCGAATCGAATAATACCGTTTTTCAGACCATGCTGCTCAAAGGCGAAAATGCTCACCGCAAGGCAATTGTCACCAGTGCCATCGAGCACCCATGCATCATCAATTCCGCTGAATTCGTGAAATCCCGCGGTGTTGATACCGTATTCCTGCCTGTGGACCCGGATGGCAGAATCCATATGGACGAGTTGCGCGCGTCTCTCAACGATAAAACTCTGCTCGTCTCCATCATGTTCGCCAACAACGAGATAGGTACCATCCAGGATCTGGCTTCCATCTCACGGATTGCGAAGGAGGCGGGTGCCTACATGCATACCGACGCCGTTCAGGCAGCGGGTAAAATCCGTGTTTCGGTGAAGGAGCTGGGCGTAGATTATCTGAGTCTCTCCGCCCACAAGATCTACGGCCCCAAGGGTGTCGGTGCCCTGTACGTCCGCAAGGGAGCTCCCCTCGAACCCCTTATCCGGGGCGGACACCAGGAACAGGGGCTACGGGCGGGAACCTACAACAACATCGGCATTCTGGGCTTCGGCCATGCCGCCCGTCTGGCCTTGCAGGATCTGGATACCTTTTCTGTTTCTGTCAGGAAATTGCGAAATATGCTCAAGGAAGGGTTGGAAGCCAGGATCCCGAATATTCGTATCAACGGGCATCCCCGTGAAGTCCTGCCCAACACCCTGAACGTATCGTTTCCCGGGGCCGAAGGCGAGGCCATCCTCCTTTCCCTTGACATAATGGGTATAGAGGCCTCCACTGGTTCCGCCTGCGCTTCAGGCAGCCTCGATCCTTCCCACGTCCTCATGGCGACCGGGGTTGGTCCGGAATTGGCCCACGGCTCGATCCGTTTCAGCCTGGGGCGGTCCACCACCGAAGAAGACATCCGGTATATGCTGGAAACCGTACCGCCAATAATCGCGCGTCTGCGCGCCATGTCGACGATACGATCGAAATAAGACAGGAGTGCAAGATGAGCAATTGGTTGTATTCGGACGTGGTCAAGGATCATTTCATGAATCCCCGGAACGTCCTCATGGAGGATGAATCCACTTTCGCCTTCGATGGCCGCGGAATGACGGGCAATATAAAATGCGGCGATCAGATGCTGATACTCCTCAAGGTCGAGGGAGACCGCATCGTGGACGTACGTTGGCAAACCTACGGTTGCGCCAGCGCCATTGCGGCGACGAGCATGCTGTCGGAAGTGATAAAGGGTTTAAGCCTGGAAGAGGCATACTATATTAAACCCCAGGACATTGCCAATCGGCTTGGCGGCCTGCCGGAAAATAAAATCCACTGTTCCGTATTAGGCGACAAGGCTCTGCGGGCTGCCATCAATGATTATCTCGAAAAAACAGGCCGGAAAGGTCTATTCAAGGAAGAGGACGCGGTCGTCATCTGCCAGTGCCTCAACATCACAGACCGAGATATCGAGGATGCAGTGAAACAGGGTGCCCGCACGTGGGAAGATTTGCAGAACAAGACCAAAATCGGCACTGTTTGCGGCAACTGCAAGGGCAAGGCCTCGGAACTGCTGCACGAATTCTCCCATATCTACGGGGATTGAGGAACCGCGCGCATCATCATCACATCACCCGACCCGGTTATCTTGACGACCCGGTCGGCGATGCGCTTGATGGTCTTGGGTGCGGTTCCCGCCGCAAGTCCACCCCAGGTAGCGACATGTAGTACCTTGAACCCCTCCGAAACCAGGAGTGCTTCAAGTGTGCGCCGGGAAAAAAGGTACTGGTGGTCGAAAATGGCCGAACGCCATCCGGAGCCGAAAACTCGTGCCTGGAAGCCGTTGATGTTCGGGGTGGAAACAAGCAAGGTTCCAGCTGGCTTCAATAGCCTGCGTACTGTGCGCACGAAGGATCGTGGATCGTTCAGGTGTTCTATCAGGTGGGATGCATGGATCACATCGAAGCTGTTGTCTGGTAATCCCGCCTTTTCGATCGGGTTGCTTCGGACGTCCAAGCTGCGGACTCTTCTGGCGTATTCAGCTGAAGGATCGCACAGTTCCGCCCCGGTGCAAGACCAACCCCGGTCGCGCAGGCTGGCCAATAAGGCACCGGTTGCGCAACCGATATCCAATATGTGCGGGGCGCAGCCTTTTCCCCGGCTTTCCTCAAACAAGTGGCGTTCCAGATCTAGAAAACCTGAATCCCGCAACGCCAATTCCTGGAGGCGAAGGAAGCCTGCCTCGTTGGCCAATTCATAGGCGACATAGTCTATCCCGTGCCTTTCCCTGTACCGGCTTTCCACCTCCGAATCCAGCGCTTGCGGATTGCGTTGGACCAAGGCGCACGAACGGCAACGCACGAAGGCGAATTCGCCGCAATCGAGGGCTGCGGAAAATTCCATACCCCCACAGACGGCGCAGGGGATGGTCCGGGCATGTTCTTTTGTAGCCGGGGTCGACCATGTTTTCAAATCCACCGGGACTCCCTTTTCCGGATTGGCATGCCGTTCCTGCTATTCCACGTTGATCGTATACGAGACGGATCGTTCGTTGCCGGAAGCGTCCCTGACAATCAAGTCGATCGTCGCTTTTCCCCGGTTCAGGCGAATTTCCCCCAGGTTGAAACCATCGGGATTGCCGTACACTTCGGAAGCCGGGGTAGGGTTCTTGCGGGATACGATGAGTTTTCCGTTCAGGGCGGAAATCGTCTCAAGGTTCAGGGTGCAGGACTCGGTGCCGTTGACCAGACAGATAAAATGCAGGGGTGCCAAGGTGGACGTTTGCATGCCATCCTCGGAGTCTGTCGCGTCAATCAGCACATTGTACAAACCTTGCCGCAAGGATTTTGTGCTGGAAAGAAGAAACGGGTTTGTATCCTTGTTAATGAGAATAACCGATCGGATCGATGGAGCCCTAGTGTCTTTTCGTGGCGGTGCAATCATTGCCGGATTCACCCAACGTTTTTCGGTTCTGTCTACCAGGACGAATCCGAAACCTGTATTCCTGATCCAACCGCTCTCGCCCGCACTCCCCAGGATGGATGCTTTTTCGACCAAGGATCGACCTTCGTCATTACCAGCGGATTTCAGGTGGCTGTAAACGCTTATAATGCCTTTTCCATGATCCAAAGCGACCCAACTGCCCAGAGGCTGTGGAAGGTCCCACGAAAACGCCTCACCGGACTGTACGAAAAGTACTTCACCCGCGTCAACTGCCCGCACGCTCGATTCACCAGAGAATTCAGTTCCCACCAAAGGTCTGTCATTGTCAGGCTGGCCGAAATTGGTACTCAATAGCGTGTCTTCAGAAGGCCAATCCACGGCACTCAACGGCAAGACAGCTACGGCCAGCAACAATCCTAAAACAAGGACCCTTGAATGCAGGTTCGGTTCAGTGGAAATACCATAACCCGTATTCCGCATGGAACACCTCACTTTAATAAAATATCCAGCGCTGCCAAGGCAAAAGGACTGCCAAGATACACTCGCTGGCCTTTGATGGCCAGAAAGGGTTCATCGCTCAGGTAAGGAGCGCGCATAAAGACAGTTGCGGGGAGTAGCACCCCCAATAATTCGCATGTGGCCCCGGTGTCGACGGTCAGGAAAAAGCGTTCCTGCGAAGGCGCATCCTGCATGACGAGCAGCCGACCATTCAGGGTTAGAAAAATTGTTTTCTTTGTTTCGATCGAATGGATCCCGAGCCCCATTTCACTTTCGAAAGCGAAGAATGCATTGTTACCCACAAAGGCGGATACTACTGGCCGTCTGAAACCTGTCCCAAGGTACTCATGATGGATTACCTTGTATGAGTCACCTCCACGCTCGAGCAACAGGAAACGTTGGGGATCCACGCCGGAAACCAGGGCAATGCGTCTACCATCCGAGGATAGGTGGGCCGCAGTGATAACCGGCAGGCGGGAACCGCCAGGTTCGAAATAGAAAACCCGCGATCCATCTGCGGCTATCAGGTCCACTGATCCGTCCAGCAGGCCCACGAGGGTCATTCCCATGGCGGAATCGGCACAGGTTATGGGCGAAGGATATTGCCGGCGCCACAAGGTTTTTCCGGAATCATTCAACAGGGCTATGGAATTCTGTTCAGGTCCCAGAATCCAGGTTCTATCATTGATGAAAAACGGGTAGCCCTGTTCATTGGTGACGAAGCGGCGGGAACCATCGGCATTCATCACGTCGATGCTGTCTGGGGCAGCCCCATAGACCGCCCAACTGTATTCGTTCAGCGAAAGTCGGCTCTCCAAGGATTCAATCAGGCTGAAGCCACCATTCTCGTCGTAGTAGCCAAATCGTGAACCGAGTTTGAAAGGCATGGGGGAAGGGTCTTTTCCTGATACTGGCACCTCGTGGGTCTTTGCGCTTTCCACTTCGCTCAACCAAGCTGGCACAAGTACTGTTTCCCTACCAATAGGTGTAGATGCCATGAAGACATAGGCTATAAAAACCAACGCACCCGAAGCTATCCAATTCCTGCGCTTTTTTCCCGCCATGGCGACCTCGATTTCCAAATTGAATGGAATCGTATATAGTATAACCTCGACTGTCAACGTAAAGGAGTGGTCAATGGACCTAGCCGCACTGCATGAATTGGCCAGAAAGGGAGCCGACTATTCGTACTCTCCTTATTCGCACTTCCGTGTCGGCGCAGCCCTGCTGTGCGATGACGGAACTGTCTTTCTTGGAACCAACGTGGAGAACCGCTCTTTTGGACTCACCATCTGCGCGGAACGGAGCGCAATCGTCGCTGCCGCCAGCGCCGGGAAGCGTTCATTCACCGCGCTGGCCATTTCCACCCCCGATTCTGCCTCGCCAGTTGGTCCCTGTGGTGCATGTCGCCAAGTCATAAGCGAGTTCATGGAACCAGACGCTCCAGTGCGTTTTGGTGGTTCCGACGGGAGCCTGGTTGACGCTACAGTGGGTTCACTTGTCCCTTTCGATTCCTTGCACGAATTGGCTTCCCGACTTGGGGAGGCTGACCGCTGATTGGAATAGGCTTCGCTGAAAACACCAATGTGCAATGCTATCCTGGGTTCGCAGTAACTAGGCTTCACTTGACATATCGTGCGGTTCGTTGCAATATGGTTGCAAATGATTCGGTATGCTTATTCAAGGAGCCCACAGTATGGATGACGACATCCTGACGATAGAAGAGGTCGCGAAGTATCTGCGTGTCTCTGAAAGGACGGTCTACGATTGGGCTCAGAAAGGTGAAATCCCTTCAGGCAAGATCGGTACCGTATGGCGTTTCAAAAGAGCCGAAATCGAAAAATGGGTGAACGACCGCCTGTCCATGAACCGGATGGCACCCCAATTCGCTTCACTGCAGGTCCAGAATATCCTATCCCCAGACCGGGTCCTCTTCATCAACCATTCAACCAAGCGTGATGCACTCCTTGCCCTCGCCGACAATCTGGCGAACGCGCCCCAGGTGAAGAATCGCCAGGAACTCGCCGCTGAAATCCTCAAGCGCGAGGATCTGATGAGTACCGCTATCGGCCGGGGCATCGCCATCCCCCATGTCCGCCTTTCCTCGGTTACGGACTTGGTCGTTTCTGTCGGGATCAGCCAGTCGGATATCATCGACTTCCAGACCCTGGACGATCAGCCGGTACGGCTCCTGTTCATGATCGCCGCAGCCTACAACCAGCACGCATACTATCTTCAGACCCTTTCGTATTTCAGCACCAAGCTCAAGAACAAGGACCTTCGTACCTCGCTTCTCCAGGCCAAGACACCTGCCGAGGTATACGGATTGTTGATTGGACAGGACGCCCTGGACCGCTGATGGACCGGGACGGACGGGATGACGACGACTTCCTGAAAAGCCTCGGCTTTCCCGCGTTGCGCATCCACGAGGCAATCCGCCATTTCGATTTCCGGCAGGCTGGTCGTCGCATTCTTGTCATTGGACCCATGGGTTCCGGAAAAACAGAATATTCCGCACGGCTCTGGCGGGATAGCCGTGTTGCAGGTAAAAAAGGACCGGCCGTCGCTGCTCTGACCACCAGGCTTGATACGCAAGCCAACCTATTCCGGAAGGATGAGGGTTTGGGTGATGCCGACCGCCGTGATGTATTCTTTGTGCGTTCTATAATGGACCGGGAGCGCTTTCCCGATTACCCACCTGACGCTCTGGCGTATAGGGGTGGCTTTGAACAGTGCGGCGACCGCATCGCAGCGGTGCACGATTCCTTTGAGCTTGAACAATTGCTCGAGGCCCACCCGGAGGTCGGAACCTGGGTCGTTGACGAAGCGGCTTTCTACGACGAACGTATCGCCTATCTCATGCGCAACGAGTCCGAAAAGCGGGGTCTCATTTTCGTCTGCCCCACGCTCATCCTCAATTTCCGCCGCGAAATCTTCAATGCCACCGCCCGTCTTCTCGTGGAGACTGCCACCGATGTGTATCCACTCACCGCGTACTGTGAGCATCAGGATTGCATCGAGGACTCATTCTACACCTATCGCTACTACCTTTCCGACGGCATCGAATGTCCTGCACTCTATTTTGACCCGCTGATCATAATCGGTGGGGATCGGGAAAAGACCGATCCCAGGGAACCGAATTACTGTACCCGTTGCGATGAGCACCATTTTCTTCCCGGAAAAGAATATACCTACTTCACCCTGAAACCCCTGGGCGAGGCTGCCAGCGGGGGGAATCCAGCTCCGCTGCTTGACGAGCTTGGATTGATAAAGAACGATCCTGCCCGATCCGAGTTGTACCGCTCGTTCAAAGGCAGGTATCTGGACCGTGAGGATCCGAAACCGGAGAACATGGACGCCCTGCGCGTCCCCTGCATGGCTGAACGCGCCCTCTGCTACCTTTTTGCCGAACAGAATCTGGTTTCCGTCGAGCAACTCCGCTCGTTCGTGGCAACCCTCGATCTGGATCGGGAATATCTGGTTAAGCGCCTTTCAGACAACCGTCGCCCCACCACTCTATAGTCCGTCGGGTTTCAGGCCGGGAAACCGTGTGGTGGTTTGCCTCTGTCAGCTATTCTGGATGTCAGTGCCCCTTGGGCAGGGCCGGAAAATCTATCGCTAGCCATTTCTGCGGATCCGACACATTCTGTCCTATCATGCCCAAACCGACTTTTGCCGTAGTCTCCGCCACGATCCACTGGGTTCCACCATGGGAAAACCGCGCTCCAGAACCTTCGGTGGCGACCGCCGCCATCGCATGTCCATACTCACGGGATACCATCAGGATGGCGTCTGTGTTTGCGTGCTGCAGGATAATGGCCATCAGCAGAGCTCTGCTGTCGCAGTCCCCCCGCGTTTCAGTGGCGGTGCTTGGAAGGTCCACGAAGTCGCTTCCCAGCAGGTCCCTCTCGTATTTGAACCCCTGTACCCACTCGAGGATCCCTTCCGCAAGCACTCGCTGCGAAGCAGCTCCATCGGATCCGGGGCTTTTCGTTGCAACGGCCCGTAAGCTTATGGCCCGTTCCACGGCGAAAGAGATATCCGCCAACCTTGAGTACGCGTCCCGCCAGATCGTACGGTAGAAACGGGACCAAGCCTCCTTCCACTTGGGAGAATCGTTGTAATCGACAAGGACCTTGAACTCCCGGTCCACGAGTGCTTTCGCGGCCACCGCGTCATCTGTGTCGATTGTCGCCTGCGTGGTTATTCCCGCCACTTGGAGGTTGACAGTTCTACGTTCCGATGGAGGCCAGGAAAAAACGCTCACAGGGCCGGGACCCAACCGGTCCTCTGGGCTTGCCGCAATGCTGTCCAGCGCCGAGAACAGTATCTGTTCGGAGTTCGACGATGCAGGATCATCACCGGATGGTGCCGGCCCATACGCCAATGCGAGCAGGATGGGGCGTTTTCCCGCAGCGAGTTCCAGCCCGCCAAGTTCCAGAGCCAAGGCCCAACCTTCCACCGGACCATTCTGGGAGGAAAAAGCCAGTTGGGTGATGGCTGCGCGTCTTCCACGGTAGTCGAAAAGGGCTGTTTCAGCTTCAGCAAGCAGGCGTTTCACCACATCATTCGCAAGGACTTCCGGCGATTCATAGCGCCCTGCGGCGTAGGCTACGATGTCCACACTCACACCGGAATCGGCATCCATGAACGAGAAGCGGTTCTTGCCGTCACCTGTCGCATACTCGAAGCCCTCGGGAAGATCCAGATAGAAACCCCAGGTAGGCGAGTATAATTCTTCGGCTGCCACGGGGGATAATGTGTACAATATAAAAACCAGTCCACAGAATCCGAGGCACAGGACACTGTGGGATGAAGAAGGCCGGAAGAGCCGGCAACTGGACGATACGCTCATTTGGCAACTATAATCCATAATGGCCGCAAGGGCGAGTATGAAAGTGAGGGGGGGGAGATGCGGGTGTTGCGGTCGGTCTACGAGGACGATGACCTGATAGTCATCGACAAGCCGGTGGGCTTGGCTGTTCAGGGTGGCAAACGCGTCAACAGCAGTGTGGACGACATCCTGGCGGTACAACTCGGTTACAGACCTTTCCTGGTCCATCGATTGGATAAGGACACCTCGGGCCTGCTCATGGTCGCGAAGAACAAAGCCGCCGCTGCCTTGTACTCCAGGCTCATCCAGGGAGGCGAAATCCGGAAAATCTACCTGGCCTTGTGCTCCTCACACCCGGGGTGCCCTTCCGGAACCATAGCCGAACCGCTCCAGCAACGGGGTGAACTGAAGCATGCCCTGACCGAATACCAGGTACTCGCCTCCTCGCCCGCTTTTTCCCTGATCCAGTTGCGCTTGGGAACGGGCCGGATGCACCAGATCCGCATGCATCTGGCTGGTATCGCCTGCCCCATACTGGGGGATGACAAATATGGGGATTTTCCACTGAACAAACGTCTGCGTAAGGAAGGGGCAATAAAACGCCTTATGCTCCACGCCTGGAGTCTTACCTTCCCCATTTCTTCCATATCAGGAGCGAAGCGGTTGGAAAAACTAACGTTGCTCGCGGATATCCCCGATTGCTTTCAACCATTCCTGCAGGAATGTGGACTCGATCTCCGATCCATCA
>Ga0172379_10005251_pt1 | contig 18262 bp, 37 predicted proteins | sample GrowelOW334metaG_FD_119756 | JGI IMG/M metagenome (GOLD analysis project Ga0172379, IMG submission 119756) | Groundwater microbial communities from an aquifer near a municipal landfill in Southern Ontario, Canada - Groundwater well OW334 metaG | ecosystem: Environmental > Aquatic > Deep...
AGATGCGCATCTTCTTTGGTAACCCCAACATTACAGGAAACTGCATCATCGGTGCTTCTTGTACAGAGTACAGAACTCTTACATTCAAAGAGACACTAAAGATGGGCAGAAGTGCGGAAGTACAAGCACAAGTTGATAACATGTTCGACACTGGCATGCTTACTGAAGGTATGGGTGTAGGACAAACAGCTTGGACGGAGCAATCAAACTACGAGTTTGGAAACGCAGCATTGAAACCGTTCTTTACTGATAAAATGAAAACCGTTATTAATACTGTTTATACTGCCATGAATACTCTGTTTGCTGATATTGATTTTTTCGCAGCAGACGTTTCCGTTGAAGCCAACGGAACTGTATATCTTACTAACGTCACTACGTCTCCCTCTTTACAAAACATTGACATTCTGTCATTTGTGTCTGAATACTTCAAGCAGTTAGTTAACTTTGGTCGTGTTTCCCTCAAGAAGAAACTTGCTGGGAAGATTGAAACTCTTTCTCTCTCCCGAATCAAAAAAGTTCTCGAGCTACTGGATAAGGAGGAAGAGGAGCAAGCTGCTTAACAACAAACCAAGGGGGCTGTTTTGAACTTTGACGAACTTATCGGAAACGAAGATGTAAAGTTACAGTTAAAGATAGCCTCCAAAGCCGCTATTCTTAGTAACACCTCTATGCCACATACTGTATTTGCTGGAGCAGCCGGTTGTGGTAAAACCAGTATGTCTAAAGCTTTGGCAGAAAAAACAGGCACTGATTTTTTAAAAGTACCCTCAGAAGGTATGAAAACTACTAAAGACGTAATGGAGGTAATGAATAATCTGAATATGGATGGTTATGATAAGTATGGAAATAAAACAGGTCAGATATGCCCCACCGTTTTGTTCTTTGATGAAATCCATAATATGCCTCTTAAGGGGCAAGAAATAATAGGAATAGCGATGGAAGAATGGTACATCGCCACCAAGAATAACTATACAGGAGTTATATCTAACATATGGTTACCACGATTTACTATCATTGGAGCTACCACTCTATTAGGTAAGTTGTCTAAACCATTTAGAGACAGATTTAAAATGACCTTCTATTTTGAAACGTACAGTGAGGAGGAACTCTTTTATATAGTTAGGAAGCACGCCGAGATTAACCACGTTACCATAACGGACGAAGCATCAAAAGAGATAGCTACCAGGTCAAGAGGAACACCTCGTATAGCCGTTTCTTTACTTGACAGAGCCAGAGATGCTGCTATAGTAGCAGAACAACAAGAGGTAGACGCTGGTCTTATTTCGGCTGTATTTAAGATAATGAATATTGATAAAAGCGGGCTAATGAAAAATGATTTAAAGATACTAAAAGCTTTATATGAAAACGGGTCTCCATTAGGTATTGATACTCTATCTATATTAATCAACGAGCAACCTTCATCCGTAGAATGTAGTATCGAACCATTCCTTATCCAGAAAGGATTGATAACCAGAACAGGTAAAGGTAGGATTATTACTAAGAAAGGTATTGAATACTTACAAGAAGAGGGCCACATAGCAGAGCAAAGAAGGAGATTTTAATATGGACAAAGCGATTACTGGTGAGTTCTCCCGATTAATAGAATACATTACTACCAAGTATAAACCAAAAAACTCAGAGGAAGCGAGTATTAAGAAATTTATTAAACTCATTCTTGTTATTGCTCGTAAGTATGTAAGAGTTAATGTAGAGTACGAAGACGTTATTATGCAGGGCCTCATCGGTCTTATAGAGGCTGATAGAAACTTTGATCCTACTCGTTCAGATAAGTTTGACTCGTATGCTATTACTCGTATTAAGGGTAGAATGTATGAGTGGTGTATCAGTAATACATCTATCATCTATGTTCCTACACACGTAAGTAAAGCTCGTGCTTACGTGGAAAAACTAACTAAGATGGTAGACCAAGACCCCTATATTTTTAGAAACGAAATCAGCGCCAGAGAAGTAGTGAAAGCAAGAGAGCATCCTGCTGAAGTTTTTATTGAGAAGAAAACTTTAGAAGAGATACAACGTGTAAAGGGTATGCTAAATAAAATAGCTATTAACTCAAGAACTTCATATGAAGAGTTAGTAATCTTAGCTTATAGAAGTATGGTAATAGAGACCCATAGTTGCGATAGGATTGAAAACAGCTACAGTTGTTCCAGTGAAGCGATTGAAAATAACGCTTCGGCGAATGAAGTCGTTGAAATGTTAAATGAAACTCTTGGTGAAAAGAAGAGCAATGTGTTGGTTCTCCATAGTCTTGACTTTACTAATGAGGACATCGCCACCATCATCCATAATAAGGATTTAACTCCACGAAGATACTCACGGCAAGCGGTGAGAGGATTACTAAAATCAGCAGAGAAAACAGTTAAGGAAGCGTCCGATAACGCAGTAGAGGCGGCAGAGAAAGAAAAGAAATAATGTACGAAGACACACTCATCAGAGATAACCCAAGTTTGATTATAAAGATTGCGCGTATCTCTGCAGAGTGTAACGTTATGGTTCCTGAGTATTGGTTTATGGCGTGTCATAATAATCTCAAGTCTCTTTCAGATAAACTGAATGACGAAGCTCATATTGAAAGGATGTGGAATGAACTGCTTTGGTTGGTAGGAACAAGCAAACCATCTGTTGGATTCCTTTTCCTTCACGACGTTGGTGCTTTGAAAATATTACTGCCCGAGTTAGATGATTGTTTTGGAGTCGAACAAAATCAAGCGTATCATAAGTTCGATGTGTTTACACATTGCTTGGCTGCTTGTGATAACTGTGAAGGAAACAGCCTAATAAAGATGGCTGCTCTATTACATGACGTAGGTAAACCCGTAACAAAGGTAATAAGGAACGGTTCTATAACGTTCCACAAGCATGAGGTTCTTTCTACAAAGTTAGTACGTAATATCCTAAATAGATTTAATGTTAATCAATCAGATGGTTTGTTCATTTTAGAGTTAGTTTCTAATCACATGTATCAATACGACCGCATTTGGAAAGACTCTACTGTTATCAGATTCATTATTAGAGTAGGACTTTTCACATCGGATTACACATTAAAAGATATGAAGGAATTTCCGCTATTCCAACTTCGAAGGGCCGACAGGTCCGGAAGAGGACTCCCTCCTAATACAGAAAAACAAAATGATTTTGAAGAACGTATTCTTTCAGTGTATGAAAAGTACAAGGAACAGATTATAACTTTGTACGAGGAAACAAGAGGACAGTAGATAAGATAAGGCTGACCTGCCCCCTGGAAAGTATAAAGTAGTAGTAGACATCGAAACCTATTAGTAGTGTAGGTTGCACGCGCTTAGGCGAAGCTTTTTTATAAGGAATCCCAAACCTTTATTGTGTTTGGCATATTTCTTATAGAAGACGTTAGGCGTAGGTGTTTACTATGGGTTTATACTTTGATGGGAGCAGCGCATGAGCGTAGGCGGGTCAGCCTATATTTATATAAGAACCGGAAAGGTTTTATGGATACATGTCGGAAAATTTATCGATAGGAAACACATACAAGGATAAGAGTATAAAACTTAATAGTAACGCATACTATTCTAAATGTAAGTTTATTAATTGCCCAATAAGTTCTGATAACTTCTTAATAAAAGATTTATGTTTTAGTTCTTGTACATTTTATAATTGTACATTAGCGGATATGGCAGCAGTTAAAAATAAAATAGTAGATTGTATGTTTTATTCTACTAAATTTGAATATGTTAGTTTAGCTGAAATACTTTTATCTAACAATACTTTTTATGGTGGCACATTTAAAAACATAACTTTATATAAAAATGATCTGTTTAATTGTGTATTCTCTGAATCTAAGGACGTAGTAAAGTTTAAAATGAACTCTTGTACTATAGTAGGCGGAAGCATACCACCAACTTTCATTGATAAGTTAGACCTAATAGCTACTCAATTTAAAACTATCAGCGACGTATTTCAATCTCCGGATGTACAAAGTACAGTACCTGATTATCTATTAGATACAAAAGAAACGTATGTGCCAGCAAACAGCAAGAAACCACACGTATTTATATCGGAGGGTATCTGATGCCTATTCGTGTATACAGATGTAGTAAATGCGGTAATGTAGAAGAAGTTATTGAAGGTAGAACACCGGAGGAGCATCTTTGTTTTGATTGTAATATTAAAATGAAGAGACTCCAAACAGCTGCTAATTTTCATTTAAAGGGCAGTGGTTTTTATGTTAATGATTACAAAAGCAAGGAGAAAAAATGAAGATAGCTGTAGTTTATAACGGTACCAGCAAACCATCAGCAGTATGTTTAGCTAAAACATTTTCTGAGGTTTTTGATACTGACGTACAATCTATTTTCTATAACTCAAGGAGAATAAGGGATAAGAATATTACTCACTTTATTAATGTAGGAAACTCTAATAAGTTTCTTATTGTAGGAAAACCCAACATCATTAATGATCCTTCTGCTATCGCTAAAAGCGCAAATAAAAGATTAGCCAGAATTAGATTCAAAGTTAAGGGAGTACCAGCTCCTGCTCTGTGGTTAGAACCGGAAGAGATCCCTGTAGCAGAGTATCCAGTAGTAGGTAGAAAAACCTTTCACATGAAGGGTAGAGGGTTCTGGCTTTGTAAAAGTCCCCGAGAAGCATTGAATGCTAAAGCAAAAGGTGCTACTCATTTCATGAAGTTCATCAGCAACACAAGAGAGTTCAGACTACACACATTCAGCACTAATCTTCACCCGACTAACGTGAATGATTATGTCATTGGAAAGTTCGCTGAGAAGTTAGAGTCGGCTTCCACAAGAGATAGAACTATTAAAAACCATGACCACGGGTTTGTTTTTATGGCGCCAAAACTTCTTACCATTACACAGAAGGATAAGTTAGAAAACGCCGCTAAGAAAGCTTTACTTGCTTTCGGATTAAACTACGGTGGTGTAGATATTATGCTATCTAAAGATAATAATAATCCGTATGTTTTAGAGATTAATTCTACTCCGTGTCTTACGGATGAAAACTCCAACACAGCTGAGGTGTATTCCAAAATGCTTATGGATATGATTCGTGATTAGCACATTAGCAACGAGTATGAACCACGTCAATAAGGAAATTGACAAGTTAAATGTATTAAACAAAGTTTTAGAAAGTTACCACGCTTATAACGCTAAGTACACTGGTTCATCTTTCAATGGTGTTATTTGTAATTCATCCACTATAATGAAAACATCGTTTGAAAGTTGCTACATGAATAAAGTGTGGCTAAAGAGATTAGTAATATCTGATAGTTCTAATATTACATCTTTAAATAAAAGCCCAGTTATAGTTAATCTTTGTTCGTTGATTAACTTTACCATCGGCGGTGGAGCAAAAGATGTTAAATCAACTATTCATAGAACGGTAATAAAAAACTCTATCATTTATAATGCTATATTTAACGATACAAACTTTTATGATGTTTTATTTTCTGGTTGCGCATTCATAGACTGCTTATTTGAAAACTGTATCTTTGGTGATAATAATATGATCGATAGATGTTCTTTTTCTAACTGCGATTTTGTTAAGTGCCAAAATCTAAGTACTAAAACTATTGCTATTAACTGTAACTTTAAACCAGCAAACGTTTTAGGTTCTCTTGCTGGTGTGTGTAAAGAAAGCGATCCGTCTTGGGCTGGATATTATAAACTAAAAGTCGGACCTAATGTTATCTATGACGGTTACCCAAAATATTTTATAAATGTAAACTGTAACTTAGGACCAGATAAAAATGGTTTATTAATATCTGGAGATCCTTATCTATCTACTGGTAACACCGCTTCTTCTCGAACAACTATTCCTAATATTCCAGCATACAAACCAGCAGATAAGTTAGTAAAAAAACCATACATGGTTGCGTCAGCAGGACTATAGATGGAAGTCAAAAAGATAAATGGAATCAAGTATGAAAACGATAGCCGTGCTATTGATATAGAAGATTCTGATATCACGAACTGTACAGTTATAGGTAGTACGCACATTAATGGTTACGCCACCGCATGTAACATTAATGATTGTATAATAAGAGAATGTTTTATTGATAAGTTTAGTATTGAATATTGTACTTTTACTAACTGCGCGTTTGACGCAGTATCATCATCTGAAGTAGAGTTTACACGTTCTGTTTTTGATAGCTGTACATTCCAAGATTGTAGTTTTGGAACTTTAACTATGGAAGAGACAGTATTTATTAACTGTACTCTCAACAACTGCTCCTTTTCTAACACGTCTTTTAATCTTAGTAAAGACAGCAAAACAAAACTATTTAGTAACTGTAAAGTAATAAAATGTCAAGTAGATAATTGTAAATTTATGAATCAAATATTAGACGGTAGATTATGCGAAGTAAAAGGATATATGGCATCATTAAGTAATAGATTATTTTATCAAACAAATATTCACGGTACTAAGATGTATCACAATGAAGTTGTAGTTGAAAATAAGAGACGTAGGGGTAGAGGAAAAGGAAAAGAGAAAAGAAGAATGTCACATTTCGGAGGAGATTACCTACACCCAAATTTAAATAACAGAGGTTCTGGAATGATACCAAACGCTGATAAGTTATTTGAAAGTTATAATCCTTATGGATGTGATGATGTATATGACGAATACTACAATCAAAAATCATACAATAAAAACTACAAGAAAGCATTTGTATTCTGTAGTGACGAGTTGTAGTCAAAGTTTTAAGGTAACGGTTGATACTTCTAACACAACCAAAAAGGAAACAGCATGACCTACAAGATCAGTCTATACACCAAACCATCAGCTCTCTGTGAGATTTACCAGCAAGTTGGTATGTCTTTTGCTATCTGTGGAACGAAACAAACAGAGGACGTACTGGAAGTAACACAGCTACATCCGTTCGTTCTGTGTAGAGATTTCCTCGGTGATGCTCTATACGCCAACAACAAGAAGACATCATTCGGTATTTATGGATTCTCCTTCAACGGTGAGGAGACTCCATTCGATACGAAGATGACGTATATGTTGGTACGTCTACCAGACAACAACGACGAATCATATAAGAAGTTCTGCGATGGACTACGAGTTCTAAACTATTATGAAACTATTGGTAAATGGCGCAAAACCAAAATTGTAGAAACTGATCTGGTGAGTGATAAGAAGAGGGTAGTTCTTCTCGTCAGTACTGGAAAGTGGATTAGCGGTACCCAACTGGTTTCTCTATTCACCCTTCTTGTTCGGTGTATGTGGAAAGGTATTAATGAAGGTGAGAAAGTTCCTGACTTCCTGAAGAGGATTTCAACAGTACAAGATAACGACGGCAATTATCTTCGTACAATGCTGAAAGTATATGATCTATTTAAAACTGATCCTCTTGCTGTATACGTGAAACACAACAGAACTATGTTCGCTAATACGTATAACTTCTCCGGTGGTACACACGAGTATCACGATAACAATGGGATCACTTCTCTTTCAAAATACATCTGCTACAAGAAGACTGGTGAGCAGTGTTTCTACTTGAAACATCCTACCTTCCTAAAAGATACATATGAGGAGTTTTTAAAGTACGCAACAAATAATGACGTATAAACTAAATCTAAATTGGGGAATGTCTGTAGAGAATTTAAAGAAAACTGATTGTTGGGAGTATGTTAAAGTAGAAGACAAGTTCTGGTTTAAACATTATGATTTAAATACCAAAAATGTTTTAGATTACAGGAAAAGAACTAAGGATATAATTGAATACATATGTGATATATTTCAAGTATGTGTTCCCCGTCTCATAGCTAAAAAGTTCCCAGAAAGTAAGAAGGGGTACTTAGCATATACTCTTATTAATGAGAAACACCCTGATAAAAATATTATTTATTTAAGAACTAACCAGTTTGGACCTTTAGAGACAATTGAAGATATAACCAGATTTCTTTTCCTTGATGAGATGATTACACTTCTACACGAGTTAGCACACCATATTCAGTTCGCACTACTACATAAGAAGAAAGTAAAAACAAACGTATCACAACACGGAAAATATTTCGCGGCCATAGAAAAAACAGTACTTGATAAGTATTTATTATACTGTAAAGAGGAAAAGATTAATTACAACAGGAAAATAATAGAAACTCGTAATGATATACGTAGATACTTATGGGCTGCTAAAACTTTGGAGGAGTCAAAATGCCTACATATATAGTTCAGATTCCTGAAGTACACTACAAGATGGTGGAGATACAGGCAGATAGTCCAACTGAAGCAGCACTACTTGTTCTTCACGAGGATGGGGGAGAGATAGTGAACGTAGAATTTAGTCACCAAATGAAAGTTGATAATGTTCAGGTGGAAGATTTAGAAACTGAAGAGACTATAGAAGTAGTGGTATGACGTACCAAGTAGGAGATTTATTTCATCACAAAACTGATATTAACTTAGTTTTAGAAATAACTGGTATCAGTAATAACCCAGCATTTAAAACTTTGTATGATACTAAAATTATAAAACCACACAAACTTGAAAATGATAAAAGATTTTTCTTAACACATGAAGATTTAGACAGGTATTACACCAAACTTGGTGAAGACGAGGAGATGTTGTAATGTTTAACGTAGGTGATGTGTTTCAGCATACTCCTCCAAGGAGTGATTTCGTTATTAAAATAGTAAGCATCTGGCCTACTGCTTGGGGTGATAAAAAACTATATAATGTTGTTGTAACAAACTCTAAAATAAAATCAGATACGGAGATTAGATTTAAACTTACTACACCAGAACTACGCGAATACTATAATAAAATACTTACCGGTGAAGAGGAAGAAATGCTATGAAGCAGCAGGAAATAGATAATCTTAGAGCAGGAAGCACAATAATTAAAGTTATTCCCTACTCTTCTATTGGTAGTAATCATATTTACTTCCACGAAATAAAGTATAAAGTAATGTATATAAATAATATTCACATTCTTTTGTATACTGATGATAGTTCTTCTAATCATACATTCTTTTATGATAAATCAGATTTAGAATTTCCTTTTTGGCAATTAAATCGTATGCCACAAGAAGATGAGGAAATACTATGAAAGCTAAAAAAGATACAAGAATACATAAACATTCAAGCATAGAAATAGATTTAAGATATATGAGTGTTGATGAGGCTATTGAAGAATTACAGAACATTAGGGATAGGATTATAAGTAGCTATGATGACGTGTATAATATGACAATAGAAGAAGAAACAGAGTATGGTTACTATAACGAACAACGTACTTTTTTACAAATTGAGTTTTCTTATATGTTTACTCCAAAGGAGAAGAAGAATAAAGATGTCAAAAAACCGTAAACCACATTTAGTAGTTATCGTTAATTACACTAAAAAAGACTTAAGTAAAACTTATACTAAAGATCTTTATACAGTATCAGATGCTAATAGAGCATCAAAAGCTTTTGTTGATGACCACGAAAGAGAAATGCTTTTTTATAATACTGTTTGGGGTTCGTCTTTAACATTAGAAGATATGGACGAAGTACATCCTAAAGACAGAATAGAACAAGTTAAAAATATGGTTCTGTTATTGAATGAACATAACCTAAATATTATTTACTACACTAACAGTATGACTGCGTTACGAACATTAGATAACTGTATACTTTCTTTCAAACTTAAAGGTAATTATAATTATCCCAAATTAAATCCTAAATATTTAGAAGCATATAAAATGGTGAACGGCGAGAAAGAAAATATTAAAATAGATAAAGAAAACGAACCCTATGGTGGATCTATTAATTATGATTTCTTACGAGATTATGAAACAAGTTTGCTAAATGATTGTATGAGTTTAGTTATTAAAATATTGGAAGGGGAGTATGAAGAAACATTAACACCTTGTTGTGTATGTAATAAAAATATGGTAGTAGCAACAGGTCTTGGTATTCCATGTCAAGAATGTCAAGATAAAGATCTTAACTGGGTAGATAAAGTATGACACCACAAGAAATCAATAGTCTCAAAGTAGGAGATGTATTAGGGCATAAAGATATTAGTTTTTTATACTTAATAGCTGGTTTAAATGATGATAATTCTCTTGTGCCGCAAGATAAAAAATTTGAATATTCCAAATATACTATAGAAGAAGTTGCTAAATACGATGGTATAGTAGAAAACATATTAATAAGGAATAATGAAAACAGATGTAGATGTGTTTATAGTAGATATAATTTACAGTACAATAATTGGAAGTTAATTTCCAAACACGAAGAGGAAGAGATGTTGTAATGAAACAAAACGCAGAAGAATTTATAAAGGCTTTATTAACTATTGCGGTGTTTCTAACTTTTATAAGTGGTATAGCTTATGTTATATACAGAGCTGTTTCTATTGCTAATGAAAGAAGCAACAAAGTTTTAACCTGTTCTAAAGCAATAACTACTTTAGAAGATTTTAGAAAAACAACTAAGAAAGAATTATGTACACCTCTCACACAAGAATGTATCAAAGCAGAAACAAGAATGTTAGAACAAGTTTACTTGAAGTGTAAGAAATAAAACAACGGGAGGACGAGCTATGCCTGTAATAAACGTATTATATGAAGATCTTATAAATGTATATGAAGCATTAAGGGAACAACTGGCCGACTTTGATAAAAGAGCACGATGGATAGAAACAAGAAAAAACCTTGCTAAAGTTCACAGCCATATGGTTATATATGCTGATGAAGAGGAAATGTTAATATATTTAAAAGAGAGAATAGAATCTATAAAAGCAACTAGAAAAATAATAGAGGAAACGTGGCTAAAGGAAGAAGAACAAAGCAAACCAAGAGAGCAGGAGCAAGTATGACAAACAAACACCTCAACATGTTGGTTCAACAAGGTATTATAAGGAATTATGAATATGTGGAAGTGAACGAGGATGGTAAAGTAGTTGATGAGAGTAACAAAAAATCAAAGTTTAGAAATACCGAACAACTTATTTTAATATTCAACAACGGATATAGATTACGTATTGATACTTTCTGTTCTGGTTGTGCTGAAAATACAGTCTTAGATATAGCGTTTTCTGATGTATTGTTTTCTGACGAGGTAATCTAAGATGCTTCCTAACACAGGTTATTACGTTCCAAGTAAACCACAACGTATAAAAGCGATACAGTTTGTGAAAGATAATATTAAGGACGTAATAAATTTTTGTGGCGCCGAACTAATAAAAACTGAAATATTACTCGCACATAATGGAGGATTAAAATTAATATTAACATTAATGTATACTACCGTAGAAATATGGGAAGGTGATTATCTTTGCTACCAAGTTCACGAATACAACTCTAAAAAAAGTAATATTACTTCCTACGATAAAGATGATTTTCAAAGAAACTTTGTTATAGCAGAACAAGGAGCAGAAGATGAGTAAATCCGGAGTAAAGAATAAGACAGCTAAAAAAGTTTATACAACGTATACAACGTTTGCATACGAAATCTTTAACGATGACATTGGCCAAAAAACCTATAAAAATATAGATGATTATTTTGCTAAGGTTAAAGCAAAAATAAAGCACGACTTAGAAAAATGGAAAAAGAATGCCCTACTCTATGAAGACTGGGGTGATGACGATGAGCACATATTTAGCAATTTAGATCCATTAGAAAGCTGTCTACGAAAGTATGACTACAAAATATTATCAGAAATATGTAATCATAAAGACATAAAGGGTAAAACATTTGATGATTGTTTCGATATTGCTTCTATAGAATACGAACTTGGTTCAGAACTTATAGAGACATGCGCTATAATAAGGTTTACTAAGAAGGAATGGTTCCATACTACGTTTACAAACTTAGTAAACAGCATTGTGGAAAGAGAAGACGAGAAATACAAGAAAGTAACTGAAAGCCACCTCGCCAAAAGAAAAGCTGAAGTACTCAGAGAAGCAAAAAAACTTGGACTACGAGTTATAGACGATAAAGGAGTATAAGATGAAAAAACTCTCTATTTCGTTGATGTATTTGATGTTAATGGGGTGCCAAATAGAAGGTCCCGCAGGCCCAGAGGGACCTCAGGGAGACCCCGGTGGTCCTGTAGGTCCACAAGGGGAACAAGGAATTCCTGGTCCTCAAGGAGAAACAGGAGAACAAGGACCACCAGGACCAAGTTCTGGATATGTTCCTGCTACCAGTGGTTCCAGATTAACAGCTATAGTAAAAAATTATAACGGAGATGATGGTTCCACATACACCGAAATAACAGGACGCTACTTTGATACAGTATTAAATACAGAATGCTATATAGCAACAGCAGGAGATTTAACAAAAAGATGTTTGCCAATAAAAAATATTATCAGTATTTCAGGCAGTGGTTTATATGCCGACATCTCGTGTACTAGAGAAATAGCTTTATCCCAAAAACAATGCTATTCTGAGCAAAACCCAGTAATATTTACATCATATACTTGTATGACTAACCAGTATAATCAATATTTTTATAGGATATATAATGGTACTATTATAGGCGCAGCATACCAAGTAAACAGTAACGGTGTATGTGTAGAATTGTTAGATACTTGGTATAGTGATAATTATCATTTTATAGATAATATGGAGGAAATACTCCCAGATACTTTTGTATTATTTACGGAATGAAAATAACAATATGAAGAAACTTATACTTATAGCACTTACAATAATAATGCTACCTTCTTGCGTGTATATTAATAATGAAGGTACGTCTGACATAAGATGGCCTACTACAGATATGGGTGGGCAAATGGATGAACCTATGTATGTAGATGATGGCACACGTAAATATAGGGACATAGACGTAAGTTTTAATCTTACCCTTGGTGGTATAGAGTGCTTTATTAACTTTAATACGCTTGAAAGTGGTAAATATAGTAGACAAGGTAAGAAAATTGTAGAAGACATTAGAATTGATTTAGCTGCTGGTAAGAACAATATACGCTTTAAGTCATACTTAAATGATTGTCATGTTTTAAAAAATATTCCAAGAAATAGAAATAATTTCTATAATTACTGCGCTATTTACAGAAGCATTTATAAAGAATGTAAAATACCTACTGTAGTTATGGACTAATTTTTATTTGGCGGCCATAAAAAGTATTTAATACAGCATCTAAAAAGAAATGGTGGCGCATATGGTGAAAACAAAAGGACCTAAGAAGAATAAAAAACTAAATGATAGGGATAAAGATATTAAAGAAGTAATGAAAGCATTAGTAAATAAGATTGCTTATCAACATATAGGTCCTTATTCCGCTATATGTCCTAAATGTCATGCATACGAACAATATGATATGAAACCTATATATGGAGAGTTTGACTGCACTTGTCGTGTGTGCGGTTATACTTGGCCTTCTTTATAAAAGGACATACTATGACTAAAACAAAAGGACCTACAACAACAGTAAAACATTCTTGTTTAGATTGTGAATATTGTAAAAGTGAAAGAGGAGTGTGGGAAGACGATGAATCATATCGATACCAATGTTGTACTCATAAATCATTTAAAGAGGAAAAACCAATAGGATATAATTATAACACTCCTAAATGGTGCCCGTTTCTTAAGGATAAATAAATGGTAATACCTGATTTTGCTTGGGAAGCACTTAAACATTACATGAAAATAAGTGATAGCCCAGGATATATTAATCAAGAAGATCCTAATGTGTTTAATAAAGAAATAATAGATTATTTGTTAAAAAATAAGTTAATACAAAAAAGAGGTCATTATGGTGTAGTATCCTATTATGACGTACTTCTTTACCCAACTAAATATAAAATTACTACAAAGGGTAGAAAAGCATATCTTAAAAGAACACGAGAAGGATAAAAAATGAGCACCTATGAGTATATATCAACATATCACGAAAATATATCCTCAGCACTTCAATGGATTTTAGGATATCAACTTCGTGGATTTAAAGTGGATTATTGGTTAGCAGCCGATGAAAAAAGATACATCACCACAGCTAAAAGAGAAAACAAGTAGTTTAATAACTTAACATAAGGAGAACATATATGACCAAATACTACGTTTCCGTTCCAGAAGTCCACTATCAACAAGTATCTATCGAAGCGGATACACCGCAACAAGCCGCTATTCTTGTTAACGACGGAGAAGGAGAGTCAGTAGACGATACATTAGAATACAGTCATACATTAGAGGGTGGTTTAAGAGTGGTTACTGATATTAACACAAATAAAAGATATACAGTTAGTTTAGAGGAAGAGGAGGAAGATGATTAAAATGTCTTTTTTAACTTTGCGGCCGTTTATAAAAAATCTCAAGAAAGCAGTAAACGCTTATACTGATAGTAATATTACATACAAATTAGATATGTATAATAAGAACCACGGATCTTTAACAATATACGGACCAATAAAAGACAGTAAAGAAAAAGAAAGGATAGCCTACGTTTTGTATCATACTACACAAGTAGAACTATCGATATACAAAGCTGAAAACGGCTCCGATGACGTTCCGCTTTCATTTAGAGAACATATATTTATTCGCCGCATGGTAAAAAAGTGTATCAAAAAATGGTTCGATGAAAGAGATAGCAGCATAGAAAAACGTGTAAACAAGGTACTGGGACTGTAGTATGGCAGAAGATAACAAACGAACTCGTTACTTTATAGAAGATTTTAAGTTCGCTTACGATTATAGTAATGAACATCCAGCGTATGATCCTTTATTAGCAGAAATGAAAGAGATTGAAGAAAATCCAGAAAGGTATGCTATTAGAGTAGAACTTAAAAAACGATTTATAAAATGGTTAGAACTTCAAAAAGAAGATATTAAATACGGCATAACTGACTATAGAGGTGGCATTGCTCTTCGATACTCTGTGAAGAAAAACATTCCTAAAGAAGAGGAAGAGGAGATGTTATAGCATGAGCAAAAAGATTACATACTATATAGATTCCTTAGATTATACTCTTGCTACTAATACTGACGCTGAGAACACCTACATAAACCTACAAGATTGGTGGGATAGTTATGAATTTAAAAGACTACATAGTTATATCAAGAATCATTTTGCCGTTAATACCAGTATCAAGAAAGATACCCACGAAGATGAGGAGATGCTATGAATAACGTCATACAAGAAACACTTGTTGATATACCACATTCTTATGGAGAAGTATCATATTACCCAAGTGTACAAGGAGTAGAGTTATACGGAATAGAAAGAATAGACCTTAGTTATAACATAGGAAACGGATTAATATTAGCTATTCAAGCTTCTTTAGACGGAGAAGATTACTTTGATATTTCACAAAGCTTTAGCTGTGTTAATGAATATACATATGCTGGAAACCTAAATGGTACAGCTGGTAGAGTAAGTACTACTAATACAAATTATAGATTTTTTAGAATAAAAGCAGTAAGGAATGGAAAATACGATACACATATTAAATTAAATCTAACACGTTACGAAAGATGTAACTATGCCCAGTATGTGTCTTTATATAACAATACTAACGAGAATACGTATGCTGGTATTAAGTATAATGAATGTAATCAATATAATGGTTATATTAACCATCCTAATTATGGACCAGATAAAGACGATAAATCTTTTTGGACATTATATAAACTATACGGAATAAAAAGCAATGAAAAAGTTAAAGTTAAAGAAGAGGAAGAAGAGGAAATGTTATGATAGAAAGATATAAAACTAAAAGTATTTTTACTTGGGGAGGAACAAGAAAATATAGTAAAGAAATAATTAAAAATAATTTTAAACTATACGACGAAACAGAATGGGATGATGAACACCTATTAGTACGTAGTAATAGTGTTTTCACAGTTGAGTTTATTTGTGCGGGTATTAATGATAATTTTGGTGACGTTGGTTATATCTACGAAGTAAAAACCACAAGTGATAGAATAATAGGTGGTATTAGTGAGAAAGATTTTTTCAAAGAATATAAAAACTTTGAGTTCTTAGGATACGTAAATGAAGAAGAATACAACGAAGAGATGTTATAAGAATACAGCTATTTAATCCTTCCAGACAATCCCTCCTCCTTATCTTCTTACCCCGTCATAGGTTTCAAGACCATGCCTTGCTCAGTCCAAAACGAAGAGACGAAAGAACGAGTCAGTTAGGATTAGAGGATCCTTTAGTTATTTTTAACATCTTTTTATTTTTAGGGGAAAATCGCGCGCGAACCTGAAACCGTCGGCAATCTTAGAGTACCCAAAAAATCCTACCCACAGTTTTCACAGGGATATAGTTTTTTAAGTCTACCAAGAAGACCTTTAAGTTTTTTATTCTGTTCATCTTGAATGTATAAATAATCTACTAAATCAGAAATGATTTTACCAACCTCTTCTGACTCGTTTACTTCAACTTTATCTACTTTTACTTTAGAGTCTCCTTCAATAGAAAATCCCTCTGGTGGTCTTACTTGTATCTGAACCTGACTGCGAACAAAATCTTTTTTGATGCCCATGTTATTTACCTGTTGAACCGAACCCACCTCTTGAGACTGTATCAAAAGGTCTATCAGTTATGTCTTCCCATTCGAAAACGTAAGATTTTCTAAGTATAAGTTGTGCTATTCTCTCCCCCGCCAAAATCTTAGTACTCACAGAGGGTCCAGTTTCCCTTCCAGTCGTAATCACTACATCAGAGGATACACGGAACGCCTTATAAAGAAGTACGCTCACGTAGTCTTCTGGACCGCAATACGAAGGATCTATCAGTCCTACAGAGTTAGGTATGATTACTCCATATTTTTTTGGCGCGCCGGAACGAAGAATAACCTCAAAGTGATATCCTGAAGGAGGTTTAACTATTATTCCAGTATTGATAGAGACGTACTCTCCAAGTTGAATACTAATATCTTCTGTAGCTCTTATGTCGTACCCTATATCTGTTTCTTTAGCACGTACTGGTAGGATAACATTTCTATCTTTGACTCTTATACCAGCAGTAAGACCATAATGAGTAATAGTCATACCTTCGTATTTTCTTGCTACCATGTTATCTACTAGTTTTTCAGCCTCCTCATTAATAGGAAGTAAAGGAAAGGAAACAACTTTAGGAAGAGGAGGTGGTGTAATAATACCAGATTGTTCTTTATCATGATCTTTTGAGTATTGGCCCATTTACAATCCCCTATATGTTTTGAGTACCAAATTTTTAAATCCTGATTTTTTCTTAGCGCGCTCGAAAAAAGATTTCAAAAGACTAATGTATATTTTTGACAACCACATTTCGGACAAGTAAGAATACATAGTACATTCTTATCCTCCGCGCCCTCTATAGGAACCGTTCTGATACGTTCATTTCTGGAATGTTCGAGATGACATTTAGAACAAATGCAGAGAACGTCTAACTCTTTACGCCTTCGAGACATATCCAAGTTCTTCTAACTTAGCAAGATCACTTCTAAAAATATTTGGCGCTAGTTTAAAAAGTTCCAAACAAATAACCGCTGCTACATCAAGAGTTTCCTTCATAACGTGTTTATTTAAACGTATATCAAGAAAATGTTTCCATCCTTGAAAGTTAGAAACCATATTAATAGCTGTGGTAGATGCTTCTGGTAGATTATATCTTGCGTCTTCTTTCTTAATACCTCTATCAAGAGCTTCTTTGTAGAACTTTTTTGTAGCCGCCGAAATCTTCATACTCTCCGTTTCGTACCACTTCGCGCTTTCGTAATCAGCATAAGATACGTCTGGGTAAACTACGTCCATATCTGATACATCTACGTATCGTTGAGACTGCTGTAGAATACCAAAATGAGCAATACGAACCAACTGATGAGAACACGCACGAGAAATACCGGAGATATAAAACGCACAAGACGCAAAACGGCAGCACATGTTGTGGTTATTGGTCATAATAGTGTTAAGTAGTTTTAAATCATTAGGACCAAGAATAACTTTTGCCACCGGATATTTGACCGTTAGACTACCGTCTGATGCTGTATCCATACCTACTATTTTATACGTACTATCAGACTTGTCAAAACTATTATAGCAAATCCTACTTGCTTTTACAACCTGGAACTCTGGATCTGGAGTCGCCCACAGTAAAGATACTTCCATAATACTTACTCCTTCTTCTTACTGATTACATCTATTAACGTTGCTATATAAGCGAAAAAACCTGATAACTTTACAGCTTCCGCTCTAAGACTAACCATATCCATATCTTCTTCTATGTTTACAGTATCCTTAACATTAGATACTAAATCTTTTAAAGCGATTAATGCTTCATCAGCATTTTTTACGTTATACAT
>Ga0172379_10005252_pt1 | contig 18260 bp, 10 predicted proteins | sample GrowelOW334metaG_FD_119756 | JGI IMG/M metagenome (GOLD analysis project Ga0172379, IMG submission 119756) | Groundwater microbial communities from an aquifer near a municipal landfill in Southern Ontario, Canada - Groundwater well OW334 metaG | ecosystem: Environmental > Aquatic > Deep...
GGATCACGCAGTGCATCGAACCGGCGATGAAGGTCAATCGCTGGGATCCGCCGGTCACCACCACTCTGGTGGACAACGGTTATCTGACCGTGACAAAGAAGATGGTGCCACGAGGCTCTGTCCGTCGGTGCGGCGAGCAGAGCATCGACCCCAACTGGCCGAAGGGGCGCACGCACCTGACTGTCGGCAAGATTCGGCAGTACAATTACTACAACGAGCGGATTGCCAAGATTTCGCGAGGGCAGCCGCATCACCATCACAAGGCAAAGAAGCGGAGGTAGATAACCAAAAGGCGGTGTTCAGCAAGTGAACGCCGCCTTTAAAATTGATAAATATATTATAACAACAGCTTTTTTATTTCAGTTAGAATATTCTCTTTGACTGTTTTTAAAATCTTTTTTTCGTCAGCATTGAATTTATTTAAAACAAAATCAGCGGTATCGCCCTGAAGTTCTTTTGATTCTTTTCCGACGCCGATGCGCACTCGCCAAAATTCTTTTGTGCCTATTTTTTCAATAATTGAGTCAACGCCGCGGTGGCCGGCGCTGCTGCGTCCGGATTGAATTTTAAAGTCGCCGAGTTTTAAATCGATTTCATCATGCAGAACAATAATATTCTCCGGCGCGATCTTGTAAAAAGATGAAATTGCGCTGACAGATTCTCCGGATAAATTCATGAAAGTGTGCGGTTTTGCCAAAATTATTTTTTCCGAACTGATAATTCCATCCGCGATTTCCGCTTGGAATTTTTTGTTTTCGGAAAAATCAGAGAAACCTTCGGCTTTGAGCCATTTGTCAAAAATAAAATCCAGCGCGGCAAATCCGATATTGTGCCTTGTGTTTTGGTATTTTTTTCCCGGATTGCCTAGTCCGACAATGAGTTTCATATTTTTGTATTATGTTTGATAATGTTTTTTCTTGTGGCGTTCTTCGACATTCATGATAATGCCGGTGCCGGTAAGTTTAAATTTTTTGCGAATTTCATTCATGATAAAACGAACATAAGGATATCCCAGATTTTCGGTATTGTCCGCGGTAACCTCAAATCTGAGCGGTTTGCGACCGGTTTGTTTGATGGAATGAATAAACGCGCCTTTTTTGTGTTCTTTGCGAGATTTGGACGGCGGTCTTTTCTTGATCGTGTGTTCCAGTAATTTGGTTAATTCTTTTGGATCTAGCTCGATGTTTTGATTTTTATCGATCACTAAAATTTCTTCGAGCAAACGATTGATTTTGAATCCGGTTTTGGCGGAAACGAATATAATCGGAGCCCAAGTGAGAAACGGAAAGTGATTGTATAAAAATTCAGTATAATCTTTGTCGCTCTTTGTGGTTTTGTCAGGCACCATGTCCCATTTGTTGACCACGAATATCAGTGATTTGCCTCGTTCCAAAATTTCCGAAGTGATTCGTTTGTCTTCGCTGGTAATTTCTTCGTCCGCGGCAATTAAAAACAAGACCAAGTCGCTCGAATCGATTGACGCTAAACTTTGGTCAATGCTCATCTCTTTCAAATCGTCTTTGATTTTGCGGTGCTGTATCAATCCTGCGGTGTCAACGAAAATCATCGGGTGCTTTATTCCATTGGATTCGTAAATAATTTCTAAATCTTGGCTTTCTCTCGTGGTGTGCGCGACTGGGGAAACAATGGCGCGTTCTTGGCCGATCAATTTATTGAATAATGAAGATTTGCCGACATTTGGTTTGCCGATAAGTGAAATGCGAATTGGCGATGTGTCCGCTGATTCATCGATTGTTTTATCAGGGACATCTTTTAATTTTTCCAAGACGATATCGAGTAAATCGCCGGTGCCGGAACCGGTACGAGCGGAAAACGGAATGGTGTCTGAAAATCCCATATCATTGAATTCATCGGCATTGCGAAAAAGTTTTTTGGAATCTATTTTATTTACCGCAATAATAACCGGTTTGCCGGATTTGCGCAGTATTTTCGCGTATTCACGATCTTCCGGCAAGAGGCCTTCTTTGCCATCCACCACCAAAAGTACGAGATCAGCTTCCGCAATAGCTTCTTTTGCTTTTTTCACAGATTCAATATCGATTTCATGCACGGATTGAACATTTAAACCCGCGGTATCGGCAATCACAAACATTCTGCCGGACCAGCGGCATTCGCCAAAGCGAACATCTCGGGTTGTACCCGCGACAGTGGAAACCAACGCTGTCCGTTTTTCCGTCAAACGGTTGAATAAAGTTGATTTGCCGACATTGGTGCGGCCGATGAGCGTCACTAGTGGATATTTGAACATACGATTCTGAAATTAATTGCGGTAATTATGTGGCGGGTAATTAAGTAATAAGAAAATTTTTTGAGTTTTATTCGGCGCTGTCTTTGCCCAAAATTATAACAAAATCAACATCCGGCGCGACCGTGTCTGAAATCCAAGACGGGATATTGGCGGTTTTTATGGCAAGCGAGTATTTTTTTTCCAGCAAGCCGACTTCTGTCGCCAGATCGCGACTGGATATTTTGTAAATTTCGGTTTTTTCATAATTTTGCAACGGCGCGTTCGCAATATCGGTAATTCGATAGCCCATGGTTTTTAGCGCTTCGGCATTTCTCGACGCCAGTCCGCTGATTGTCGTGCCATTTTTAATTTCGAATTTGACAACGCCGGTAGTGGCCGCATTGAGTTTCGGCGTAAATACATTTTTCCATTGTTCATTCAGCTGGGCATAATCTCCGCCTCGTGGCAAAAGCACAAACGATCCGCCAATATTATCAGCATAAAGAAAACCGCCCGGACTGTCATCAACCGTGACCGATAAAATGTTTTTCGTATCCAGGTTTTCCGCGATTTTCGCAAAATCAACTAAGTCGCTGATTTCGATGTCTGTGGCAATGTGCTTGGACACGCCCTTGTATAATTTTGTTATTTTTGTCGGACTCAAAAGAAAGTTGTATGAAAAAATCCGATCTTTGACCGCTTGCAATATTTTTTGTTGGCGTTTGCTTCTGGCAAAATCAGAGCCCTCGCCGTTGTTGCCGTGTCTGGATCTGGCGAATTTTAGCGCTGTCGAGCCATCCATTGTCTGCCAGCCGCGTTCGAATGAAACGACTTGGTATTTGAATTCCGGCGCCGGGTAGTTGTAGTCGGTGAAACTCTTATCAACATAAACTTTTACGCCGCCGAGATCGTCGATAATTTGTTCAAATCCCGAGAAATCGATTCGTGCGGAATAGTGAATCGGTATTTGAAAAGTATTTTCCACCACTTGCTGCAATAATTTTGTGCCTTCACCTTCGCCATTGGATTCACCGAACGCATTGGCGTTATTTATCTTCCAACTGCCATATCCGGGAACTTCAACCATTAAATCCCGCGGAATGGACATCATGGCCACTTGTTTCGTTGATGGCTTGATGGAGGCGATCAGAATTGTATCGGTCAAATATGGTCCGTCATGTCCGGCACCACCGATGCCGGAAAGCAAAATATTGATTCTGTCTTCGGGCATGCCGCGCAAAGTGTCTGCGGGTGAATTGAAAAAGTTCAATTGTTTAAAAAATTTGGTGGAAAACATTTCCCCTAAACTGGTATCGGTTAGAAATACTTTGTAGGTAAAAACAAAAAAAGTGATGGCGAGGAAAACCATTGCGTATATAAAAAATTTACCGGCTGTCTTGATCGGCGCGATTTTGTCTGATTTTTCCGGAGGCGCTTTTTCCAGAAAGTTAATTTTGGATTCTTCGTCGATATATTCGGGCATATGATATTGGGGAATTGGTTAGCGTAATTTTGGGGGATTATTGCTTTGAATGCAATCCGACCCGTAATGAAAAAAGGAAGGCCGTAATCAATGCTTGCGACCATAGATAATTATATGATAAAGGGGGTGGGAAGGCAATAGCGCGGGCTTGCTCAGGACCTCGTTCGATGATATAATCGAAAATAGCATGGAAACTTATTAGTGGATAACTTTATTTTGTATTTATTATGGCTAATTTGAACACAGATAATTTTGTCGAATTGACTCCCGCGCAAAAAGTGATTCATTTTATTTGGGATTTGATGAAAGTGGTGATTATTGCGTTATTAATCATCTTGCCTGTTAGATATTTCCTCATAAAACCTTTTTATGTCAAGGGCGCGTCCATGGAGCCGAGTTTTTATGACGACGAATATTTGATTATCAATGAAATAACTTACGGTTTGCATATTCCATTCTCCGGCGGTCGCATTTATCCACTCGGTCATCCACAGCGTGGGGATATCATCGTTTTTCGCTATCCGAAAGATCCGAGCCAGTATTTTATCAAGCGAGTCATCGCTTTGCCCGGAGAAACAGTGGAAATCAAGGATCATCAGGTCTATGTATTATCGCCGAGCGGCAAAAAACAACTTTTGGATGAAGCCAGTTATTTGCCCAATTATATCAATACCGTCGGCGATCGCACTTGGACACTTAATTTTGACGAATATTATGTCATGGGCGACAATCGCGAATTCAGTCTCGATTCCCGCGTTTTCGGACCGGTCAATCGCGAGATGATTGTGGGAAAAGTATGGCTCCGTGGCTGGCCGGTATGGCGGTTGACGCTTTTTCCGGAAGTTGATTACGGTTTATCGGGCGATGTTACTAACCAAATACAATAAAATATAACCTACCAAAATAGAACAATATGCCAAGAAGAAAAAAAGAAGATTTGCCGCAAGAAGAGGTGAAGGTGATCAAGACGCCGCCTTTGGTCAAAGGCATGCGTGATATTTTGCCGAATGAAGAAAAATATTGGGATTTTGTGGAAGAACAAATTCGTCGGATTGTTTCCGATTACAGTTTTCGCAGAATCGCGACTCCGATTTTGGAAAAATTTGAACTTTTCAATCACACGCTTTACAAACAAAGCGGAATTGCTGAAAAAGAACTGTTTTATTTTATCGACAAAGGAGAAAAATTGGCGCTCCGACCGGAAGCGACCGCCGCTGTGGCGCGCGCTTATCTCGAGCACAATTTAAACAATCAAACTCCGCCGTTAAAAGTGTATTATCAAGGTCCGATGTTTCGCCAAGTAAAAGGCGATAGTGAAAAATTGCGTCAGTTTACCATGGCCGGCTTTGAAATCATCGGCGACAAAAATCCGGCGCTCGACGCGGAATGCATTATCATCGCGTATTTTTTGATGCAAAGATTGAAATTGGCGGTCGATGTAAAATTAAACAGCGTCGGTTGCCAGGTCTGCCGTCCGGAATATGCCAAAGCGTTGTTCGGTTATCTGAAAACAAAACGCGCCATGATTTGTCCTGATTGCAAAAAACGCACCGTCAAAGACGCGATCAAATTCAATATTTGTAAAAATCCGAAATGCGTGAAAGCCAGAGAAGACGCTCCACAGATGATGGATTGGCTTTGCGATGATTGCCGCAACCATTTGTTTAAAGTTTTGGAATATTTAGATGAGCTCAAAATTCCGTACCAACTCGATCCGAGTTTGTTACGCACTTATGATTATTACAATCGCACGGTATTTGAAGTTTTTCCGGCCAATCGCCAAGCTGACGAAGAATTATTGACGCTTGCGAGTGGCGGTCGTTATGACACGCTCATTCAAATGATCGGCGGTAATCCGACTCCGGCAACCGGATTTTCCATTGGTTTGGAGCGATTGATAAATATGATGAAATTGACTCGCGCCGAAATCCCGGCCCATCCAAGTCTTGATGTCTTTGTGGCGCAAATCAGCGAGCTTGCCAGACAAAAAACCTTTGCTTTTTTTGAAGCGCTTCGAGCGGAAAATTTTTCCATTCGCGCCAATTTATCCAAGAGTAATCTCAAAGGTCAGCTCGAGCTTGCCGCCAAATACAATTCCAAAATCGTTTTGATTCTCGGCCAAAAAGAAGTTCTCGAAGGCACTGTAATTATGCGCGACATGGAAAGCGGCAATCAAGAAGTCGTGAATATGGCGCGCGTGGTAATTGAAGTCAAGAAAAAATTGAAAGAAAAAATGATCAAGGCCTTGAAAGATTCATAAACCCGGAATCAATATGGAAAAATTGCCGATAAAAAAGGAGTTCAATCGTGATTTTTTGGTCAAACGCGGTTTGGCCGGATATCAATCGGCGAATTGGGATCAGCAAGTGTTTTTGGATTCATGCGAGGCAATCGATAATGAGTTGAGATTAAGCAAAGACCCAGAAAGACTCCAATTGAATTTTTACGCGGACGCGTTTTTTCGGTCGGAAAAAGAGTTTGCGGAATATGAAAATCGTTTCAGCATGCCGCCGGCGGAGACAGTCGTTTTTTCGGATTTGGAAATGGCAGAAGATTGGTGGACAAAAAATAAAATCGTTTGCAATAATAATCGCGCCATGGAAACCGGTGTCGGTTCCGGCTTTCGTGAAAATGAAATAAAACAAGTGAATTACGGACCGATCAGAATTACCGAGGTAAAACCGAACCAGTTTGTTTTCATTCCGGACAATGAATTTGAATCGAGGGACATTCTCGGTTCGAACGCGTTTACCGCCTGCGCCGCAGTCTATTTTCGAGTGGACGGCGGTTTTGTTTTTTCACACATAACAACCGGCGCGATCGGAGTAACTGAATTTTTAAATGCGGTAAAAAAACAAAATATTCCGATAAAAGGGAAAATTAATTTGGTTCGACCGGAATGGAAAGCGGCTGATAGCGGGGAAGTGCAATCCGATTATGAAAATCAGTGGCAAAAGTTTGACACAAATGAAGATATTTCCGTTCAAAAATATCCATACATTGCCGTCGGAAGCGCTCGACCGGCGGGCGTTGATGAAACAACGATTTTAGTGCTGAATGGAAAAGTGAAAGTGCTGGGCGTGACATGTGAATATCGAAAAGCGCGGAGGTTTGTTGATTGACTCAGAGGCCTCTTATTGTTGGGGGAATAGGGAATTGCCGTAAAATATGAGCGTTTCCGTGGCTTGACGGAACCGGTAAAAACAGCTAAAATAACATTGTTAACAAATTAACCTAAAGGGAGTTAGACGAAAATGGTATACGCTAAACGAAAAAAAGGCGAGACATTTGAAGCGTTTTTGCGACGCTTCAATAAAAAGCTTTTGCATAGCGGACTTTTGCTTCAAGCAAAAAAGATTCGATATTTCAAATCTTTCAAAAGTCGCAATGTCATGAGAACGAGCGCCTTGGTGCGCAAGAAAACTCGTGAAGAACGAGAGTACATGAAAAAGATCGGTTTACTGAAAGAAGAGCCGGTACGCAAAGGACGATACTAAACTTATACACAAAAAGCCGTTTACTTCGCTAAATAAAGCGAAATTATAAACGGCTTTTTGTTATTCCCGCAATCTTATAAATGTTGTATAATAAATTTATGGAAATTCAGAAAAAAGTCGAGGAGGCTTACAAACAATCTCTGCGGGATAAAAACGCAGAAGCTCTTGGTGTTTTTCGTTTGTTAAAGTCTGCAATCGATTACAAATCCATTGAAGTGAACAGAGAACTGACCGATGATGACATGATTGGTCTGATTAAAGGTGAGGTAAAAAAGCGCAATGAAGCGATCGAAGGATTCACTGCCGGCAATCGTCCGGAAATGGCGGCCAAAGAAAAACGCGAATTGGAAATTTTAACTGCATTTCTACCCGCGCAAATGTCTGAATCCGAAGTAAAGTCAATTGTAAAAATAGCGATAGAGGCTTTATCCGAAGACGATCGCAAAAACTTTGGCAAAGCAATGGCCGCGGCAATGAAAGAATTAAAAGGCAAGGCTGATGGCGCGATTGTAGGCGCGGCGGTGAAATCAATACTTGAGTCGAGTAATTAAGCTCTTGGTAAAACAAAAAAGTAAAATAAATAAGATGAAACAAAAAACAGTGAATTTACAGTTGCTGAAGAAAATAACTGCCATTATTTTTGTATTCTGTTTGGCGGTTTTTTTATTTGTGCCGAATACTTCCGTTCACGCTCAGGAGTTGACCACCGGTCTGACTGCGGTTGGTGAAAATGCGGGAATGCCGACAGCTTCGTTGACTGATATTATTGGCAATATCATAAAAATTATTTTAGGCATTTTGGGGATTTTACTGATTGGCATAATTATCTACGCCGGTTTTTTGTATATGACATCCGGTGGCAATCCCGATCAAGCGAAAAAAGCGATCGTTTGGATAAAAAACGCGGTTATCGGTTTGACGATTATTATTTTTTCATACGCGATTACGACATTTATTATTAATATGCTGACCGGCGATGATGGTGGTGGTGATGGTAATATCAATATTGCCGGCAATATCCCCGGAGGTTCTTTGTCCGGCGGTGCATTTGGTACGGTAATTCAGAGTCATTATCCGGCACCTGAGCAGACCAATGTTGTGCGTAACAGTATGATTATGGTAACTTTTCGCCAACCGGTGGGCGCGGCTTCGGTGATAACGCCAAAAGAAGACGGTGCTGAATATCCGTGTCCGGCAGGTTTTGGTGAGGGAAAGGTTTGTGGAAATTTAACTGCATCTTTCAATGTTTATCGTTGCGCTGAGGCGACTTTGGCTGAATGCAATGATCTTCCCGCTGATAAAACATTATTAGTTCCCGGTTACGCGATAATGACCGAGGACAAGCGCACCGTCATGTTCAATCCTTATGGCGATAGCAATGAATTGGCAAAACAACTGGGCAGCGAAACTGAAAATGTTCCGTATATCGTAAAATTAACATCAGGAATAACCGTGGACGGCAAGCCGGGAGTGAGTATTTTCAGAGCGACTTCGCCCCAATATTTTTGGCGTTTTGAAACCGGCACGGAGATGGATCTTATTCCGCCGCAAGTACGAATGAATTCGCTCATGCCGCCAAAATTGGACGCTTATCCAAAAGTGCCGAACGAGCCGAAAGATAAAAGACTTGATGACGGCGGTTTTGTTTATTTGAATCAAATTATTATTGCTAATTTTAATGAGCCTGTAATGGCACTCACCAGTCAAACTCAAGATTGCAGTTTGGGTGATTCAAAATTGGAAGCGCAGGTGATTAATTTTCAAAAAGTGGCACCGGCTTGCGCGTTGAATACTATCAACGGCGATTGGCGAATCGGTATCAATAATTTTCGCACAATTCAATTTTTATCCAATTTACCGTGCAAAAACGCCACGACAAATTCGTGCGGAGAAAAAGTTTATTGTTTGCCGCAAGACGCGACAATTAATGTTGCTCTGAAATCCGCAGCGCCACTCGGTGAGAGCGGTTGTCCCGGACTTGTCGGAACCGGCATTATGGATATGGCTGGCAATGCGCTCGATGGCAACGCCAATGGTACTTGCGATGGCGTCGTCGCGGATATTTTTCAATATGAATTCAAAACAAAAGATAGTATTGATGTAACAGCGCCACAAATTGTCAGACTCGATCCGGCGAACGCTGCCGCAAATATTGCGGTCGACTTGTCGCTTGGCGCCGAGTTTAGCGAAGCGCTCGATCCGGAATCAGTGGATCAACAAGTTACAATTTTGGGTGAAACTTTCGATGGCTATGTGGATCCGAATATGGCGACATTGCCTGATGGTGATACGAATTTGGAAAAAATAATGATCAGACACGCATCTTTCGCCCCGGCGCAAGCAGGCGCAGTGATTAAATATACTCCGATTGTCCGATCGTTGGTCAAAGATTCCCGTCAGAATTGTTTTACTCCGAGTCGCGATGGTACCAGCGCGTGCAAAGACGCTGACAAAGGCGTTTCTTGTTGTCCAAATTTAGGTGCGATTCCATTCCAACAACAAAAAGTGAATGCCGCCAGTTGCGGATTGCCGTCGGCAGAAGTGGTTGATTGATTTTTCAATTATCAATAAATCGTTCAAATAAAAAACGCATGCAAAAATACAAACAAAAGTTGATTTTATTTTCGATAATTATATTATTTGGAATTTTCGCGTTGGGCGGAATTGATTTTGCGTTGGCGCAAGATTTTGGCGAGAAAGCGGCCGGCGATATTGCGACAACCGCGGGTTTGAGCGGCGGACAAGATTTGCGCGTAATTATCGGTAATATCATCAGAGGATTGTTGGGACTGCTTGGCGCGGTGGCACTCAGTTTTGTGTTGTATGGCGGATATTTGTACATGACATCTGCGGGTGAGCCGGGTAAAGTCGAAAAAGCGAAAAAAGTTTTGATCAACGCGGGAATCGGTTTGACCATAATCATCGCGTCTTTTGCGATTACGACTTTTATCATGTCCAGTTTAAGTGCCGCGGTTGGTTTGGAACCGATTGTTCGTGTACCGCCGGATAAAATTCCTCCGAGAGTTAATATTCATGCTATTATTCCTTTTCAAACAAGAACAATGACTCCGTCCGGCGTTTTGCCGATAAGAAATGTCAGAGTCGTCGTGTCCTTTAATAAATCTGTGGCTGAAGATACGATCACTGCCGATACGGTTAAAATTACTGATAATAATGGCAATGCGGTGGCCGGCGTTTATACTGTTTCCGGCAAAGTTGTTGTGTTTGTGCCAAACGCGAATTGTCCAGAGCCGAATGCAGCGCGCAAATGTTTTGAATCCAATACTAATTATCGCGTGGTTTTGACTCCACTAACAATAAAATCAATCGATGATAAAGGATTGTCATGCATCGACGGTGCGGTTTGCACTTCGGAATTCACTACCGGAGAATTGGTGGATGTGTCAGATCCGGTTGCGGCTTTTGTCAATCCACTTTCCAATGATAAATTGCCGGTGGACGATGTTGCTCCCGTAACAATTAGAGGGACTGACGACGCCGGAGTCGCTGTCATCGAATTTTTCGTGGGTGCAAACAAAGCTGATGAAGACGGTGTGGCCGGCGGTAAAAATGAAAGCGCGAATTTTGATTGGAATACAACCGGCGTGCCAATTGGTCAGCAATCACTTATGGGAAAAGTGTTTGATTTTGCCGGCAATGAATCGGTTGATACCATTTCCGTAAAAATATTACCGAAAGAGTGTTTTGACGAAGCCGGAGAGCATGTCTGTGGCGCGGAAATTTGCGGCGCGTGCGAAGGCGAAGCGTGTGAAAAAGATTCAGACTGCGGCGCCAGAATGTATTGCAGCGAGAACCGATGTGTGGCCAGACCGGTCATTCGAAATGTCATCCCCGGCGAAGGCGCGGTGCAGTCATTTGTCAGTTTAACCGGTTCCGGATTTAAACCGTTTGTTGATGGCAAGAGTAAAGTGTTTTTCACTTCCGGTTTCGAGGGTGAGGTGCCAAATTATATCGAAGGCGGCATGGCCTGCGCTCCGACTGCTTCATGGCGTGATGGTCAAATTGTTGCCGTGGTGCCACCAGGTGCAGTCAAAGGACCAATTAAAATTATAAATAGAGATAGTCGAGAAGATGCGACGGATAATGATCTCGGATGGAAGGGTGATTTCATTGTTAATCCAAATTTAACATATCCCGGTTTGTGTCTGGCCAGAGTGGAAGGGTGTGTTTGTGAGGATGTCGCCTGCGCAAATTGTGAGGAGGGCGATTTTAGACAGACAATTAAATTAGAAGGTGAAAAATTTGGCGCCGCGAAAAATGATGAATCAAATGTTTATTTTGGTATTGATGTCGCGAGTTATGGTGCTGGTAGTGCGTGGCAGGATTCACAAATTACCGGCGTTGATGTGCCAAATTTAGATGCTGGATTTGTTGATGTCAAAGTTGGGCAAGGAGAGCGCTGTTTGGATGATAAAAACGCTATTTGTATAAAAGGCGCGGAAAAGTGCGTCTGCGCAAATGTGTATAGTAATCCGGTGCAATTCCGAATTTCCGAATTGTTGTATTCGCCAAAAATAAAATCCATCAATCCCGCGACAGGAACGCAAGCGCAGGGCATTACCATTAGCGGAGAAAATTTTGGCGTAAATGTCGGCACGATTTCTTTTGTGGATGCGGCGGGCGCGGCGGTTGTCGCCGGTCAAATTTGCGACAACGCGCCATGGAGCGAAACTGAAACCGTTGTCGCAGTGCCTAATTTGGCGCCCGGAGATTATCAAGTGATATTGACAACTGCGGATCGAATTCCGACCGCCGGTTTTCCATTTAAAATAATTGAAGGACTTCCTGGTCCGACGCTGTGCAGCTTGTCACCGAATAACGGTCCGACCGGCACTGTTGTCAAGATTACCGGAAAAAATTTGGGTTCGGACAATTTATACAATTTAAAATTTTCCAAAAAAGATGATCCGGCCGGAGCAGCACCGTCAAGTGTTGGCGAATGGAGCGCAACGGAAATTTCTCGAGCAGTGGCTTCAGCAGAGTCGATTACCGGAGATGTGTTTTTACGCGATCAAGCGGAAACAGCGCGTGTCGGCAATGCGTTGGAATTTAAAGTCGGCGAGTGTTCGGCTGATTCTTGCGCCGAGGGTGAGAAATGCTGTCGGAGCGGCAGTTGCGCGGAGGTCTGCGCGGCCGATGATTTGGCCGGAGAATCAGAATTCGCGTGGGTTGTTTCCACCGGACCGATTCCAAAAATTCCGCAAGTCATAAATCGTGATTGCGTCCGTGGTTATTTATCACAATCGCCATCACCGGCCAGCGGTGAGTCAGCGGCTTGTCCGAACGCCATAATTTCCGCGGCGTTCAATATGCCAATGGATAAATCAACTTTATTTGCCAATAATTTTATTATCCGAAAATGCGTTAATCCGGCAGATACAAAGCGTTGCGAAGAAGACACGACAAAAGTTTGCGAATCCAATTCCGATGGTTGCAAATGTATTGATATCGGTGATTGTAATCTGGATACTTGCGAAGCCGGCAAGTGCATTGAACAAATAATTCCTGCGATAAGCGCCTTTGATATCGGACAAACCAATGAAAGCGCGACTTGTCTGAAAGCCGGAAAAGAATGCGAAGCAGGAAGTGAAGGTTGTTTGTGTAATTTAACCGGTGATATTGTAACCGAAGTCAGACTGTCAGCATCGACGCTCGGATTGTACGCTTTGTTTTTCAAAGACAATCAATTATTTCCCAATACTCGTTATCAATTGATAGTGAAAGGCGAGGAAACCGGTGTGAAAAGTTTAACCGGTGAATTCATGCCGTCAGATTATTCATGGAATTTTAAAACCAAAGCGGAATCGTGCAACGCGGATATTTTATTAATGTCTCCGGCAAAAGGCGTGATTGATTCTCTGACTGCCAAACAATCTTTTCAGATTTGCGGGCAGAGTCGTTGTGAAGCGATTTCCATGGCCGGAAAAGATTGGGCGTGGCGGGCGATGGATCCTGATCCGATTGCCGCAAAAGCCAGAGCTATTTTTGAATCCAATCCGATTGAAAGCGGCACTCCGCGAAAAGATATCGGTATTTTCGGTATTCATTCTGATTTTAAAGCTAATCCAGTGAATTTATTGGAAACGCTTTTTGAACGACCGATTAAAGTTATCACTTCCGCCAATATCGGGCGAAACGCGTCCGGATTGACTGGAAATGTTTCAAAGCAAGCGGATCTGGAAATCGCTTTCGCGGATCCGAAAGTTTTGTCATTTTATCCCAATTGCGAAGAAGCGTGCATCAATAGCAGTCTCGGAGCGAGTTTCAATGTGCGGATGAACGCATTAAGTTTGTCCCCTTTGTCGGTTTACTTGTACAAATGCGCTGCCGGCGCGGATTGTCCGTTGACTGCAAATTCAGAAATTGTGCTTGCCGATGCTAATATTGTTTATACTCCGGCAGATGATGTTGTCCAAGCCGCTGACGCTGTTATTGTCAGTGAATTACAAATCAATCCTCCGGCGAATTTGTTGCCGAATACATTTTATCGTGTGATTATCTCAGGTTCGGCAATGAGTAAGAGCGGTGTTCGTTTAACCGGATTGAATTTTTCAATTGCCGGAACTGCAGATAACAATTCTTTCAGTTGGGTTTTCAAAACAAAAAATTCAACCAGAGAATGCGAACTCGACAAGGTGAGTGTTATTCCTCAAACATATATTTCCCAAATAAAAACGGAAAAAATTCCATATATCGGCAGTCCGAAAAGCGCGCCGGATGCGTGCAGTCCGACAGGACAGTCGTTGAATCCGTTTGCTTACAATTGGACATGGAGTTCAAGCAACACGAATGTCGCGACGATTTCCACTAATGTTTATAAAGCCGCTTTACCGAGTTTTTGCACAGATACCTGTTTGTCGCGAGGCAGTACTCCGATAGTCGCTGTTTGCGGCAACGGCAAAGTTGAAATCGGTGAAGAGTGTGATGATAGCAATCTTATCGACGGTGATAAATGTTCTTCCATTTGTTTAAAAGAACCGATTGGACCGGAGTGTAAAAACGGTATGGTGTATTGCGGTGATGGTATAAAACAACAATTTGGATATCGCTGCGGCGGTCCGGATGGCGTCGTTGTTATAGAAGAGTGTGATCTTGGTTGTGATTTTAAAGGATCGGATAATAAATCTTGCGATCCGGCAGACGCGACTCCGGAAAAACCGTGCGTTTGCGTTAGTCGTGATTTATCCTGCACTGGCGGTTGTATGAATGCCGGGACAGCGGCCGGATTTGTTTGCGGCAATGGCATCAAAGAGCCGGGTGAAGACGCTGATGATCGCAATACCAAAAATGGCGATGGTGTGAATAATCGATGTCTATTTGAAGGCGCGAAATATAAAACCACTGACGCGATTGCCGGCGCGATGTGCGGCAATGGCAGAATTGAAGGCGGAGAAGAGTGTGAGGCCAGGTGTATGAAAGATGGTGCGGTTTGCGCCTACGGTTCGAGTAATTGCACATGCACATTGCCGACCAATTGTTCTTCCATTTGTTTGATAACCGGATTTGAAGCGTGCGGTCCGAATAAAATTGAAAATTGTTGCGGTGATGGTATTTTAGCGCCAAAACCGAATTTACCGAACGCATATACGGAAGAGTGCGAAGCGACATGCAAGAAAGTTTGCGCGCCGGGCGCACAAGATTGTGAGAATAACGCGGCGTGTCGTTATGGAGAATCAAATTGCATTTGCGTTTTTCCATCAACTTGCAGTAACAAATGTTTAAACCAAGGTTCTAATTTATTGGCAGGATCTTCTTGCCAAGATGGAGTTGTCGGTCCTGGAGAAGATGCTATTTGCGATGGCGATTTGGGCGGACAAGGTTCTGGTCAGAGTCCATATCAATTGGCGTCTGTTGTCGGTACAATCACGGCATTATTCGATGTTGACAAAGGTTATGCCGAAGAAAAAACCGAAATTCAAGCCTTGGCTCGCGAAAAAGTTGAAAATCCGTTATCTCGCGCGGGCAAAGCGGATTTGTATTATCGCGACGCGACATGCACTGCCGGTGAAATCGGCACGGAACTGATTGTGCCCGGATATGATGAAAAAGATGTCTGCCGAAACGCCATGGTTGTTTTGCGTTTTAATCAACAAGTGAATCTTTCCAGATTAGTGGCCAATCCGGATTTGTTGACAATTACTTATGAGAAAAATGACGGCGCCTGTCCGGAAGCTGTCGGCGCGGCCGGCGTTTTGGGAAAAATTAAAAATTTCGCCAGAAATATATTGGGCGGACATGTTTTGGCGGCGGCTTCGTGCCCATTGCCGATCGCGAGTATCAATGTCTCAACTTCTCCCGAGCAAAAAACGATTGTTACGATTGTGCCAAAAGGTTTGTTGCCGGCGAATACAAAAGTATCTTGGCAACTCAATGGAGTCAATGATAAATGTGGCAAACCGGTAAACGGTACTTTCGGTAATACTATATTCACCACTGGTGCGGAAATTTGTCGCGTTGATTCTGTAAATATCACGCCTCAAACATATTTCGCGGTAATTCCAAATCAAACAGCCGAATTCAGCGCGGTGGCTATCAGTCGCGGCCAGCCGATTCAGAGTATTCCGAATATTTATTCTTGGAATATTGTGTGGAATGCCGGAGATCGAAGAATCGTTTCCGCCATTTACAAAGATGGCACTCCGGATGATTCTGTAATCAATGAATCATTATTGCCGGACGAAAGCGAAGTCATCGTGCAAACCTCAGCGCAAAACGGCAAGACCACGGTCAACGCGTCCGCTGTCATTTCCGCTGACAAAATCTGGCGAGAGCTCGGTGTCGCGCAAAATAAAATTCACGAAGTCTGCAAAAAAGATAATAGCACTTGTGAAAAGGGAAGTGCTGGTTGTGTTTGCGCCAATGTGAATGAATTTGATACCACCGGCTCAGAAATAATCGGTGTCAGCCAAGTGGAGGTAAATATTTGCGCGAATCGCTGGGATCCGACTGATTTTATCCAAGCCAACTGGGATTTGATGGATTTCCAAAGCGGTGGACTCACTTATTACACTCATTTGCGTGAACGAGCGCACAATGTCGGATTGTATTATTGCCGCGATCTTGGAGACGCGAAGAGTATTGCGGATGATTTGCCGAAATTGAAAGAAACAAAAGTAACGCAACCATTGCCAAACAGAAATTCGGTTTATGTTGATTCCACCGACCAATTGTCTTATCCAATTAATCTTTTTCCGGAATTACTTACACAGGGACAGGTTTCCACGATTGAAGCTTGGGTTTATGCTGATGCGGCAAATTGGGACAGTAAACCAAGAATTTTATTCAGTAAAACAAAAGAACATTGCGTGACTATCGGTGTCGCTCCCAATCAATCCAGAGCTTGCGTAACTTATCATAGTAATCTGTATTTGAAAAAAGTTAACGGTGCGGTTTATGTCGGTTTTTCGTATTTTACTGGTCCTCGCGATCGAGTATCTTGGTTGACGCGATCACCGTTATCAAATAAATACAATCATATTGCAGTCAATGTCGGGAATGTCGCTGATGTCGGAATATACATTAACGGACAAGCTCAAATAAGTGACAGTATCGCACCTTTGTCTCCATTGGCATATCCCAGTGAAAATATTTTTGTAGGTTCTACCGGCAATGGTAGTAATGTGGCGGTTGGATTAGATGGGTACATTGATGAATTCGCGCTGTGGCGAACCACGCGTTCGGCCGCGGAAATATTATTGGATGTGAATAAAGCGCCAAATCCGGCAGATCCCAATTTAGTGATTTACTCTAATTTTGAGACCAATAAAAACAATTTAGTGACAAATGTTCCGGCGATTGAAAATTGCAACGGCGTCGCGGCTAAATGTTTGAATGGTAAGTTTGTATTAAATAATCTATCCTCCTTACAGTCGGCGGAAATGCGCGATGCGAGCGGATTATGGATGCAGGCAAAAGATCAATGCAAAGATAATATCGACAATGACGGCGATGGTTTAATTGATTTGCTGGATCCGAAATGCAATAACGCCGATGATCAATATGAAGAACCGCAACTCAGAGCGCAATATTTTTTCAATCAGGAAAATTCCGCGTCGCCGGATGTGATTTCTCTGCGTGTGTATGAAAATCCCGAATCATTGTCACCGGATATTTGGTATCAGAAATACGCGCCGAATCCGGCGGATAAAACCGGTGTGGTGGATGTTGATTGTATGACTGACAATTTCGGCAAGTATTGTTATCAAGGCGCGAAAGATGGCACTTCCGTTTATGTCGCGGCCGCGAATTTAAGCAATGGCAAATTGTATAATAATATTTATTTATTGGGTTATTCGCAGAATAGCGATGCCAAGACGATTAATATTTATACGCAATTGGTGAATTATTTGCGATTTAACATGAATGCGGATGGATTGATCGATCCGTTGAAAATCGAAACGATACGCGACACCAAACGCGTGACCGACTTGGTTGCTCTGCGCAATTTGTTGAATATCAGCCAACAAGAAAATAAAAAATTCCCATTGATCGAATCAGGTTCGTTTGTTCGCGGTAAGACATTGAGTATTTGGCCGTCATGGGATCAACAACTTGGCACCGTATTGGCGGATAAACCGGCGAAAGATCCGGAAAATCATTTGCAATGGGTGGCCGCTGGCGCAAGTGATGATTATACGGGCGCGGTTTGTCCCGGCACCACGGCAGCCACTGAAAATAATAAATGTTTGTTGGATTATCAATGCGTGCAACCGAACCAATGCGTTCATTGTCCGCCAGGGTATGACAAAGACAGTTGTTACAACGCTACGACAACAACATTTTTCAATGCGCCAAACGCCAAACATTCGGTTTATGATTATTCGGCGAGAATTTTGGATGCGGCGACTTCACGCACTTGTTATCAATTGAAATATAATTTGGAAACCGCGGATGCGGCCGCTTATCAAGTTTCGCCGGCTTTCGTCGCGGAGGTTTGTAAATAATTTACTAATTTTAAGAAAAATATGTTTGACGAATTACAACCGCAAAAGCCGGTCGAGGATATTTTCGA
>Ga0172379_10005253_pt1 | contig 18259 bp, 15 predicted proteins | sample GrowelOW334metaG_FD_119756 | JGI IMG/M metagenome (GOLD analysis project Ga0172379, IMG submission 119756) | Groundwater microbial communities from an aquifer near a municipal landfill in Southern Ontario, Canada - Groundwater well OW334 metaG | ecosystem: Environmental > Aquatic > Deep...
CCGTCTTCAGAAGAGAACATGGAAATAATGGAATCATCGACGATGATGAACTTCCCCGTCATTTTTCCCAGGGCCGGGTTCTCGGAGCTCCAGGACGTCAGCTCCTGACTGCGTTCCATGGGGATAATCTCGTAGCGGGTTTTATATGCCACCTTCTTATCTCCCTGTAGGGTCATGAAGGAATCGTTGATCCACAGCCCATCGGTATGGGTTATTGTTGTTTCCCCCTCCACGGGATGATACCGCCCCTGATCGTCCATGTATACTCCCGTGGCGATCCAGATGTTTTCTTCACAAAGAAAAGGCTGATAAATCATGTCTCAATTAACCTTTTACATGAAAATCCCCCCCTCCCCCCTTTACTAAAGGGGGGTAAGGGGGGATTTTCATGTTTCGTTGTGCCCGGCTTCGGGCATGAGTGTTAGTAGGAAAGTTATTTCATGACGGGACTGTAAGGAATGAATCGTTTTGAGTCAAGCAAAGAAAAAGGACAAACCCCATGCTGCCGCCCCTTGACTTAGAATCTAAATCGGTATTAAAGGGGGCAGCTGTCAGTGCTGATTAACGCAACATGGGGTTGCGCCGAATTGCTGCTGATGACTTTGAATCGATTTGAAAGGATTTTAGGCATGAACATTATTGTTTCCGGCTCGCTGGCATATGACAGGATTATGGATTTCCCAGGACACTTCTCTGATCACATCCTGCCTGAGAAAATTCACGTTTTAAACGTCTGTTTCCAGGTAAACGGCATGAAAGAAAAATACGGCGGCACGGCGGGAAATATCGCCTATTCGCTAACCCTGATGGGTGAAAAGCCCATCATCTCTTCCACTATCGGCCATGATTATGAAAGGTACTTCGCATGGTTGGCAAAGAATGGGATCGCTACGGAAAACATTAAAATTATCGCCGATGAATTCACGGCGGGCGCCTATATTACCACCGACCAGGCCGACAACCAGATCACCGGATTCAACCCCGGGGCCATGAAATACCCATCCGTATTGAACTTCGATAAATACCATCCCAAAGAAACCATTGTTATTGTCTCTCCCGGTAATCTTGAAGACATGATTACTTACCCACAAGCCTGTAAAGTCAGGGGAATCGAATATATCTTTGACCCGGGACAGTCTCTGCCCATGTGGGACGCAAAAGATCTGGTCCAGGCTATAAATGGTTGCGGAATTCTCATCGTCAATGATTACGAGCTGGACCTGATTATGAGCAAGAGCGGTTTGAACAAGGAAGCCTTACTAAGTCTGGCAAGGACGATCATTACCACCCGGGGAGAGTTTGGTTCCCAGGTTGCCACGCAGGGTAGCGAAATTTGCATTCCCCCTGTTAAGGCAAGGAAAGTTGAGGACCCGACAGGTGCCGGCGATTCTTACCGGGGCGGCCTGATCAGCGGTCTGGTCCAGGGTAAGGACATTGAGCAATGCGCCAGGATGGGCAGCGTATGCGCTTCCTTCGCCGTCGAGTCCTATGGCACTCAGGAATACAGTTTCACGATTGATGAATTCAATGAGCGGCTAAACGGCTGACCTGTATTTCTCCGGTCGGACTCATTAAGGATAACCATGAAAGCAGAAGATATTAAAAGGGTGTTAATTATCGGCGGCGGGACCATGGGTAGCCAGATTGCCCTGCAGTTTGCCATTCATGCCTGTGATATTGTCATCTATGACATAAAAGAGGAAGCCCTGGCAAAATCGTTATCCTCCATAAGAAAAATAGCGGCAAGTCTTGTCCGTCAGCAGCGGGCTACACCGGAGGATGCCGAGGCGGCGGTCAGGAGAATAACCACGACCATCGTTCCCGAGGCGGCGGGGGTGGATATTGATCTGGTGAGCGAATCGACGCCGGAGGATCCCGTCCTGAAAGGAGAAACCTTTTCCCTCTTTCACCGCCTTTGTCCGGAGCGCACCATCTTCACGACCAACACCTCCACATTGCTGCCGTCCATGTTCGCCGAAGCTTCCGGACGGCCGGAAAAGCTGCTGGCCCTCCACTTCCACGATCTGCGGATGACCAATGTCGTGGATATCATGCCCCACCGGGGGACGGACGAGGAAGTCGTTCAACTGGTGCAAGCCTTCGCCAAACGCGTGGGCTTGGCCCCCATAATGATGAAAAAAGAGAGCAGCGGCTATATTTTCAATGCCATGTTCGGCGCCCTGCTGTTGGCTGCACAAGGCCTGGCGGCAAATAGGGTGGCTTCTTTTGAAGACATCGACCGGGCCTGGATGGGGGTCATGAAAATGCCGATCGGCCCTTTTGGAATGATGGACAGCGTCGGTCTGGATACAATCTGGAAGATTACGGAATACTGGGGCAAAAGGAGCGGCAACGAGCAGCAACTTCAGAATGCCGCGCTTCTGAAGCAGTATGTGGAACGGGGCGAACTGGGACAGAAATCGGGAAAGGGATTCTATAACTACCCCCATCCATCGTTCATAGAGCCGGGGTTCATCGAGGGGAAATGATCATCCCCATTGAGCGTTTCATTCCGGGACAGGTTAAGATCAGTTCACCGGCGGGAATCCTCTCAAGTGTTTATCAATGAAATATTTCCTTGACTTCTCAACTCACGAGGGCCATAAATACCTGTGAATAAGGCATTGTCAGTCGGTTAACAACCAGTTTAACCCTGTTTACAAGGGTGATGCCATGAAGAAACTATTGGAACCCCACATCTGAAAAGAGGCGGGGTTTTATCTTTTATAGAGCATGTAATTTACTATCTATGCCAAGATAACCATGAGGTGGATGCATGTTGCATCCCCGGAGATACAAGATCGAAATAAACAGTTTTGTAAGGAGGTATTGAAATGGCCGAAAGAGAATCTTGGAAAGGTGTGAGCAGAAGGGCTTTCATTAAGGGCACAGTCGCCGGAGCAGGTGCTGTTGCAGCAATGGGACTGGGGACAATGAATGTTGAAGCCAAGTCGATGGTCCCGAAAAAATGGGACGCCGAGGCTGATGTCGTAATCCTCGGTCTGGGTGGTGCGGGCGCCTGCGCGGCCATTGAGGCTGCCGATGCCGGTGCGAAGGTCCTTATCCTGGAAAAGCAGCCTGCGAATAATCTCATCAATAACACCCGCATGTCCGGTGGTATCTACCACAGTCCGGATCCGGCGGGAGATAAGCAGGCCCTGAAATCATACGCCAAGGCCATGTTTAGCGGGGAGAACATTCCCACAATGCTGGAAGGAGAGCAGCCCGATGTCTCGGACGAGCTTGCTGAGGCCTGGGCCCGCTATTCACCGGAAAACCTGGATTGGATGAAGAAGCTCGATCCGGCCCTGAACGGCGTGGCCTTTTCCCGCTTCTCCGGCGCCGCCTTCCCAAGTTTCCCCGGGGCCAAGGAGTCCAAGTACCGGGTCTTCGGCAGTTCCTTTACCAGCAAGGCGGATTTCAATATCCCCACCATGAATCTTCCCAAGTCCGGGAAGATGAATGGCGAAGCTTTCTTCACTGTTCTCCGGGAGGCTGTTGAGAAGAGAAAGCCGCAGATCCTATGGGAGACCCCGGCCCAACGGTTGATCATGAACGACAAGGGGGTGGTCATCGGGGTGGTGGGCCGGAAGAAAGATGGCAAGGAGGTCGCCTGCAAGGCTAAACGGGCGGTGATCATCACCACCGGCGGCTATGAGTACAGCCTTCCCATGCGCCGCGCTTTCCTGGAAGGCCCCGGTGTCGAAGGATGGGCTTTCTACGGATCCCCTGAGAATACGGGAGACGGCATCGCTATTGCCATGCAAGCAGGCGCAGGGCTGGCCAAGGTGGGAAAGGCTGCGTCCCGCATCATCATGGCCGTACCCATCCGGCACCATGGTCTTAAAATGGGCCTGATCACCGATTCCGTCGGGGGGGCCAATTCCATCGTCATCGATAACTACGGCAATCGCTATGCCGCGGAAACCCTTGTAACGACAGACCCCAGCCGCTATTTCTTCTACAAGGAAGCGGTAAAGTTCGACATCACGAATCTGATCTATACCCGCGTGCCGAGCTGGATGGTCTTCGATGAGACCATGAGATCCAAGGTCACGATCACTTCTCTTGGCATCTCCACTGCCGGGTTCGGATTCGTTCCCTGGACGAAGGACAATATGGATGCGGTGAAACGGGGCTGGATCCTGCAGGCGGATACCCTGGATGAACTGGCGGCGAAGATCAAAGACCAAAAGGAAAACCGCAAGATGATGGATGCGGCGAATCTTAGCCAGACGGTAAGGCGGTTCAATGAATTCTGCAAGAAGGGCAAGGATGATGACTTTGGACGGAAGTCGGGAACTCTCGGTCCCATCGAGAAGCCACCCTACTACGCGCTGCCCCTGTATGCCGGCGGGCCGAACACCAAGGGCGGCATCGCGGCAAACGCCAAGCGGGAAGTGTTGGACTGGCAGGGCAAACCGGTCCCCCGGCTTTTCACGGCCGGTGAGATCTCGTCGGCATTGAAATTCGTCTATCAGGGCGGCGGCAATCTGACGGAATGCATCGTCTTTGGGCGCATCGCCGGGAAAAACGCTGCAGCGCTTAAACCCTGGAAATGAAAAACCATGCAAGAGGGAAGGGGCGGAAAGAGAAATATGCCCCTTTCCTCTTGCAAAAAAAAAGAAAGGTCGATGTGATGCATGCCCTTGCTATAACGAAGCGATATACTCTCCTCCTGACGGCGCTGCTGATGTTTTTCGCAGTCGGCGCCGTGTGCCCCTCCGACTTTGCCTGGGCGCAGCAGAAATCATTTTTGGCTGACAGGCACGGGGCGAAGGGGATCAATTGCGCTGCCTGCCACAAGGAAAGCCCGCCCAAAGCAGTGGCGCCGTCAGCCGTCTGTTTGGGCTGCCATGGCGATGCGGAAAAACTGGCTATGAAGACCGGTGCCCTGCGGCCCAATCCCCATGACACCCACCTGGGGGAGATGGCCTGTGAAGAATGTCATCACGGTCACAAACCATCGGTGGATGCGTGCGCGAAGTGCCACCACTTTGGCCTGAAGGTCCCCTGATCTGAAGATAAGTCTCCATTAGTCACGGCCTCATGATGAAAATTCTTGCTTCATGGATGACATCATGTTAACAAAAATCTAAACTTGGGAGAGTTCATCATTGCTATAGATTTCATTTCGATAACCATAAATAAACGCCCTTTACGATCATGGCGTTTCCATGTTCCGGTTGTTTCAAGTTGTCAAAATATGCGGATCTTTGGTTTGAAATTCTTATCGGAAAGCGATCAATGTATTTTCATATTAACGCTCATGCCCGAAGCCGGGCACAACGAAACATGAAAATCTCCCCTTACCCCCCTTTTAGTAAAGGGGGGATGGGGGGATTTTCATGTAAATATTATAAGGGGGTGAATGTCAGGCGTTTTACAAGGCGGTGTAATCACGCACCATAATCATTTTTGATTCACGGTTAAAAGGAGGGAACCTTATGCCAGATGTCTTCAAGGATTATGTAAAAAACAAGAATTCAAGGCCCGGCCCTTTGAAGGGGGTGCGGGTCCTTGAGGTATGCACGCTGCTCTTCGGACCGGCAGGACCTTCATTTATGGCCGCCCTGGGGGCCGAGGTGATCAAGATCGAGCTCCCCCCCATGGGCGACGTCACCCGTTCGCTGAATCCCTTCGGCTGGTTCTACAAAGAGCAGGGTCCCATGTTCATGCACATCAATACCTCGAAACACTACATGGCCCTGGATCTGCATATCGACTGGGGCCAGCAGATCTTCAAGGAATTGGCCGCCAAATCGGATATTATCGAATTCAACCTCCGTCCCGCGGTCACTAACCGCTGGAACATCGGTTACGAGGACATCAAGAAAGTCAATCCCGGCATCATCTATATTGAGAAGAACGGCTTCGGTCAGTGGGGCACGTATGCGGAGCAGGACCGGCCTTCCAATGACGGCGCCGCGCAAGCCCTCTCCGGATACGCCTGGATGTCCAGTTTCCCCAAGCGCCCGCCTATGAAGCAGAGCATCTGGATCTGTGACGTCTTCGGGGCCATGATGGGAGAAGTGGCGGTCCTGGCGGCCCTGCACCACAAGAAGAAAACAGGGAAGGGGCAGTTCATCGAAATGTCACAGACCGAGAACATCATGCGCGCCATGGGCTGGGTCTGGCCTTATCAGCAGCTGACGGGCAATGGCGTTGAACCGTCGGGCAACCGCGACCAGTGTATCTGTCCCGCCGATACCTTCCTCTGCAAGGACGATCTGTTTGTCGCCCTGGCGGCCCCGGCCCCGGATGAATTCAAGGGGCTGTGCAAGTCGATGGGAAAGCCGGAATTGGCCGACGATCCGCGCTTCAAGGAGCATACCAATCGGCTCGAAGCGGAAAACGCCTTGGCGATCCTGAAGATCATTGCCGGTTGGGCACGTACGAAAACGGCCGGTGAAATCGAAGAACTGGGCAGGCAGGATGGTTTTGCCGCGACCCGCCTCCACAATTCCCGGGACATGTGTGAAGATCCCCAGCGCCGCGCCCGGGGGTTCGTGAAGGAGATTGATGATCCCCTCTATGGAAAGTACCCGGATCATGAACTTCCGATCATGATGTCCAAGACGCCTCCGAAGCACCGCTGGTCGGTCAGACCGGTTGGTTTCGACAATGATTTTATTATGGCGAAGCTTCTGGGCCGGAACCAGGCGCAGATAGACGAACTTTATCTGCATGGGGTCCTGGGAAAATGGAAAGATCAGCAGGGCAGGCGACCCCCATCTGACTGGGACGGGCAAACAGGCGCAATCTTGAGGAGGTGAGACGCTATGGCAGAATATAATAGACCAAAATGGGCGGAATGGGCCGATCATGTCCGATCTCTCGACGATCCGGAGAAGAATTTCGAGAAACCGGAGGCCCTGGATGATTTAGTCGTATTGGATTTGAGCTCCCGGAGCATGGCCGGGTGTTTCTGTTCATCCCTCCTTGCCGAACTGGGGGCGGAGACGATTCGCATTGAGCCGCCGGGGGGCGATCTGGTGCGGACTTACTCTCCAAACGGCATCATGCATCGTGGTACTGGTCTGGCTTACTTACAGGAAGGCCGAAATAAGTACCATGTTACCCTGGACCTCGACAAGGAAGAGGGCCGGGAGATCCTCAAGTGCCTCGTCGGGGCCGCCGATGTTCTTATTGAAACCTACCCCGCCGGGGTCATGGATGCCTGGGGGATCGGCTACGAGGAACTCGCCAAGATCAATCCGCGATTGATCTATACCTCCATTTCAGGGTATGGGCAGTTCGGACCGGAGAGTGCAAGAAAACAGTATGATTACGACAATGTCAGTCAGGCCCGTTCGGGAATCCAGTACGGAACTGGGGAAATCCTTCCCGAGGGCAAGACCTATGACGAGATGCCCTATGCCGTCCCCACCAAAGCGGGTCCCTGGATAGCCTGGGCCGCCTCCGGTACCTTTGGAGCCATGGGGATCCTGTCGGCCGTCTATTATCGGGGAGTAACCGGGGAAGGGCAGGCGATTGACATCGCCACGCCGGAAGCCTACGAAAGACTTCATGATTATGCCCTCCACTGGTACTCCGATCAGGGGGTCCTGAATGAACGCTTCGGCAACCTCGATACGGCCCTGTGGCTCTATGGGTTCTATCCCACCAAGGACGGCGGCGTTTTCCTCGGGGGACTCCGTCTAGAGATGTGGAAGGCCTTTGTCGATATCATCGGCAAGTATGATGAATGGGGGGCCGAGCAGTGGACGACCCTGGCGCCCTTTATGAAGAAGGACTGGCAGCTTAAGTATCAGGCTATGATCAATCCGGAAACGGAGAAGTTCACAAGCCAGGAGCTGACGATGAAGTCCATCGAATATGCAAAAACGGGCCGCCTGGCACCCATTACACCTGTTATTGCGGAGATCGTCTCTCCGGAGAAGGCCATGCGGGATGAAGTGTGGCGGGATCGCGGCGTCTTCACGCCGGTGCAGGATCCTGTTTATGGCTCCATCGTCTGCGCCCAATCTCAGTGGAAGGCTACGGAGACACCGCCCCGAACGAAGTGGGTATGCCGCCCCGTTGGCTACGACAATGGGTTTGTCTACTTAAAGTACATGGGGTATGGCCCGGTTAAGCTTGGGGAATTGGCAGGAAAAGGGATTATTTGATTAGATCCGGTTTGATACGGGTGGGAGGGGCGAAAAGCCCCTCCCTTTTTTTAGCAAAGAGCGGGAACATGCAAGAGGACGACATTCAATGTTGTCCCCAGCCCCAGGGATCGGAACGTGTCCCCTGAAGAAAGGGAGAAAAAATATGCTGGAGATTAAGGGATCAGTTGCCGTCATAACCGGCGGCGGTGGTGGAATCGGATTGGAAATCGCGAAATACTGGGTAAATAATGGCGGCAAGGTGGTGATTGCCGATATTGCCCAGTCTTTTCTGGATGGGGCGGAAGCCCAATTGAAAGAATTGGGCGGTGAAGTAGCGACCGTGGTCTGTGACGTGACAAAAGAGGAGGACAACGCCCTCCTTGCCGATACGGCCATTGAACGCTTCGGCCAGATTAATCTGGTCGCGCCTTTTGCCGGAATCATCAAGGATGGCCTGCTGGTGGCGACGAGTAAGGAAACGGGCAAGGTGAACAGAAAGATGTCCCTCGACCAGTTCAAGGCAGTCATTGACATCAATCTGACGGGGGTCTTCCTTACCGTTCGGGAATGTGCGGAGCGGATGATCAATAACAACTGCAAAGGACTGATCTGTCTCGTTTCCTCAACGGGTTCCCTGGGGACGGCGGGTCAGATCAATTACTCCTCGTCCAAGGCCGCCATGTCCGTTATGCCCAAGGTGATCACCGCAGAGTTTCTCAGGCGGGGCCTGTCCAACCGGATTCGCTGTGTCGCCGTGGCGCCCGGTTACGTGGGCACGGCAATGGTCAAGAAGATGGATCAGAACGCCCTCGATAAGATATTGTCGGATGTGCCCATCGGCAGGTTGATCGAGCCGGAGGAGGTGGCCTCCCTGGTAGGAGAGCTTTATCGTAATGAGGCCCTGTCCGGAGATGTCTTCTTCATCCACGGCGGTCTGCGCCTCGGTTCAAGAGGGTAGGAAGGACAAGTCATGCCAACGAAGGGGAAAAAAGAGATCCGGGAAATACTGATTTCCCGGATCATCAAATCGGAAGATCTTAATCATCATGGGACCCTGTTTGCCGGCAGGATGGCCGAGTGGCTAGTAGAGGCTTGTCTTATTTCTGCTATCGACCTGTTGAGAAAGCCGGAAGATATTGTCTGCGCCCGCATTCACGGGATGAATTTCCTCAAATCGTCAACAACCGGCGATATTATCGAGATCAAGTCCCGGATTGCCTACTTGGGAGAGAAAAGCCTTACCGTTGACGTCAAGATCTTCGTGAACGGGATGAACGACGCACCCTCAGTCACGGGCATGGTGACCTTCGTGACCGTCGATAAAAACGGAACCCCCTACGCCCACGGAATGACTCTGTCTCCGGAATATATTGAAGAGAATCGTCCCATCTATCTTGCTGCCATTGAGGCAAGAAAACACAGATAAATCGAATCTTTGAATCAACTGCTTATTCAGCTCGTTTTGCTTCATGTTTGTTGCGTATGGCCAGTGGGAAGCACTGTTTTAGTCAAGCATCTCTCTGACCTTGTGTGACAGTTTCTCCATGTGGAAAGGTTTCTGGAGGAACCCGTTGCAGCCCCGGTCCAGAATCTCCTGAGCCTGGCCGGTGATGCTGTAACCGCTGGAAAGAAGAACCTTGATTTCGGGATTGATCTCCCGGAGACGGTCGAAAGTCTCTCCCCCCGATATTCCCGGCATGATCATGTCCAGAATGACCAGCTCAATTTCGTTTCGTTTTTCCATGTAAACAGCGATCGCCTCCTGACCGCTCCCGGTCGCATAGACCGGGTATCCCATGGATTCCAGGAGCTCACGACTCACTTCCAATACTATCTCTTCATCATCCACCAGCAGGATCGCCTCCGTGCCCCTGGCGATTGTCCCGGTCGCCGTCTTCTCCTTCACCACGTCCTTCTCAGAAGCGGGCAAATAGATGTTGAAGGTTGTCCCATGACCGGGCTTGCTGTACACATTGATCATCCCTCCGTGACCCTTGATGATCCCATAGACCGTCGCCAGTCCCAGGCCGGTGCCTCTTCCCATCTCCTTCGTCGTGAAAAAGGGATCAAAGACCCGCTCCCGCGTCTTTGCATCCATCCCTGTGCCGGTATCTGTCATTGATATCTTGATATATCGTCCCGCCTTCACGGCATAGGCAAGCACTTGTTTACCACTCAGAATAGTATTCTCCGTCTCCAGATATATCTCGCCGCCCCCGGGCATCGCCTGCCAGGCGTTCACATAAAGATTCATGAATACCTGCTCCATCTGCCCCCGATCCACCTCCACGATCCAGAGGTCATTCCCGTATTTACGATGGATGGAGATCTCCTTTTTGGTTCTGCCGAACATGGAGGAGGTCTTTTCAAGGATGTCGTTCATGTCGGCGGGCTTCACCTCATACCTTCCTCCCCGGGCAAAACCCAACAGTTGCCTGGTCAAATCCGCCCCGCTTTTTACCTGTTCCTCGATCCGTTTGAGCCGCCCATAATTGGGATGGGAGGAATCGAGATTCATCAACGACAGGGAGGCATATCCCTGAATCCCCATGAGCAGATTGTTGAAGTCGTGGGCGATGCCGCCGGCAAGGGTGCCGATGGCTTCCATCTTGTCCGCATGTTGCAAACGCTCCGTAAGGGCACGGTTTTCTTCCTCTGCCCGCTTTCGCTTGGTGATGTCATTCCCGATGCACAGTATCTCAACACATCGCCCCTGGTCATCCAGGATGGGCTTGTTGGTCCAGGCCACCCATACCCTCGTCCCGTCCTTGCAAATGTTCTCGTTCTCGTTACTCTTGTATTGTTCGGGATGAACACTGATATTAAGAATCATCTGGGCGAGGTCTTTGCCGGCGCTGTCGCTGAGTGGCACGATTGTCCCTACCACGTTGCGTCCGATGATCTCGTCACGAGAGAACCCCAGAAAACGGGAGGCGTATTCGTTGAAAAAGGTTATCCGTCCCGTGGCATCCCTGCGAAGGATGATGCTATTCGCATTCTCCACAAGTTCCCGATACTTTTCCTCGGATGAGCGCAATGCCTCTCCGGCCCGTTTGTACTCTGATTCCACCTGTTCCAGTTCCTGGATTCTCTCCTTTAAGAATAAATTCTCTTCGATCAGTTCTTTATTTGTCCTGGATGGGGCTGTCATCTAATACTCCCTGTCGTGATAAGTTGTCTCGGCAAATGATTACCATGCTAACGGATCAAGTGACTTCGATTATGTGGCTATCAAATTCAACTTTTTGACCATGCCTTATTTTGCATCCCTTCCTGTATTCAACTTCTCCATCGACGGCGACACGCCCATTTTTGATGGCATATTTTGCAATGCCGCCTGTCTCGCACAGACCTGATGCCTTTAGAAGTTTATTAAGCTCAATGTAGTCTCCGGATAATGTGAATATTTCCAATATTTTACCTTCCTGTATCTCGATATGTTCCTATTAAATCAAATCCATCAGAGAGCGTCAATCTTTAAGTGGCTTGAAAAGGTATTCCAGGCCATTAATTTTTATTTCATAAACTGTCCTAAGCAATTCACCCAGCTCGCCTTGAGGAAAGCCTTTCCGGGAAAACCAGATGACATATGGTTCCGGAAGATCGACAAGAAGACAGCCAGCATATTTTCCAAATGGCATTTTTGCTTTTGCCAGCTTCAAGAGGACGTTGTCATCAGGATGAACGTATGTGCGAACTTCTTGATCTTCAGAGATCATGGAACGTCCCCGTTACGAATAATGGACAGCAAGCCAGATGGTCTCCTGCTCAGGATCTGTCCACTCCACGCGATGCTTTTGATGTTTTTCAATATGGATATAATCGCCAGGGCTCATCGTGATGTTTTCAGATTGATCTTCAAAACGAAGAACCGCGCTTCCCTTGATGAGAATAACCCATTCATGTTCATGCTGATCATACCAGAAGCCTTCCGGTGAACAATGGCCATGAGATACGATTCTTTCTATCCGGAAAGTTTCTCTTCCCAGGATCGTCTCAAATAGTTCCTCCTTGAATTCTGGCGGGATATCAGAAAAAAGGTTGTTAACATAAGTCATGGCCATTCAATCACTCACATTAAACCAGATGGTAATACGAATTTTGCGTAGCTTATCATGCACTGGTCATGAAGCAACAGAAAAAACTGTTTGTGAAAAAACTTCTTGACAATAGAACGATCGTTCTGTTATGGTGGAACCATGAAAGAAAAGAGATCCATTCAGGGTATTGAGAGATCTATGGCGGCTTTCTTCAGGGATAAAAGAAGGATGCCCACCTATGCTGAGATGATAGATCTTTTCGGTGTTAAATCAAAAAGCGTCGTTCATTTCTGGATCAATAAACTCATGCAGAAGGGCGTTATTGAAAAAGTATATTCTACAAGGAAGGATCAAATATGACAGTCAGAATATTGAGAGCACACGAATTGACGATACCGATTCATATTGGTGATCGGATTTCCATGATCATCCCGAGGAAGATCAATGTGGCCGGGAAAATCAAGCAGCTCGTTGAAGGCACTGCCTGGGATCGGCAGATCCTGAGAGGCGAGAAGTGGGTTGATTTATTCTGTTGGTCCATACTTGGATTCTCGATGCTCTATTTTGGTATGGTATGTGTGGCCATGCTGACCAGATAATCAACTTAAAAAAATCAAGACTCTACTGTATCCTGAGAAGGCGAAAGCCGAGGAGGCCGCTATGTTGATCCGGGCCGAAGTAGTCGCGATTTGCTGACCGGCAGAACCTGGCAATGCTGCTCCATGAGCCGCCACGACGCACACGCTTCAAGCCCGATGATGGTCCTGCCGGGTCCGTCACACTGACGGCGGAATATAAACGGAACCAGTCCTGCACCCACTCATAGACGTTTCCGTGCATATCGTACAAGCCCCAGGAGCTAGATGCTTTCTGCCCCACTTGGTGTGTCTTCGATCCGCAATTGGCTTTTAACCAACCGGCACGCGATAAATCATCATCGCTATTTCCCGCATGAAACCTCGTCGTTGTCCCCGCCCGGGCCGCGTACTCCCACTGCGCTTCCGTGGGCAAACGGTATTTGTCCGTCCCCTCCATACTGTTGAGCTTCTGGATGAAACCCTGTACATCCTCCCAAGACACCTGCTCCACAGGGCAGTCGCCACCACAGCTGCTGAAATGCGAAGGATTGTTTCCCATCACCCGCTTCCACTGCCACTGGGTTACCTCCGTTGTCTGCATGTAAAAAGGACGGCTAATTGTTACCTGGTGCTGGGGGTCCTCGTCTCTATCCCGCCCCGGTTCGTCGCTTGGAGAACCCATCATAAAAGTACCGGCGGGGATGAGAACAAACTTCGCACTCAGGGTAGGGCTGGTGAAGGTATTTATTCCTTGCTCTCGGGCTATTGAGCAAGGTACGAGACAAACCATTGTTAAAGATAAAGCAATAAGCATTAATACAAACATCTTATTTAGCATTTATCAATTTCTCCATTATGTTGATATGCTTAACCATGACCTTTCCGTATGTGGACATCAATGCTATAAAAATTCATCAACATATTCCGGGGGGAAGTGTCCTCCCCGGTATCGGAGAAGTGCCTTTTTCAGACATCGTTGAAACGCATCAACGACAACGGGATCGAAATGACTCCCCGAATCGCCTCGCAAAATGTCAAGCACCTTGTTTATGGGTACGCGATCATCTTTCAGAATCTCGCCAAAGGCGTACTTGGGATAGTCCCGTTTCGATGTCAGGGCGTCAAAGACATCGGCAACAGCCATGATTTTTGATTCCATGGGTATTTCATCACCTTGGAGGCCCGCCGGGTAACCTTTGCCATTGATCCTTTCGTGGTGGCAACTGGCAATTTCGGGAACCCTCCGGAGATGTTCGGGGAAATGGAACTTTTCAAGGATGACCTTCGTCTTGACGGGATGGAGCTGCATCTCCTTAAACTCGTCGGGAGTGAAGGCGCCGTTTTTAGTGAGGATCTCGTCGCGGATGCCGATTTTACCGATGTCATGGAGGAGGGAGGCATACTTCAGCACTTCATATTGGTCTTGGCTGAGTCCCATTTCTTTGGCCATAAGCAGGGAATATTCCGTAACCCTCTCTGAGTGGCCTGCCGTGAAAGGATGCTTCGCGTCCACTGTGGCGGAGAGGGAACTGATGGATCTTTCAAAGGATAGCTTCAACTCATCGACAAGCAGGGAATTTTCAAGGGCGATCCCTACCTGAGACACCAAACCCTTAATAAGTACCTCATCATCCTTATCAAAACTATTCTTTCCCTTTTTATTGATAACCTGAAGCACCCCCATATGGCGAACGCGACGGCCTCTGATGGGTACACATAAGACGGAGCGGGTTCGGAACTGGTTCATCTCATCATAGGTCCGATTGAAGTAGGGTAACTCCCAGGCGTCGGCTACATTGATCATCTCCCCGGACTCGGCAACACGACCGCTGATGCCTTCGCCCAGAGGCAGGCGTATCTGACCAATGCCTTCGGCAACTCTCGTCCAAATTTCACGCTTCTCCCAATCAATCACGTAAAGGCTGGTGCGTTCAGCCGCCATGGCATTCGTAACCTTGCCGATGATTAATGGAAAGAGGCGATCAAAATCCAGCTCTGAGGTCAGATCCGATGCCATGGCGATCAGGCCGGCAAGAATTTCCTTGATGCGGTCTCGCTCCTGAATCTGATCTGCCGCAGTCTGGAATATCTCGTTGAAGGAACGGATGATACTTTGTATTTCGTTTTCTTCGTTCCCCTGTGGTGATTTGCTCTGGGTGTCGGAAAGATAACCATCATCGACTTGCAGATTCTGCCCGGCAAATTCCTTTTTCCCCGCACTGACCTCCATCGTCCTCATGTTGATTTCGGCCGTGACCCTTTCCAGGAAGGTGAACCACCTGAACATAAGAAAGAAGGTCAAGAAGGGAAAGAAGAGGAGAACCATCACAGCATAAGTAAAAACATCCCTCAGTTTATCGATCTCATCCGCATTGAGAGCCGGTAAAAGGTAATAATAGCCGGCGAAAATAACAATAAGGACGGGGAAAAGGGTGGAAATAAAAAAAGATATCAAAAATATCTTCTTAGATTTTTCCTCGGTTAATGAACGAAAAAAAGACATCGGCGAATTCCGTTGTTAGACACCTTCACCACAAAATCATTGGTGTCAGTAATTTTTTTGTACCTATATCAAAATTGCTGAGGGATTGCCAATACTGATTAAGGGTTCAAAACGAAGAACAAAAGGCTTATAGCTAGCGCTCATTGCCGTTTTAAGGCCACTTTCTTATATTTCATATTTGACAGCTCATAGAATATCAGTTATCAACCTAAACTCAAGATCATTCTTTTTTATCGCTATGTTGGTAAATGACCACATCACCCTGAGGATCGATTTCTGACATGAAGAAAAAGGATACGACCGGGCAGGAATGCTGGCTCCAAGAGGATACCTATCGCCAGATAGTTGAGTCCATAGACGAGGCCATCTTTGAATTAGACACCGTGGGCTATTGCCGCTACGTCAATGGCGCGGGAGTCCGGATCAGCGGATATTCTATAGCGGAGCTGATCGGGATGCACTTTGAGAAACTCGTTAAACCAGATTATCGAGAGCAGGTCTGGAAAGTTACGGGTCGCCAGTTCTTGAAAAAAATCCCCACCATTTACCATGAATTCCCGATGGTCACCAAGGACGGCCGTGAAAGCTGGATCGGTCAGAATGTCCACCTCCTCCTCAATGGGGAAGAGATTACGGGAATCCGATGTGTAGCTCGCGATATCACGGAACGAAGGAAAATGGAGGAAGCCCTGCGGGAAAGTGAAGACCTCTTCCGCACCCTCGTCGACCGCATGCTCGATCCCGTCATCATCATCGGTTGGGATGGCACCATTCTATTCGGAAACCAGGCCATGGTCCGCATGATGGATTTAGCTTCAACTGAAGAAGCTTTAGGCAGGAACATGACCGAATTCCTTCATCCTGACAGTCTGATGAAGGCGGCGGAGAATATTGAAAAGACGAGTCAAGCCGGGCGGGAGGAGACCGTTGAGGAATATCGACTCATAACCAGGGATGGCCGTTCGCTTTGGGTGGAGGGTATCGGGACCAACATTCCCTTTCGGGGTGTAACAGCGGATCTTGCCTGTCTCCGGGATATCACCCGCCGCAAACAGGCGGAAGAGGAACTGCGGAGGGTCAACGAAGACCTGGAAGAAAAGAACCGCCAATTACAGGATTCTCTGGAGCGAGTTAATCAGTTGGCCGTTGCGGCCCAGGCGGCGAATGTGGCGAAAAGCCAGTTTTTGGCCAATATGAGTCACGAAATACGCACGCCCATGAACAGCATTATCGGTTTCACAGACATACTTCTCGACACGACCCTGAACCCTGACCAGGCCGATTATCTGCGGACCATCAAACGCAACGGCGACGCCCTCCTGTCCCTTATTGATGATATCCTGGATCTATCGAAGATTGAGATCAGTCATGTGCACCTGGAAATGGTAGATTTTGATCCGGAATTGGTGGTTTACGAAGTATGCGACCTGATTCAACCCCGCCTGGCCGGCAAACCCGTAGAACTATTCTGCCGTATCGCCGATGAAACGCCGGCCCGGGTCAAGGGAGACCCCGCCCGTTTTCGGCAGGTGCTCCTCAATCTGCTGGGAAACGCCGTCAAGTTTACCGAAGCAGGAGAAATCGGTGTCGATCTTGGTGTGGATGGAGGAGAAGATGATCGGGTCAGGTTACATATTAAAGTCCGGGATACGGGTATTGGAATTCCGACCGACAAACTCGAATTTATTTTTGGTTCCTTTCAGCAGGTTCAGGGAGAGTCAACACGACGATACGGCGGAACGGGGTTGGGATTGTCCATCAGCCGCGAACTGGCAAATTTGATGAAGGGAAGTCTTTGGGCGGAAAGTGAACCGGGCCGGGGTAGCGTCTTTCATTTTACCGTGGCCTGCGAAGGGGCGATAGGGCCTCGGGAAGAGCCGGTTCCATTTGCATCCCTCGAGGGGAAAAGGGTTCTTGTCGTTGATGATCACCCTGCCAATCTCGATATCCTGGGACACCTGCTGCGACGGCAGGGGATGGTTGCCACCCTCCTCAGTAAATCCACCGATGTCGAAGCGACGATCCTGCGCGCTGCCGCCGAGGGCAAGCCCTTTGAACTTGCCATCATCGACATTCAGATGCCGGGTATGGACGGTTACGAAACGGCCCGGCGTATTCGCCATTTGGAGGATAAAATTCCACGAATCCCGCTGCTCGCGTTTTCATCTTCGACAGAAGGGATGCACCAGCGCTTCCAAGAGGCAGGGTTCAACGCTTATCTCCGAAAACCCGTTCGCCGCAAGACCCTCATCGATGTTCTCGCGAGGATTATCGGAGACGGGAATCATGCCGGGGTTAACGATTCTGAAATCCTCGTTACCGAACAATCGGTAAGCCCCAATCTCAAGCAGGAGGTGCTGATTCTCCTTGTAGAAGACAACCCCGACAATCAGCTCCTGATGAAGCGCATTCTGACAAAAGCGGGTTACAATATCGAAATAGCGGGGAACGGCCGGGAGGCCGTCGAGGCATACCGGCAGGCGCCCGAACGTTATGATCTCATCCTGATGGATATCCAGATGCCCGAGTTGGACGGCTACGGGGCTACAGAGGCGATCAGGGCACTGGAACTGGAACGGATACGAGGATCGGCAAAAAACGCCGTGGCGCCGAAAGCAGTACCTATTGTCGCCCTTACGGCCCACGCCATGGTTACGGAGCGGGAACAATGCCTGAGCAGAGGAATGAACGATTATATGACCAAACCCATCAAGCGGGAAAAGCTCTTTGAGATGATCCGCCGCTGGGTCGCCCATGAGGGGTAGGAAGGGAGGTGAAAAGGGGCTGAGGAAACATAAAAGGATTGTCATGGTTCTGAGTTGGATCCCGTATTATCATTGATGTGAAGGTAAAAAGGAGGAGACATACATGGGAAACATTCTGCCCCCGTTAACGGAAGAAGAAAAGGCCCGTTACAAAACCATAAACAAGGAAAATCTTGAGTTTCTGATGAACCGCTACAACAAGGTGAACCGCTGGGTCATCGCCGACATGATCCGCCGGAGCGCCTACCATTACCCGGAC
>Ga0172379_10005254_pt1 | contig 18255 bp, 15 predicted proteins | sample GrowelOW334metaG_FD_119756 | JGI IMG/M metagenome (GOLD analysis project Ga0172379, IMG submission 119756) | Groundwater microbial communities from an aquifer near a municipal landfill in Southern Ontario, Canada - Groundwater well OW334 metaG | ecosystem: Environmental > Aquatic > Deep...
GAAGGTAATACCCTTCTGCTGGTACAGCTTCTCCAAAACACTATCGGCCTTGTTCTGGCACGACTGGTAATCCTGCCAGAGGCCGGCGAAGACGGTGGTGCCGTAGAGGATGCGGTTCAACTTACGAAGGCGGACGAGCTTCTCCTCGCCCTTGACCGAACTTTCGTCGCCTTCCAGGCAAGTGACAAAGTCCACTTTCTCGAAGTCCACTTCGGAGAGAGATAGCGACGCCTTGTCGCGTTCCTCTTCGCCATTCTTACCGTCGCCGTCTTTCGCTCCCCTCCAGAAAGTCCAGTTCTTGTCAATGAACTTGGCAGGGTCAAACGGAGCAGTGGCGACCTTGAGGCCACCGAAGCTGAACCTTGCGCCAGCCGCGAGAAACAAAGTGAACCTACGGCCGAATTCCTCCGATGACAAACTCACCACTTCCGCGTGGAGCTTATCTCCGTCGAGCTTATCCCAATCAACCTGGGTTGCAACTCGTGCGGAAACTTCCAGGGCCAGGCCACGTGATACGGACTTCATGGAACACCAACCTTTCATGTTTGCCGACTTTGATCCTTCCCACAACAAGTGAGTTAGACTACATCGGCGATTCTGTGGCTTTTTGCCACACCAGAAAATTGTCTGTTTCCAAACCTCTTTCTGGCATGGCAAATACAAGTATCTTAAAACTGTAAATGTGCTAATTTAACTATATTATTTATTATACACCCAATAATCTTTTTTGTCAATGGTTGCTGAAAAACACATTTCCAACTATAATTATGCAATCTGAATGAGCACAAATGAAAAAAATTTAAATCAGATTTTAATAGTCAGCATCACCCCCTACTTTTTGGAAAAGGGGTTTCTTTGGTTTGAAGAAAATTTAGACAGCATATTGGAAGCCAAAGAATCCCAATCATTTTTTGAGGATAATATCTTATTTTTAGAGAAAGACAAAAACTATAATTTTTCGCAGGTTTTGAGAAAGCTGGACGAAATGGGATATGAAAGAGTTTTTAAGGTTGACGATCCGGGAGAATTTTCACAAAAAGGCGGCGTTATTGAAGTTTTTCCTGTAAATACCGACCGGGCGGTGCGTTTGGATTTTTTTGGCAACAAAATTGAAAGCATAGAACTGCTGAACAATATAAAAGTTGAAAATGAGAAGAAAGCCAGCGAGATTTTAAAAAGCAAGTTAAAATCTCAAAAAATCTTTTCTGATTTAAAAGGGTTGAAGCCCGGCGACTATTTGGTGCATTTAGACCATGGCGTTGCCAAATTCTGCGGAATTGAAAAGTTTGAAATGCAGGACCCCCTCGCCCGCCCGGCCAATCTGTTTGCCCCGGAAACTTTGAAAGAAGAAAAAAAGGAGGAACAGCCAAAACCCATTGAATACTATGTTTTGGAATACGACAAAGAAGATAAGCTGTATGTGCCGGTGGGATTAGAAAGAAAACTCTCAAGATATGTTGGTTTTCAGGACCCCAGGGTTTCACGGCTGGGATCATCTTCCTGGCAGATAACAAAAAGAAAGATTAAAGAAGGCGTTGAAAAAATGGCCAAAGAACTTTTGGCTTTATATGCTGAAAAAGAAGTTACCAAAAGACCGGCCTATCTGCCCGATAAGGAATTGGAGTCTGAATTAAATTCATATTTTATGTACGAAGAAACCCCTGACCAGCTTCAGGCAATAGAAGACATAAAAAAAGACATGTCAAAAGAAAAACCCATGGACAGAATTGTCTGCGGAGATGTGGGGTTTGGTAAAACAGAAGTGGCCATAAGAACCGCCTCCCTGGCAATAGCCAATAACCGGCAAGTGGCGATAATCTGCCCTACTACAATTTTAGCCAACCAGCATTTTAATAATTTTAAAAAACGGTTTGAACGGCTTCCGGTAAAAATTGCCCTGCTTTCAAGGTTGCAGACAAAAGTTGAACAGAAAAAAATTATAAAAGACTTGAAAAACGGAATAATTGATATTGTTATTGGCACTCACAGAGTTCTGTCCAATGACATAGAATTTAAAAATCTCCAGCTATTAATAATTGATGACGAGCAAAGATTTGGGGTAAAGCAAAAAGAAAGATTAAGAAGGTTAAAAGCCAGCCTTGATGTTTTAAGCTTGTCTGCCACGCCTATCCCCAGAACTTTATATCTTGCAATGTCTTCTTTCAAAAATATCAGCTTGATACAAACTCCTCCCAAGGGCAGGGTTGCCATTAAAACTTTTATTCTGCCTCTTGATAGAAAAGTTGTAAAACAGGCAATAAATTCTGAATTGAAAAGAAAAGGCCAGGTTTACTTTTTGCATAACAAAGTTGAAACAATTGAAAAAACAAAAAGCGAATTGGAAAAACTGGTCCCCCGCGCGAAAATCGGTTTTGTGCATGGACGAATGCGTGAAGACAAACTGATTAAAATAATGGACGATTTCCAGAAAGAAAAAATCAATGTTTTGGTTGCCACAACAATTATTGAAAATGGAATAGACCTGCCCAAAGTAAATACTATTATAATAGAAGACTCGGCCAGACTGGGGCTTTCGCAGGCATATCAGATAAGAGGAAGGGTTGGCAGATCGTTTGCCCAGGGGTTTGCTTATCTGTTTTATGAGCCAAAAACACTGACTCCGCTGGCAAAAGAAAGATTGCAGGCCTTGGAAGAAGCCAAAGAGCTTGGCGCAGGTTACAGAATTGCAATCAAAGATTTAGAATTAAGAGGCGCGGGAAATATCTTAGGCAGAGAGCAATCGGGCTCTATAAACAAAATTGGATTAAATTTGTACTGCCAAATTCTTTCAGAGGCGGTAGAAAAAATGAAGCAATAAACAAAAAAGCCAGGAAAAATTCCCGGCCTATCTTTTGTTATAGTTCTATTAAAATTTTTTTCTTTTTTCTTCATCTAATCTAAAACACAGCGCTGAAATTGCCACCTCGATTTTTTTCTGTCTTTCTATTTCTTCCAAGCACCACTGGCGTAATTGGCCGTAAGTATCAATAGAATTTGGAATTATCATCCCAAAATGACAATTCTCGCACACCATAACATTATGCGTTTCGGAGTGCGCATACATTAAAAAATCTGCGCCGCAAGTATGAAAGCCAATGGCTTCTCCAGATATTTGATAAAAATGCAACAGACTGTTATCTGCAATTCCAGAATCATCGTTCACAAACAGTTTTGTGCCAAATTTATCAAGCACAATCGGTTCCATAGCCGTTCTCCTGTCAAAGAACTGAAAACCAAACTGATTTATATATTACATTTTAAACGATAAATTTCAAGTTTTTCATATTTTTATGTTATAGTTTATGAATAGCAATCCTTGCATTAATGGAGATTTCGGGTAAAGTACGAAGTCTAGGCAGGAATATTTAATTAACTAAAACGCAAAGAACACCATTATGAAAAGCTTAGTAATAGTTGAGTCGCCCACAAAGGCAAAAACAATCCAAAAATTTTTAGGAAACGACTTCATAATCAAGTCGTCTTTTGGTCATGTGCGAGATTTGCCAAAAAGCAGGCTGGGGGTTGATGTTGAAAAAAACTTTGAGCCTGAATATATTATTCCCACAAAGGCAAAAAAGATAGTTTCTGAACTTAAAAAAGATGCAAAGAAAGTGGACGACGTTATTCTGGCTACCGACGAAGACCGCGAAGGAGAATCTATCGCCTGGCATCTGGCCGAAGCTTTAAAATTGGAAAACCCTGAAAGAATTGTTTTTCATGAAATTACAAAACCGGCCATTGAAGATGCTTTAAAATCTCCAAGGCATATTGATATGAATTTGGTTAATGCTCAACAGGCAAGAAGAATTTTGGACAGGATTGTGGGATATAAGCTCTCTCCTTTTCTCTGGAAAAAAGTTGCCAAAGGATTGTCGGCCGGCAGGGTGCAATCGGTGGCTGTAAGATTAGTTGTTGATAAAGAAAAAGAAATAAAAAGTTTTGTGCCCGAAGAATATTGGCAGATTATTGCTTTGCTTTCAAAAGGCGACAAAAATTTTGAGGCTCATTTGTCGGCAAAAGACGGAAAGGCAATAGAAAAACTTGATATTAAAAATAAAAATGATGCTGAAAAAGTTTTAAGCGATTTAAACAATGCAGAGTATATAGTAGATAATGTTGAAAAGAAAGAAACCAAAAAAAATCCTTTTCCTCCTTTTACAACAAGCTCCCTGCAGCAATCTTCTTGGCAGAAATTCCACTACCCCGCTAAGATGACAATGTCATTGGCTCAAAGACTTTATGAACAAGGTTTTATCACCTATCACAGAACAGACTCTTTAAATCTTTCTGAAATGTCTTTGTCTGCGGCCAAGAAATATATTGAAGACAGTTTTGGTAGTAACTATTGGACAGGGTCATTTAAAAAATATAAGGCAAAAGGCAATGCCCAGGAAGCTCACGAGGCAATAAGGCCCACAGAAGCCGCCAGAACTCCGGAATCCTTAAAGTCTTCTCTTGATGCAAGGCAGTTTAAGTTGTACAGCCTTATTTGGCAAAGATTTATCGCCTGCCAAATGTCGCCTGCTTTATTTGATTCAACAGCCGTGGATATTAAAGCAAATGAATACACTTTCCACAGCAACGGACAAACTTTAAAATTTGATGGATTCCTGAAAGTTTATCAAACTAAATTTACAGAAGCAGAATTGCCGGTTTTGGAGGCAAAAGAAAAGCTGAAGCTTGAAGAACTTAACCATTCCCAGCATTTTACAGAACCTCCCGCAAGATACAACGAAGCAACATTAATTAAAGCTCTGGAAAAAAATGGCGTCGGCAGGCCTTCAACTTATGCCCCGACATTAGCCACCATCCAAGCCAGAAATTATATTATGAAAGATGAACAAAAAAGATTTATCCCTACAGAAATGGGAGAAATAGTAACCGACATCCTGGTAAAAAATTTCCCGGAAATTGTAGACATTGATTTTACCGCCAAAATGGAAAAAGAACTGGACGAGGTCGCCGAAGGAGAAGACACTTGGCAAAAAACCTGTTCTGACTTTTATCAGCCTTTCGCAAAAAATCTTAAAGAAAAATATGAAAACGTGGAAAAGAAAATCATCACAAAAGAAACAGACAAAAAATGCCCCAAATGCGGTTCGCCTTTGGTTGAAAAGCTTGGAAGATTCGGCAGATTTTATGCCTGCTCAAAATTCCCGGAATGCAAATATACAGAATCAATTGAGGGAGATACCGATACGCTAAAAATAAAATGCCCAAAATGCAAAACAGGAGATTTGTCGGGAAAAAGAACAAAGAAGGGAAAGATTTTTTATGGCTGCAAGCGTTTCCCGGAATGCGATTTTGCCTTGTGGGACAAACCCATCAATGAATTTTGCCCCAACTGCAATTCAATTTTAGTGGAAACAAAAAGCAAACAAATTAAATGCTCAAATAAAGAGTGCAGTTACAAAAAGGATGAATAATGGCAGGAAATAATATACAAAAAATCATTAAAAGAAGTTCTAATCCAGAACTCATAGAAAAAACCCTTGAATTTGCGAAGCTGGCCTATAAGGGGAGATTTCGCCTTTCCGGAGAAGAATATATAGAACACGCCATACGAGTAGCCGCGGTTTTAGATCAGCTTGGGCTTGACCCGAAAACAATCTCGGCCGCAATCTTGCATGACACGCTGGATGACTTGCTGCCCGCGGCGAGAAAAATCCAGTCTCAGGAGATTGTAAAAAACTTCGGCGAAGAAACCGCCTATCTGGTTGAAAGAGTCACAGAGCTGAATAAAATCCGCTACTCTCTGGCAGTGAATGTAAAAGAAAAAAAGGTATTTACCAAAGAAAAAATTGAAAGCTTGAGAAAAATGTTTTTTGCCATATCAAAAGATCCGAGAGCTATTTTGATAGAACTTTATTCAAGGCTGGACGGATTGAATCTTCTGCACCGCCTGCCGCAAGATTATCAGAGAGTGTACGCCCTTGAAACACTGGAAATTTTAGTGCCGGTTGCAAACAGGCTGGGATTAGGAGAAATAAAAACAAAACTTGAAGACCTGTCTTTTTCATACCTGTTCCCCAATAGATATAAATGGCTTCAGGATAACATTAAAGAAAAATACGAGGAAAGAAAGCGATACCTTAAAAAATTCATACCAAAGCTGAAAAAGATACTTAAAAAAGAAAGAGTTGCGACTTTGGATATAAATTACAGGGCAAAATCTTATTGGAGCTCTTACCAAAAACTTCTGAAAAAAAATATGGACTTTGACAGGGTTCATGATCTTGTTGCCATGAGGGTAATTGTTAAAGACATAGAAAGCTGTTACAAAACCCTGGGAGTAATACACAAGCACTATAAGCCGATTTCCGAAGAAATTGATGACTATATAGCTAAGCCAAAGCCAAACGGATACAGAGCTTTGCATACCACTGTTTTCTTAGAGGAAGACAGAATATCTGAAATACAGATTAAAACCGAAGAAATGCACAAAGAGGCGGAATACGGAATCTGCGCCCACTGGTCTTATAAAGAAAAAATTGATTTAAAAAAGGAAGGCAAAAACTATGAATGGATAAAAGAAACTCCCGACTTTTGGAAAACTTTTAAAATTGATTTTTATTCAGATAAAGTTTTTGTATTAACTCCAAAAGGCGATGTTATAATTCTTCCTAAAAATTCAACGCCTGTTGATTTTGCTTATGCAGTTCACTCTGATATTGGAAACCATTGCGAATCTGCAAAAATCAGCGGGAAAATAATACCGCTTTCGCATATTTTGGAAAACGGAGATGTGGTTGAAATTATAACCAATAAAAAAAGAGGGCCGTCACACGACTGGCTTGGCTTTGTTAAAACAAACTTGGCGCAGTCTAACATAAAAAAAATAACCGAGCAGAAGGAGCCGGCATTCAAGTTTTCCATCCCCCATTTTATAAAAAAGACAATTGCTGAATATTCAGAAAGAGCAAAACAAAAAAAGGAAGAACAACAGCAGATAAAAAGAGAAAGCCCAAGACACATTTATCTGGCCGGACAAAAAGGAATGCTGGTCAACATAGCAAAATGTTGCAAACCAGAACCCGGAGACAAAGTTCAGGCGTATTTAACAAAATACCGGGCTGCTGTTTTGCATCGCATTTCCTGCAAAAATTTCCAAAGACTGGCAGAAAAATTTCCTAACAGAGTAATTGATGCTTCATGGAAATAAAAAAGGCAGCTTCAAAGCTGCTTTTTTGTTTTAGGTAGATTCTTCTTTTTCTGAATCTTTAATAACTCTTATTAAATCTTTAATTTGCTCAATGGCCTGCTCAAGTATTTCTTTTGGCTCAATTTTTTTGGTTTGCCGCTGCTGTTTTTCGTCTAAATATTCTGTTTCTGTTTTAATCCCCAAAAGCTCTGCCAAATCATTTTCAATAAGCTCAGTTAAATCGCTAAGGCTGTCATAGGTAAAATCAAATTCTTCGGCTATTTTCCCTGCAAGAGTTTCAGCCGTATCTGTAGAGGATACTGTGCAAAAATCATCGGCAACTTTTCTAACAGCCGCCTCCAGCGCATCATAGTCTTTTGTTTTGCTTGCAACTTCGGCAATGCATTCTGGACGGCCGCAGGTCAAGCCAGTAATATCGGGGTCAAGCCGAGGGCTTTCACAGATACTGCATGTTCTTCTATCAGAATAAGGAAAATAAACAGAACCAACAAAAGAGGCTTCTTGCTCTCTTGCAATATGCTGTTTTTTTATTGCCAGCGCGGCAGCAAGCCTTTCACAAAGAGTTTTTTGTTCGCCATTAGAGCCGCTCATATAACCTCCATTTCGGTTGTTAATGAACAGAAATCGTTGATAATAAATCTTATCACAACTATTTATTTTGTAAACAAAGGGTTGAAAAACAGTAAAAAGTATGATAAATTAAACACAAATGCCGAGATGGCGGAACTGGCAGACGCACGGGACTCAAAATCCCGCGAAGGCAACTTCATGAGGGTTCAACTCCCTCTCTCGGCACAATAAAAAACAACGAATGATATTTATTCGTTGTTTTTTTGTTTATAAATTATATTCTTCTAAGGATTCGGGCATTATTATTTTCAGCCCAGTAGCGGGAATTGCTTCTGCAACCCTTTTTCTCGTTTCATCATTAAATACTCTTTTAAAATGAGCAAGGGCCAAACATTTTATATTTTGCCTTTTTGCCATTTCAAAAACATCAACTGCCGCTACGTGTCCAATAATCCTTTTATCAAACATATAGCATTCGTGCATTAAGATGTCCGCATCCTTATATATCTTTTCAGTTGTATCGTCAAACGGCCCGTCTCCACTGTAACAAATCACCTTTTTACCGTCATTAATTCTGATTGCTAGATTATAAGCTGTATGTAAAGTTTTAGCAAAGGTCAATTTCAAATCATTAAACTGAACCTCTTTACCGTCCTCTGCAATAACAAATTTTATTTCAAATCCATAGCTATTTATTCCAAAATAGGCATGCTCGGTTATTCTTTCAATATCGCTTTTGACCTGTTCTGAACAAATTATTGTTAATTCTTTTTTTCTATCTTCTTCCAGCATTCTTCCTAAAAGCGCAGGCACTCCAAATAAGTGGTCTGAATGGCGATGAGTTATATAAAGCGCATCAATCAAAGAATGATCTTTTGTATATTTCCAAATTTGCCTGACAGCAGAATCCCCGCAATCAAGCATCAGCGCAGTTTTTTCTGATAAAATTAAGTGAGAATGGTTAGGATATCTCTCGTCAAACGCTTCTCCCACTCCTAAAAATACAACTTTCATCTTAATTGGTTTTTAAATATTTTTTGGCTAATTTGTGTATCAGCCAGGCTGTAAAAATTCCCAGCAAGGCTCCTGCCAAAATGTCTGCGGGCCAGTGCACGCCTACAAAAATGCGGGCTAAAACAACCAACAAACTGACGGAATAAAATAATATGCCGAGTTTTTTGTTGTAAAAATAAATTACAGTTGAAAGCGCAAAATAAAATGATGCATGCCCCGACGGGAACGATGCTTCGCTCGGGTCTTTGTTTATTAAAGGCGTAAGCCCTAAGGCAACAAACGGCCTTGAGCGGAACCATAACAACCTGATTATAATGGTAAATATAAATCTTGAAATGCCTGCGGCTAAAAAAGCCTCCACAAAAATTTTCCAATTCTTTTTGATGTTTATAAACAAGAAAACAGCCATTGCAACCCACAAAAAATATTCGCAGTATTTGGCAAAAAATATTCCTGCATTATCCAGCCATGCCCACTTTCCAGCTAAGCCATTTACTAAATTAAATAAATATAGATCTAAGTTCATATTTTTTATTATTTAGGAAGCGGAAATTTCTTACAAAATTTCTTAATTTCTTCTCTAACTTTTTTTACACTTTTAGGATTACTAATAACTTCATTTATCCAACCGGCAATTGTTTTCATTTCTTTTTCTCTCATTCCCCTTGTTGTGATTGCCGGAGTTCCCATTCTGATTCCCGACGGCTTGAATGGCGGAGCGGGGTCAAAAGGAATGCTGTTTTTGTTTATTGTGATTCCCGCTTCTTCAAGCAAATCTTGAGCTTCCGGGCCCGCGATATTTTTATTGCGCAAATCAATAAGAATCAAATGATTGTCTGTCCCCCCGCTTACCAAATTAAATCCGTGTTTTTTGAGCTCTTCTGCCAAAGCTTGCGCGTTTTTCACAATTTGCTTTGCATACTTTTTAAAAGCCGGCGTTGAAGCTTCTTTTAGACAAACTGCAATCCCTGCAATAGCATTTTCATGAGGCCCGCCTTGAAGCCCGGGAAACACAGCTTTATCAACCTTTTTAGGCAAATCCGGGTCTTTATCAACTCCCTTTTGAGTAACCATAATAATGCCTCCTCTTGGCCCTCTCAAGGTTTTATGAGTTGTTGTTGAAACCATATGAACATATGACACAGGGCTTGGATGCGCTCCACCAGCCACCAACCCTGCAATGTGAGCAATATCTGCCACCAAATAAGCTCCAACAGAGTCTGCAATATCACCAAGGCGCTTCCAGTCGAAAACCCGCGGATAAGCTGTTGCTCCAACAAAAATAAGTTTTGGCTTATTTTCTTTGGCCAATCTTTCCATTTCTTCGTAGTTTATCAAACTTGTCTTTTCATCCACTCCATATTGCACAGATTTGAAAAACTTAGCGGAAAAATTTACCTTCCAGCCATGAGTTAAATGCCCGCCCATTGGCAAAGCCAAACCCATAATTGTATCTCCAGGTTCGCAAACAGACAAATATACTGCCTGGTTTGCAGGCGAGCCGGAATATGGTTGAACATTAGCATGCACAACTCCAAAAAGCTTTTTTACTCTTTCTCTGCACAATTCTTCCAAAATATCATAATATTTCAGCCCGGCATAATATCTTTTTCCCGGATAACCTTCGGCGTATTTGTCAGTTAAAATAGACCCCAAGGCCTCTCTGACAGCGGGCGAGGAATGGTTTTCTGAAGGAATCATTTCCAACGAAGTCTTCTGCCTTTCTAATTCCAAATCAATCAACTTCGCAATCTGCGGGTCCTGTTTAATTAACTTTGCCATATTTTTATCTTAAAATTTTAATTTTGTCTTGGGACAAATCTATTATTTTTGAGGGCTTGGGTTTTCTTAAATTTCCGCCGTCTATTACCAATATATCAAACTTGCTGAATTGCTCTATTATATCACTAATTTTTGTCAGCGGAGGGTTGTTTGAAATATTTACAGAAGTTTGGACAAGGGGCTTATTGATTTTCTTTATTAAATCATTTAAAAATTTGTATTTGGGAATTCTTAAAGCAATAGTGTTTTTTGCTTTGCCGTATATTTTTATTCCCTTTTTCCTCTGCAAAATAAATGTATATTTTCCCGGCCATTTCTTTTTTATAATTTTAATTTCTCTTTCGCCAATTTCGGCCAATTCCTTTGCCATTTTTAAATCTTTTACAAAAACAGCCAAAGGTTTTATCTTTGGTCTTTTTTTTATTTTGAAAATCTTATCAACGGCTTTTTTGTCTGAAGCATCTGCCAAAAATCCGTAAACAGTATCAGTGGGGCAAATTATTACCCTTCCATGGTTTATTTCTTTTACAGCCTCTTCTATATTTTTACGTTGAGCTTTAATTATTCTCATTTAAAAAATCTGTAACTTTTTTTATATCGCCGGGGTTTCCAAAATCAAGCCAGTATTTTTTAATCTCTTTTATTTTTACTTTTTTTTCTTTGGCCAAAATAGAAACCACATCTGTAATTTCATACTCCCCTCGCACAGATTTTTTAATTTCTGATATTTTTTCAAAAACATCCGGTGTAAATTTATAAAGCCCGGCATTTATCAGGTCTCCCACAAACTCCTTCGGCTTTTCTATAATCTCCTCCAAAAAATCATCTCCGTCTCTTATCAGCACGCCATATTTTTCGGGATGGTCATGTTTTAACCCGGCAACATAACAAAAATTATCATCAATGTGCATAGACTTCAAGTCTTCTATGGAAAAAAGATTGTCTCCATAAAGATAAACAAAATTGTCTTTCTGGACTATATTTTTAACGCATTTTATGGGGCAGGCAGTTCCGTATTCTTTTTCTTTAGGCCCTAAAATTTCACACTGGTTAGCTATCTTTATTTTACATTCTGATTTTTCTATGCCGGCCGGAGGCTCATAATTTTGAGCAAATTCTTCCATCAATTCATTTTTGAAACCTACAACTAAAATTAACTCTCTATACCCAGCCCTTAAGAGGTTATCTATCAGGTACGCCAAAAAAGGCCTTTCTTTAACCTTTATAAGGTGCTTTGATTTATCTTTTGAATGTTCCAGCATCCTTGTGCCCTGTCCCGCCGCAGCTATAACAACTTTTTCAATCATATTATTTAGCCAAGTTAAAAGCTTTAATATTCAAGTCGCGATATTTTTCTGGAACCAACTTTTCTATTGCTTTTAGAACTGACTCTGCCTTAATAGGAATTAGTTTTTTGTCAACGGCGTACCCTAAAAGATAAATTGTGCTGACAACTTCGTTTTGAAGTTTTTCTTTGCAGATATCAGAAGCTGAAACAATGTGCATTTCATTTTTCAACTCTCCCAGCTGTTTTTTGATTTCTTCTTTTGTTAACGAGCCTTGAAAGGGAGATACAAAATCATTTATTAAAAACTTTGTCTGCTTGCCGGCTTTTGCAGTTTCTCGCAATCCTTCAAGCATCTCCAAAGAAATTATCAAATCTACGTTTCCATTTGAAATTAATGGAGAATAAACCTTCTTGCCAAACCTTACATGAGTTTCTACGCTTCCACCTCTTTGAGACAGCCCATGCAGCTCTGACGACCTTACATCATAGCCTTCATTAACTGCTGCCTGGTCCACTAAAGACAAAAGCGTAATAACCCCCTGTCCGCCTACTCCATTGATTATAAGATTAAATGTTTTGTTCATAATATGTTTTTTAAAAGCTAACCCTCCTTCGCCTTCTGGCTACGGCGGGCAAGTAATGCGCAAATTCTTTTGCAAACTATCAAAGAAATTTCTTTTTTATCCAAAAATTCTTTGACTGTTTCTTCCAGCTCCTTGATATTTATAGGATCTAGAACTCTTATATTTTTAACTCCGCAAGATTTGGCGATATCGGCAATTTGCAGTTCTTCTGTATCTTCGCCCATAACTGTTTTTCCCATACCGGGATTTGTTTGGTGCCCGGTCATTGCTGTAATTCTGTTATCCATAACAATCATCAAAGGATTTGATTTGTTATAAACAGCATTTAACAAACCCAATACCCCTGAATGAAAAAATGTTCCATCTCCCATAAAGGTAATTACTTTCTTCGCCACGCCGGAGCCTTGCGCGGAGGCGGGTTGTAAGGCTTTCGAAATACCATGGCCAATGCCTATACTGGCGCCCATGCAAAACATATAGTCATACATACTGTGAGGAGGCAGGGCTCCCATCATATTGCATCCAATATCTCCCCCAAAAATGGTACCCTCCGGCGCTATTCTTTTTATTGTAGGCAAAATATACCAATACGGGCACCCCTCGCAAAGCATGGCTGTTCTTTTTGGCAATGTTAATGTTTTTGCAGAAAACTTTTTAAATTTTTTGCCAGTTATTTTTGCCAAGGCAATGCAAAGCAATTCCGGATTCAATTCTCCAATTTCAGGCAAAATATCTTTACCAAATATTTTTATTTTTGGGTTTGCCAATTTGGCGATTCTTATAACTTCTTTTTCAATATACGGGGTCATTTCCTCTGAAACTAAAACTTTTGCCTTGCCTTTCAAAAAGTTAGCAATCATTTTTTCAGGCAAGGGATAAAAAATTCCAAGATTTAAAATTGGCAAATTCAGCTCCAATTCCAGAAGAGCTTCATTTGCATGCATAAAAGAAACACCCGAAGTAATAATCCCTATTTTTGCATTTTTATTGCCTGTGATTTTGTTGCCTTTTGACTTTTCAGCGTATGCTGAAATTTTTTTAAGCTTTTCCAAAAGTTCTTTTTTCATTTCCAATACTCTTGGAGGCATTGTTGAAAACTGATGAGGGTTCTTTACAAAATTCCCAATTTTTCTTTCTTTTTTTTCAGCTTCCTCAAAACTTACAATTGCTCTTTGATGGGCGGCTCTTGTAGTAGTTCTTAAAATTACAGGTGTGTTAAACTTTTCAGAAATTTCAAATCCCAGTTTTGTAAAGTCATAACATTCTTGCGGATCAGCAGGGTCTAAAACAGGAATCTTTGAAATAAAAGCATAACCCCTTGAATCCTGTTCAGATTGCGCTGAACTATGACAAGAAGGGTCGTCAGCCACCACAATCACCATTGGAGCTTTTGTCCCGGTATAAGCCAAAGGAAACAAAACATCAGAGCACACATTAATGCCAAAACTCTTCATATTTACCAGTGTTTTCAACCCGGAAAAACTGGCTCCAACCGCAGCCTCAAGGCCTGTTTTCTCATTTGTTGACCACTCAACATAAACTCCTTTTTCCTTGGCAATTTTGGCAAAATTGTCTCCAATTTCAGCCGAAGGGCAGCCTGGGTAGCCGGACACAAAATCAACCCCCGAAACCAAGGCTCCTTGTATTATTGCATCATTCCCCAATAAAATTTCTTTCATTTTTTGTTTAATTTAAATAACTATGTTAATTAGTTTATTTGGCACATAAATTATTTTTTTGAATTCAAAACCAATTTTTCAGCTTCTTTTTGAGAGAGGCCAAACTTGGCCTTGCCTCGCTTATAATTCTAATTTTATTTCTTTAATCACCTCTTCAACGGTTTTTGAAGAAGTATCTATGAAAATTGATTTTCCATTTTCTATATTAATAGCTTTTATATCTGGCATCAAATTATCAACGAAATTAAAGTTATTTTCGCTGTCTGACAAATCCCTATTTCTTTTTTCCTTTCTTGAAATCCTTATTTTTTTGTCGGCACGAAGCCAAACAAATAACATTTCCGTTTCACGATTAAACGCTAATAAAAATTTATCTAAAACTTCCTGATTTCTGGCCAACCCACCAATTATTATATTTTCAAATTCCGAAGCCAAAAAATTATCTATCAGACAAATTGCATTTTTAATTGCCAATTCGTCGGTTTTTTTGCCAAACTCCCATGGATTTGTAGTAACCAAGGAATCTGCTCCAATATAAACAGAGTGGTTTATTTCTTTTACTAATGCTTTACCAACACTAGATTTCCCGGCGCCTCCCTGCCCACTTATGAAAATCAGCTTCATACAACTATGTTAATTAGTTTATTTGGCACATAAATTATTTTTTTGAATTCTTGAGTGCCGAGCCAGCCTTTTATTTTTTCTGAAGCCATAACCAATTTTTCGGCTTCTTTTTGGGAGAGCCCAGCCTTGGCTTCTATTTTATCCCTAACTTTACCGTTTATTTGAATAATCAATAAGACTTTTTCTTCTGCCATTAATTTTTCGTCATACTTTGGCCATTTTTGCTGACAGCATAGTCCTTTTCCGCCAAAGGCGGACCAAAGCTCTTCCACTAAATGCGGAGCAAAAGGGGACAAAATTTTCAAAAAATCAGAGATATCGTTCTTCCCCAAACCTCCGTCGGCTGACGGATTAGAAACATTCCAAGCATTAACAAATTCCATTAAAGAAGAAATTGCTGTGTTAAACTTTAGCTGTTCTATGTCCTCTGAAACTTTTTTGATTGTTTTATGCAAAAGCTTCTTCAAATTTTCATCTGATTTTTTAGTTGTTTCTTTTAAAACCAAGTTATAAATCTTTTCTATAAACCTTCTGCTCCCAATAACGCCTTTTTCATCCCATGGAATCATTTGTTCAAACGGGCCCATAAACATTTCATAAACACGCAAAGTGTCGGCTCCATATTGTTTTACAACTGCATCAGGGTTTATAACATTACCCTTTGATTTTGACATTTTAATTCCGCCCGGGCCCAAAACCATTCCATGCGAAGTTCTCTTTTTATAAGGCTCTGAACCAACAGAAGTTGGAACTGCTTTTATGTCCCACAAAAATTTAAAAATAAATCTTGAGTATAGTAAATGCAAAGTTGTGTGCTCCATTCCTCCATTGTACCAATCAACGGGAAGCCAATATTTTAACACCTTTTGGTCAGCCAGCACTTTGTTATTTTTAGGGTCTATATACCTCAAGAAGTACCAATTAGAACCCGCCCAATTTGGCATTGTGTCTGTTTCTCTTCTGGCTGAACCTTTGCACTTAGGACATTTTGTTTCAACCCAATTTTTAATATTTGCCAGCGGAGACTCGCCGGTATCTGTGGGCTGATACTTTTTAACTTTTGGCAATTCAACCGGCAAATCTTTTTCAGAAACAGGCTGCCAGCCGCATTTTTCGCAAAAAACCATTGGAATAGGTTCGCCCCAATAATGCTGTCTTGAAAAAACCCAATCCCTCAATTTGTAGCTGGTTTTGGCCTGCGCTAAATTTTTACCGGCAAGCCACTCTATTATTTTTGGCCTGGCGTCTGCAGATTTTAACCCGTCAAACTGCATTGAATTGTAAAGCGTTCCATCACCTTCAAAACATTCTTCTAAACTTTTAACTTTTGCAGATAAGTCATCATTGTCCGGCCTTATTGATGTTCTTAAAGGTATGCCGTATTTTTCTGCCATTTTAAAATCTCTTTTGTCGTGTGCATCGGCGAATACGGCTCCAGTGCCGTATTGCTCTAAAACAAAGTCTGCCGTCCAAACCGGCATTTCCTCGTTTGTGGCCGGATTTCTTGCTGTAATTCCTTTCAACTGCACTCCTGTTATTTCTTTATCCTGATTTGTTCTGTCTATGTCAGAAACATTTTTAGCTTCTTCTCTGTATTTTAAAACTTCATCAATGTTTTCAATTTTATCTTTATATTTATCTATAAATTTGCTTCCCGGGGCTAAAATTAAAAATGTGCCGGAAAATATTGTGTCTATTCTGGTTGTAAAAACTTCTATATTTTCTTTTATTCCTTCAACCTCAAACTTTACCAAAGCGCCGAGAGATTCGCCTATCCAATCTTTTTGCTGAACTTTTATTTTTTCCAAATAATCTACGTTATCTAAATCTTTTATCAGCCTGTCTGCATAATTTGTAATTTTAATCATCCACTGCTCTTTTTCTTTTTTCTCAACTTTTGTTCCGCACCTTTCGCATTTGCCATCAACCACCTCTTCATTTGCCAAACCAATCTTGCAAGAAGAACACCAATTAATATCTATCTTTGTTTTATAGGCCAGCCCATTTTTAAAAAGCTGGATAAAAATCCATTGCGTCCATTTGTAATACTTTGGGTCAGTGGTATTTATTTCGCGCGACCAGTCAAAAGACAGTCCCAAATTTTTCATTTGGCGCCTGAAGTTGTCCGTATTCTTTTTTGTAACCACAGAAGGATGAACCCCTTTTTTGATAGCGTAGTTTTCAGTAGGCAAACCAAAAGCATCCCAGCCAATCGGGAACAAAACATTGAGTCCTTGCATTCTGCGCTTTCTGGCAATTATATCTAAGGCTGTGTAGCTTCGGCAGTGGCCCACATGAAGCCCATCCCCTGAAGGATAAGGAAACTCCACCAAAAGGTAAAACTTCTTCTTTTTAGATTTATTTTGTGCCTTAAAAACGCTGGAATCATACCATTTTTTCTGCCACTTCTTTTCTATTTTTTGAGGATTATATTTGGCCATGTTCCTATAATAATAACAAAGTTTAGTGCCCCAGTAAACATTGACATTGATATCAACATGTTATACTATTTAAACCAGCACAAGAAAGAGGCGGCACTTCGCCGCCCCTAAACAATTTAACCTATGAGAAGGAGTGGAGAAATGACCGGAATCATTATTTGCTTTAGCGTTGTCGCTTTCTGCATCACTGCAATTTTGATCATCACCATGATAATGAGAATCCGAGTGAAACGGCTAAAGAAAAATATGCCCCCAGACTTTCACTTTAAGCTGCCGGAATTTGCTGGCCGAATATTACCTAGTAATCAAGTCGAGCCGGGCACATTTACTATTGCGACCCCTTTCCCGAACATTTCCTCTTGGGGAAATGATGGAATATTATCTTTTGCGGTTCATGGACGAGAAGAATTTTTATTTCATCTGCGAGCAAAGCTTATATTGAAAGCTTGGCGGCCAGACCGAAAAACGCTTGGTGTTTTTGAACTTGCCACAGGAGAAGTTAAACTCCCAAAGGCATTTAATGAAGATTATGCTCCAAACGATGCAAAGTTCCTGGAAAAGGAAAATGAAATCGTTGTTACACCAACTATAAGGAATGAGGAAGCAGGCGAAGGTTATATCGCCCTTCTCTCCCTTTTTGGCTTTATTGCCTTTGTATTTGGCATAATCCTTGTCGTTAGCAGATTCTTTAATTAGCTTCTTATAGAATCAAAACCGCCCCGCACGAGAGTGTGCGAGGCGGTCTTTTTTTACACAGCATTCGCTCACACAGGTTTGAGCGAATTAAATTTTAAATAAATCTTTGGCATTTTGGGTGGTGGCATCTGCAACCTGGTCAAAGCTCATTCCCTTTATGTCTGCGATTTTTTGGATGACGTGTTTTACAAATATTGGCTCGTTGCGCTTATTGCCCTCCTCTTTTGGAGTAAGATACGGGCAATCGGTTTCTACCAAAATTTTATCCAGCGGAGTTTTTTCTATCACTTCTTTTAAGTCCAGCTTGTCTATTATTCCGTTGATGCCAATATAAAATCCTAGGTTTATAAATTTTTGTGCCAGTTCCCAGTTGCCAGTAAAGCAGTGGATCACACCGCGCAAAGTCTTCCCGCCC
>Ga0172379_10005255_pt1 | contig 18253 bp, 16 predicted proteins | sample GrowelOW334metaG_FD_119756 | JGI IMG/M metagenome (GOLD analysis project Ga0172379, IMG submission 119756) | Groundwater microbial communities from an aquifer near a municipal landfill in Southern Ontario, Canada - Groundwater well OW334 metaG | ecosystem: Environmental > Aquatic > Deep...
CAGCATTTGATCTAGAATCTCTAAAATAATATGTTCCTGCTTCTAGAGTAAATGTTTCTGTTTGTGTAGGAGTAACCGTATTCCCATAACTTATCCGATTGACATCAGAAACTCATCAATTTGCATCAAGATTATTCGTGATGGTTATTGTTGGAGTGGTAGGAATTACTTGTCCGATTACCAAAGTATCAGTTCCATTTCCTGTTACTGCAAGACTCTCCGTTCCTACAGTATCTGGAGCATTTGTGAAGTTACCATCAAGATCAATATTGAAATGAAATTCTCCATTATCTGGACTCAGCATATTGAGACCAAATTCTCCTGGTAAGAGATCAAGTAAGAAGCTAGTTCCTCACGCAACATCTTTAGCTACATATCCTACGAGTACTCGAAGACGAGCTACTCCTGTTGCTTTATTGTCGATTGTCATGGGAAATCCTTTAATGGTAATATTGTTATCAGAAATTGTTGCAAACCTTTGCACGTCACTATTTGCCGTGATAGTACCTATCCCATCATTGAGTACTTTAAAAGAAAAGCTATTATATCCATCAGAAAATGGAAAATCATCTGGCATAATAACCAAATCATAGGTGCTTTTCATAGAAATGTCTTTGATAACATATCCTCCTTGTGCCGCCCATATTCTCAACAGAGTACTCAATCCATTATCGATATGAAGCGTATATCCATTAACGTTCATAGTTGTTCAATTGATTTCTATGAACTTAGCAACTTCTGCATCAACAGAAAAATTTCCTTCAGGATCAACGGTAAATTCAAATGTTGAATTTCCTCCTTGTGCTATTACATACGTACCAGGCATAAGATCAAGATCAGCTTGTTGTTTCCAATAGATATCCTTGATAACATAGCCTCTGCTATTACAAAAAATTCTAAACAATGAATCAAGATTGTTATTTACATGCACTCTGAATCCATCTACTGTAAGTGATAGACTCTCTCCATTTGCATAGGAAACATCTTCACTAACATTTCCGCTTCCATCTACTGAGAAATCAAATATGTTTGAACCACCGTCAGAATAATGATATGTTCCTTCTGCAAGTTCTACACTAGCTGATGTTTTTGCTGGAAGATCTTTTAACACGGCTGAATACCCTGCGTTCCAGATCCTTCCCATAGAAGAAAGATTGTTACTTACAGAGATACTCATGGTTGGTCATTGCTGAGCCATGATGCCGCCATTGATCAAAAATCCAAAAGCAGATAACGCAATACCAAACACTGCTGCTCCCAAGGTGTACTTGAGGGTGTGTTTTTTGACATGCTTGGTTACGCTCTTGTGAGCCTTTTGCGCATGTTTGTTGGCATGCTTGAAGAAATGTGCAACTCGCTTGAAAATGTTCATCGTAGAATAGGAATAGAGAATAAAAGCAATTATGGATACCTGGAATACCAGGGATATTAACAATATATGGTCAGAACTTGGAAAAAATAAAAAAAATACACAAAAAGGTAGCACCTTTTAGGTATGATTTTTCTTACACATAGCACCACATGTTGTGGCCTCTAATGCCTGATTACTAGTCTTTTTCTTGAGTTTTTGTTGGCAATCCAAAATGCCATTGACAATATAAATTGCGCACGTCGCATATACACGCGTGTGATATGATGAAATGACGCTTGTAATCAAGTGAAAATGATGTAGACATGTCAAAAACTGGCTTTCCAACTGTGTCAAAATCGATTGTCGAATACTTGTTGAAAACTCATAAAAATCACTCTCTTTGTCTACTTGATAGGGTATAAGCTTTGAAAGCAGAAAGATTTTACAAAACATCAAAAAATGATATAATTATATATTATGATAAGATATATAGAATCCTAAGAACGGGATAGAGGAATATATTATTGACAACCTTTTTATTATCACTACTCTCCTTCCCACATATCCTGGATTTCTTTGACCAAGGATCAAAGCATATATTCCATAGTGTCTTCTTGGATAAAATCTTTAATCTTCCCATTTTCTGTATCACAGTTACAAATATATTCTGCCCATTTTTTTATGATTTTTGTTTCTTTTTTCTTTTTTTGGGCAAATTCAGTAATTTTGTCGAAATAACTTCATCCAGCCATCTTCTTATAAGATAATATAAAATGAATATTTTACTATACTAGTAGATATTGATAAATAAACTCATTTCAATGGTAAATACATATATACCACGTCAATATATAAGATGTTCATTTTTACTCTGTTAACCTATACTATGTATTTAGTTATTTTTAATATATTTGAATCAATTATGGAACTAATGGAAATATTGGCTTCTAGAATCGCTAGATTGAGAAAGAAGAAATGATATTCGCAGGAAACTTTTGCTAAAATAACGTGATTTAATAGGGCGTATATTTCCCCAATGGAAAAATGAAAAATTAATCTCACTCTCAAAAGTATAGAAAAAATCGTGAATGGTCTAGGCGTTAAGCCAAAAGAACTTTTTGATTTTGAAAAAAATATTCAGGATATCAATCTGGGCGCCCATAAAACGAATAATATCATTGCCAAATTTTCTAGGAAACTTGTGGATATCAGGTATGAATTCCTGCTTTCTCAGGAAGAACTTGCTAAACAATCCAGGATATCCAGAGCATATATGTGAAATATAGAAAGATGAGAAACAAATACGACTTTGTGAACTATAGAACAAATAGCCGATACTTTGGGATTGGAAATTAAAGATTTCTTTGAGCGATAAGTTTACCACTTACATCACTCTATTTTCTAATAATTTACTCCTGATTTTTTCTTCACGATTTATCAGCACGAGACCATCAATATCTTCTGGCTCTCGGGTAGTATCAAAATAATTGAGATAGTCGGAATAATGAAAAGGAACGATGTAATTGTTGGAAATTTTTTTATATTCTTTATCAAAAGCCTCGATGAAGTGTATGTTTTTGGTGATCGGAGAGATGACCACGATGTCGTTTCAGATTAAATTTTTTTCAAAAAATCGTTTACAGAAGAGCTGAGAATAAAAATGGAGGGTTTCCATCACCAAGCCCTTGGCGAGCTGATTGGATTCGATGAAATTGACATCCTTGTATCGATACTGGACGATGCTATTGTCTTTGTACATTTGTTTGAGCGCAGAGATTCACAGGTTGAGCACCTCGATATTCTCGTAAAACCCATTTTTGACGACAATAGCTTTGCAATAATTTTCGGTGATATACAATAACACAAAATTTTCTTTTTTGAGATTGTCTCTGAGAAACATGAGCGTGTGAAACGACTCAGGAATGATATTGATATTTTTTTCTAGCAAGATATTTCCATAAGAAGAATTAAACTGATTGGTGGTGGTTTTGTCGACACACATGACGTAGAGCCTGAAGAAGATTTCTCACTTCTCACCTATAACGAACCTCTTTTCTTGCCCATCCACATGGATGGTATCGATGTAGGTCATAATTTTTTCTCCGCCGGCGCCTTGGATAGATTCTACTTTTTCTGCGACGATATCGTCCAAGTCTTTGAGCGTAAATGTCTCGGTATAGGTCTTGAACATATCATATCTAAAAAATGAGAATCTGCTCTCATCGAGCATGAAATAGTGATCATATTTGGGATATTCGAGTGAATGTTTTATGATGTCCGAAAATGATTCGTGAAGTGTATATTGCATGATCTGATGTTGATCACGGATTTTGTACACACGAAATCTGGGGTAACTTTCTGAGAGATATTCGTACCGGATGTGGAACAAGAGAACTAACAGTTAACAACTAAAAACTAACAGTTAACAACTAAAAACTAACAGCTGTCTGGCCTTATGAGCGTAGCGTGGTAATCTGGACTAACTTACTCCTAGATTGCTTCGTTCCTCGCAATGACAAGTCGTAATCTATTTCTTGGCTTTTTTGGTGGGCGCTTTTGTGGTCTTTTTTGTTGCTGGTTTTGTTTTTTCTTTAGACGAAGCATGCTTCGTCTCTACGGGGCTGTTGGCCCCTCCGTTCTTCTTGTCGACGATGGCGACGCAATCTTCCAAGGTCAAATCTGTGGCGTCTTTTCCACCCTTTGGAAGTCTATAATTGTAGCCGCCATATTTGATATATGGGCCATACATACCATTGAGAACCTCAATCTTCTTACCATTGTAGTCAAATGCATTGATATGTTTGTTTTTGTCTACTTCAAGTTTTGCCTCGATCAATGGGATAGCTTCCTCTAGGGAGATAGTCGTATATGCCAGTCCAGAATCCTTACGAATAGACACATACGTGTTGCCATATTTGACATAGGGACCAAATTTTCCTGTCGCGGCTGTGACCTTTTCTCCCTTATATTCTCCGACTACTCTTGGTCCTTCAAAGGCCGCAAGCGCTTCTTGGAGTGTGATGGTTTCGATACTTTTGCCAGGAGGCACGGAAGCAAATTTCGCTTTTTTCTCGCCCTCATTCTTCCCAATCTGTACCATAGGACCAAATCTTCCTATCCTTACGATAATTTTTTCGCCTGTGTTGGGATCAACTCACAATTCCCTTTCCCCGCTTTGTCTTTCGGCATCTGCAGTGGCAGTCACGGATTTGTGAAATGGTCCATAGAATTTTTTGAGCATCTCTACCCACTTGATCTGGCCTTCTGCGATTTCGTCAAACTCTTCTTCGACCTTTGCGGTGAAGTTGTAGTCCATAATATCTTTGAAGTGTTCACACAAAAAGTCCGTCACGAGCATACCGATATCCGTAGGGAAGAGCTTTTGTTTTTCCGCTCAGGTATTCTGTTTTTTGGTAGATGTCTTGATCGAATATTTGTCTCCAGATTGAAATCCCTCTGTCCTGCGGACTTCTCCCTTTACAAAGGGAGACAAAACAAGTTCGACAAAACTTCTCTGAGTTCCTTCTCTGTCTTCCTTGACCACATACCCTCTCTTCTGGACTGTCGAAATCGTAGGTGCGTACGTGGATGGACGACCGATTCCAAGCTCTTCCATCTTTTTTACGAGCGACGCTTCTGTATATCTCGGTGGATGATTTTTGAATTTTTGAGTAGCAGCAATCTGCTTCATGTCTAACTTTTCTCCTTCCTTGAGCGCTGGCAGCATGCCCTGATCCTCTGTATCTTCGTCGTCAGATGACTCTAAATAGAGCTTGAGAAATCCGTCAAACTTGATGACTTCTCCACTTGCGATGAACTTCAATTTGTGTCATGAAACATCAATCGTTGCCTTGGTTTTCTCAATCAAAGCCGGCGTCATCTGTGAGGCGATCGTCCTTTTCCAGATCAGATTGTAGAGCTTTTTTTCTGCAGGATCAGCCCCAGCATCCTGAAGTTCCATGTGCGTAGGTCTGATACATTCGTGTGCTTCCTGTGATCCCTTGGACTTGGTCACATATTGTGTCGGGTTGGAATATTTGTCGCCATACGCTTTTTTGATCTGGTCTTGTGCGGCTTTTACGGCAAAATCTGAGAGGTTTACGGAATCCGTTCTCATATAGGTGATATGTCCCGCTTCATACAGTTTTTGAGCAACCTGCATAGTTCTCGCGACCGGGAATCCTAGTTTGCGACTCGCTTCCTGCTGGAGCGTAGAGGTCGTAAATGGCGCTGATGGTGATTTTTTGCCTGGCTTGACCTCGATAGACTCTACTTTGTAAGTGGCCTCTTTGGCATGCTGAAGAAATTTTTCCGCTTCTTCTTGATCTTTAGGATCTTTGGACAGTTCAGCCTTGAAGTCCTTTTTCGCGTCGCCGATGAAGTCTCCAATGACTTTAAAAAATGATTCTGATTCAAATTTCTGGATTTCTCTCTCTCTTTCTACAAGCAGTTTGACTGCCACGGATTGTACTCTACCAGCGGAAAGTCAGCCTTTTACTTTTTTCCAAAGGACAGGGGAGAGTTCAAAACCTACGAGTCTATCAAGCACTCTTCTTGCTTGTTGAGCGTCTACAAGGTTCATATCTAGGGTTCTCGGATTTTTGACTGCTGCATCGATGGCGTTTTTGGTGATTTCATGGAAGACAATTCTGGCTGTTTTTTTGATGTCCAAGCCCAATTGATTGGCTACATGTCGGCCGATGGCCTCTCCTTCGCGGTCTTCATCGGTAGCGATCCAGACTTTGTCGGCTTTTTTGGCAAGGGCTTTGAGTTCGTTGACTACTCTGACTTTGTCAGGTGAGACGAGGTATTTTGGCTCAAAATTGTGTGCTACATCTATACCCATTTCTTTCTGCGGAAGGTCTACTACATGCCCAAATGAGGCCTTTACTTCAAAGCCTTCACCTAGGAATTTTTTTATAGTGGCTGATTTTGCCGGAGACTCTACAATTACGAGATTGGACGCCATAGAACTATTTTTTTATTTACTAAAAAATCTAGATTCTTACGGGGTGTTTTTATGGTATTTGGGGGGTATTTCAATGGAAACTAGTCTTGACTTTATTTGTTAAATATATATAAGCTATATTGTAAATAGATATTAATATAAAAAATAAAATTATGAAAACTAAACCAAAAATTTTGCTCGTAGGCTGGGAAAGTCATTTGTGGTCGCTTATGAAAGAGCGAGAATTAAAAGGGCTCGACGAGCAATTTGAAATTATTTTTGCTCGATTACCCGTAGATGCTTTTCATGAAATAGCCAAGGCTAATTTTGTTTCTGCCGACCCGATTCAGGCAATTGTTTTTCAAAGGGAATCGCTAATATTCCACCAAGAATTATGTAAAAAAATTGCTGAATTTGCTGAGCTCTACAATAAGAGCCGTTCTGTATTCATCAACCTTATCGAGAATGATCAGGATCGTGAAGCAAGAGATTATGCAGTAATAGGAACTTTTGTTAAAGAAAATAACTGGCAACATGTACAGACTATTCTTAACAAGAACCTGAAGCGTTCTTAAATTTTTTCTCTCACCAAAAGAGCTCGCAAGATTTGCGCGCTCTTTTTTTTGATTTATTTTTTCCTACGTTTGTCCATTTTTTTCTCGGGATAGATCCATATGAGCGGTGGATATTTATTTTATACGAGATCGTAATGTATGATCCAAAGCTTTTCTGAGAAAAATATCGTATAAGGTCCAATAGGCTATCGTGATTTGATTACATGTCGTGATGGTTTTTTGTGACGATATGTACTGACAATATGGCACATTTTTTTGGTAACATTGTTGATGGTGGTATGATTTTGAACGAGATTGGTAAAATTGCACATCAATGCCGGAAGGATATTTCGGCGCATTTTCCGCATGTGATGGTGGACGAATTTGTGGTCATGCCAAACCATGTCCATGGGGTATTGTTTGTGGGTGGGGGTGACGACGTTGGGGGTAGAGACGTTGCATTGCAACGTCTCTACGATGGGACACACGACGGGACGCGCACCGTAATATCGCCCACAAATGGATATTTTTCAAACATATCACCAAAACAATGAATGTTGTGAACGATTATTCGTTCATATAAATCGGCATGCACATATCTTATCAATAAATCACATATTGGCCATTTTAAACGACAAGCCAATTACTACGATCACATTATCATGGACGATGTAGCACTTTTTCATATCAGAGAATATATCAAAAATAACCCCAAACAATGGCAGAAAGATAGGAACGCTCTCGATGCTTTTTACCTATAATTTCTATAACAACAACAAAAAAAACCGGCCGCATGGGTTGAAGCCGGTTTTTTGAAAATTGTATAATCAGGCTCCGGCGGATTGCCACGCGTTGCTCGCAATGACAGGCCGGAAAGATTACTTCTTTTTCTTGGTCTTGATCAATTCGTATACTCCTTTTTCTACTCTTCTGAATTCGTCCTTGAATTTTTGGAGATTGAGCATAACAGTATTTGGAGAAACCATTTTTTCTTTGAGCATTTCTCTGCAAAGTTCTTTTACGTTCATTGGTCTACCATTCTTTTCGAATATTCTGACCAAGATTTCTTTTACCATTCCTCCTTCATATCCTCGTTCTTTGAGTCCATAGATTCCAAGTCCGAGATTGACGAAGATAGTATTATTTTTTACAAGTTCGTTGTGAACTGTGTTTACTTTGATGTTTTTTGCAGGGAACCATTCCATGATCTTTGAAGGCAATTCCTGGAAGTGGACTGGCTTGTTGATTCTTCTCATAGTGTAAAGAATCTTCAGCTTTATTGTCTTTGGATTTACATCAGCAAAGGTAGGAAGCCCGATCTTTCCATCAAATACGCTTACTTCTCTGATAGATCCGAAGAAGTTTACATAGAAAAGGTCGTTCTTGAGATAGTGCACATCTTTGTAATCTTTTGCAAAACTATCTTTCATATATCCGATAAATTCATACAAATCCTGACTCTTAGTTCTCTTCTCGAAATATGCAGAGATCACCAATACCATCTTGGTAAGCATATCTTCATACAATGGTTCGAGGTAGAATGATTTGTCTAAGTACTTATTTCTCTTGAGGTAGGTCACATCAAAGTCTGATACGAGAATCAATTTGATTTCTTGTCTTGAGAACTTGAAGATATTTTTGTTGACCATCTTTGAGATCAATACATCTTCGCGAAGGAACCCTCCATGAGCATCTAGAATTTTCTTTGCCTCAGTAAGTACTTCCATATATGTTTCGTTTCCAACGATCAATCTGCGAAATCTCATCAATGCTTGAGTTTCTATCTGTCTGATTCTTTCTCTTGTAAGATTATATTCTTTTCCAATTCTTTGAAGTGGAATTTCTCTGTCGCCATTGAGACCAAATTTTTTGATAAGAACCAATCTTTCTTTTGGTTTGCAGTAAATCAAAATGTCCTTGAGATTTGTTTTCTCAATATCCACCTTGATTTTCTTATCATCCATTTTGATGTTAAAATTCATTGAGAATGTATTTAACGGATAAAATGAGATTTCATATCTATTACACAAAAATTGTACGTCAAAGTAATACGAATTTCCTGTTCAATGTCAAGCAGATTTGGTCAAATTCATCTGAGGACTTATCTTGCGTAGGAAGCTGTGATTTCAGTCAATAGTAATGCTCAAGAATTGGAAGTAGGTAGAACGGTGAACGGTACACGGTAAACGTTATCCGTTGTCCGCTATACGTTAAATTTGAAGATAATGACATCGCCGTCTTGTACGACATATTCTTTACCTTCTAGCCTGACATGACCTTTTTCTTTTGCTTTGACCCAAGAGCCATCGGCAATCAAATCAGTATACTTCACTATCTCAGCCTTGATAAATCCTTTTTCAAAATCTGTGTGAATGGCCCCTGCTGCTTGAGGAGCGGTAGAAGCGATAGGAATAGTCCAGGCTTTTGTTTCTTTTTCTCCTGTAGTAAAGTAATACATCAATCAGACTTTATTGTAAGCAAGCGCTATCAAATCGTCAAGCGTAGGAATATGAGTAACCTTATCGATATTCAAGAGTTCATGAATAAATTCTTTCTTTTCTTCGTTGCTCATATCCATCATCTCGGATTCGATCTTGGCAGAAACTACAGCAACCGGACTTTGTAACTTGGTCATAAACTCGTCTGCTATGGCATGCGAAAATGGAATATCTTCCTGTCCTACGTTGATGGCATACACAAAAGGCTTCATCGTGAGAAAATTATATGACTTGATCAGCCTGATGTCGTCCTTGGACAAATATTCTCTGATGGCATGGGCTATTTTTCCTTCTACCAAGGCGGTTTTGATCTCCATCAAAATTTCAACTAATCTCAAGTCTTCTTTGCTCTGTCCTGCTTTTGCTTTTTTGGCCAAGGTAGGAAGAATTTTTTCGATCTGTTCGAGATCAGCCATGATGAGCTCCGTATTGATGATTTCTACATCTCTCATCGGATCTACATTTCCTTCTACGTGTACGACATCGTCGTCTTTGAAATATCTCAACACCTGTACGATAGCATCACATTCGCGGATATGAGAAAGGAACTTATTTCCTAGTCCTTCACCCTTACTTGCTCACTTCACGAGTCCTGCGATGTCTACAAATTCCACGTGTGCAAAGACCGTCTTTTGAGATTTTGACATCTCGGAAAGCTTGGTCACTCTCTCATCTTTGACCTCTACGATTCCCACATTTGGCTCGATGGTACAGAAAGGAAAATTTTCTGCGGGCGCAGAATAGGACTTGATAAGGGCATTGAAGAGTGTGGATTTTCCGACATTTGGGAGTCAGACGATTCCTATTTTCATGATGGAAGATGAAACGATAAAGCGACGAAATGAAATGTGTTGTATGGAAAGTTTTGGGAATTGCGAGGGAAAGAATTGTGAAATATTAATTCAATTCGATGTCGATGTGTTTGATCGAAAGCCATGATTTTACTTTTGCATACAATAATGGTAAACGGTAAACGTGAAACGGTAAATGTGAAATGGTACGTGGTACATTATACATTATCCGTTCTACGTCTTTATGATGTAGGTTTCTTTGCTTTCGGAGCGGCAGGCCTTGGGTTTGTAGACTTTGATATTTTTTCCGCCAAAGGTTTTTTTCAGGTCAAGAACGAATTCATCGAAGCCTGGTCCCATAAATATCTTGATGACAAATTTGCCTTCGGGCCTGAGGAATTGCTTATAAATCCAGAGCGTTTGCTCCAACAATCCTATGGATCTGATCGCATCGAAGTCTTTGAGACCCATGGTGTTTGGTGCCATATCGGACTGTATGAAATCAAATTTCTCTATTCCATGCTTTTGGAAAATCGTCTCTACGGCCTCGTGCTGGGTGATGTCTTGCACGTAGGTATACATATTGGGAAGCGATATTTCTACTGGTTTGATGTCTAGTCAAATAATCTGAAAATCTTTCTTTCCAAGTTTTTGCAACTTGGCGAGCGTATATTGCATTCGGCTTCCTGGAGCACATCCGATGTCGAGGACTGATGCTGTTTTTTTGTCGATGAGATGGAACTTTTCGTCGATTTCATCGAGCTTGAAAGCACTTCTTGCCTTGTATCCAGCCTGCTTTGCTTTTTTGAAGTAATAATCTTGAGGGTCGTACATGATACGAGTGAAACGAGTAAAATGACTAACTGATTCAACTTGGTGAACTGAGTAACTGAGCGAGCTGAGATCTAAGTTTTACTCAGTTTACTGTTGTTACTAAGTTTACTTATTTCAACACAAAGTTTTTAAGTTCTTTTCTTATTTGTTTATGATTTGGACAGAGTTTTTCAACTAATTCTCGGAAACGGACGCCATGATTTTTGTGTTTGAGGTGGCAGACCTCGTGGATGATGACGTATTTGATAAATTTGGTAGGGAGGTGTACGAGATTGAGATTGAGCGAAATACACTGGTCTGAGGTACAACTTCATCGCTGGGAATGAGTCAATCTGACGGTCAGTTTGCGATAGGGATATGTAATCATCTCAGAATACTTGTCCAAGACCGGTTTTGCGTATTCTGCGAGCGTTTCTTTGAGGTAGTTTTTGAGGCTTTTGTGCGGAGGAAGGTCGCTTTTGAGGACTCATTCGCCGAACAGAAGAACAAAATCATCACCATGTGTCTGGATATGTGTTCTTTTGTTATATTTTTTGAGAAGGAGTTCGCCCTTTGCGATGAGAATGTTTTTGAATTTTTCGTCATGCTTGAGGCGGGTAGGTATGGTGAGCTGCAGCGAGCCGTCGGGATTGATCCTGACATAGCCGTTGCGGATGCGCTTATAGATGATGTGGTGCATGTGAGTGAACTGAGTGAACTTGGTAAAATGGGTGAACTTGGTGGATTGAGTTTATTGTTTGGGAAAGATATGTAAAGTCGTAGTGAAAAAATGACTGAAAATTTGTCCCAAGGGGACTGCATAAATATTTGACAGGAATTGATTTTTGAGTATACTTGAGCGGTAAGTATTTTTATCTATTATTTGGCCTATGGATACTATTGCCGAACGTATTTTGGAATTTAGTAAAATTCCTTTGGAAGAAAAAAAAACTAAACTGATTGCAATGACCCAGGAACTCAAGGATCTGGATCCTGTTTTTTCTGACATCTATATCAATCTACAAAATAATACAAATCTCGCAGACAATCTTTTGAATGAAATCTACCAAGACATTCTTGAACTTGCTGAAGCCATAAAAAATAACGATAAGGCGCGAGTAATGACCAAAATACAAAGCATGCAAGCCACTATTCAAAAAATCCATGACATGGAAGCGGTCGATAGAACAAAAGAGCATCCAGAAGATTTATTGAATCAATTGTAATATTTTAATTCTCTTTACCAAAAGAAATATGGCATGACCAGAACTTCAACTTAAGATCGAACAAAAAGAATGAGCGATACTCAATACGGCCGACCAAAAAGACATACAAACCATCAAAAATGCCTTTACTGCTTTGGGTTGAAAAAATTTTTTGAATTTAATTAAAAAGCCTGAAAACAAGCACGAACAAAAAATCAAAGATGCTTATATCAGACTTCAATCTGCAACAGACAAATTTAAAACAATCAAGGTAGAAGAAATACATCTAGATAAAAGCATCAGCAAAGAAAATGTTGCAGATCTTGCTACATTTTTAAGTGATTCTAAAAATCTACAGAAAGTGACTGCCACTCCATGACTCAAACAACAACTCAACACGCACATCAATAATGCCCTTAGAGATGCTATGTTTGATAAAAATACTTCTGCATGGACTTCTACACAAAGAGACGATCTGGCCACAATTCACAATGTCCTGAATACTACAAATGAAACATTTGACCAAATGAAGAGTAATTATGCAGCAGACCTTTTGGAGTACAGCACTCTTGGCTTTTCTTCTAGCCCAAATCAAACTATGGAAATGATAGCAAAAAATGTTCAATCGATGGGGAGGTGACTCGATCCATCTACTGATATACTTTCTGTTTTGTACAACAGACTGAACGACAACAGTAAATGATGATACACGCTCAATAAAAATAAGGAAACTACATGACCTAATGGCAATACCATACTAGAAAATGATATAAAATTGCTCGAATTGTATTTTAATAAAAAATTAACTCTCTTTGATTTTCTCTCTGACAAAAGCCAGACACTTACCAATGGTGAAATACCTAGCAAAAAGATTGATAACGTCAGATCGGATGTTCATAACACTCTTGTCACCCAAATCAATCAAGCAAACCCTGCATTTTCTCCAGGAAGCGATCTCTGGAATAGCCTTAACGCCATACCAAATACTTCCAACAACACACTCAAAACGCTAAGAGACATATTCAACAACCCAGTAACAAGGAACATCAAAAACAAACCATGACATCCTAGTCTTACTGGCACACAAATAAACGCTAACGCATTTAATGCCCTCAATACTCAAGATGAATTACTAAAAGACACCAACTGAAAGTCTTATCAACTTAGATGTGTATGGACATGAACAGCTGATGTAGACAAAAATAAATATAATTCTATCACCGGCCAAATCGAATTGAGCAGCATAAATCCATATAAAGACACAAACTGAAATACTCTCAATGTATTATATACGTGATATTACATCTATAGCTGAGATAAAGAATATTTTGTTCATTCTAGCAAAATTATAGATGTGAGAAATACAGGCCCAGACCCCGATCTAGTAGCAAAAAATTATATACGCAGCAATCCTATCCCTGATGCACGCATTGTTCTGAAAAGCCAAAATGACAAAATAGGAGCATGACTAGATCAGGATATCAATCAATATATTTCTGACATCAAACAATGAAAAAACGATGACGCCATCAATACTAAAAGTATATTTGGCAATACATACAAAACCATCAATGCAAAACTTGCTCCTTGAAAAGGACTCATAAATAGCGAATTGACGACCAAAACATATGAAACCACAACACCAAACAAACTTCAACTATCTCCCAACGCCGGTGCTCGTGAATGAGACATCTATCTAGCCGAAAAAGGGCTTGGCGACTACATAAAAGATTCTGGCCTCCACGATATCATACAGACTATATTGGCTCCATGAACAGTAAACATAAATCAGCTTACACAAGCACTTAATGCAAGACAGACAAACCTGAATTTGCCTATTGCAGTAAAAAAACAAATCGACGTTTATTGTACCGCATTGCAAAATAAAATCGGCAACAAAGATGATAGTGATTCCTTCAAAAGATATGCTGAATTTGTTATCTTGAAGCAAAACGATGTTCAACGAGCCATAAACGAAATCAACGCAAATGATCCGAAAAAAACACTTATAGATAAGGCCAAAAACAACACCATCACTTTTTCTGAAATCAAAACATACCAAAAAGATCAATTTGAAGCAAAGTTTGCGGCAGAACTCAAAAAAATCGTAGACGCTCCGCTTGTGCCTGAAACGCCCCTTATCTTATCAAATGGCTCGTTAAACAATATACAAAAAATTAATACTATTATCCAAACAATAAATAATTTGATGACTATCAATAGTGGCCCTAACACTACAGTAATCCAACAAGCAACATTGAAAAGATTGAATGAGGCCAAAAACAAAATCAATGCAAATACACTTATGGTCGACTATGCAAAATCTGCCGATAAACTTACTCAAGAAATCAATTCCCTAAGCAAGATCCCTGCAAATCTTAGATGATCTACCGTATAAATTATTATTTATTTGTTTCTTTTTTTTCATGCACAAGCATATAGATCAGCCGCTATCATTGGAACAAAACAAGAATCCATCACTAAATGAAAAGGACGATCTGTTTTTGAAAGTACAAGAAAGAGCACTCAAAGAAGAAGTGCAACATTCTCTTGGAGAAGACCATCCTGACGTAGAAAAACGTAAACAAGAAATAGAATACAATAAGGCATATTTTAGAGATACGCTTTCGACTTTGTGATTTGTTTTGTCGGTCAAATGAGATACCACAAAAGACACTATATTCTATAGAGCCCCCATCAGAATGCTCATGGAAACATACGTAAAACTCAAGACTTGGTGAGTAGATATGACCAAAGAATTTAAACAACTTGGTCTTGATCATGATAGATTGGTCGCTCTTTTTGACATGATGCATCAAATCTTTCTCGATGACTATGAAGTAAATGCACCCAAACACCGAACCCTTATACAACAATATCAAGAACGACAAAAACTTCCAAAAAAGAAGCAAGAAAAAACACCCATGAATCTGAAAAAAGTAGAAGATGCCGTAAAAAGTATGACTGATTTTTATCTATTGAAAAACATGCATGAAAGCGGATATGTAAGTAACTATACCCCACTTTCTTGTGAAGACACAGACTTCCCCAACATCAAAATTCTTCTTGATTACTATGCTCCACAAAAAAAGGACCTCATGGAATATGTTGAATGATATATTGGATATTCTAAAGATAAAGCGTCCTATCTTCAGCAATTTGATCCAAAACAACAAAAAGAAATCACAAAAAAATATGCAGCAAATCCTCGCAAAACTATCAGAGAAGTAATCGAAAAACTATCTACATACTATAAGCTCAAGCTCATATACGATACCAGAAGCAACGAATCGCTGACCGACCCGCAGACCCTAGAAGAAAACAAAAAAATAGCCTCACTTCTCGATAAATCTCTAGCTATTTTTGGTAAATCAAAGGCCATGGAGCGCATAGATTACTAATCATTGTTTTCTCAAAAAATCCGCCTCAGACGAAGCGGATTTTTTTATATATATGCATCAAAGTAGACACTATTTCTGTTCTTCAAAAAAACTTCTGAGTGTAAATTCCAAAGCGTTTTGTTTATCTGTTTTTGTAAGTTCGCTTCTCCATTGTGTGTAGGCAGGATTTGGTATTTCCTCAATGAGTATGCCGTTTTTCTCCTTGATCGATGTTCCAAAAGAAATCTCTTTTAAATGATCCACTTCGGTACTCGCTATTGTCGTATCGAATAGTCTCCCTAGATATACAAGCAACACTTCGTTTAATTCTTCTGTTTTCGTTTCTTTGACCTTTTTGGATGCAGAAACATCCCAAGCGCCCCGCAATGACTTCATTTTCTCCCTTAATTCAGGATATTGAGTATAAACTGCTTCATTTTTCTTCCTTACTTCATCGTACATCATTTCGTCATAGATCTCGTATTTGATTTTGGGATCCATGTTTTTTATCAGTTTAAAACAGGATATTTGTTCATTGAGAAACAAAATTCATTCAGCGCTGCTGGTAAATTTCTTATCTTTGGAGTTTACAAACATCCATTCATTTTTCTCTTTTTTGAGAACCTTCCGATGCTCTGTCAATGCCACAAAAATAGCAGGATAATTACTTTCTATATCTTGAATTGCTTTTTTACATTCTGGGAATCGAATAGCTCCTGTATTATCAACGATATAATTTTCTACATTATCGCCCAAAGCAACATTATACAATGTTCTTGTCTCTGTAGTGTCTTTGGAAGAGATAGGATTCTTGTTTTTTGCGTCTACGTTTTTAGGGATCTCAGCCGTACCTGCCATCGTTACCATAGGTATGAAGTTTTCTTTATATTCATTCCATTTTTCAGTTGTTTTTTTTGGCCGACTGAGATTAGCACTAGATTTAGTCACTCTTCCGCGTCCGAGAATCGTCTGGATAACATCTTGTTGCACATATTCTTTAATCTTAATTATCCGTGTCCATTCTGGATGAAAAGGCTCTCGATGAAAAAGAAAACGTCAATTTGCAGTCATAATCTCATAACAGTTACTATTGCCTGGAGCGTTATAAACAATAGGCGTCGTAACTATCTCTTTTATTTTTGTTTGGGTTTTGGGATCTATTTTTTCTTTGATAACTTCATTGCCAAAAAATTCCTTTTTCCTTCTCCGCCTATCTTTTGTTCCCTTTTTTCCATATTGAGGAAACATAATTCCAAAAAAACTTTCTTTGATTTCTTCTTCATCTTTTGTGTCAAGTTTGAGTGGTGATGAAATGTTTTTACCATCAATAGTATAAAAAACAGCAGTTGCGGTGTCGTATAAAAAATATTTACTTTCTTGTATATAGGTACCAAACGTATCTTTTTTGTAGCAAAAAAACTCGAATATTTTCCCTGCGTATGGTCCAACGGTATAGGTAGAGAATACAAGCACTTGTCTATCTTTTTGTTCTCGCTCGGGATGTGCTTTTAAAAAGATTTGTTTCAGCTCTTTGATATCCGGGACATCTTCTTCATCCTCTTTTTTCTTTTTATCCTTTTCTTTATCTTCTAGTGATTTAGTGGTTAATTCAGTTATTTCCTTAAAAGTTCCCAATTTCGCCTTTTCCGATTCCAGAAAAAATTGAGCTTCAACATCCTTTGGCTCTTTGTTATCTATTCATAGATTTTCGATCTTTCTTCATAGCTCATCTACCATAGTGAATAAGTAACACTTAAAAGTTTTACAGCCTAATTATAGCTTAAATTTCAAAAAAAGCAAAAAAAGGAATACTTTTTTCCCCTGCTTCACACACAAATAAAATACGTGATTTTATCGACCTATTCTTGGACTAACTGGATCGCCCTCCTGGCTTCTGAATAGATTGGTCGAATATTTGATGTTGTCAGACAGATCTTCTTGCGCGACCTCAACTATTGTTGCTTGGGGATCTTGTTCTGATTTGATATTTTCTGAGGGCTTTTCGCTATATTTCTCTTTTCCCATATCACTTGAATTTATGTGCTAAAAACTAATTCTGAACTGCACTTTCTTACCTATTCTAGACATGTCTATATGAGTCTATATAAGTTTTTTCTTAAAAAAAGAAAAATACCTATTGCTAGATATTTTCTATTTTCCAATAGGAATTTTCGAAATTCCTCTGGATAGAAACGACGTTGGACTTCTTTTGGAAGTCCCGGCATCTTATTTTATGTTTTCTCGGAGTTTTAATGGTAGCCCTGCTAAAGCAGGGTAAAGTCCGCAGGGGATCGAACCCTGGACCACCCCTGCTAACCGGCTCATGCAGGGTTGCTCTACTTCCAATGCTGCCATCCTATAACCATATAATCTTATATGTATCTTTCTGGATGGCAGGATTTTTTGATCTCTAATTCCAATCTTCTGGCTTCCAGCCTATTTTTACAATCTATAGTTCTTACCAATTCTCGATCACCAATTCTTTTTGTTGAATAGCCGTTTTGTTGGTGTTCTTTTATCCTCCTTTGTATGTCATTTGTACTTCATACATAATATGTAGATCCTTTTAGAATATATACACATCGTTTTTCCATTTCTTTCTTAAAAAAATAAAAATACCTATTGCTAGATATTTTCTATTTTCCAATAGGAATTTCGAAATTCCTCTGGATAGAAACGACGTTGGACTTCTTTTGGAAGTCCCGGCATCTTA
>Ga0172379_10005256_pt1 | contig 18252 bp, 14 predicted proteins | sample GrowelOW334metaG_FD_119756 | JGI IMG/M metagenome (GOLD analysis project Ga0172379, IMG submission 119756) | Groundwater microbial communities from an aquifer near a municipal landfill in Southern Ontario, Canada - Groundwater well OW334 metaG | ecosystem: Environmental > Aquatic > Deep...
TGCAATTGCCAGCGGCTGCCTCACCAAGTTTGCTTTTCTTGTTCATCGTCAACGCTTTTGGCATTGGCCCCATGCACCAAGGCCCCACTTGGTTCTTCTATTTTGATAAAAAGAACAGTCAGTATTGGGCCCAAGACCCAAAACGGGTGGCCCTTTACTATGTTGCTCCATTATTAGTCGGTGCTATATCGGCCTATCTGGCGGTGACTACCCCCTGGTTGGGTTTGACAGTGACCACTTTGTGGGGTGTGCAGCATTTTGTGCAGCAGAATCTTGGCATCGTTCTTCTCTATCACAATAAAAATGCTAATGAGGCTCTGCCTAATAGAGACTTGCTATCACGCAGCTTGTGGACGCCTTCGATATTCTTCGTCTCTGTTTTCTTCTATCGCCAACTTTTTGCCGGTGTTGAGAGCTACTGGGCCATGGCTGCCTTTGCCGCTTTAGCACTGTTGGCTCTTTTTGATATCGCTCGCTATTTAAACAATATTTTGAAACAGGTCAGTGCGGGAGCTAGTCTCAATGTGCCAGCTTTTATATTTTGGCTGACATCGGTGCTCTATTTTATTCCTTTTGTTTGGCCTGGCCAGCGCGTCGAGACTGCTTTTCTAATTCCAGGAACCATGCACTGGTGCCAGTATATTGGTCTCAATTTAATTTTGGTGCGCTATAAGTACCAGGATGAGAAAAGAAAGTTTGACATACCATTTAACGCTCAAGCTCTAATGGCTGTGCTCTGTTTCGGCTCACTAGGCATTTATATGGCCACTCATGCTATTCGCCTTGATTTTTCGCCCAATAGCTTCAACTTCAAGTTTATGCTCGGTCTCAGTGTGGCCATGTCCAATATCCATTACTTCCAAGATGCTTTCTTCTGGCGCTTTCGCGAGCAGTTCCAGCGCGATAGCATCATGCCTTACTTGTTGCAAGCACGGCAAGTCGATACTGCTAGTGCAAAGATCTAGAATTAAATTTCAGCGGCGCTTCCAGACTGATAGTTCGCTAATGCCGGCTTTTAGAGGGTAGGCGTATTGATAGTCTTGATTGATCGACTGCCAAAATGATGTTTGTTCTAAATATTTTCGTACTGATATTTTTGCTGTAGGAATGATATTTTCTTGGATGAGAATTAGGCGCGGTTTGTTGGTTTGTAAATCGCTGGTCAAGTCATCTATGAATTTCTGCGATTCAGCTTGCCATTTGACTGCCACTGGCTCTCCGCTATGCTTCTTAGCTAAGTACTCGGCCATCAACATAGGAAAGACAAAGAAATAGCGGTTGCCACTATCTCTAGCGGCACTAGTTAAGGCCGGGTACGAGTCTGGCAGAGAGAGCGAAAGCACGCTGACTCGGTCGTCAACAGTGCTTTCTTTTTCTATTACATCGACAATTTGTCCAGTCATTGTCTGCCAAATCTGATTTTGCGAAATTACACCAGGCAGTGCGTAGACTGGCACGAGAAAGGCTGACAAAGTTAGTGCCGCAGCCAGTAAAGTTCTTTTGAAATTATTGATTGGTACTGAGCAGCAGAGCATTAAGCTGGCGTACATAAGCGGAATAGTTTGATTGAGTATGCATTTGCCTTGCAATAAAATGGCGATGACAGCGCCCAGGAAAAATATGAATATGGCAGGCAATAAGCCTTGTTTCATTGTTTTATTTTTCAAAAGTAAGAGCAGCGCAATTATTGATAGCGGCAAAATGCCACTCACGATCAACTGAGTAATTTGCATTGGCCAGGGCCAGTTATAGAGGGCATAGCCTTCGCTTACCATTGGCAGCCAACGACCGAGAAATTCGCTTCTTATTGTTTCTTGGCTCAAAACCAGCACGACATAGGCACCAATGCTGGCGGAAAAGCCCAAGGTCTCGGGCGAGGCCAAGGGGCGCAGTCGCCGCTGACGCCAAGCATAGAATAGCTCAAGGCAAACTACTATGGCCGCATATTGGGGCAACAGTGCCGTCATAAGGCCGCAGTATAGGCCGCTTAGAGCTGCTACAACAGGGTTTATTGCCGTGCCCTGCAACCGCAAGTTGCGACATACAAAAAAAGGCAGAAGGGCGTTGGCGAGAAGCTGCTGGCGTTGACCGAATTGCACCCATTCATAGCAGAGCAAATTACCCAGGCAGAAGGCTACAATCACAGGGCCAAAGCCCTCAACTCTTGGGCTGCTGTCATTTCTCAGCAAATTCCAGCAAAGCAATAGAGAGAAGGCAAACAATATGGTGGTAAAAATGTAGAGGCTAGTTTCTGGTGAAAACCCTGTTAGCTTGGCTATATAAGCGGCAATGCTATAGACATAAAAGACCAGCGGGGGGTTCAGTTCGACAAAATCGACATAGGGACGAGCACCACTGATGATTAGTTGCCCGGCTCTAAAAAACATGGCACAGTCGGGATTAATAATATTGGTGTTCAAGAAGAAGACGCGCGCTACCATCAAGCTGAAAATGCTAATGGCGGTTAACCAGTATGGTCTCAGTGCGTGCATATTGTTATATATTAGCCCATTCTGGTTCTTGATATTAGGGCGAACGCTAGATTAGTCATAGCCGGTTGTGTAAACTCGAAAGGGATTGCCCCTGAGGTTTCTCATGTCAGCCGTAAGACCTATATTGCGTTGTGGCGCTTTGCTAGTGGCCTTATTGCAAGCTTGGGCCTACCGCTATTCAGTTTATATGGAAGACGATTGGTCTTACCTCGATATTGCCGACAATTATTTGCGAGGCGATTTTGCTGCTGCTCTCAGCTCCTACTGGAGCCCCCTTTATAGTTGGCTTATTGCTCTAACTTTGTGGCTCTTGCAGCCAGTTGCGTGTGAGAAGTTTGTGGTTCTTAAGCTGATCAATTTTGCTTCTTTTCTCTTCGTTATCTTTACCTTCGAACGGCTCTTAGATCAAGTTTTGGCCTGGTATGGCGCAGATGACAAGCCCGAGCAGTTAAGAGTTAGTGCGCGCTTAATAGAAGTATCTTCGTACATAGTCTTTATTTTTATGTCACTGTCAGTAGGGGCAGTCTGGAAAGATACCCCTGACCTGCTCATGAGTGGTTTTCTCTATGGCGCTACTGCTTTGACCCTTAGTTTTTGGCGCGCCAGTTCAAGTTCAGATTCAGGTTCAAGTTCAAGTCGCTTAAAAGAAATATTGTTGGGTGTTGCGCTGGCGGCTGGCTATCTTTGCAAGGCGGTGATGATACCGGTCAGCTTAGTCTATGTGCTCGTGCTCGCCCTAGCACCGCAAGCAGCTGCTGTGCGTAAGCGAGCCATTGTCACTGTGGTGGCAGCCTTTCTTCTCATTGCCGGGCCTTACATTGCGGCCATCTCGTGGCAACAGCAAAGGCCTTTATTTAGTACGACTATGCCGTACAACTATGCTCTTTGGGTATTGCGCAGTGCACCATTTTGTCATGCATTGGCTGGGCGACCAGCCAATCAATTGCCAATTGAGTTTAAGCATCCTAGTACAGTGATTTTCGCTGAACCTCAAGTCTTTTACTTTGCTGAGCCGATCCATGCCACTTTTTCCACTCACTATGATCCGGCTTACTGGTATGAAGGGGTAAAAGTCTATTTCGATGGTGAACAGCAGTTTGTTGCTTCTGTGGCATCAATTTCGGTGCTGGTGCGTCTTTTCTTTGGCTGGTTGTTCTTTGGCTGGTTGGTGCTTCTCATCGGCTGCCGCACACGCGCACTCTCGTTGCAATCAATGAAGCCGCGTCTGCTTCTGTTTCTTCCTGCCCTAGCAGGCATGACTGTTTATACTATCGGGCTCAACTGCAACACACTTTTTGCTGAGCGCTATTTTCCCGGTTTCTTTGTGCTCTGGTATCTCGGCTTGATGGGCTCGGTGCGGCTACCCAACAGCAATAAAGCAAAGCAAGTTTTGTTGGCTTCAACCATATTGTCGCTACTTGGTATGGGCTGGCGTTTCACAGTGGAGCTTGGAAATAATTTTAGTGCCCTGAAGGACAGCGGCACTAATAGCGATTGTTTGATTTTGACTAGATTGACTGAGATTGGTATTAAATCTGGTGACCAGCTCGCCAGCATGGATCATTTGCGCAAAGTAGGCTGGGCTCAGATGGGGCATTTCCGCATTGTGGCTGACATTCTTGATGATGGTAAATTTTGGAGCCTGCCTGCTGCGCGGCAAGAAGCTCTCTATGCCGTTTTGCGCCAGCATCAGATTAGAGTTTTAACCTACGCCAATGGTGAGCAGCCGCCAGCGCATTACCCTCAGGGCTGGCAGCAGGTTGCGGGCACTCAGTTTTGGTTCTATGTGCTTTGACTTTGCTCTACTTTAGGGCGATCAAACAGACAGATTATTGCTAAGACTAAAAGAACGGCCAGCATGGCTATAGCTAAAAGTGATTGCAGGGGGTCGTAGTAGGCACCGTGCTCGGTTCTAGATAGGTTGAGCGAAAGCCAGGAAAGGCCGGGATAGGCAATGAGCAAAAAGCGGTAGTTAGCAAAGCTCAGGCGCGCTAGTTTGCTATACAGCGGTTTTGTGGCAGTGAGACTGACTGCAAGAAGGCCCAGCATGGTGAGGTCATAGTGGTAGGTGTGGGGGCTTGTGAAAATGCAAAGTATTACTGTGCAGCAGATTAGCCAGGTTTGATCGAGATGGAGTTTTTTCTCTTGGCTCCAGAGCAGTAAATTAACGGCTAGACCAACAAGCCAGACAATCAAAGAGATTTTTACAGCAGCAGCATTGGGATAGAAAATATTGGCTATATAGCGCAATGAAACGATGCCGTGCCATACGATTTCACCGTCATTTTTTAAGATAATGTTGGGATAGTTTATGACATTGTCAAAGCCGATCAGTAGACCGCCTAGAGACAAAAGAATGACTACGGCAGCCGCGCAGTAGGTTAGTGCGGGCCAACGCCTTGCCACTATAATTGGTGTTAAGAAATAGAGGGCATAGTGTGGTTTGAAAAATAGTAATGCCACCGATAGGCCAGTGACCCAATTTTTTTGTTTTATCCAGCTCCAATAAAAGAAGCACTCAAGGGCGAGAATGAGCCATGAGGGTTGGCCCATACGAATGGCAATCACTGCTTGAGAATTGCAAGTGGTGGCAATCAATGTGGCGACTACGAAGATCCACGGGCGTTTAGCTAGTGCATTGAGGGCTAAAGGCAGTCCGCTGGCTAGGGCTAGGGCGCTGGCTATAAAAAAGACTATGTAGGCTTGGCTAATAGGCAAGAGGGCCAGGGCGCGACAAAATGGAAAAACAATCGGAGTGTAGTGTGTGAGCAGTTGTTCGTTGGTGGTGACGCCGATGGTGTTGAAGACTAGAGCCCGAAAGTAGTGATTTTGCACTTCGGTGTCGTAAACGTGGTAGGCGTCCGGTGAGCCTGCGATTTGACCAGAAAGATAGTAGCGCACGAAGTCTTGGACTTTTAGAGCACCGTTGGTGATGGAAAGCACCATGCGATTTTCCACTAATTCTTTCACTGCCACCTGAAAAATAAACAGGCCAACTGTCACTAGGGCAGCCATGTAGAGGCCGATGGCAAGCGCTCGCAAAGACTTTTTCATTGCAGTTGACTGCCAGTGGTAGGAGCTTTATCAAACGAGCAAACTAAAGCGAGAATCAATAGTGCCACGTTGAGAGCTATTGATATTTCAGATTGAATAGGGTCGTAGGAAGAGCCTATGCCACCTTTTTCGGTGAAGACAAGTAGGGTGATCCAAGACAATGCGGGCATGGCAAACAAGAGCGGCCTGTAAATGGCATAGCTGATTTTACAGGCGGTCAGGTGAAGCTTTTGTGGCGGACTAATGGAGACCGCCAAAAGCCCAAGCATGAGAAGGTCATAGTGGTATGTATGGGGGCTGGCCAACAGGCAAAGCAAAACAGTGCAGCAAATCAACCAGGTTTGATTGAGCGATTGTCTGACACCATTCCACCACATAACTAAATTGAGCAATAGACCAACTACCATGATGCCCAAAGAGGCATGTAGTGCTTGAAGATCGCTTAAAAAGCGGGTAGTGACATAGCGCAACGAGACCATGCCTAAGCAGCTGCCTGTATCTTGGTGGGTGATGATACGGGGAAAATTGATGACATTGTCAAAGCCAATAAGTAAGCCACCCAGCCCAACTAATAAAGTAGTGGTGGCAACACAAGTAAGAAATGCCCGCCAGCGCCTTGCCACTACAATCGGTGTCAAGAAGAAAAGGCCATAATGGGGCTTGAAGAATAATATGCCAACGCTCATACCGGTGACCCAATCATTTTTCTTGATCCAGCCCCAGAAGAACAGTGATTCTAATGCTAGAAGAAAGAAGGCTGGTTGGCCTTTTGAGATTGTCTCGGTGCCCTGTATATTAGCTATTATGCAAAAAATGATAGCGGCATTACAGATAAAAGAGCGCTTCCCTTGTGCGTTTAGGGCCAGCGGAAAACAGGTAACTAAAGCCACAGCGCTTAAGATTACAAAGGCGATATAAGCCTGATTGAGGCTCATATAAGCCATGGGCAGGCAAAAAGGAAAAACCATGGGTGTGAACAATGCCCAGAACGATCTGGTGGTGACCAAGCCTTTGGTTTCTAGCACCAAGTTGTGAAACCAGCGTGATTGTGCCGCTTCGTTATAAACTTGATGAGCATCTGGCGAGGCTGCCATTTGTCCAAAAATATAGTAGTGAACGAAGTCTTGAGCGCCCACTGCACCGTGCTCGATGCGCACTAATAGGTCGTTTTGATTGAATAATGTGTAGAATGCCGCAAAGAAGCAGAAGGTTGGTAATGCCAGCCCGCTGAGGTAAGTTAGCAGGCCAATTAAGGCAAAGGTTTTCTTCATTTAGGGCATTTCTTAATTCGCAAGAAATAACTATGTGCTAGCTAGATTTAGTCGAGAAGGTCATCTCAGCGCTATTTTAGAGGGCCGAAAGCATAACGTGGGAGCTTAAACTGGCAGCAATTATTTGTCAAGGCGAGGCGAATCTGTTCTATCTAATGACTGGTCCGCTAGACTATTACAGAGGCGAATCATAAAATTGTCGGGAAACTAGAGTGACTGCGATATTTTTCGATCGAGATGGTGTGATCAACGAAGTTGTGATTCGAGCTGGCGTAGTCTCTAGCCCGCGAAGTTTGCCTGAGTTTTGCTTGCGACAAGATTTTGTCGATGCCTATTTGAAAATAGTAGGGCGCCAACTCGACCTTTTTGTTGTTTCTAATCAGCCAGATGTCAGCAGGGATTTGCTCAGTCAGTCTGATTTGACGGCAATGACCGAGCTTTTGCAAAGCCAATTTGATTTCAAGGAGGTCGTTTATTGCCTCCATGACAATCATCAACAGTGCCTGTGTCGTAAACCTAAACCAGGAATGCTCAACTACCTAGTAGAGAAGTATGGTCTAGACCGGGCCCAAGCAATTTTTGTTGGTGACAGCGAAAAAGATGTCTTAGCCGGCGCTGCGGCAGGCATACGTACAGTTTATCTGCGGCAATCTCACAATCAAGAGGTGAGCTGCCAACCAGACTTCATTGTCGACAGCCTAGAGGAAATCCTGGGTATAATCGACAAGTATTAGGCTTCTCAAAGCAGGTTTAAATGTTCGCTGAGCAATTTTTGAAGCATTGCCAGAAGGTCGTGGAAGACCTAGATCGCAATGCCCTAGAACAAGCTGCCCACGCCTTGGCTGCAGTTAGAGAGCGGCAGGGGCGTTTGTTTATTGTCGGCTCTGGCGGTGGCGCTGGCCATGCCTCTCATGCCACTTGTGATTTTCGCAAGATGTGCAACATCGAAGCTTATGCACCATACGATAATATTTCAGAATTGACCGCCAGAGTTAATGATGAAGGTTGGGACGTTACTATCGCTAACTGGCTAAAAGTGAGCAAGTTAAGCGCCAACGATGGCCTTCTCGTTTTCTCGGTTGGGGGCGGTAGCTCTGAAAAGAATATTAGTATGAACTTGGTCAATGCTATGAAATTGGCTAAAGAGAAGGGCGCGACAATTGTTGCAATTGTCGGCAAAGATGGTGGCTACGCCGCTACGGCAGCCGATGTTGCCATCGTAATTCCGAATGTCAGTCCTGAACACGTCACTCCTCTGACCGAGGGCTTCCAGGCTGTGGTCTGGCATTTCTTGGTCTCACATCCAGCCTTGCAAGTAAATTCTGGCAAGTGGGAAAGCGTCTCAATAGAAACCATATGATTATTGCTCGCAGTCCAATGCGTATTTCAATCGGCGGCGGCGGCACAGACCTGCCTTCTTACTATGAAGGCTTCGGCGGGTCATTCATGTCGGCTGCTATCGACAAATATATGTATGTACTTATTCACCAGTCTTGGAGTGACGATTACGTCATCAAATACTCGCAACTGGAGCGGGTTTTGACTGCCCAAGAAATCAAGCACCCTATTGTCCGTTGTGCCATTGAGCAAATGAACCAAGGGCCTAATATCGAAATCACAAGTATGGCTGATATCCCGGCTGGTACTGGTTTAGGCTCGTCTGGAAGTTTTACCACAGCTCTTTTGAAAGGCTTGCACGCCTATAATAAAAATCTTTTGGTCAGCCCTCATGATTTGGCTGAGCAATCCTGTCAAATTGAAATCAATATGCTCAAAGAGCCTGTGGGCAAGCAAGATCAATACATTGCCGCTTACGGTGGTATCACTTGCTTTGAAGTAGCAAAGGACGGCACTGTTGATGCTCATCCTGCCAATTTGTCACAACAAACTATCTACACCCTTGAAGATAATCTCGCTATTTTCTTTACTGGCTATTCGCGCTCTGGTTCTGCTTTTCTAAAAGATCAAGATGATAAAAGTAAGGGTGCCAATGCCGAAATGCTAGAAAATCTTCACTACATTAAAGAGCTGGGGCAGCGCATTAAGAGCGCTCTGGAAGATGGGCACCTATACGCCTTTGGTGAGCTGATGCATGAGCACTGGGAACGTAAGCGGCAGCGCTCACGTGGTATCACCAATTCGCGCATTGACGATCTCTACAAGGTTGGAAGAGATGCTGGCGCTGTGGGCGGCAAGCTCATGGGAGCTGGTGGCGGCGGTTTTCTCTTGTTCTACACTGAACAAAAACAAAGGCTGAGAGAAGCAATGGCTAATGCTGGCGCTCCAGAATTGAGATTTAAATTTGACTTTGAAGGAACCAAAATTATTGCCTGAGCCATGCTCAAGAGGGAGAAGTAACGGTGATAGAAAGAGTCTTCATCGCGGGTGGTGCAGGATTTATTGGCAGCCACTTTGTTGAGCATCTGCTATCAAAGCAGCAAACCAAGCAGGTGACTGTTTATGATAATTTTTCATCAGGACAGAATTGGCATTTAGAAAACACTTTGGCAGACGCTAGCAAAGCTAAGCGTCTCAATATTGTTCGCGGTGAGATCACTGACTTGCCGCTTCTGGTAGAAGCCATGGCTGGTCATGATACTGTCATTCACCTGGCTTCTAATCCTGATATAGCCAAGGCCGCCACCGAGCCCATGATTGACTTTGATCAAGGCACCATTTTGACTCAGCTCATTGTTGAGGCCATGCGACGTACCGGCACAAAGAAAATTTTGTATGCATCGGGTAGTGGCGTATATGGTGACGTTGGTCTCTTGTCGGTGCCTGAAGATTATGGCCCTATGATTCCAATTTCTACCTACGGCGCCAGCAAACTGGCGGGCGAAGGCTTGATTGCTGCCTACGCCCATATGTTTGGCATAAGCGGTGTGGCCTTTCGTTTTGGCAATGTGGTGGGACCACGCCAGACCCATGGTGTCGGTCTTGATTTTATTCGTAAACTGCGGGCCAATCCAACTGAACTACATATATTAGGTGATGGCGGCCAAAGCAAATCGTATGTTTATATCGAAGATATTATGGCGGCAGTTCTGCTCGCCGGAGAAACCGTTGAAGCTCCATTTGCGGTCTTTAATGTGGGCACCGGCGACTATATAACCGTTAAAGAGATTGCCCAAATAGCCATTGAGAAAGTGCTTGGTGCTCAGGCGCAAGTGAAGCTTTGCTTTGCTGGTGGCGATCGCGGCTGGAAAGGCGATGTGCCTATTATTCGCATGAATACCGATAAGATTCGAAGCCTGGGCTGGGTCTGTCAGCATACCTGCCGTCAGGCAATCGAGCGTTCTATTGAATCTATGGTTGCCGACAAGCGCTTGGTGGGGCAATTAGACTAGCAATGAGTGTTGCCATACCTCCGGTCTTAATTCTGGCGGGTGGCTTAGGTACTCGTCTCAACTCCATTAACCCTGGCCTGCCCAAGTCTATGGTGGCTGTGTGCGGTCGGCCTTTCATCGCCCATCAACTGCAGTTATTGAAGGGGCAAGGGGTGACGAAAGTTGTTCTTTGTGTCGGTCACAATGCCCAGCCGTTGATTGATTTTGTTGGTGACGGTAAGCAGTTTGGCCTCACTGTCGAATATTCTTGCGATGACGAATCTCAAGCTCTTGAACCTTCGGCAGCAACGCTCTTGGGCACTGGTGGTGCCTTGCTCAAAGCCAGTCGACTGGTGGGTTCTCCTTTTGCTGTGCTTTACGGCGACTCTTGGCTCGAGGTTGAATTTGCCCCCATCATTGAAGCCTTTGAGCGTCTAAACAAGCCAGCCTTAGTCACTGTATATCGCAACGAGAATCGCTATATACCAAGTAATTTAAAAGTCGAAGGCCAATTAGTAACCGCATACAACAAAGAACAACCCAGCGCCGACATGGTACATGTAGATTTTGGTTTGAGTATTTTTTCCAAACAAGCTTTCGCTGCTTTTGCCGCTCAGCGCTCGTTCGATCTGGCCAGCCTGATTACGAGCTTGATTGCCGCCAGACAGTTGGCCTGCTACGAAGTATCTCAACGTTTCTACGAAGTCGGAACGCCGCAAGCACTGAAAGAATTAGAAGAACACTTGCTCGAGCGAGGTCTTAGCTGATCTTATATGAGCCTAGCTGATCAAGGCTTTTTCAGTTTCTATTGAATACTGAGCCGCTTGGGCATCGTCAAAGAACATTTTGACAGTGTCGAGCGAAACTCTGTTGAGGTCGCCACCAAGAAGTGGCAATTTTTTGAGAATGTCATTAGTGACTGTGACGATGTCGCAGCCAATTTGATCGGCCTGAACAATGTTGTACAGCTCACGTGGGCTTGCCCAAAGCACTTGTACGTTGGAGTGGCTTTTCAACAGGTCTACACATTTGCTCATGACGGGCACAGGGTCGACACCTGAATCGGCTATGCGACCGGCGAATACTGAGACGATTCCACCAGCGCCATTTGCCAGTGCTTCGGCCACACTCTCAACTTGCTCAAAAGTAGTCATGGCAGTGACGTTGACTTTGATGCCACGGGCCGAGAGGCGCTTGATTAGCGGCACACTTGATTCGCCTTTGGTGTTAGTAATAGTGACCTTAACATTGACGTTATTGCCCCAGCTAGCAATCACGGTTGCTTGTTTTTCCATCTCATCAAATTGGTCGGAAAAAACTTCGAATGAGATTGGCTTTTCTTTGACCAATGCCAATACTTCGTGGGCAAAGGTCTCGTAGTCTGTCACCCCAGCCTTGCGCATCAGGGTCGGGTTGGTTGTAAAACCAGCAATGAGTGGATCTTGATTGAGTTTTAGAATTGTATCTTTGTCTGCACCATCTCCGAAAATCTTGATTTTGAGAGTGTGAGCTGTCTGTGACATAAACTTTGACCCCTGGTTATGGCAAGTGTTCCTATTCTATGCCCAAACCCGTTACTCTTATGCACCGGCTGAGATATTGCGCGCCAAGCGTGGTAAATCATGCAAGGACACTATGGAGTTTTGAATGGTCAAGCAGTTCGGGATTTTGGGCGGAGGCCTGGCTGGTCTTAGTTTGTCCTATTTTCTTGGTGAAGACAGCGAAGTTCTTGAGAAAGACAGCTCTTGTGGCGGACTTTGCCGCAGCTACCAGCACGAAGGTTTCACTTTCGATATGGGTGGCCATATCATTTTCTCGAAAGACCAAGAGATTCTCGACTTTGAGTTAGAGCTGTTAAAAGGCAAAGTTGACCGACATTTTCGCAACGTTTCAATCTGGTTCAAGAAACGCTTGGTAAAGTTTCCCTTCGAGAATGGCCTTTCGGTGCTAGACCCAGAAGATAAATTCGACTGTCTTTATAATTTTTTGGAAAACCCACAAAGGCCTCAAAATAACTTTGAAGACTGGATTTATAACACTTTTGGCAAAGGCCTTGCTGACAACTATTTGATTCCATACAACACCAAAATTTGGAAAACACCGCCAAGTGAAATGGGCACTCATTGGGTAGAACGGGTGCCGAAGCCGTCAGTGTCTGATATTGTCAAGTCGGCTCTTGGTGTAGAAAGCGAAGGTTATACCCATCAGCTGTATTTCCACTATCCAAAAACCGGTGGCTTTCAGGTCTTGCCCGATACCTTTGAAGACCTTGTCAGCGGCCGAGTAACTAAAAATTTTGCTGTCAAAAGAATAGTTCGCAAGGCTAATAGTTGGATTGTTTCTGACGGAGAGCAAGAGCGTGAGTACAACAAGATCGTCTGTGCCATGCCGATTTTCGACTTCATTCGCGCCTTGGAGAACGCACCACCTGAGGTGCTACGAGCCGTTGATGCCTTACAGTTTAATTCGTTGATTGTTGTCTTAGTCGGGCTGAAAAAGAAATCGACACTTAATAGACTAGGTCTCTATTTTCCTCAGATGGATTTGATTTTTCATCGTATCAGTTGTCTTGATTACTATGGCGAAAACTATTGTCCTCCTGGCTGCTCTTCTATTCAAGCCGAGATTACGGCGCGCGAGACCAGCGATTTGTGGGCTATGAGTGACGCTGAAGTTACGCGAGAGACGGTGGATGGCCTGGCGCGAGAAGGTCTAATTGATAAAAATGATGTGATTGCCACAACGGTGAAGCGCACAAAATACGCCTATCCTATCTATGATATTGATCGCGAGAAAAATCTCGATATCATTTACGCTTATTGTAAAAACGAGGGTATTGAGCTTTGCGGACGGTTTGCAGAGTTCATTTACTACAATTCAGACGGCATCCTTCGCTCATCCAAAACAGTCTCAGCCCGCATGCTTGAGAAAGCCAATTAAAGACACTTGCAGAGGTACGAAAGTTGAAAACAGAAAGCAAAACAGGCTCAGATTTTAGAAAACTTACTAAGAGCGGCAAGAACAAGAACGGCCGATGGGTGCGTGAGTCAATCGGTGTGCTCTATGTAGTTGATGACCAAGTGCAGTTTGCTGACGACCATGAACACATTGCTAATGGCTTTGTCCGTCTTTTAGAAGTGCCAGAAGAGAAAGTAACTGAGCTTATTGAAGAGTGGGTAGAGCAGGCGATAGAGCGTCACGGTGGCCTCTTGCCTTCGCAAGTTCCACTTGAAGCAAAAATTGAGTGTTTGCGCCTAGCCGCGCTCAAGGTTTTTCCTCCTAAGGCTGAGCGCTTACAGCAATTGACTGCTGGCGGTGCTTGGGGCACAGACTTCTTAGGTAATAAGGCTGATACTGTGTATGCTGGTTCTATTAGTGGCAACCTCTCGCGCGCGGTAGTTGGCTGCCAGTCGACTGGTTTCGCTTGGTTGGTCAACCCATCTGAGAAGAATACGGTGCACGCTAATAGTATCGAATACAATACCGCTTACTTTGACGATCGGCCTGATAGCCACTATGGCATGAAGCAATATTTGCAGCACACCGACTGGCGTATGCAAAAAGCAAGACGATATGCTGCTCGAGTGCTTGATGTTAGCGGTGCTAGAGCCGAAAAATGGTTGAAGAATCCGGCAGCTGCCTCGCTGCTCGATGTTGGCTCAGCCATCGGTCTCTTTCGCGCTGCAGCCGGCGAGTTTGGCTTGAGTCATTATGGAATAGATGTCTCAACCGATGCCATTGAGCACTGCAAGAATGGCTTTGGCTTTGAAACTTGGCTTGGTTCTATCTTTGACGTTGAGAAGCATGCTAAGTCTGGTCAGAAATTTAACATCATCACACTCTGGGATGTGATCGAGCACCTCGATCGACATATGGACGCCCTTAAGTATGTCACTCAATTTCTCTCAGACGACGGTGTAGTCGTTATTAGAACACCTAATCTAGAATCGATGGAAGCCACCATACTCGGTGACATGTACTACTCATACAAGCTTGATCACACAAGCTATTTTTCAGTACGTTCTCTCAATAGTATGTTCGAACAAGTTGGGCTAGTGCCAATTCATACTGAGACGATCTCTCATATTTTCAGAGGATGTTTGGGAGTGCAGTATCTTTATGATGCTGGTAAGCGCCTAGAAGGTGCCGATATCTTGGCTGTCTATGCTCGCCCGGGGAGCCTTTAAGCATGACCGAAAACAGTTCAGCCTTGTCGCCTAGCTTGTCTGTAATGATGCTCACTCTCAATGAAGAGAAAGCCATTGAGAAGGTCGTCATCGACATTCGCCGTGTTTGCGGTAACTGTGAAATCGTTGTAGTCGACAGTAGCTCAGACAAAACTCCTGAGATTGCCGAGCGGCTCGGTTGCAAATTGGTGAGGCAGTTTCCCCCACGTGGCTATGGCAATGCCTTTGATGCTGGACTGAAGGCCTCTACAGGAGATGTTATTGTCACTTTAGACTGTGATGATACCTATCCTGTCGAGACTATTCCTATTCTGTTAGAGAAAATGAAAGAGGGCTTTGACGTTGTTAGCGCCTCACGGCTGCCCCGTCGTCCGGACACCATGCCTTTGGCAAACTACATAGCCAATTGGACTTTCGCCAAACTGAGCTGGCTTCTTTGCGGCGTCTCTACCACTGACGTTCATACTGGTATGCGCGCCTATACTCAGCAGCTGGTGCGCGATTTTAAATACGATCCAGTCGGTATGGCTCTGCCAGTCGAGCTATATATTGGTCCCGCTCGGGCCGGTTACAAATGTACCGAGATTTTTATCGAATATCGAGATAGAATCGGAGATAGTAAGCTTGATCCTCTGCCCGGAACCATTTGGACACTAAAGCGCATTTGGCGCTTTCGTAGTTGGAAGAAAGTAGAGTGCAAGCTGGTGCCAAGACCGTAGTTAAGGGCAGTGAAGCGATGACCGGCAATCAAGAAAGCGAAGCCGCGAAAATGAGCAGATTGCTCTACTCTGACATGGAGCGCAAACTGCAAGATATGTTTGGCCCCGAGCACCGCACAGCGGCCCAGATTGCTTTTGGTGGGGCCTGGCAGTCGCTCAATAAGATGGCTCAGCAAGGTAAAGACGGTATTCAATCGTCGGTCGAGTTCGTTAACGACTTGGCCCAAGACTTTAGCGAAATTGAGTCTTTCAATATCACGCCTAAGCCTCCGGCCGAAATTGAAGTCGATATGCGTCTTAAAAAAGAGAAGGAGCTGCCCTTTAAGCAGAACGTAGCGCCCTTTGTCGAGCTTGAATCAGTTTGTATAGCTAACCGAGTACATTTTCAGGCATTGTTTGACAAAGAAAAGAATGGCTTGCGTTGTAGCTTCAATGAAGGGTTTTCTCTGCGCTTTAAGACCTTCTTGGGCAAGCTCACTGTGCCCATTAATGGCAATGCTGTTTTGATGCGTGATCAAAACAAACAAATAGTTATGGAAGTATCGACCAAGGTGCCCGGCATTGACCTGCCGGTTGCTTTCACAATTCCGCTGGTACAACTTCTGCGTGAAGCGCGCAAGAGAGCCGTTTGAGTCTGTTAAAGTCAGTTTATTCTAGTGCTGCTTAGGGTGCTTTGCTGCCCATTGGAAGAACTTATTGTCGGGTAAGAGCTGTAGCGCCGACTCAAGAAAAGTTTGGGCTTTTTCTGGTTTGTTTTCGATAGACAGAGCTTGTGCTGCATCACGCATAAACTTGATAGCTTGCACATTTTTTTCGAACAGCACTTTGTCGTAGTTATCGTTAGCCAGTATGTCAGTGGCTTTGCTGCCTACTGACTCTAAGTCTTTGGCACATATAGAAATACCGCTGTAGGGCAAGAAGAATTCTAAGTACGGATGATCGTCTGTAATCACTTTTGTGTCGGCTAAATATTTGGCCATTGGTTCGCCGTCCATAAGAAAGGTTGAGGCTAGAGCGTAGGCGTCGCCTAGGCCAACCTCATTCAAGCTGGCTTGCACCAGCGGTGATTGGTCGAGCTTTTGTTGCACTTTACTGATGTCGAATTTGATCGGCTCCATCGAAGCAATGACTATGGCCTCGCCTGAATCAGGGTTCCAAACTGTGACATAGGGAAAGACTGCCATCATCGTCTTTACCATCATTTTCCATAGTGTGGCTGATTCTGTTTCCATCGGCATCCACTGACAAATCAGCCCATCGTTATTTAAGCGTTTTTTGCACAGTTCATAAAATTCTTTAGAGTAAAGACTGACCACACCGGCATCGCACGGCGGCGGAGCCTCAAAAGAGATGACATCGTACTTGTTGTCTTTACGCAACAGATAATTGCGGCCATCTTCTATTATTACAGTCTGCTTAGGGTTGGCGAGTACGTCACCATTAGTTGGTTTGAAATACTGACCAAATTTTATTACTGTGGGCGACAGCTCTACAATATCGAGATGTTCTACCTCTGCATGTTTGACGATCGAACCACTGGTGGTGCCAATGCCAAAGCAGACACTGAGCACATTTTTAGGATTAGCATGCAGTAAAACCGGTAACTCACCAATGGCGCGCATGTAGCGCTGGCCGGTAACCGCTGTGCTCGAATAGAATGTTCCGTTTACTACTAATCTTTTTACTCCGCTTTGGTCAAAAAGCATTACTTTTGCGCCAGCGTCATCTTGGCATTTTTCGATTTTGCCGCTCATAAGCACAGCATATGAATTTTCTAAATAGTTCTGGGGCACAAAACCTAAGAACAAAATCAGCACCAAGGCTGGTGCGACAAAGTAAGAGTAGTTGTAATTTGCTGCTTTTGCTTTGGCGCTGATTAAGCAGACAAAACCGGTACACACGGACAGGGCCATAATTAACTCAAATGTCCATTGCGAGCCGATTAGAGGGAGAAAAGCTAGACCGGTTAAGGTCGATCCTAATATGCAGCCAAGAGTATTGGCTGCATAAACTCGCCCTACGGCGTTACCAACATCTTTGGTTTGACTGGCGGCAATGCCGCCAATGGCGGGGAAGGAAATTCCTATTAGGGTGGCAGGCAAAATCATAGAGGTGAAGGCCGACACTGCCTGAAATAATAGTTCTTGGATGTCATGCATCATGAAGAATGCCTTGAACACCAATACCGCCGGTAGGCAAAGAAAACCAATACCAGATACTAAGGCTACAGCAAACTGAATCAGGCCTAAGAGACGCATTTGCTGTCGGCTGTCGCTCTTGCTGGCATTCGCTAAAAACTTGTTATTGATCCAGCTACCAATTGCTAAGCCCAAGAGAAAAGAGCTGACCATGAGAGCAAAACTGTAAGTACTAGAATCGGTATAGAACCTAATAAAGCGAATGTAGAGCACTTCATAGGCTAGGGCCGTAAAGCCAGTCAAAGCTGCAGTGCAATAAATAGCCCGGCGGTTAATTGTACTGTCGGCATCAATTGGTAGGCTGCTGTTCTCCATAACCGTGGCAGTGATCTCTGCCTTGTTGCTTCTTGTAGCAGTGAAGACGAAGCAGGCAAAAAGCCCGACAGTGGCGTTTACTGCTGCTGCAAAATAAGTTGTGCCAGAAACGCCTAAATATGGAAGAGTGGCAAAGGTTGCAGTGAGGCTGCCGACGACGGCTCCCAGCGTATTAAGGCCGTATAAAAGGGTGAGAAAGTGAGCGGCCCGTTCGTGTATGCCGGCAAAGTATCTGGTCAAAATGGGAAGCGTGGCACCCATAAAAAGTGTAGGGACCAATATCAAGACTGTAGCGATCGTTAGTCGGGCAACCACAAGATAGGCCGAGCCGCTAGGAAACATATCTACTGTATTGAGAAACCATGAGCTAGCGGCTGTTAGGCCCGCTGAAACCAAAATGGCCGCTAGGCCGATACTAATTTCGAGCAGGCCATAGGCCAATAGATGGGGAAAGCCTTTGCGATCTGCCAGTTTTCCGCCAATTAAAGCTCCGAGCGAAAGTCCTCCCAGAAATACTGCCAAGACGCAGCTGGTGGCCTGGGTGCTGTTGCCGACGACTAGGCCGAGTGAACGCACCCAGACAACTTCATATATTAGAGCGCTAAATCCCGATAAGAATAAAAGAACGCAAATAGAAACGAGGGCGAACCCGCCAGAATTTTTTGTATCAAGTTGATTCATCGCACA
>Ga0172379_10005257_pt1 | contig 18249 bp, 16 predicted proteins | sample GrowelOW334metaG_FD_119756 | JGI IMG/M metagenome (GOLD analysis project Ga0172379, IMG submission 119756) | Groundwater microbial communities from an aquifer near a municipal landfill in Southern Ontario, Canada - Groundwater well OW334 metaG | ecosystem: Environmental > Aquatic > Deep...
GGAGTGGTTACTCTGGTACAACACAAGAAGACCACATTGGTCACTTGGATTAATTTCTCCATTGAGGTATATTGTGAGTACATTAACAGCAAGGGAGTCTCAAAAGTGTTGGACTAGTACATACTCTGGTCATATTTATTTATATTGTGTATAATTAATCAGACGTATTTTTATTATTTATTATTAATTATTTATAAGCCACCCTTGCGTAAAGCTTCGGCGTGCCAAAGAAAAAAATGGAATCAAAAAAAGTAGTGTTCTTAAATAAATTATCATTCTTAATTCTTTTACTTACTCTTTTCGGGTGTCTTTTCTTTTTCGTGCCTTTCACACCTGTGACTCTTGAAGCAAGTAAAGGATTTCTATTGTCTATCGGGGCAACACTTTCTTTATTCTTCTGGTTGGTTTCCAGATTGGGTGACGGAAAGTTTGTGGTTCCAAAAGACAAATTAATTTTATTTGCAGCAGCGATACCTCTAGTATTTCTAATTGCGTCATTTTTCTCATCATCCCTCTATATCTCACTTTTCGGAAGTGGATTTGAAATAGGGACGTTTGGGTCAATGCTCGTCCTCTTTATTGTATTTTTCCTTTCCTCTATATATTTCCAATCAACAAAACGCCTTTGGTACTTCATCGGTTCATTGTTTGTTGGTGGATTAGTCCTTGTAGTATTTGAATTATTAAACGTATTTATAGGGTTTAGCAATCTTTTGCCAAAGTTTTTCCAAGGTATTTCTTCTGGTAACCTAGTTGGAAGTTGGAACAGTTTCGCCCTAGTCTTGGGAGTCCTCGTTTTGCTTTCAATCTTTACCTTAGAATTACTAAAAACCAAGAAATTAATATTTAGGATAGCTCAATATGTGATGCTGGTTCTAGGTTTGCTATTCCTTATAATTGTGAATGTTCCTCTAGTCTGGTTGCTCGTCGGCATCTTTTCAGTTATTATGTTCGTTTATAGCATTTCAATGCAACATGCCGGCAATCAAGAGGAAGGCCATAAAAAGAAATTCCCATTTACTTCTTTGATTGTTATCTTTGTTTCCCTAATGTTTTTGATTGGTAGTAATTTGGTAGGTAACTTCGTCTCTAAATATGTAAACCTAAATAATCCAGATATCCGCCCATCTATTGTGACCACGTCACAGATTGCTTGGAAATCCATCAAACACAATCCATTATTCGGAACCGGTCCAAACACATTCGTTATTGACTGGGCCCTCTGGCAACCAAAAGAGATAGCTCAAACAGTTTTCTGGAATGTTGATTTTACAAATGGCTTTAGTTTGCTTGCTACTTTTGCAGTCACAACTGGTATAGTCGGTCTCTTGTCTTTGTTATTGTTTATGATTATCTATGTAATTAGAAGTATTCAATCTCTGCGGATTGCTTTCCAGAACACTTCTCTCAATTACTTTATAATGACGACATTGATGGTCTCAATATATTCTTGGATTACAATAATTTTCTACAATCCAAATATTGTTATGCTTATGTTGGCATTTGCTTCAAGCGGAGTGCTGATTGGTATATTGGTGCACAAACAAGCAATCCCAGTCAAAGAATTTTCATTCTTGACTGATCCTCGCAATAGCTTCTTCTCCATCTTGATCTTGCTTGTTATGATGGTCGCAGCGATATCCCTTACTTATGTCTATGTTGAGAAATTCACTTCAATCATGTATTTCTCAAAGAGTCTAAACGCCACCTCAACTGTTGAGTCATTATCTAAAGCAGAAAAGATGCTTCTAAAAGCTATAACATTAGATAAGAATGAAGTTTATTATCGAAATCTATCTCAAGTCTATATAAGTAGAATCAATCTACTTGTGAATGACAAGGAAGTATCAGAAGATACTCTAAAATCAGAACTTCAACAACTTATAAATCTTGCTCAAGAATCAGCGGGCGGAGCAGTGAATCAGAATCCTAAACAATACCTAAATTACATGAACTTAGGAGATGTATATAGTGCCCTCGTCCCATTGCAAGTCACCAATGCTTACGAGAGTGCGATAGCAGCATACAACAGAGCCGCAGAATTATCACCAAATAATCCATCAATTCCACTAGCCAAAGCAGCACTAGAATTTATAAATAAGAACAATGCTGAAGCTCGAAAGTTCATCAAGCAAGCTCTTGATTTGAAAGCCAATTATATTGATGCAATTTTCCTTCTAGTTCAAATAGAGACAAATGAAGGCAATCTATCAGAGGCTATCAAGCAAGCCGAATACGCTGGTACGATGGCTCCAAATGATGCGACGGTCTTCTTCCGACTAGGATTATTGCGTTACAATAATGCTGATTACAAGGGAGCAGTTAGTGCCTTTGAGAAAGCAGTTATCTTGGATAATAGTTACTTGAACGCTCGTTACTTCTTAGGTATGTCATATAAGAAAGTAGGGAGAGCAAGTGATGCATTGATTCAATTTAATATCTTAAACAAAGTCGCTCCAGATAATGAAGATATCAAGGATGCGATAGCTTCGGTGAACGATCCATCCAAAGATGTTAAAACGGAAACTGACACAACAACAGATAGTACAACCAAGCCACCATTAAAAGAGAAACAATAATTCTTTAATTAGCGATGGTTAATCGTATTCTAACATTCCTAAATAAAGAATTTCGAGGAGTAAATGAAGCCGCCTTATTACTTGGCGGCTTTACTCTTCTGTCACAACTTCTTGGGTTAATTCGCGACAGAACTCTTGCTCATACGGTTGGGGCTGGGCCAGTTCTTGATGTGTATTATGCGGCATTTAGAATTCCGGACTTTCTATACATATCGATCGCTTCGCTAGCTTCTGTTACAGTTCTTATGCCGTTTCTGATGGATAGAATAAACAATGACAATAGTTCAACCCTTAAAGCCAAGAAGTTCATGGATAATGTTTTTAGCGCCTATATGCTATTCATGGCTGTTGCAAGTATTTTAATTGCAATTTTTATACCATACATAGCTTTATACATAGCTCCAGGGTTCAGCGAAGCGCAAATCGATCTGTTGGTCACCACTAGCCGAATAATGTTGCTGTCACCAATATTTATCGGATTATCGAATTTGATTGGCACGGTCACTCAACTTTTCAGAAATTTCCTGGTCTTCTCAATGTCTCCCATCTTTTACAATTTAGGAATTCTTTTTGGAGTTATATTTCTTTATCCAAAATTTGGAGTTCATGGTTTAGCTGTAGGAGTCGTCGTCGGAGCTGTGATGCATTTCCTCATCCAAGTACCAGTGGTTATAAAACATGACTTCTTCCCTAGGTTTATTTCAAAAATAAGATGGCGTGAAATATTGCAAGTGGTGAAATTATCAGCACCCAGAACTTTGGCTCTATCGGCGAATAGTTTGGCCTTTATGTTTTTAATCGCTATGGCTTCAACTCTAAAAGAAGGATCAATTTCTTTATTTACTTTTGCTTACAATCTACAGTCAGTCCCTGTTGGCATCATCGGCATTTCGTATTCAGTTGCGGCTTTTCCAATTCTAGTTAAGTCCTTCTCAATGAAAGACATGGATAATTTTATTGGGCAAATAATTTCTGCCTCAAGGCAAATTATATTTTGGTCATTTCCGCTCATCACTTTATTTATTGTCCTCCGAGCTCAGATCGTTCGTGTTGTTTTGGGTTCAAATGCTTTTTCGTGGTTTGATACTCGTCTAACCGCCGCATCAGTCGCTCTATTTGTTGTCTCACTTGCCTCACAGGGATTAGTACTTTTATTTGTCAGAGGTTATTACGCCGCTGGTAATACGAAAAAACCTTTATTAATCAACGTATTTTCATCAGTGATGGTGATTGTTTTTGCTCAAATCTTGATTTTTGTTTTCCGCAATTATCCCGAATTACTTTCAAAACTAGAGATAATCCTAAGAGTGAGAGGTGTCCCAGGGACGATAATGCTAGCGTTGCCAATTGCCTATGCAATGGGTTCTATTCTCAATTTCTTTTTAATTTGGGTCATGTTCAAAAAAGATTTTCTTGATAATAATAAAATTAATCTCTCGAAAACTTTCATTCAAAGTTTAATAAGTGCAGTTGTTATAGGGGTTGTCGCTTATGTTTCTTTGGGATTTTTTGACAATATTTTTGATCTTAATACAGGGAAGGGAGTTTTCTTACAGGGATTTATTTCTGGAGTTATCGGTATATTTACTGGAGTAATTGTTTTGATGTTATTAAAGAATAAAGAATTATTTGATCTTATTCACGCTCTCAAGAATAAATTCTGGCGTAACCGTGTTATCGCCCCAGAACAAGGGGAACTATAACATTCTTTTTCCAGAAAGGGCCTAAGGCCCTTTCTGTGTATATTTGATTCGTGTTATAATATTAGTTATGAGAAAACAGCCAATAATAACAGGAGAATATTATCATATTTACAATCGTGGGGTAGATAAACGTGATATTTTTAGTGAAAAAATGGATGTAGACCGATTCATAGAAAGTATAAATGAATTTAATCAAATTGATATAATAGGGAGTTTGATAAACTTAAGAAAATTTAAAAAGATTCAGAAAGGGCCTAAGGCCCTTTCTGGAGAGCCGTTGGTTGCAATTGTTAATTATTGTTTAAATCCAAATCATTTTCATTTTGTTTTAAAACAAATAGAAGATGGTGGAATATCAAAATTTATGCAGAAATTGCAGAGTGGTTATACCTCCTATTTTAATATAAAAAATTCTAGATCTGGGTCACTTTTACAGGGTACTTTTAAAGCGCAACATATGGGTAATGAAAATTATTTTAATAAAATAATTGGATATGTAAATAAGAATTATCAAATTCATAATATTCCAGAAGATAAAAAAGATTTGGTTTTTGCGAGTGATTATGAATATGAAAATAATAATTTTAAAATTGTTTCAAAACTTGAAGGTGAAAGGATCCTAGAAATTTTTGGAGGAGTTAATGGGTTTAAAAAACATAGTAATGAGATAGTTTATATTATAAGGAAAGAAAGAGGGAAAATTTCTCTTTTAGAAGATGAAGAGCTTCCAGAAAGGGCCTAAGGCCCTTTCTGGAAGGTTTTTTATTTAGAAGTTAGAGCCCATTTAATTTTAGTGTATAATTCTTGTATGACAACTTCAGAAAACTTATTTATTTTTGTATCACTTTCTATTCTTCTTATTCTATTATTTGTAGTAAAGAAAATTCCATGGAAAAAACTTGGTTTTACTCCCACTCAGTGTCATAAAGGATGGTTATCTATAATTTTATTTAGTATAGGTGTTTTTATCTTAGTTCAAGTATTCATTAATTTTCTAAAACTCCCAGCCTGGGTTATGGACAAAGATCCATTGATACCTCTTTTAGTAATAGTATTTCTACAAGAGTATATATTTAGGGGGATTCTGATAACCTGGCTCGAACGATGGGGAAAACAAAAAGCTTTATGGATTAGCACAATTTTATTTGGTTCAATTCACTTAGTCCAACCCGGAGCTTGGCTTATTACGGCTTTGAGTTTTATAGGAGGATATTTTTGGGGTTGGCACTTTTTGAAGTTTAGAAATATATACTTACTTAGCCTTTCCCATTTGATTGTTAATCTGAGCTTTAATTATGTTCTTTTTAGTCTCTTTTTTAAATAAAAATATTTTTTTTCTCAATTATACTTTTCTAAACGTCTCTCAAATTTAGAGTAAAAATATGGATCGTATTTATAATGATTATTTTTAATATTTCCCCCTTTGAATTTAAGGTGTTTTTTGCTAGTATAAGCCTATAATGACTGACCACATTAAATCAATCAGAAATTTTTCAATCATTGCTCACATTGACCACGGCAAGAGTACTTTGGCTGACCGAATGCTAGAAGTGACGGGTACGATAGAGAAAAGAAAAATGAAAGATCAGGTTCTCGATTCAATGGAGCTAGAAAGGGAGCGCGGTATAACCATAAAAATGCAACCGGTTCGGATGGAGCATAAAATAGGGGATGAAAAGTTTATCCTTAACCTTATCGACACGCCTGGCCATATCGACTTCTCTTATGAAGTATCAAGGGCACTAAAGGCCGTAGAAGGCTCAATCCTTCTCGTAGATGCGACTCAAGGGGTCCAAGCTCAAACACTCACCACTTTGCAAATGGCTCGCGATTCAGGGCTTGTGATAATACCAGTTCTTTCGAAAATTGATTCTCCACTTGCTCGAGTTGATGAAATTAAAATGGAAGTTGCCTTACTTCTTAATATTGACCCAGAAACAATTTTATTGGTTTCTGGTAAAACTGGTGAGGGGGTGCCAGAACTTCTAGCAGAAATAATTAAAAAGGTGCCATGTCCTCATGTCGATGAAAATTTGCAATTATCATCAAATACTGGCCGAGCGCTTGTTTTTGATTTCAAGTATGATAATCATCGAGGGGTCATTGTTTACGTCCGGGTCTTTGATGGAAAGTTTAAAAAGGGTGAGTCGCTATATTTCGCAGTTTCAGAAGAGAAATTTATTTCGCTTGAAGTAGGGACATTTTCCCCTGAAGAATATCCTCGTGACTCTATTGGAAGTGGCGAGATTGGTTATATTGTCACAGGTATTAAGAAGCCTGGTATTGCCTCAGTCGGAGACACTGTCACATACCTAAAGAAACCAATGCACGCACTCCCTGGATATTTTATTCCAAGACCGGTAGTTTGGGCATCTGTTTACCCTGAGAGTCAGGATGATTTTCCTAATCTCAAACAAGCCTTAGGGCGCTTGCGTTTATCCGACTCTTCATTCTCATACGAGGAGGAGACCTCTGGATCACTTGGAAGAGGTTTTCGTTGTGGGTTTTTGGGGATGCTTCACTTAGAGATAATAACAGAACGATTAACTCGTGAATTTAATTTGCAATTGATTGTGACGATGCCGTCGATTACTTATAAAGTTTTACTTCGAAGTGGTAAGGAAGAAATTATTTATTCTCCGCACCTTTTCCCAGATGATGGAAATATCGTGAAAGTTTTCGAGCCTTGGGTTAATGTAAAGATTATTACCCCATCAATTTACATCAGTTCACTTATGCCATTCCTCTATGACCACGAAGCCGAGGTCAAAACAACGGAGAACTTTGGGGACAATAGGTCATCGATCGATCTAGAGATGCCTCTCCGTGAACTTATGCGTAATTTTTTTGATGATATGAAAAGTATTACTTCGGGGTACTCTTCTATTTCTTATGAAATAGGGGAATATAAAGAAGCTGATGTTGTCCGGATGGATATAGTTATAGCCGATGAACCAATGGCGGCATTTTGTCGAGTTGTGTCACGTCGAAAAGTAGCCGATGAGGCTAAGGCTCAAGTGGAGAAATTAAAAGATATTATTCCAAGGCAACAATTTGCTTTCAAAATTCAAGGCAGAGCGCTAGGGAGAATAATTTCATCTGAATCAGTCTCAGCTTTCCGTAAAGATGTTCTTATGCATGGAAGTAAAGTTGTCGGAGGAGGGGATGTAAGTAGAAAGAAAAAACTACTTGAAAAGCAAAAAAAGGGTAAAAAGAGAATGCAATCAAATGCAAAAATAAACATCTCTCATGATGTCTTTCTAAAAATGATGCGTGGGAGTAATAACTAGATTAATACTTTATTAGTCAAAAAGTCCTGGCATATATAGTAATATCATACTTACAATCACAAGTATTGAAATTACTGCGAAAATCTTCTCTACTCTTTTTTTGTTCTTTGTTGTGAAAATCATGATATAATACTAGCATTAATTATGGCGAATTTCAAGAAAAAAAATTATAAGTTTTGGCACTCACCAATTGCACTTTTTATTATATTTTGTCTTTTGGCGCTTTTCGCTTATAAGATAATTGATCTAATTAAGAAGGAGAGGGAAACTTCCGACAAGAAAGAATTAATATTAAAAGAGATAGATGACCTTGTGGCTAAAGAAAAATCTCTGACTGAAGATATTTCAAGGTTAGATACCGACGCGGGGAAGGAGGAAATAATAAGAGAGAAATATCAAGTTGCCAAAGAGGGTGAGAAAATGGTAATAATAGTAGATGAAGAAGAATACAATTCTTCTTTTCTGGGGGAGGAGGTCAAACATGGTTTTTGGAATTGGATTAAAAAGATTTTTAATAAATAAAATGCGGGATTGGTTTAGTGCCCGCCTAAAGCCCTAAAGGGTATTATGGCGGGTCCGCCTGAATGTCTAATGACTTTCGGCGGAGTAGAATTTTAAAAAAATGCATTACACATATGTTTTATCATGTGAAGATAAAAAGCGGGGTAGAAAGAAATTCTATATAGGTTTTACTAATGATTTGAAAGAAAGAATTTTAGCTCATAAATCGGGTGCTGTGCAAACTACAAAAAGTTTTGATAAAATAATCTTAGTATATTATGAAGGATGTTTAAATGAAACAGACGCAAGGAAAAGAGAATTAAGATTGAAAACAGGGTTTGGAAGGGGATATATTAATAAGAGAATAGAAGGGTATTTGCGGAGTTAGTTTAGTGGTAGAACTGGTGCTTCCCAAGCATCGGGCAGGAGTCCGATTCTCCTACTCCGCACAAATTACTTTATAAACTTGACATCTATGTCAAGAGTGGTAGATTTGACGACTGTGCTATAATATTATGAGTCCCGTTAGAAGCCGCGGTCGCAGTCTGAAGCGGGATAATAAATTTATTAGTATAATCTATGTCGAAAAAAAATAAAAATAAGTAGGTTCAATAAGACCGCGACCTGCTTCTAAACGGGATGAGTAAAATAACAATTTATAGTACACCAACATGTCACTTTTGCCACATGGCGAAAGATTACTTTACCTCAAAGTCGATTGCATTTGAAGATTTCAATGTCTCGAGTGACCTAGAGAAAAGGAAAGAGATGATGGATAAGAGTGGTCAAATGGGAGTCCCCGTCATATTTATCGATGATAAAATGGTTATCGGTTTTGATAAGCCGAAAATTATGGAGCTTTTAGGAATTAAAGAATAGCCTCGACGTAAAAGTCGGGGAGCCGACTGAAACGTCGGCTTGTCCAGTCCCCGTAGTTAAATGGATATAACTGCTTCGTCCTAAGAAGCTGTTGTCGGTCCGATTCCGGCCGGGGACACTCTTTTGTTTTTATTAAAAATATGATAATATCCGTTGTATGGATCAGGATATTAAACATTTATTAGAAGAAAATTTAAGGTTATCTAAGGAGAACAATGAATTACTAATAAAAGTTAGGAATGTTCAAAAATGGTCACAAATTACTCGTGCCTTGTATTGGTTGGTAATTATAGGAATAGCTTTTGGAGCTTTTTACTTCATAAAGCCTTATCTAGGGAATATGTTGAATCTTTATACTGGGGGAGTATCAAAAGTAAATAATCTTTCAGAAATAACAAAAAACCTAAAAGATCAAGAACAAATAGATGCTCTCTTAGAGTTGCTGAAAAAATAAATAAATTATAATGCTTGGATAGCTCAGTTAGTAGAGCGCTCCCCTGAAGAGGGATAGGTCGGCAGTGCAAATCTGCCTCCAAGCACAATAAATAAAATACCCCCACAGATGGGGGTATTTTATTTATTGTGCTAGATTGATTTAATTTTCAACTTTGTTTCTCGGTGTTTATCTAGTTTAGGAAGTTTAATAATTAACAATCCATGTTTCTCGATAGCTTCAGCTTCTTCAGGGTCTACTTCTTCTGGGAGGGATATAGTTCTTGAGAATGATCCCCAGTAGAGTTCTTGAACGTAATAATTGTCTTTTTCGATAGATTGATTTTCTTCGCGCTTGCCCTTGATTGTAATCATATCCCGGGTGATGCTGATAGTTAGATTGTCTGGTTGAACTCCAGCGACCATAGTCTGGACTATGATATCTGTAGGAGTTTGATATAGATCAACGGTTAATTCGGCGTCTACCTCTTCTTCCCATTTAGTTTCCTTGGCTAATTCTTTATCTTTGGCTTCAGAATTTTTCCCAGTTGATAAATTAATTTTTTTACTCGAAGCAGACATTCGAGAAGAACTTTCTTCTTCAATTTCTTCTTCCTCGTCCAGCCGAATTCCTCCAGTTAGACGCTCTAAAAATGATTTCTTTTTTGACATAGTTTTTTAATTAATCGCAGGGACAAACCTTCCCATACGTTTTAATTTTTCAAATATAAGCATATTAATAATTGTGACGACCCACAAGAACCCAAAAACAGAAAGGAAATTTTCTCCACTTCCTTTCATAATAAAAAAATTGAAAACACTATGTAGTATTATAGCACAAATTATTCCAGCGAGAAGATAAAACAATCTGTATTGTTTCAAAAAGAATGATAATCCTAGGGCGCTTCCAATCATGGCGCTAGATATAGCGTGAAGTAGGGTCGATCCGAGGAATCTGAGGTCGCCAGTGAGCATTCCGACCACTGTCCCGTTCACACTATATGGGTTGAGGAGATAAAGGACATTTTCCATCGCAGCGAAGCCTAATGCTGTCGCGATAAAATACATTGGGTAATCGATTGGTTCATCGACGTTACTATTTCCAAAGATAATGATCATTATTCCAATTAATTTTAGAATTTCTTCGATTGCGGCCCAGACAATTATCTGGAAAGTGTTATCTTTAATAAAGTTTAAAGAATATCTTTCAAGCCAAATAGCGATAAAAACAATTAATCCACCGAGAATAAAAGATATAGCGATAAGGGCTTTGGGTTCCGGATGCTCTCTATCTTCATTGTAAAGCCAAAACCAAAGCCAAAATATAGCTGGGACTACACCACTAAAAATTGCGAATATTAGTGTTTTAGGATCTTGTAATAAATTAGCTTCCATAATTAATTAGAGACAGGCCACTTTTCTACCATTAATAAATTATCTTTTTTCATTGTTTGCCAAATTTCTTCAGTGACAAACGGTATGAATGGATGAAGAATTTTTAATAGGGTTGTAAGTTGCGTATAAAGTAATGCTTTGGCAGAGTCAGCATTATTGCCTTCGGCAATTTTCTTTTTAGATCTTTCAATCAATACATCGGCGAAGGTATGCCAGAAATAATGGTAAATTTTTTCAGCAACTAGTGAGAAGCGGAATTCATCCATTTCTTTGGTAATTTCTTTTATTAAATCTTTTAACTCCTGGTCAGATTTTTCATCTTCTTCGTCAAATTTTGGAAGATTATTTATATCGAGTCCATCTGTCTTTTCCATAACGAAACGAGTCGCATTCCAAACCTTGTTACAGAACTTTCCATATCCGCGAATATCATTTTCATTTATTTTCAAATCATTCCCCGGAGTATTACCGACTACCATCGTCATACGGAGAGCATCACTGCTGTATTTTTCAATTACATTTATTGGATCTATGGCTTTTTCTCCCATAGATTTTGACATTTTTTTACCACTAGCATCTCGGACCATTCCATGCAGATAAACGTTTTCAAATGGAATCTCTCCGAGTAAATATTGAGACATCAGAATCATACGGGCAATCCAGAAAAACAAAATATCGTGGCCAGTTTCTAGTATTGTTGTGGGGTGATATGTTTTTAAATCATTAGTATTTTCAGGCCAACCAAGAGCAGAGAATGTCCAAAGCCCTGAAGAGAACCATGTATCTAGAGTATCTGGATCTTGCTCCCAATTTTCAATATCAACCGGCGGATTTACTCCACAATATATTTTTCCTTTTTCTGTTTTGCTATACCAGACGGGTATTCTATGCCCGTACCAAATTTGTCGAGATATACACCAATCGCGAAGGTTTTCGATCCAGTTAAAGTAAACTTTCTCAAAATGATTTGGTATTATTTTTATTTTTCCATTACGAACTGGCTCGAGCATTAATTCTTTCAAGCTTTTTCCATCACGATCTTTGATTGGTTTGTTCACATCGATGAACCATTGAAGTTTTGGCAATGGCTCTATAACTCCACCGGTTCTTTCGGCAAGAGAAACATTTTGTAAAATTTCTTCTTCTTTTTCCAATAGTTCAGATTCTTTTAGCCAATCCACTATAGCATTTCTAGCTTCAATTGTTTTCTTACCTAAAATATTTTCATTTCCAGCAGTCATCTTGGCAAATTCGTTTATGACTTGTTTCGTAGGCAATTTGTGTTTAACCGCCATATCGGCATCGATTTGGCTATGAGCAGGAGTAACTCCGAGGGCTCCAGTTCCGAAATCTTTTTCGACAGCTTCGTCTGCAATAATTTTTATCTCGAGTTTTTCTCCGCAGAAATTATCTATGGTATAAGTTTTACCAACAAACTCTTTATATCTATAATCATCAGGGTGTACAGCGACGGCAGTATCGCCAAGCTTTGTTTCGGGTCTAGTTGTAGAAATAGAGATAGGGAAGTCTTTACTGTACTTAAAAGTATACATTTTTGCTTTTCTCTCTTCATAAACTATTTCATCATCAGAAATAACAGTCTGGCCTTTTGGATCCCAGTTGACGATTCGATGGCCTCGATAAATAAGTCCATCGTCATACATCTTTTTGAAAGCAGTGCGAACAGCAAAATTTCTCTTTTCATCGAGAGTATAAGCTTCGCGGGACCAATCGAGGGATGCCCCCATCTTTTTTGATTGGTTTATTATTGTATCGTGAGAATCTTGGGCAAATTTTTCAACTCGTTTAAGAAATTCTTCACGGCCGAGATCATTTTTCCTTATTCCTTCTTTTTCTAAAATTTTTTCTACTTTTGATTGAGTGGCGATAGCGGCGTGGTCTGTCCCTGGGACCCAGAGAGTTTTGTATCCTTGCATACGAGCGTAGCGGACCATAATATCTTCAATTGCAAGCATTAAAGCGTGACCAGTGTGTAAACTTCCGGTTACATTTGGAGGGGGGAGGACAATAGAGAAAGGCTTGGCATCATTTTTTGTTACTCCTTTTTCAATACAGACATCAGGATTAAAAAAACCACTTTCTTCCCAGAGCTTATAAATTTTATCCTCAGTATCCTGGGGATTATATGGTTTTAATAATTTAGGATCTATGTTGGGGTATTCTTTATCCATATATAAAATATAACATATTTTCCTATAAAGATAAATTTCCTCGGGCTTTTATGGATTTTAGATTTTTGGCTATTTTTTTATTTTTATATCCGAAGTATCCAGCAATTCCTATCATGAGAGCGTTATCACCAGTCAGACTTTTTGAAGGGAAGTGGACCTCGGTTTTCGTTTTTTCTTTTTTGACAGCCTTTTTAATATTTTCTTGTAAGTATGTATTCGCAGAGACACCTCCTCCTACAATCAGAGTTTTGATTTTATATTGTTTAATTGCTTTTATTGTTTTATGAACCAAGGTTTCAACGACAGCATCTTCGAATTCGCGAGCAATCATTTGTTTTATTTTGTCATTTTGCAAGATGTTTGAATCTTTTTCTTTTAAATCTCTAAGTAGGTAAAGGACAGCAGTTTTTAATCCCGAGAAAGAAAAATCATAATCCTTGGTGTAAATCATTGGTCGAGGTAGTGTAACAGATAGCGGAAGCAAATTGTTTGAATTTTCATGGTCTGGTCCCTTGTCCTCCCTCGTCCGAGGACCTGATAATTTAAATAATTTGCTGGAGCGTTCGATGCCAGCCAACCTCGATATTTCAGGACCCCCCGGGTAAGGTAATTCAAGCATACGGGCGACTTTGTCGAAAGCCTCTCCAGCGGCGTCATCGCGAGTCTGGCCGAGTTTTTTATATTTTAATTTACCATTTTTGGGCCAGTCTTTTATGAGGACAAGTTCGGTATGCCCACCCGAGACCAGAAGAGAAAGTATTGGAAATATTTTTTTATTCAAGTCTACTTTAAAAGTTTTCGCTTTTTTGGGGAATATCGAAAAAATATGACCCTCCATGTGATTCACTGGGACAACAGGGATTTTGTATTTCAGAGAAAGTTCTCTTGCAAAAACAATTCCAGTCCAAAGGGCTGGTTCGAGCCCAGGGCCAGTTGTCACAGCTATCACATCAATCTTCTCTATTTTTATTTTTGCATCCTTTAATGTTTTTTCGAAAATTATTGGTAGGTTTATCAGGTGCTCTCTTTTTGCCAAAGCAGGGAAAACACCTCCATATTGAGCATGAATTTCAATCTGTGAATGTATATTATTGGCTAGGATTGTAAAATTCGCTGTCTTACCAGTATTTCTTGTCTCCAATATGCTTATAGCCGTCTCATCACACGATGTTTCTATTGCTAAAATCTTCATAAAATTACTATACCATAAGGGTTTTTATTTGGCCATTTCTATGATAAACTGGGTTTATGAATAAAAAGCATATTATTACTATTGCGGGAAAATTAGGTAGTGGAAAATCTTCGACAGCCAAAAGAGTGTCTGAAATGCTTGATTATAAACATCTTTCCACTGGTGATTTTTTCAGGGCCATTGCTGACAAGAGGGGTGTATCGCTTGTTGATTTAAACAAAATGGCTGAGACAGATTTGTCTTTAGATAAAGAAGTTGATGATAGAAACATAGAAATAGGTAAAATGGAAAATGTAGTGCTTGATTCACGCCTTGGATTTCACTTTATTCCGGATTCATTTAAAGTATTTCTAGATTTAGATCCAATTGTTGCCGCTAAGAGAATTTTAGAAGATAAAAAAAACAATATAAATAGACACAAAGAAGTAAGTGGATCCTTTGATACTGAAGAGAATATTTTAAAATCTATTTCAGAAAGATTAATTCTTGAAAAAAATAGATATAAAGAGCTTTATGGTATAGATGACAATACTTCTCCAGAACATTTTGACTTAGTGATAAATACAGGAGAAATTCCGCTAGAAGAAGTATGTAAAAAAATTATCAATGAATACGATAGTTGGTTAAATAATTAATAAAAATGAAAATTCTTAGTGAAATTTTAGAAAATGTTTCAGTTATAGAAAGTCATGGAAATCTTGAAACTGGTGTTTCTTCTGTTTCGCTTAGTTCAAAAACTATTGAGCCGAACTCTTTATTTGTGGCCATTGTGGGAAATGTTGTAGATGGGCACAAATTTATAGATGAAGTCATAGAAAATGGAGCCAAAACAATCATCTACGAAAAGGATATTCCTGAATTTAAAAGTGGCGTTACTTATATCAAAGTTGCCGATACTCACAGTGCGGTTGGGGTAATTGCTAGTAATTTTTTTGGCAATCCCTCTCGTAAATTAAAGCTAGTAGGCGTGACGGGAACGAATGGGAAGACGACAACTGTAACGCTTCTTCATCAACTATTTAGAAAGTTTGGCTTTAAAACAGGTCTTATCTCTACTGTTGTAGATAAAATTAATGATGATATTGTTATAACTGATAGAGCAACTCCAACAACACCTGATTCTATAATATTGAATAAATTATTAGCTGAAATGGTTGATGCTGGTTGTGAATATTGTTTTATGGAAGTGAGCTCACATGCAATTACGGAAAAAAGGGTTTTAGGAATTAATTTTATAGGAGGTGTTTTTACTAATTTAACGCTTGACCATTTAAATTATCATGGAACTTTTGAAAATTATTGCGATGCGAAAAAAGGTTTTTTTGATATGATTCCAGCTAATGGTTTTGCTATTTCAAATATTGATGATGAAAGGGGTGAATATATGCTCTCCACAACAAATGCAAAAAAATATACTCTAAGTTTAAAACAAAAAGCAGACTTTAATGAGCGTTTTGAGACAAAATTACTTGGTGAGTTCAATGCTTATAATATTCTAGGTGTCTGCGCCGTGGCAGTTTTACTTGGGCAGGATTCAACAAAAATTAAAGATTTAATTAAAGAGCTTGAAGGTGCTCCGGGTAGATTCCAAGCGATAAAAAGTCCGAATGGTGTTACTGGAATTGTTGATTACGCGCATACTCCAGATGCCCTAGAGAATGTATTAAAAACTGCTAGTGGAATGAAGGGGAATGGGCGAGTTATCGCCGTTGTAGGATGCGGGGGAGATCGCGATAAGGGTAAGCGCCCAATTATGGCAAAAATTGGTTATGATATGAGTGATATTTTAATTCTAACATCAGACAATCCTCGGAGCGAATTACCAGAGGATATATTGGCAGACATGCAGAAAGGTCTGCCATTGGACGGTCTTGATAAAGTTGAGATAATAATAGATAGGCATATAGCAATAAAAAAAGCTTGCGAACTTGCAAAAGCTGGGGATTATGTTTTACTTGCTGGTAAGGGTCATGAGACATATCAGGAAGTGAATGGAGTAAAAAATCATTTTGATGATATGGAGGAATTAGAGAAGTATCTTAATTAGTAGGTAGAATGTAGTAAGTAGTATGGAATATAAATCAGAAAAAAAGAATACTTGCCCCGTACTAATTTTTTGATTAAATAATATAAAATTTAATGTAATATAAGAGATAAATTAAAAATAAAAATGGATAATAATTATAAAAATTTAGTTCTGGGGTGCAATAAATGCAAGCAAAACTTTACTATTGATCAAGATGACTTTTCTTTTTATGAAAAAATGAAAGTTCCTCCACTTGATGTCTGCCCCGATTGCCGTTTTAAGATGAGGGCATTGTGGAGAAATGAAATGAGTTTGTATAATCGTAAATGTGATAAAAATGGGAATTCTATTATTTCTATGTATAATCCCAAATCACCATACAGAGTTTTTTCTCATGAATTTTATGAATCAGATAAATGGGATGCACGAGAATATAAACTCGATTACGATTTTTCGCAATCATTTTTCGAACAATTTAAAAATTTGTTTTTGAGAGTTCCTAAACAAACCACCTTTAGAGCTTCTGGTATCGGTCCTAATATAAACAGTGAATATGTGAACTATTCTGGAGCACTTAAAGATTCTTACTTCGTCTTTAATTCTGGACCTGGAGAAGAAATTGTCTATTCTCGAGGATTAATTAATGTTAAAGATATGGTAGATTGTTATTTTGGTAACGAGTCTGAGACATCATATGAATCTGTTAATTGTCAAAAGTCATCAAAGGTTTTATATGGAAATAATGTATCTGGCTGTGTGAATTGTATTTTTGCTACAAATCTTAGTGGTTGCATGGATTGTTTTTGTTGTGTTAATTTAAGGAATAAATCAAACTATATTTTTAACCAACAATATGAAAAAGAAGAATATAAAACTAAAGTCTTAGAAATTTTAGGAAGTTATAATAATATTGAAAAAATAAAAAAAGAATTTAAGGAATTTGAAAAAACTTTTCCTAATAAAGAAAATCACAACTTAAAGACATATGATTCAAGTGGCGATTATATATTTGAAGGGAAAAATGTTTTAGATTCTTTTGAAGTAACAAAAGGTGAAGATATAAGATATGCTTTTTCTTCTAAAAAAATAAAAGATTCACATGATGTAATCGGTTATGGAATTGATTCAGAAAGATTACTAAATTGTGTAAGTATCGGAGGATCTGCAAATATTATAGGAGGAGTTATTGTAGAAAATAGTCGGGACATAATCTACTCTCATTCTCTAAAAAACTGTCACGATTGCATTGGTTGTGATGGCCTTAGAAACGCCGAATATTGTATATTAAACAAACAATATGAGAAAGCAGAATATGAGAAATTAAAGGAGCATATTATTAAAGAATTAACAGATAAAGGTCTATATGGGCTTATGATGCCTCCAGAATTAGCTCCCTTTGCTTACAATGAGACTATCGCCCAAGATAATATGCCTTTAACGAAAGAAGAGGCCTTGGCTCAAGGTTTCCGTTGGGAGGACGATATTCAAATGACGAAAGGTAAAGAGACGAGGCAACCAGAAGAAATCCCCGACCACATCAAAGATATTTCGGATGATATTACAAAAGAAATATTAAAATGTATTTCCTGTGAGAGGAATTACAAAATTACCGAGCAAGAATTACTATTTTACAGAAAGATGATATTACCAATTCCTCGCAAGTGTTTCTTTTGTCGCCATCAAGATCGCATAAAACGTCGTGGACCATACAAATTCTGGGATCGTAAATGTGACCATTGTGGAAAAGATATTAAGACAAATTATTCCCCCGATCGACCCGAAATAGTGTATTGTGAGCAATGTTATCAACAGGAAGTAATATAAATATGGAAAAGAGAAATTGCCAAAATTGCAAAAATGAATTCGAAATCGAGCCGGAAGATTTTTTATTCTATAAAAAGATCCAAGTTCCACCACCAACTTTTTGCCCGCATTGCCGATTTGTCCGTAGGATGATTTGGAGGAATGAAAGATCACTTTACAAGAGACAGTGTGATTTATGTGGAAATATTGGAATATCTATGTATGATGATAAAATCTCCTCGCTTGTATATTGTCCA
>Ga0172379_10005258_pt1 | contig 18248 bp, 19 predicted proteins | sample GrowelOW334metaG_FD_119756 | JGI IMG/M metagenome (GOLD analysis project Ga0172379, IMG submission 119756) | Groundwater microbial communities from an aquifer near a municipal landfill in Southern Ontario, Canada - Groundwater well OW334 metaG | ecosystem: Environmental > Aquatic > Deep...
AAACCACGCAATACGCTGACATGGGCAATATCCCTTTGGTTGCGACCAACAGTCCGACTCCGGAAAAACAGACTTCAAACAAACATGTTTTTCTGTACGACAATTTTTCCCCGGAAGATACGGCCATGATGCAAGCACTCTATTCCCGCAGTCCGGAAAGCGTGCAAGTTCACGCGGAAAAAGTGAAACAATCAGGTTCCGGGAAATTCATGGAAAAATTTTATGTCGGCTACGGACATGCGAGCATTGCCGATTGCGGAAGCACAACATTATTTATCGAAAAAATCAGTATTTTGGCAGACAAAGCGATTCAGGATTGGCCACTTTACAGCGGACAAGAAACCAGTACGAGATATATCGACATGTCCAAGCAACCGCTAATCGATCCGATCGCGACACCGGAATCCGCAACCATTCAAAAAGACTGGATGACTTTTTATATTGATAATCAAACCGCGGTGCAAAATCATCTAAAAACCATTTACCCGAAACTCGCGGACGAAGATGAAAAAATTTACGACAAGGCAATCAAAGCCAGAACTTTTGACATCATGCGCGGATTTTTGCCGGCGGGAATCACCACCCAACTCAGCTGGCATACCAACTTGCGCCAAGCGTGGGACAAATTGGCTTTGTTAAAACATCATCCACTGACAGAAGTAAAAGAATTGGCCGCGGAAATGATCGGCAATTTAAAAGAAAAATACCCGAACAGTTTTTCGCACGAAACCAAAACCGAAACTGAATCTTATCGCGAATATTGCAATCAGGAATTCAATTACTACAATCCCCCGTTTTCTCCGCAATTTTCATTCAGGACAACAATTGATTTTTACGATTTGAATCGTTACCAAGATGCGTTATCGCTTCGACCGCCGAAAACAGGACTGCCGCAATTTCTGGCCGAACTCGGACAATGCAATTTTGATTTTCTCTTGGATTTCGGTTCTTTTCGCGATTTGCAAAGACATCGAAACGGCGTCTGCCGAATGCCTCTTTTAACGCAAAACAATGGATTTAATCGTTGGTATTTATCTCAATTGCCGGAAGAAGTGCGAGCAAACGCGGACGCGCTCATTGAAACGCAAAAACAAAAAATCGAAGCGCTGGTTTGCGATGAATCCGTCCGCCAATATTATATCCCGCTCGGCTACAATGTTTCCTGCAAGGTGACTTACGGATTGCCGGCCGCGGTTTATGTGACAGAACTTCGATCCGGAAAAGCGGTCCATCCGACACTCCGAAAAATCGCGCATCAAATGCACCAATCACTGAAAACGCATTTCCCTTTTTTAACTTTGCATTCGGATTTGGAACAAGATGATTGGGATGTGCGACGCGGGACACAGGATATTATTGAAAAAAAATAATTTTATGAACGAAAAAACAAAAATAATCGCGCTCGTCGGCATGACCGGCGCCGGCAAAAGCGTTATCGCGGATTATCTGGTGTCCAAAGGCTGGGGATTTGCTCGCTTTGGCCAAATAGTCTTGGATATTGTGAAAGAACGAGGACTGCAACCGACCGAAGCCGTGGAAAAACCGATTCGCGAAGAATTGAGAAAGGAACATGGCATGGCCGCAATGGCAATTTTAAACTTGCCGAAGTTTGATAAAATACTGGAAGAAAAAAATCTGGTTGCCGATGGTTTATACAGTTGGTCCGAATACAAAGTGCTCAAAGATTATTACGGAGATCGCCTAAAAGTCGTTGCGGTTTACGCGCCCCCGGAAATCCGATACGCCAGACTGGAAGCCAGAATTTTACAACGCGCTGACACCGATTTACGAAATCGACCGGCGACAAAAGACCAAGCCAAATCTCGAGATTACGCAGAAATTGAAAATATCGAAAAAGGCGGACCGATCGCGATGGCGGATATTACTTTTTTGAATATTACGACGGAAGAGGAGCTTTATCGGCAGATTGATTCGGTTCTTGGATAATCTAGAAAAAACGCTGAGAAGGGTTACGAATCTCCGAATCCTCTACAAATTCACGAATACTGCGAATATTTCAAATCAACTGGTTACGTTTCTTTTTCATATTCGCTTCGTTTCGTAGCATTTGTAGATTTGTAGAGGATTCGGAGATTCGTAACCCTTCCTTCCTCAAACCAAAAGAACAACCATAACAAGAATTATATGCCAGGAAAATTCATTGTGTTCGAAGGTGGCGAGGGCACCGGAAAATCGACTCAAATTAAATTATTGGAAACAAAGTTGAGAGAACTTGGTTTTTTGGTTTTTCTGACGCGGGAACCGGGGGGAAATGGCGCGCCGATTGCGGAAAAAATACGGCAAATTCTGAAAGACCCGGAAAATTCCAATATGGCGCCGGAAACAGAACTGTTTTTATTTCTCGCGTCACGCGCGCAACATGTCAAAAAACACATTGTTCCTCATTTGGAATTGAATTATTTTGTAATCTGCGATCGATTCTTTGGCTCTACACTCGCCTATCAACACTATGGCCGCGGATTATTCAATTTGGATGAAGTCAAAAAAATAAACAGTTTCGCGACCGGCGGACTGGTGCCGGATTTAACGATTTTATTTGATATTGATCCTGAAAAAGGATTGGAACGCCGACAACTGGCCGGCAAACTGGCGGAAGACCGGTTTGATAGCGAGGCATTGGCGTTTCACAAAAAAATTCGCGACGGCTTTCTCTCTCTCTCAAAAACAGAACCCAATTGGGAAATCGTCAACGCCAATAATTCCATTGAAAAAGTCCAAGCCGACATTTGGGAAAAAATCGAAAAGTTGTTTGAAACAAAATAACCACAACAGGAGGAGCACATGCCCCAGGAAATCGCTTTTGGCGAACCCGGCAAGAGAGGAATGATCGTGGTCATTGTCGGAGCCATGTTTGCCGGCAAAACTGAGGCCTTCATTTCCCTAATCACTCGCGTAGGGTATTCCAAGTGCCATAAGTTGCGCGTCTTTTCGCCGTTCGAAGCGAATCGAGTGATCACCACCGTCGCCGGCACGCAAATCGACACGACGCACGCTACCCCCGGCCACCAGAACTTCAATGCCGTGATTGCGTCCAGAAACGGCGCGACCTACGATGCCACCGGTTTTTCGCGGGACAATCCGCGCATGATTCTCGATTTCATCCAGGATATCAAGGAACACAGACCGAAGGATCTGCCGACTGTCGTGGCCATCGAAGAAGTGCAATTCTGCAAAAATGACGATTTGCTCTTTGTCTGCGAGACGCTGGCCAATCCGCCGTTCAACATGGTCGTGATCGCCTCCGGACTCGACACGGATTTCCACGGACACGGCTTCGGTCCCATCCCCGAGCTCATGGCGCGCGCCGACGAACTCATCAAGGTCAAGGGCGTTTGCCGCGAGTGTGGCTGTTTCCACGGCACCAAGACTTGGTAGAATTCTCAATTCTGGCAACAGATCCGCGATGGCAACATCCTCGTGGGAGACGCACCCTACTGCTGTCTCTGCCGTCGCTGCTTCGCTGATTACATTCAGAGGTACGGAATTCCCCCGTGAGTTCTCTTTTTCAACGCGGCCGACTGACTCATCAGACGGCCGCTTTTTTCTTTGTTTTTTTCGGAAATAATGCTATAATTGAACAAGTTTCGGGATTCAAAAATAAATTACAACTTCTTTTATGAAACTGGTTACAATCATCGGTTTGGAATTTCATGTACAGCTCAAAACCAAAACCAAAATGTTTTGCGCGTGCGCCAATGAAAGCGATCTAAACGACGCCAACAAAAATATTTGTCCCATTTGCCTCGGCCATCCGGGCACACTTCCGGCAGTCAACAAAGAAGCGATCAAAATGGCAATCAAAGCCGCTCTCGCAATCAACTGCAAAATAAATCTGTTTACAAAATTCGACCGCAAAAATTATTTTTATCCGGATTTGCCAAAAGGTTATCAGGTTTCGCAATATGAAGAACCGCTCGCTGAGCACGGCTTTCTTATTATCAACAACAAAGCGGCTGACGGATTGGCCGGAAGATTTGATATTGAAGAACAACTGAAACGCATTGGCATTACCAGATTGCACATGGAAGAAGACACCGGCAAATCGATTCACATTGGCGACACGACATTGATTGATTTCAATCGCGGCGGCGCACCACTCATTGAAATTGTAACCGAACCGGATCTATCGTCGCCGCAAGAAGCGAAAACTTTTGCGCAAGAGATACAGCTCATCATGCGCGGACTTGGAATTTCTGACGCTGATATGGAAAAAGGCCAGCTTCGATGCGATGCCAATATTTCTTTACGCCCTTTGGGAGAAACAAAACTTTATTCGAAAACCGAAATCAAGAACATCAACTCTTTCCATTCATTGGAAAAAGCGCTTTCGTTTGAAGTCGAACGACAAACATTGCTTTGGGAAAAAGGCACACCACCAAACACACTGGAAACTCGTGGCTGGGATGATGCCAAACAAGAAACCATTTCCCAACGCGTGAAAGAAGATTCCCAAGATTATCGCTATTTCCCGGAACCGGATTTACCGCCGTTAACCTTCACTGACGCGCAAATCGACGCAATCAGCAAAGAATTGCCTGAACTGCCACAAACAAAACGCCGAAGATTTATGGAAATGTACGGTTTATCCGGCGAAGATACGAAAATCGTCACCGGTTCAACAAAATTGGCGAATTATACGGAGCAAGTCATATCCGAATTGAGAGAATGGTTGAATACAATGGAAAATGCGCAAGGCACGGAAGAAGAAATCTGGGACAAAAACAAAACCAAGCTCATCAAACTGGTCTCCGGCTGGCTGATAAATAAATTTCTACCATTGATTGCCGACAAAAAAATTCCTCTGGAAGATTGCAAAGTAAACGCGGAAAATTTCGCGGAGTTCATCACCATGATCTACGGCAATAAAATCAATAGCACCGCGGCGCAGACGATCCTCGCCGCAATGATCGACACAGGCGCGGATCCGTCAAATATCATGGAAGAAAAAAATTTAAAACAGATGGACTCGGGCGCTGACTTGGATCAAGTGATTGAAAAAATCATCAGAGCAAATCCTGAACAAGCGGAACAATTCCGCGCCGGCAAAGAACCATTAATAAAATTTTTCTTAGGTTTGGTAATGCGCGAAACAAAAGGCGCGGCCAATCCGCAGACAACCGAAGAACTTCTGCGCAAGAAACTGACTGAAACAAAATAATGGAAACACCAAACTTCAAACAACTGATGAAATATTTGAATGACATAAACTTGCCTCGCGATAAGTTCGCGCTTTTCGGTTCCGCTCCGCTGGCTGTCCGCGGATTGCGCGATTGTCATGATTTGGATTTGATTATGACTGATGAATTGTGGATTGATTTGCAAGAACATTATTATCCGGACTCAGAAAATCCCAATAAAATAATTTTATTGCGTTCGCGAATCAGCGGCGAAACCCAAATCGAGGCTTTCAAAACTTGGGAACCTTGGTTTGATGATGTGAACGAATTGATCGAATCCGCGGATATCATTGAGGGCGTGCGTTTTGTCAATTTGGAAAATGTAAAAAAATGGAAAGAACAAATGGGACGCGAAAAAGATAAAAAAGATTTGCAATTGATCAAACAACTTCAATAAAACAAAAAAGTCGACGCAATGTCGACTTTTTTGTTTTCCGCGCAAAGTTTCCTTGAACTTTGTGCGGCGTTGTCATTTTCTAGCAGTGGCCCCAGTAGGCGGCTTCGAGACGCGGGATCTCAGACACCCGCATCACTTCGCCCCACCAGAGATCACCATACTCGTCACGGACATAGTTGCCATCCGCATCGCAAATGACATCCTCCCCGATCGAGCACTGGTACAGCTTGCCGTCCTTGATGCCGGCGTAGAATTCGTGGCTCGCATTCCGGCCCATCTTGTAGAACAGGATGCCGCGGATCTCGATGGGATTTCCCACGGCACCGTTCTGGAACCACATGTTCCGGTAGAAGATCTCCCGGGCGCGCCGATCGCCGCCGTAGAAGATGTCCGCCAGGTTGGCAGCCCACATCCTGCGCAGCTTGTCGACGCGGAGCTCCCGCTTGTAGAGCCGGATGAGCTGCCGGGACTTCCTGAGTCCCTTGGTCATGGCAACCCACTCGTAGGATCCGCCGAGCCGACACACGGGAACGCCACCCATGACTCCGAACTCCCCTGCCGGGAAGAACTGAATCACAGGCTCCTCCTGTCCACGGATCCACGCTCCGCCGGAACTGAGAGACTCGAACTCGGAGACCTCTCGCTTCATGCGCTTCATGGGAACCTCCGTTGTTGTGAAAAAACTGACCCCTTAATATATCATAAAACCTATTTATTGTCAATTTACACCAAAATTTACACAATTTTACATTTTTCATTGACATTAACAAAGAAAAGTGATATTCTTTGCAAGTACATTTACATTCCCAGCCCAAGGAGAACACCATGGCCAAGGTCTTTCTGCCCGCAGTGCAGATTTCCCTCGAAGACTACTTCACGGCGGCAAACCTCGACAGCTCCCGAGAACGAGCGTTGGAGCTCGCCATGTCCACCGCAAAGGAGGTCCTGAACAAGGCGTTCGAAGGCGCCGCAGTACGAGAGATCGACCGACCCGGAAGCACTCGGCTCAAGGTCTTCCTGCCAAAAGACGGCGGATGTCTGTGCTGGAGTTCCGACGGACTCCGGGTACTGGGCATCCCCGTCAATCGATTCAACGAAGTGATGGCCAAGTACACCGCGGCGATCGCTCAGTTCGAGCAGATGATCGACGGCAAGGCCCTGGAAGAGCTCACGGAAGACTAGAGCCACGATTCTCCACGGTCAGATTGCGCCCTTAGCTCAGCTGGTAGAGCAGCGGACTTTTAATCCGTCGGTCGAGGGTTCGATCCCCTCAGGGCGTACCATTTCCGCAAGGTTCTGCGGGTTTGGCTAATAAAGAGGTCGCCAGACTTTGACTTAGGTCGTATGTCTTCGAGTCCCATGTTTGTAGCCAAAATTCAGGCGTCGTTGATCCCTCATGGTCGACGACGCTTTTCTTTTTACGGAAAACAAAAACCGCTTTCAATAGCGGTTTTATAATTTACTTAAACTTTTTTCACAAGTACGAACGGCGTCATCTCATCATCTTGCCCCATCGGATTGTCCAATAAAATTCTTCTAATAACTTCCGCAGTCAAACCGACGCCCTCGCTCCTGGCGATTATTTCCACATTTATATTATTGCCGTCAATGATGACAGCCGGCAAATTGAATCTTTTTTCGATTTCAATGCAAACTTTTTCCGGTTCTTTCGGCGGTAATATCGCGTATTCGGTGTAAGGATACATCGCCGCCGGATTGAATCCATCGATTTCGGAAACGCGATTGCCCGCGACCCGCCAAAATATTCCGCGCACGCCGACTAATTTTCCCAATGAACCTAAAATAATTGCCAAAATCATTCTCGGCTGGCCCGCCAATTCAACGGCCACCTGCATTTTCTCCGGCCTGGAAAAACCGATATCGTTCGGGTATTTTTTTACGCCTTTGACAATCAATTTCGCCAGCCAACCGGCTTTCACCGTGGAAATATGGCGCACATTATTCTGACAAACGGAAACAACTTTTTCGGAAATCGCCAACCAATCGGAACCGCCCTGTCGCGCCGGCAAAACATATTCTTCAATGGTCTTATACAAATCATCATTAAAATTCAGCAAACGGGTTTTCACCATTTTACGCTCATAATTCACGCCATCAATCGCAATAATTGGATTCATAAATTTGCGTTTATTTCGATTAAATCGCTTGTTCTCATCATAACAAAGGAAGGACGCCGACGCAACCTCACGCCAAAAATTCCTTGACCAAGACTTCTGCTTCATTCGCGGTTTTTATCCAATGAATCCGTTTGTCGCGTCGAAACCAAGTCATCTGGCGTTTCGCGTATCTGCGCGTATCTCGTTTAATCAATTCAATCGCTTGTTCAATCGAAGTTTTTCCATTTAGATAATCGCAAATTTGACGATAACCGATGCCGGTCATTGACGGAAGCTCGCAGGAATATCCGGCAGTCATCAATTTTTCGACTTCTTCAATCAAACCGCCGGCAATCATTTGATCAACCCGCGCGTTTATTTTTTCATACAATTCTTTGCGATCGCGCTCCACTCCGATTAGAAGGAAATCAAACTCAGACTCCCCTTTTTGCCAATCCAACGGCTTTTTCGTAGTTAAACAAATTTCCGCGGCACGCATGACTCTTCGCGGATTTTTTATATCAATCTTATTTTCAATATCCGGATCGATCGCTTTGATCATTTTCAATACTTCGTCCGCGCCTTTTTCCGCCATCACTTTTTCAATTTCAGCGCGAAGCGCCAAATCCAACCCGCCACGCAAATCAAAATTATCGACGAGCGCGGAAATGTATAAACCAGTGCCGCCGACGATGATTGGGTGGTTGGTTGATTTGTTGATTAGTTGATTGGTTGACTGGTTGATTAGTTTATTGGTTGATTGGTTTATTGGTTGATTGCCTGATTTATCTGTACTAGATTGCAACACCGCTCTCGTGCGAACAAGCCAATCATCCAGTGTAAATAATTTCTCCGGGGTGACTTCATTGACCAAAAACTCGGACACGCCGTCGATGAAATATTTTCCATCGATGCAAATCAACGAGTCTTTATTCGTGCCGATGTCCATGGATTGATAAACTTGCCGAGAGTCGGCGGAAATCAAAAAACCGTTGAACTTTTTGGCGAGTTCAATCGCGATACCGGATTTACCCGACGCGGTGGCGCCGAGAATTACAATGATTTTTTTCTTCATTTCCATAAATTTATTTAACCGACAAGAATCCACATCTTCGCGTCTTTGATTTTCACTTCAATAATGTCGCCGATTTCAGCGGTAGCATTTTCCACTCTGACTCGTTTCATTTCCGCGCTATTGCCCTCGACAAAACCATTCTCTTTTTTATCAATCAAAACCGAAACCGTTTGATTCAGATATTTTTGATTTTTCTCCAAAGTGACTTGCTCCATCAATGCCTGCAACTTTTCCCAGCGTTGTTTTTTTTCTTCAAGGGAAACATCGTCAATCAAGTCCGCGGCAACAGTCCCGATTCTTGGCGAATACTGCGCGAGAAACGCGATATCAAAATTCATTTCTCGATAAACCGCCAAAGTATTTTCAAACGCTGAAACGGTTTCTCCCGGAAAGCCGACGATGATATCCGTACCGAGCGCTATTTCCGGTTTCACTTTTCTGATTTTATCAATAATATTCTTATAGTCGGCCACAGTGTATTTCCGATTCATGGATTGCAATATGCCGTCATCGCCGGATTGCATCGCCAAGTGCAAATAATTCGTCATTTTGGGCAGCGCAAGTGCGTCAATAACTTCATCCGCCATATCTTTCGGATGCGCGGCCACGAACGATATTCGTTCAATGCCCGAAATCCGATTCACTTCCCAAAGCAATTTCGCAAAATCGTGATTAAATGAATTTTCTCCGGAAAAACTTTCTTTATCCTCCGGCGAAAAAGAATTCACATTCTGGCCGAGCAGAGTAATTTCCTTGCAACCGCTTTCAGCCAGTCGCTTGATTTCCGCCAAAATTTCTTTCACCGGACGGCTCTGTTCCCTGCCCCGAACATATGGCACCGCGCAATAGCTGCAAAAATTATTACAACCGGTCATGATCGGCACAAACGCTTGAAACGCGCTGGAATATTTCGGCAAAGTGTCAAAATAATTTTCCGAGACATATTCATTCCGACCCCGCAAAAAATGCTCCAACTCAAACAAGTTTTTAATTTCAAAAACAAAATCAAACTTCTCCGCCAACTTTTCTCTATCAGCATCCATGACGCAACCGGTTAAAATCGTAATCAACGGCTTGTGCAATTTCATCTCATTGAACTGCCGACAAAAACCCCAAATCCGATCAATGGCGTGCTGGCGGACAGAACACGCGGCAATCACAACCAAGTCCGCATCGGAAATATTTTCCACAACGGAAAAACCCGCTGACTCCAAAACCGCGGCCACGCGCTCGGAATCCGACTTATTCATCTGGCAACCAAAGGTGATAATATGATAATTGCGCATAAATTTGTGTCTGTTAATTATAACATCGAATCATCCTTTTTTCAAGCTGAAAAACTTTTACTAATCCGCTATTTCTGCTATAATATGGCAGTATGATCATCTATTTTCACAAACTCGTAAACAATCTCAAACACAGTACCGCCAAAAAAAGCAAAATCGTAATCGCTCCGATAATTATCGCGATTATTTTAAACCTGCTGATTTGGTTGGTAATTTTCATCAAATTGCGACCAATCATCAATTCATTGCCTGACGACCAGGCGTACATTCCCCTGCACTACAATATTTACACGGGAGTGGATTCTTACGGCCGGTGGGAACGCACTTTTATCTTGCCGATTTTCGGCTTGAGCGTAATTTTCATCAACACGCTCACCTCATTCATTCTCTACAACCGAAAAGAAATCCTGAGTTATTTTTTATCAATGTCATCCGCGTTGATCCAGGCACTACTGCTCATCGCGACAACTTTCATTATCTTAATTAACATTTAATTTATATGGAGACAGCACTCGCTTTTAAAATTGGTGTTTTATCGATTCTTTCATTCTTAATCGCGTTGGCCGGCACTCCGCTACTGACGCGATTTTTGCACAAATACAAAATGGGCAAGCAACTCCGCGACGCGAAAGACGCGCCGGTCTTTGCCAAACTGCACAAAGACAAAGCCGGCACTCCGACAATGGGTGGTATTCTAATCTGGGGAGCGACGCTGATTCTGGCTGTTCTCTTTTGGCTGATCAATCACTTTTTTCCCGACAATTTTCTCGCGGCCTACAACTTTTTGACCAGACCGCAAACTCTTTTGCCGATTGGCGCGCTCGTCATTTGCGCCATTCTCGGATTCATCGATGATTATCTCGGCGTCAGGCGCATCGGTCCAAAAGGTGGCGGACTCAGCATGCGTTACAGATTGTTACTCTACACCGCGGTCGCGATCGTCGGCGCGCTCTGGTTTTATTTCAAACTCGATTGGGATGTTTTCCACATTCCGTTTGTGGGCAATTTCGAAATCGGCTGGTGGTATCTGCCCCTATTTATCTGTGTAATTGTGGCGACCGCATTCTCTGTCAATGAAACCGACGGCCTCGACGGATTAGCCGGAGGCACACTCGCCACATCGTTCGCGGCACTGGGCGTAATCAGTTTCACCGAAGGCAAATTCGAATTGGCCGCGCTCTGCGGGGTAATCATGGGCGCGCTCACCGCGTTTCTCTGGTTCAACATCAATCCCGCGAAATTTTTCATGGGCGACACGGGCGCGATGAGTCTCGGCGTATTGGTCGGCATTATTGCAATGCTCACAAACACCGCCCTCTTGCTTCCAATCATCGGTTCCATTTTTGTCCTGGAATCACTGTCCGTAATCTTCCAACTCCTCTCCAAAAAATTCCGCCACAAAAAAATATTCATTTCCGCCCCAATCCATCACCACTTGCAAGCCATCGGCTGGAGCGAACCCAAAATCGTAATGCGCTTCTGGCTGATTTCCGCGATTTCGGCGGTGGTTGGGGTGATTATATTTTTGATTGATAAGGGGTGGTATTAGGTGGGGTTTGTATATGATACCGCTTTTGATAGATATAGGACAAAATGTTCGCATAAAAACGAATTATGTGAAATTGAAATTTTTTACAACTTTCCTTTATTAATATGAAACAAGAATATTACATTGGAGCATTTGCCATTATACTTGACGATAAGAACCGCGTTTTGCTTTGCCACAGACGAGATTACGATCTTTGGAATCTCCCCGGCGGCGGTATGCACATGAACGAAGCTCCGTGGGAATGTGTTGTGCGTGAAGTGAAAGAGGAAATCGGCCTTGATGTTGAAGTTGAGCGTCTAACTGGTGTGTATAGCAAACGTAATCAAAATGATTTAGTGTTTTCTTTTATTTGCAGAGTTATCGGCGGAAAATTGACACTCACAGATGAAGCCGACCAAATTGATTACTTCTCGGTCGGGGAGATTCCAAAGAATACTGCACCTAAACAAGTTGAGAGGATAAAAGACTTCCTTGCGGATAAAAGCAAAACGCTAACTATGAGAGTTCAAGAAGGTCCGTCATCAATAAGTTTAATAAAGGAGGGAAAGTTGTAAAAAATTTCAACATCGCACAACACGGCATATCCGGTTCCGCTTCGCTTCACCCAAATTGCTAAGGCAACTTCGGATCATACCGAAACGTTGTACGAAATTTTCTGAAAATATTACTAACATCAAACTTATGGAACATCCGGGCAAAGAACAACATCAGGAAAAAGAAAAAATTTTTTATGGTGCCATAACCGTTTTCTATAAAAAAACGGGCGAGGGACTTCTTTTTCTAATTGCCGAAAATACAAAAACTGGAAATATCTCATTTGTTAGCGGCGCAAAAGAAGATGATGACCAGTCATTGGAGGCTTCTGCTCAACGCGAAAATATTGAGGAGCTTGGATTACAACCAGATCAGTACGAACTTAAAAAGGTTGATGTAAAACATGAGTTTATTTTTGGTCCGAATAAAAAAGAGCGCGCTGGACATAAAGGGTCGTATCAAGTTTTTGTGTCAGATTTAACGAATGCGAATTTTGAAGTTTCGCATACAGCGGAATTAAAAAATCTCAAGTGGATGACCGAAAAAGAAGTCCTTGATTCTCTGACTTTTCCTGATGTTGCCGAAGTCTTTCAAAAAACGGTTGACGCAATTAAACCGTAAAAATTTTAAGAGAAACATCGCACAACGCTGCATATCCGGTGCCGCTTCGCTCCGCCCAAATTGCTACAAAACCGCAGAAGATGCCGACGCGTTAGCTGAAATATTCCTTTTCTTTTTTGGACTATCCCTCCAGAGGCGGGCGGACGCCCCGTTGTTTTAAAAATCTTATGACGAAAAACACCCCAAAAATCACCATCAAAAACGAATTAACTGAATTTCTGCTTTACACAGCTCCGAGCGGTAATGTAAAAATAGAAATATACTTTCACGATGAAAACATTTGGCTTACTCAAGACAAGATGGCTCTTTTATTTGGCGTTCAAAGACCGGCAATTACTAAACACCTCAAAAACATCTTTGAAAGTGACGAATTGGTTGAAAATCAAGTTAGTTCCATTTTGGAACATACCACGCAACATGGTGCCCTAAAAGAGAAAACGCAAATTCAATCTGTAAAATTTTATAATTTGGATGCCATTATTTCCGTCGGTTATCGAGTTAATTCAGCGCAAGCCACTCAATTCCGTATCTGGGCAACAGCCAGACTTAAGGAATATGTCATCAAAGGTTTTACCATGGATGATGAGCGCTTAAAGAACGGAAAATATTTTGACAAAGATTACTTTCTTGAACTCTTGGAAAGAGTCCGATCCATTCGTGCCAGCGAAAGAAAAATCTATCAGCAAATTACGGATATTTTTGCTGAATGCAGTATGAATTATAATCCCACCTCCGAAATTGCCAAAAATTTTTACGCGCTGATACAAAACAAATTCCATTTTGCGATAACTGGCAAAACAGCAGCTGAGATTATTTATGAATCGGCGGATAAACAAAAACCGTTTATGGGACTCAAAACTTGGAAAAATTCACCAAAAGGCAGAATTCTTAAATCCGACACAGTCATTGCTAAGAATTATCTCGATGAAACTAAAATTAAAAAACTGGAACGAGGCATTGTCGGTTATTTTGATTATATTGAAAGACTGATTGAAAATCGCACGGCTCTCACAATGGAAAAATTGGTGGAATCTATAAATAACTTCTTGGAGTTTAATAAGTACGAAATTCTGGAAGGAAAAGGCACTGTTTCTCATCTCCAAGCTGAACAAAAAGCATTTCAGGAATACGATGAATATAATAAAACGCAGACAATAGAATCTGATTTTGATAAATTTGTAAAATCTTTACCAACAAAAAAACCATGACCAACCTAACAATTAACATTTAAGGAAAAAAGATATGACAACGCACGAGAAAAAAATCTTACCGCAATATTTCCAACAAATTTTGGATGGCCATAAAAAATACGAACTGCGTCTTGGTGATTGGGCGTGCAATGAAGGCGACTTGCTGATTTTAAAAGAATTTGATCCTAAAACAAAAGAATATACGGGCAGAACAATCGAAAAAACAGTCACCACTGTGCTCAAAACCAAAGATCTGGATTTTTGGCCGAAAGAAGAAGTGGAAAAACACGGCTATCAAATAATTTCTTTCGAATAAGCCACGGTCGCTCCCCCACCCGCAATCTAAAACCCTATAAAATCACTAAAAAAACATGACCAACCTAACACCCGACACATCAATTTTATTCTGGCTGATTCCACTAATCATCTGGGAAGCGGTGTGGAAAAGCATCGCTCTCTGGAAAGCCGCGAGAAACAACCAACTTGGCTGGTTCATCTCGTTTTTGGCGCTCAATACAATGGGCATCCTGCCAATCGTCTATTTGAAATTTTTCCAAACAAAACTCGGGGCAAACACAAAGCCGACAGCCGGAACGAACAAAAAATAACAACTGATTCAGGTTGCATCTTGGCCTGAAATTTGTTAAAATTTAATAGAATTCATTTATGAACATATACTAAATCGTTCTATAGGTTTATTTTTTATAAAATATGGCACAAAAGAAATTCCCGAACTTCAAAAATAAAAAAGTCCTTATCATGGGCCTCGGACTGTTGGGCCGTGGAATAAAGGACGCGATTTTTTTTGCGAAGCGAGGCGCGGATGTGATTGTGACGGATTTGAAGACCGAGGCGCAATTGGAATCTTCGATTTCTCGACTCGAAGGCTTGAATATCACCTACCGACTCGGCGAACATTGCGAAGAGGATTTTGACTGGGCGGATTTGATTATCAAAAATGCGGGCGTGCCACCGACATCGCCATATCTGCAATACGCGATAAAAAAAGGCAAACGAATTGAAATGGATGAATCTCTGTTTGCCGAATATTGCCCGTGCAAAATCATTGGCATTACCGGCACACGAGGCAAGAGCACCACCACCACATTGATTGGACAAATTGTGGAGCACAACAAAGAATTACTCGGTTATCGCAAAGTTTTCGTTTCCGGCAACTTGCAAGGCGAAGCGACTCTGCCACTGATCGATGAAGTGACGAAAGATGATGTCGTGATTTTGGAATTATCCAGCTGGCAACTCCAAGGTTTTGGCGTTAACAAACTTTCGCCGCATATCGCCGTCTTCACCAATCTTTTCCCCGATCACCTCAATTATTACAAAACAATGGAAGATTACGGCGCGGATAAAAAAAACATCTTTTTGTTTCAGAAAAAACGCGACTACGCGGTATTCAATAAAAATAACGAATATACACGCCAAGTCTCGATTGACGCGCCGAGCGTCGTGCGCTGGTTTGAAGCGAGCGATGTTCCCCAAGATTGGCAATTAAAAGTCACCGGCCAACATAATCTGGAAAATATCGCGGCCGCCATGGCCGTCGGCAAAATTCTCGGATTGAAAAAAACTGAAATGCAACATCCGATTTGCGAATTTACCGGATTGGAGCATCGGCTGGAATTTGTAAAAAAAATAAATAATATTGCGTTTATAAATGACACAACCAGCACGACTCCGATTGCCGGACAAACCGCACTTGCCGCGATCAAAACACCGATTATTCTGATCGCCGGCGGCGCCACAAAAAATTTACCGCTGTTGGATTTTGCCAAAGATCTGACGACAAAAGTCAAAGCCGTCGTTCTGCTCGAAGGCACCGCGACCGATGAGCTCGAACGCGAAATTAAAAATTTTAACGGCGCGCACATAATTATCGGCCGATATAAAATTTTCAAAGACGCCATTGACCGTGCGTATGCCCAAGCTTTGCCCGGAGACACAATTCTGCTCTCACCAGGTTGCGCCAGCTTCGGCATGTTCAAAAATGAATTCGATCGCGGTGAACAATTCAAACGAATTGTAAATCAAATAAAATAAAAAAAGCTCGCTCAATATTTATTTTCATGTTCAATAATAATCAGAAATCAAATTCAGGCGGTCACGCTCCCGACTATGTTTTACTTGGCGCTTTTGGCGCGCTGATTCTTTTTGGGTTGTTGGCACTTTCATCGGCCGGCGCCGCGCTCGGCATTCAAAAATTCAATGACAGCTATTATTTCGTCAAACACCAGTTGCTCAACGGCTTTTTTCCCGGAATAATTTTATTTTTTATTTTTGCCAATATCAAATATCTGTTTTGGAAACGATTGACCGTTCCCCTTTTGGCGGCATCGATAATTTTATTGGTCATTGTTTTCATTCCCGGCATCGGCGCCGAATACGGCACCGCGCAAAGCTGGATAAATATATTGGGGTATTCGTTCCAACCCGCGGAATTGGTAAAACTGACATTTCTTCTTTACCTGGCGAAATGGATGGAATCCAGAGGTGAATACGGCATGAAAGATTTTTATGTCGGATTTTTGCCGTTTGCCATACTGCTCGGCATAATTTCCGTTTTAATGCTCAAACAGCCGGACATGGGCACACTGTCAATCATTATTTTCATGTGCATGTCTGTCTTTTTCGCGTCCGGCGCAAAGTTTAAACATGTGATGTTTTTAATCGCCGGCGGCGCGACCGCCATTTATTTGTTAATCGCCAATTCCACATACCGCGCCGCGCGTCTGACGACATTCATGCATCCGGAACTCGATCCGCAAGGCATCGGCTACCACATCAACCAAGCTTTTCTCGCCATAGGTTCCGGCGGACTTTGGGGCAGAGGTTTCGGTCATTCCAGACAGAAATTTCAATATTTGCCGGAAGTGACCGGCGATTCCATTTTCGCGATTGTGGCGGAAGAACTCGGTTTTTTCATTTCATCATTGGTCATCGGATTATTTTTCATTATCATGTATCGCGGTTTCAAAATCGCCCAGAAAGCACCGGATCAATTCGGTCGCCTTGTCGCTATTGGAATTGTGAGTTGGATCGTTTTTCAAGCCTGTTTCAATATCGCGTCCATGGTCGGACTTTTGCCAATGACCGGCGTGCCATTGCCGTTTATCAGTTACGGCGGTTCGGCGATGGCGGTCGGCATGGCGGCCATGGGTATTCTGATAAATATTTCGCGGTACACGAAAACCACAAATTAAAAAAAGAGCCTCGGCAAGAGGTTCTTTTTTGATGTTTGATTATGGCGCCATTTTTCTTAATTTTTCCACAGCTTCTTTCAATGCTTTTACAATTACCGGCACATCCACTTCATTATTGAAAATCCCCAAAGAAATGCGGATACTGCCGTGCGACCACTCCGGAGGATTTCCCATGGCCGACAGCACATGCGACGGTTCGAGCGAGCCAGAAGAACAAGCGGAACCGGTGGAGACATATATGCCCTGCATATCCAAAAGCATCATGATACTCTCGCCTTCCGCGTTCAGGAAACTGACATTCACAATGTTGGGCAATTGATTTTCCACATCACCGTTGAATTTGATGTTTTCGATTTTTTCCAATTCGCTGATCAATTTCAATTTTATCTTTTTCACTTTTTGATAATTTTTTTCACGCTCCTCGGCGATTAACGAAACCGCTTTGCCCAAACCGACAATGCCGGGAACATTCAGCGTGCCGGGGCGCAAATTGTATTCATGATGTCCGCCATGAACGACCGGCAAAAGTTTGATGCCTTTTTTCACGAACAACGCACCAACGCCTTTGGGCGCGTAAATTTTATGGCCGGAGAATGACAACAAATCCGCGCCGATATACGGAATCGCGCAACTTAAATAATTGAACGCCTGAACCGCGTCAACATGCAAATACAACGGCAAACTTTTTTCACCGCGTTTGGCGATTTCAGCCTCAATCATTTTTTTTATTTCTTTGATCGGCTGGACTGATCCGACTTCGTTGTTGGCATACATGATGGAAATGAGCACCGTGTTGTCTTTGATTAATTTTTCCAATTTATCCAATTTCACCACGCCGAATTCATCGACATCGACAAAATCAACTTCCACGCCGTTTTGTTTTTTCTGATAATAATTGAAAACTTCCAGAACCGACGGATGTTCTATTTTCGAAGTGATGATATGCACTTTGTTGTGATTTTGGGAAAGCTGATTGACCACGCCTTGAATCGCCAGATTGTTGCTCTCGGTCGCGCCGGAAGTAAAAATAATTTCCTGCGGATTGCAATTCAAATATTCCGCGATT
>Ga0172379_10005259_pt1 | contig 18247 bp, 13 predicted proteins | sample GrowelOW334metaG_FD_119756 | JGI IMG/M metagenome (GOLD analysis project Ga0172379, IMG submission 119756) | Groundwater microbial communities from an aquifer near a municipal landfill in Southern Ontario, Canada - Groundwater well OW334 metaG | ecosystem: Environmental > Aquatic > Deep...
GAAAACGCGACCGTCGCGGTTTCGGTGCTCGGCGAAGTCGCCGCCGGCAAGCCCATACTCTCGGAGGAGAACTGGGATGGGACGGTCCCGGTGCCCCAATCGCTGTTGCGCAAGGGCGGTTCCTATTTTGCCCTGCGCGTCAGGGGCGATTCCATGGAGCGGGCGGGCATAATCGACGGCGACCTGGCGGTGATCGAGAAAAAGGATGTCGCCCGCGACGGCGATATAGTCGTTGCGGTGGTGGACGAGGCGGTTACCCTCAAGCGTTTTTTCAAGGAAAGTTCACGTATCCGTCTTCAGGCCGAAAACCCGGCGTATTCGCCCATTTACTGCAGGGATGTGAGGATCCTGGGTAAGCTTGCCTGCCTGCTCAGGCGTTACGCGTAAGGTTGCGCATGGCGAAGGGACGAAATTACCTCTATACCGGGCCTGAAATCGGAGAGCGCAACGATGCACTCCAAGCACTTCGGAAAGCCTTGGCCAAGGCTGCAGGTTTTCCGCCGGAGGAGCATTCGTTCTACTGCGGTGAGACGAAAATGGGAGATGTGGCATCCTTGCTTCGCAACGCGTCCCTTTTCTGTGAACAACGCCTTATACTGCTCAAAAATGCCGAACACATCAAGAAAAAAGAAGATGTGGACCTGTTGTGCGACTATTTGGCGGCGCCTGCCGACGATACCGTTTTGGTACTGCTTTCCGACGAGATTTCGGTGGACAAGAAAATAGACGCCGCCATACCCAAGGATTCCAGGCGCATATTCTGGGAGCTCTTCGAAGACAGGAAAACCGAATGGGTAGGGGCATTTTTCAGGCGTGAAGGGTATCGCATCAGTCCGAACGCAATCGAGAGCATTTTGGAGTTGGTGGAGAACAATACCGAGGCCCTCAGGCGTGAATGCAGCCGCTTGTTGCCCTTCCTGAAGAAAGATCGGGTGATCGAAGAAGCCGAAATCGAGAATTTATTGGCCCATACCCGCGAGGAATCGGCTTTCTCCCTGTTTGCGCGCATCGCCGAGGGGGATTTGGCCAGGGCACTTGAAACTGTCCGTTCCCTGCTTGCCGCCAAAGAGGTTCCAGTGCAGATACTCGCGGGACTTCTCTGGTGCTTCCGGCGTCTGGGCGATTATATCGCCTTGGTGGAATCCGGACGTTGTAACGATTTCGAGCTGAAAAAAGCCGGCCTCAGCTCGAAGAAAGCCCAGAGGGATTATGTCGCTGCGGCAAAACGATATTCGGCACGGGATGTGGAGCTTTGCGTAGCCCTGCTGGCAAAATACGATATCCAGTTCCGTTCCTCCGGTTCCGGAGTGGAAGACATCTTGATGGACACCCTCGTCTACGCCCTGCTGATCGGGCGTGGGAAAGCGCTGGAAAGGGCTTCCTACTCTGACGTCTGAGGGTTTTTAGGCTACAGCACCTCGTATATGCCGCATTTCAGGTACAGCGACTCGTCGTAACCCAACAAAATGGGGTGGTCGGGAGACTGATAGGTAAAGGATACGAGTCGGAGCCGTTTTCCGGCGTCCATGGCGGCGTGGTTTATCATGGATTTGAAACGGTTCTCGCCAAGGGCATGGCTGCACGAACAGCTTACCAGAATTCCTCCCCTGTCCAGCAGGCGAAGGGCGCGGCTGTTTATTTCTCGGTATCCCCTCAGCGCATCGTCCAGGTTGGTCCGTGATTTTGCGAAGGCCGGCGGGTCCAGCACAATCAGGCCGAAGCGTTCCTTTGCCCGATCGGCGGAACGCAGATAATCGAAAATATCATCCTTGACGCACTGAACAAGCGGGCTTACACCGTTCAGGGCTGCGTTCTGCTCCACTGCCGATAGAGCGTGGGCCGAGGAATCCAGGGCAGTAACGGAGACGGCCCCAGCATGGGCTGCGTTGATCGCGAAACCACCGGTATGGCAGCAGGCATCCAGCACCTGTTTGCCCCCGGCGAAGCGCGCCGCAAGGGCCCTGTTGAATTTCTGGTCCAGAAAATGGCCGGTTTTTTGACCACCCAGCAGGTCCACCACGAAGGATAAGCCATTCTCACGGATGATTATGCCCTTTGCAGGGTAAGTCCCCGCAATCAGACCCGAGCGGAGCGGCAGGCCTTCCAGTTCCCGGACAGGGGCGTCGTCGCGTTCGATTATTCCTTCAGGTTTCCCCAGAAACCCCGTCTCCGTTTCAGCAGAATCTTCTCCGGCCTTCTTTGTCGCTGTTGTCGATGCCAGCACCTCTTCCAGGGCTACCAGTATCTCTGCCTTGCGGGCATCCATGCCCCAAGCAAGAAATTGCACCGAAAGCCAGGAAAGGGGATGGCTGTCCCTGTTGTCCGCCGGGATGCCGACATACCGGTCCACAATCAAGCCGGGCAAGAAATCTGCTTCCGCGAAAACAAGCCTGGCGCTCTCGGTGGAAAGGTCGAAATCCCTGCGCCGCCGTTCCAGGGCTTCCCGGATGCGACGCTTGAAGTAACCCGTATCCATGCCCTCCTTGGAGGGTGAAAAAATTCGGGCCCGTATTTTGGAATGGGGATTCACGATAGCCCTGCCAAGGTACTCCTTGCGGGAGCTTTCCACCTCCGCGAGCTCACCGGGTTCCAGGACAGCGGGACTTGCCTTCTCGCGCGGTCCGGGACCCATGACCGAAGAAATTTCGTTATCGTATACCCAGGGATGGCCTGCCTTGATGCGCGCTTCCTCTCCGGTCTTTAAAATGATGCGGTTCATGGTGCTCCTTATTCTTTTGCGTTGGGAGGCCTGCGCCTCACAATGAATTCCTGCTTGGGCGCGTGTCTGGCGGCCTCGACCTCTTCCCTTACAGCTTCATAGAGGCGTTCCTGGGCGCGGAACGGTTCCTCGCCCTCGGGAGCATGTGCGAGGGTCCAGACACCATCGGACCCCAGAGTCCGTGCCCGGGAATCGTCCCGGAACCAGGTATCCAGAATATCACCTACGCGCTTTTTCAGTTCCTCGCTCAGAATGGGGAACATCAACTCGATCCTGCGCTCCAAATTGCGGGGCATCCAATCGGCGCTGGATAAATAGATTTCTTCCGCCCCTCCGTTGGAGAAACGGAAAATCCTGGCATGCTCCAGGTAGCGATCTATGATGCTCACCACCTGTATGTTTTCGGACATTCCGGTGACACCGGGTACGAGCATGCAAATTCCCCGTATGTTCATCCTGATTTTGACTCCAGCCTTGGAAGCGCGGTAAAGAGCGTCTATCACGTCGATATCCGCAAGGGAATTCATTTTGGCAATTATCGAGCCTGGATACTCCTGGCTGGACCGTTTTGTTTCCCGGTCGATCAGTGCGATTATCCGGTGCTTCAATTCGGTGGGCGCCAAGACGAGCTTTCGCATATTCTGAACCGCCGAATAGCCGGTGACTATATTGAAAAAAATGTTCGTCTCATAGGCTATTTCATCGTTGGCGGTGATGATTCCCAAATCACCGTACAGGCGTGCGGTCTTATCGTTATAGTTACCCGTTGATAGGTGAACGTAACGTTTGACCCCTTCCGCTTCCCTCCGGATGACTATACAGGCCTTCGCGTGTACCTTGAGCCTCGCGATACCGTAAACAACAATGGCCCCGGCCTGCTCGAGTTGGGCTGCCCAGGCAATATTGCGGCCTTCGTCAAAGCGGGCTTTCAGTTCCACCAGGACTGTAACCTGTTTGCCGTTTCTGGCAGCCAGCTCCAAGGCATTTATTATGGGCGAATCACCGCTTGTGCGGTAGAGGGTAGCTTTTATCGCCAAGACTTGCGGATCCTTGGCGGCGTCTGATAGAAAACGGATGACGGGTTCAAAAGATTCGTACGGAAGGTGCAGGAGGATATCCTGGGCTTTTATGCGGTCCCAGAGCGTTTCGTCTTCCGGCAGGTTGGCAGGCCACCAGTTTTTCCAAGGCTTTTCACGCAGGTGGTCGAAACCCTTGGCCTGGCTTAGATCCATCAGGCTTCTCAGATCTATCGGTCCCGGCATCGCATAGACATCGTTCGGCTGCAATCCCAGTCTCTTGCTGATTTCCCGCTCCAACAACGGGCTATCCGTGGAGATGGTAAGCCGTACCGGATGGGATAGCTCCCGCCCCACAAGGACCTCCTCCATGGCTTCGACGAAATCCTCGTCACGTTCCTCGTCCACGGAAAAATCCGCATCCCTGGTAACCTTGAAGAGGGTGGCTTCCTTGATTGTCCAGCCAGGGAAAAGGCTGAAGCCCCAGGTCCTTACTACATCATCCAGTAGGGTAAAGCAGGTTTTGCCGCTCTCTTCGTGGGGTAACCATACAATCCTGTCCAGGTTTGGTGGTATCTGGACCACCGCCAGACGTTTCGATCCGCAATCGGCAGCGAGGTCCTTGGCTATGGGACCACAGGCGTCCGTATCATTGGGCTCGATAAGGAAAGCCGCATTCATCCGCAGGTTGCCGGAAGAGGGGAATTGGGCATCTTCGTCCACCCGAAGGGGGGTGAGTACGGGAAAGATTTCAGTTGTAAACAGGTTTTCCAGGTAGCGGTGTTGACGTGGAGTGTACGATCCAGGGCGTACCAGTTCCAGTCCCTCCTTGGCCAACATGGGCAGCAACTCATTCATGAGGCAGCCATATTGTTGGCGTACAATTTGACGGATACGGTGGGACGCCGCCTTCAGTTGCTCCAAGGGCTTCAGGCCAGAAGGATCGGAGGCTGCTCCCGCACGATCGGCACGCTTCAGCGCAGCAATTCGAACCATGAAAAACTCGTCAAAATTTGAGGCCACGATGGACAGGAACTTCAGGCGTTCAAGGGGAGGAAGCTCCTGCCTGAGCCCTTCTTCCAGTACGCGGGCGTTGAATTCGATCCATGATAGATCCCGGTTAAAATATGTTGATTCCGGATTTGCCATCGCGACTGCCATCCTTAGGTTATTATGACCCTATAACCAAACACATCCTCGAACATGTCGGCTTTCTCTTCCATTCCCAAACGTTCGAGCGAAAGATCCTCATTTCCCTGGGTCCTTAGCACGATAGTATCCGATCTCTTTTCAAGCTCGATAGTCTTGATCCTTCTGGAATGACCCCGATCCAGGGCATCGGCTACCCGCAGGATTGACGCGAGTTTGAGTACGATCATGCGTTCTTCACGTTGGAGTGCAATAAAGGCGATGTGGGTAGAGTTGGGTGCCGATCTCCTGTGGTAGCGTACGACGTTGGAGACCACATCCAGGTCATCCCGGTGGAGCCCAAATATCTCGGAGTTAGCCACAATGTATTGGCTGTGCTTGTGGTGTCCCGAACTACGTAGATACATCCCTATATCGTGAAGGATTCCGGAGACTTCCAGCAGCAAGCGCGCGCGCCGGTCCATGCCATGGTCCTCTTTGAGTGCATCAAAAAGCGCCAGTGACAGGCGGGCGACGTGCAGGGCGTGGTCCTCATCAAAATGGTATTTGCGCCCCAAGCTTATGGCCGAAGCGATGACCTGGGAATAGAATTCTTCCAGCAGTTCGGGTTCCACTCCGGAAGCCATGTTGATGAGCATGCCCTCGCGAATGGAAACATTGGGTACGATGATTTCGGTGGCGGCTGTCTGTTCCAGAAAAAGCTTGTAGGTGAGCAGCCCGGGGATAATTCCCTCGGCTTCCGCAAAGGGTATGCGCAGTTTCTGTACGCACTCTTCGATCGAATACCCACGGATGCGCTCCACAAAGCTCTCGAAGGCTTCGCGGTGTATTAGGGCGCAGTTTTCGTTTATTTCCTCTCCCAGGCGGGCGGCGGCGAAACGTGCATCGGATCCGGCTACTATGAAGGTTCGTACGTGGGTTAGATCCAGCTCGGAGTTGAGTGTTTCGCAGGTGGTGCGCACGTGTTCCGCCAAGAAGCGGAGCAGGTACTCGTTGGAACCGGTAGCCTGGCGCACCTGCTGGTCTATAAGGATGGTTCCCAGACGGATGCTGTGGGCGGCTACCATCTTGCCCCGCCGTAACAGCATCATTTCAGTGGAACCGCCGCCAACCTCTATGATTATCGAATTGGACCTGGAGAACTGGGGGTGATCGTCTTTTATGGCATAGCGGACCGCCAGGTACATCAGGCGGTTTTCCTCTATACCCTCCACCACATTGATACGGAATCCGGTCTGAATCTGGACCCGGTCCATGAATGAGTCACGGTTGCGTGCTTCCCGCAACGCACTGGTCGCGATGACGCTGATGTCGTCGTTACCGATACCCCAACCCGAAAGAAGTTCGCGGAAGCCATTCAGGACATTCAGGCAATTGAGCAGCGAATCCCTGGATACGTAGCCACTGGTGAATACGTCACGTCCCAAAGATACGGGTTTGCCTGCCCGGTCGACAATGCGCCAAATTCCTCCCGAAGCAATCTCCGCGACGACCATACGGATGCCTGTCGAGCCGATCTCGACGACAGCGACAAGCCTTTTATTGTCCGGCATCATGCATTCCTGGCTAAAAGCGCTGCTCCCAGGGGCACAGCATCATCGCCAAGGGAACCCATAAGGACTTGGACCTCGTTGATGACGCTCGGCATCGCGTGTTCGCGCATGGTGCGGAGTACAAGGTCCAGGTAGCGTTCCTGGAGACGGTCCGCGAAACCGCCACCTATGACGAAGGCCTCTGGATTAAGCAGCATCGCGACGCTCGCAAGCGCAACGCCTAGGTGGAATGCGGAGCGGTCTACTATCTTTATGATATCCGGGTTGCCCTTTTCAAGGCCTTTCTCGAAGATCGAACTTTTGAATTTGCGGAAATCGGTACCCGTCTTGTCTATCAGTTCCGGTAGATTCCCGGCCGCAGCCGCCGAAACCGCATCCTTGGCCATTGCATTGCGGGAAGAAAAGGCTTCCAGACAGCCGTATTGTCCGCACCCGCACAGTGGACCGCCTTCCTGTATTATGACGTGCCCCACCTCGCCTGCCGAGCCTTTCCACCCACGGTACAGTTTTCCGTCCAGTATGAGTCCGCCTCCTATGCCGGTACCCACGAAAACGCCAACGACGTGGTGCAAGCCCTTTGCCACCCCCAGTTGGAATTCGGCCCAAGTCCCGGCATTGACGTCATTTTCCATGAACACCGGGAGCCCCAGGGCTTTTTCCAGAGTGGCGCGTAGGGGATAATCCTTAAGATTGAGGTTGGTCAGAGTAACCGTGCCACGAACCGGGTCCATGACGCCCGGAACCGCAGCACCGATGGCTTTCACTTTTTCCGGTGCGAGCCCGACCTGTGCGCAGGCTTCCTGGATGGTGATTGCCATAGCCGCGGCTACCGCATCCGCACCCTCGTCCCCTGGGGTCCTGCCACGAGCCCGGGCTACGATGGTTCCATCGCCATCCACGAGGGCGGCAATCATTTTGGTTCCGCCCAAATCGAACCCTATATAGTACGCGTCATCTTTCATGCCTTCTAGCATAGCTGAAAGCAGGTGTATTTTACAGGTCTCGTTGGTCGGTGAACAATCTGTCGAATCAGAGTTTGTCTATGAGCATGGAACATTTTCCCGAAGGGATGGGAAGGGTTTTCTTCTTTTTTCCCAGAATATTGATGGTAAAGTAGTACAGCTTTTCGCTTTCCATGTGTATTTCCCAGCCCCGACCACTCTTGTTGGAAAGTATGGTTATCATATTCCGCTTGAGGGACAGATTTTCTATACCCATGATTTCAAGATTGGGAATGATCCAATCCACTGTCTTTCGCGGCAACGAGATGGAAAGCCCGACGATATTTTCTATCATGAGGCTTATCGTTGATAGGCCTGCGTACGCAAGGTATTGTGGGCGGGGAAAATCTGGTTTGTCAGCCCGTTTCGCGGGACCTTCCTTTTTGGGAAGATACGCTTCCCAGAGGTTGCCCTTGTGGTGGTTTCCTTCTGGGTTCATGGAGTCCAGAATGTAGTATAAGTGGCGGATCGAGCACTCCCTCGCCAGGTCCCAACGCTGGTATCGTTCCAGCCCCTTGATCACCATAAAAGTGAAGGGCGGGATGACCGAACCCCGATACCCGTTTCCGTCCGCGTCGAAGGTTGGTTCATTCACGGCTACTGTGGGAAAAGGATGTTCGGACCCGAAAAAGAGGGGGTCGCTCAGCTTGTCGATGATCCGCTCAGCCTTGTCATCATTGGGGAGTTCTGCCAGGAGTGGCCAATAACCGGCTATCGTTTTGACCGGAATGCGCTTTTCGTCCCCATCCAGATCGTAATAAAAGCCGGATTCATTGTCCCACATAAGGGAGTTGATGCGTGTTTTTAGCGAAAAGTACAGGCGCTTGTACTGGAAGCTCGTTTCCTTATCGTTAAGGATATCCCCCATGGCGGAGATGTAGAGGGCATTTACGGCCATGGCGGAATTATAATCTACGTGGTACACGGCCTTTTCACGGGGGGCGTTGTCCATGGAGGTTGCCGCAAGGGGAACCGCGTAGAGACCATTTGGTTGTTTGAAGGTCGCATCGATCCAGGCCATATAGCGTTGCAGTATGGGGAGCACGTCTTTTACGCGTTTTTTGTTGGCGGTTTTGTGGTACAGGTTGAATTCAGCCCAAGCGAAAAGAGGCATGCCCAAACCTTCCGGATTGGAAGGGTCTGTTATGGGGATGCCGCTCTCTACGTCGTAACGCCAGCGAATGGCTCCATTTGCCTCTTGTTTTTGGTAGAACAGGTCGAGCGTGGGATGGGCTTGGTATATCCGGTTGGAATACACGAGAAAAAATGAGGAACAGATGGCGTCGAACTGATCGACTGTAGGACTCCCGGGATACCCGAAGAACTTTCCTTCGAAGCCGCTTTCCTTACCGCCAGCCAGCCAGCAGTCTTGGATCCAGGCCCAGGTCCTATCGTATATATCCACGAAATCCTGATCGTAAAAGTGGACTTTGGGAAAGTCGCGCTTCGTCACGGGATCTCCTTATGGTAACAAAACAATACCCTATGGGATTGAGTATGGATGAGATTTCTATACCCTATTCAAATTAGACTATCGGAATATGCCTAAAAAGTCAAACAATTTCGCGTTCGGGCTTCGCTTTGTCCCTGATCAACTATCTTGGACGTAATTCCAGCACCAGTAAGCGCTCCTTGACAGGCCCTGCGCGCTCGCGCATAGTCCTGAGCAGGAGACCTCCTTGTACAAGTCCCATATCGCGCTGGAGGCGCGCATCCTTCTTTCCACCGACGTAAAGACTTTTTGTTCCTGCGCCGTCGGTGACGAAGGCCGGGTTGGTACCTGTCCTGTTTGTCGTGGCGAAGCAGGTGCGGTCCCTACCCTCAATGTGGATGCAGCCCGCAAAGCCTATTTTGCCGTTCGTGCCTTGGCCTGTGAAATCGTCAAGGATCCCGTATATGAACGAAACCTCAATACCCCCGAAATGCCGGAAGAGCACGCGCTGTCCCGCTTGTCCCTTAAGATTGGGACCAAGGGGTGGATGGATATTGCTTTTCACCGAAGAAAAAAGCGTATCCGGATCGCGGAAATCCGCGTGGAGGAAGACGCAGGACGGCTGACGCATTCGGGAAACCAGACGCGCATGGATTATGCCAATGCCGGAATGCCCAGCCTGCGTATACGAACCGAGGCGGATTTCGAGATTGGAGAGGAAGCGGAAATTTTCCTTACCGATTTAAGGCGCCGTATCCAGTATCTTGAAATAATTCCGGGCGTACCCCTGGAGAGTGTAATCCGGTGCAATGCCCACGTTGCCATCGCTGCCTACCCCGAAGAACCCACCGATTTTGTCAAATTGCGGAACCTTAATTCTTTCAACTTTGTCCGCAAGGCGGTGAACGTCGAACTTGGCCGTCAGGAGGATATCCTCTCCAACGGCGGTTCCATCGTACCCGAAAGCCGCATCTGGAATGAGACCAGGAATCAGACCGAGGCTTTCCAAAAACGCAGCCCGGAAACACGGACCCGGTTCGAATCTGTGGCCGGTATTCCGACCTTCTCTCCGGATCCTGATGTGCTCGAGGCCTTGGATGCCTTCACCATAGAATTGCCCGAGGCACGCAGGGATCGGCTGGCAGCCCAGTATGGACTGACTTTTGCTCAGGCCGAATTCGTCTGCGACGAAAAGAGCCGGGCGGATTATTTTGAGCGCGCGGTTGCTGCGGGGGCCGCTGCGAAAGAGCTTGCCCAATGGTTGTCCACCTTCATAGTAAAGGAATTCAAGCGTCTGCAACTGACACCGGTATCGGCTTCCCTCACACCGGAACGGACGGCCGAATTGTTGCGCATGCTTTCGGATCGGCGCATCCATGGTGGTATAGCCAAGCAAGCTATCGTTGCAGGCTTGGAGTCCGGCCGCGATCCGGCCGAAATTGTGCGTGAGCGTGGTTGGGAACAGGTTACCGATCGCGCGTTGATCCAGACTTTGGCCCGTTCCATTGTGGCTGCAAACCCCAAGGAAGTCCGCCGTGTACGCGAGGGAGACGCCCGTCCCATACGTTTCCTCACCGGCCAGATCATGCAGGAAACCAACGGACTCGCGGAACCTACCTTGGTAAAGGAAATCCTTCGCGAGGAATTATCCGTCTCGCTGGTGTATGTGCTGGCTATGGGTGGCGCTATATCGGGCAGGTACGGGGAAGAAGGTACGGTAGAAAGCGGCGACGAACGGGTGTTGCGGGTACTTCTTGACGGCTGGGACGCCCCCTCGGGTATCCGCTTCGAACAGGTGCAAGTGGGCCGCTCGCTCTCGGAAGAGATAGTTCCGGCTGACTGGGCTACCCTGATAACGGTGATTTCGGATAAGCTCAATTCCGGAACGGCCAACGGAATTGTGGTAACCCACGGAACCGATACGCTGGCTTACACGGCACCCTTGCTCTATTGGCTTTTCGCGGACGCCAACGCTCCTGTTGTCCTGGCTGCGTCCTCTGCCCCACCAGGAAATTCCAGTGAAGCGGCCGAAACCCTGCGCCGGGCGGTTGCACTCGCTGTGGAAAAGAAGTCGGGCGTCTACGTCGTGTACGGTTCGCAGGTCTTGTCCCCGATCAACCTTAAATTTGAACGGATTGGCCTGAACGCTTTCCGGAATTGGAACATGGACGCACCCGTATTTACTGGAACATCCCTGCTGTCCGGCCCTCTCGAGGCCGACCGCTATGTCCTGGCGCAATTGCTCGAGGACGCGGTGAATTCCCTGTGTGTAATCCGGGTGTACCCGGGCTTGCGTCCCGACTACTTTGGGTCACTTATGGACTTGGGTGTGCGGAATTTCTTTCTGGAATTGTACGATACAGGGACGGCGAACCTTCGGGACAGTCCCTATTCACTCAGAAAGGCTTTTTCCTCAGGCAAAAAAAAGGGTGCCCGTTTCTTCTGCAGCTCCCAACAGGAAGGATCTGTGGATTTCTCGGTCTATTCAAGTTCCCGGGAGTTATGGAAGGAAGGTGCCATTCCCTTGGGAAACATGACTACCGAAACCGCCGTCACCCGGTTCCTTGCGGCCAGCATCATCGCGGATAGTGACGAAGAATTGGTGGAACTCATGGATTGTCCCGGTCCGGAATAGGTATCGTCCTGTTTTCCGTTCTCAATTTCGCGGGGGAGATAGCTTCTCCGCAGTATCGTTCATCGCAGTCCATGTGGTGGTCAACGCTCCCGAGGGCATGCGTTCCACTTTAAGGCAATAAACCCTACAATTTCCGCATGATACCAATGGGAACCAGGTTTTTGTCCCAAATGTGGTTCTGAAAAGCCATTGCAAAAAACCTGCATGGCTCACCGCGATGACCCTTCGCACTCCTTCGTGCGGGCCGGGGATTTCAGCATCCCGCAGGAGTTCCCAGGCAGATAAAGCCCTTTCGTAGAGAACCTTGGATGTTTCCGCGCCCTCGACGCCTTCCCAGCTCTCGTGGTGGAAGCGATCCCAGGCATCCGGTTCTTTTTCCTTGATTTCATGCCAACTTCGTCCGGTAAAATTGCCCGTCTCAAGCTCGATGAGCCTGTCCGAAGTGATGGGATTGTCCAGACGGGCTTCCTTGGCTATGAGTTCCGCCGTTTCTCGTGCCCTTGCCAAAGGGGAGCAGAACAATACGGTGTTTGGATTACCCGCCAGGGCTTTGCCGGCCTGCTCGGCCTGTTTTCTGCCTTTCGCGGAAAGGGGATAATTCTTGCGACCCTGGAAAATACCTGCGGTATTTCCTTCGCTTTCGCCATGCCGTAGCAATAAGAATTCGGTAGTCTGGGTCAGGTTCCCAAAGAAGTCCGTATCGGCGATTCTCATCAGTAGACTATCCGGATGTGCTCGGTCGGGTTCCTGTGCTTGATCTTCAGCATTAAGGTCTGTTCAGACGGCGAATAGGCCCAACCCGAGGAGTCGTAACGTTCGAAACGGGGATCGGTGCGGAAGTCGATACCGTATAGCTGGATTTTTATAAAGGGCTTCACTCCCCGTACGAGCAGATAATGGGTAGTACCTACCGGAAAGTCCGTCGCGATATCGATGGCGGTGCCGTCCCGCGAAGCGCGGAGTGGTGCGCCCGTCCATATCCAGATGTTGGTGGTCCCATCCAGCTGGAATGGCACTGTACGGGGTAAAATTTCCTCTGGAAGTATGAGCCTGTAGACCCGGGAAGCGGAAATGCGCTGGTCATCAGTCTGGACAGGTACGGCGGCGCCGGCCGGTAAGGAAAGCCGGACAGGAAGTGTTCCGCTGGCATCTGCCAAGGAAAGGGCGGAGACCATGAGGCTTCGTCCAATGGACTCCCATGCCTTATTTTTCGAGTCTTCCATGGCTTTGATCAACGCCCGCCCTGCCCGGAGATTGAAGGCTGGATCGGCCTGATCATTTTCGACAAGGAATACGTTGTCATCCGGGGTCTTCCTAAGAAGACCCGAAAGTATGAAAAGGACTTGATCCTCTAGTCTGGCAAAAGGATTCTCCTGGTTTGGACGGATCCTTTTCCAGTCCTTCGAGTATTCAAGAAATCCTACGGCCTGGCGGGGTGTCATGGCTGTGGGGTCGAAGGTGAGAGTATAGGCAGCTATCGCATCGAGTAGGGTTCGGTTCCCGCGTGCATCAAGATAGGAAATCAGGTCGGGTTCGGTGAACAAGGCTGGATCACGTTCGTTCACCATTTTCGACAAACGGCCAAGCGTATCGCGCTCTGCGGCGGCATAGGTTCTTAAGCCCTGGTCCAAGCGACCAAAATAGACTGCGGATCGGTAGGTGCGTTCATTCCCGTCCACAAAGGCCTTGGGTACGCCAGCCACGGCACCGCGGTAATTTCCGCGTCTGGACGACTCGGCAATGTAGGTGACAACCGAATCTTCATCCGGGGTTCCCGCCATGGATCGTTCCCAATCGCCGAGGGCAGTATCGGTCCATTGCTGGACGATCCTGTTGTAGGAAGCCAAGTCTCTCGCGGCGGCAATCGAAAAATCTACGGGATCGAAGCCTTTTTTAGGTACGAATTTTCCATAGGCGAAGGTTGGGGACGCGGAATTCAGTATGATGGCCCGCTTGTCATTGTCGATTTTTCCGGAAAGAATAAAGGATTCTCCAGCCACAATCAGGCTGGGTTTGCCATCTATGGCCTCTCCCGCCCGCGCGGAACGAAGTGGGCGGAAGGGAATGCGCAATTCGGTGACGCCTTTGGGAAATGAAACTTGGGCTTGGAGTAATTCCTCGCCATCCACAAATTCCGTCATGAAACTAAGTTTGGTACCATCCTCAAGGAAAATGCGCACTGCGTTGTTTTCACTTTCGAATGAAGCTGGGGCAAGCGGTCGGGGTGCTGTGTTCCCTTGGACCGATGCCAGCCCCTCGTTGCCTGCGAGCCGGAATTCCATGCCATTGAAAAAGACAGCCAAGGGGCCCACGAGCTTCCTTCCAGTTTTTGATGGAGCCTTGGCATCACCGCCTTTTGCGTACTTCCCGCTGACCGTAAGGGATCCGATGGTCATCGTAAAACCGGTATTGTTGGAGAATTGAACCAGCGCCAAGCCAAGCGCGACAGCAAGATATGCGGTGACGACGATAAATCCGCGTCGGAATGGATGTCTTTTCATTACGAATAGGATAGCCGATTCAGGGATAATGTTTCAACTTGTCGATTTTGGACCGATCATATACAATGCCGCCTACAAATATGTTTCGTCGTCCCGTAATTCATGCACACGTCTTGGTACTCACGTTGTTCTCGTTGGCCTTCATTCTGGGCTTGTTCTCCTGTGCGGGAGCACCCGATCCGGGTCGCCAAGTCGTTCCATCCATCGTCACAACGCCATCGCAGGATGAACCGCCGGTGGTTACCATCCAGGAACCAGAGCCGGAACCAGAGCCGGAACCAGAGCCGGAACCTGGAGCCGAAGCACTTCCGCCTGAACCTCCCCCGTTGCCTCCAGCCATTCCCAGCGTGGAAGATCGTTTGTCTGAAATTTCCAGCATGCTCTCCTCCGGAGCCACGGACGCCGCCCTGCTTCTTTTTGATATTCCCCCGCTATCAGACTCCGAAGATTCCGAAATCGCCCTTCTCAAGGCTTCGATTCTGAGTTCCTTGGGGAAAGCCGAGAATGCGCGCGTCATAGCCGAGTCGCTGGTCAAAGCGGACCCTTCCAATGCGGAAGCCTTATTCGTGCTGGCCGCCGCCGAAGGAGCTGCTGGCAAGATTAAGGAGCGCAAGGCGTTGCTGGAAAAGACCATTGTCGCCGATCCCAAACATTCCGCGGCTTTGGCTGCTTTGGGTACCATCGCGATGGGATCAAAAATTTTCAAGCTTGCGGAAAACTACTATGACAAAAGTCTTGAGAATGACCCTCGGGGGATGGAAGCCCTGATAGGCAAGGCGCGTATGCGAAGGGTTTTCGACGACCCCTCCGGAGCGGAGTCTGTCCTCAATCTCGCCATAAAAGAATACCCCGACTGGGCCCTTCCTCTCGCGGAACGAGCGAAGGTCTATCGGGAAAAAGGTTTCCTGACCCATGCCCTGGCCGATCTGAGCAAGGCCCGCTTGCTGGACCCGGAAGATTACTGGATAGCCTTGGATCGTGGAGTCGTGCTCTTCGATCTTGAGCGTCAGAAAGATGCCCTGGCCGAGTTCGATCAGGCGGCCAAGCTGCAGCCGGACCATTTCCTTTCCTACGTCTACAGTTCCGGAATCCGTGATGAACTGGGGGATTGGGCTGGTGCGGAATACGACTATGCGATGCTGGCGGCGTTGAAACCGGACTATTTCTATGCAAATGAGGCGCTTGGAATACTGAGAATTCGCGACGGGCGTTGGGCTTCAGCAGCGGATGCCTTTATTGACGCCTTTAAAAGGGCTCCGCACCAGTCCCAATACGCGTTATTAGTGGCCCTTTGTTGGATGCATTCGGGTAAAACCGCTGAGATACGGCCATTTTTGGCTAAAGTGCTCCCAACGGTGAACCGTACCACGCTGGAATGGTACCTATTAAGGCTTTTTCACGATCAATCGGGCGATACCGATATCGCTACGCGAATTGACAAGGAAACGGATCGGGACAAACGGGCAAGGATGTTATATTATCTCGCGCAGTATTATGCGGCCAAAGGTGACAATGGGCTCGCGATTCGTTACCATCTGCAGGTGCGCGATATGGACCGCCGGGGTATAATCGAGTGGCGGCTCAACGAGTGGGCTCTCGATATGCACCAGCCCAAAGGTTGATCAGATGGTCCCATCCGGTTCGTTTGCACGGCTTGTTTCTGCCCTGAACGGATCGGGAGCTCCTGTTGTGGTAATCCAGCCCCATGACGATCCCGATCATGACGCGGTTGCCGCCGCTTTCGGTCTTTCCCGCCTCCTCGACCGTGCGGGGTTTTCGCCGCGCATCATGCATCGGGGACAAGTCCGGAGCCATTCGCTAAAACTGATGATCGCCCACTTGGGCATCGTGTTGGAACGGGTCTGCGAACCCTTGGATAGTGATCTGGCTAATGCCCCCTGCGTCATCGTCGACGGAAGCCCGGTTTATTCCAATGCCCGGCCCCTGACGAATTTGTTGTTGGGCGTCATCGATCACCATCCGAATCCGGGTGCCATATCCTGTCCCTTCATGGATATACGAACCAGTTACGGTGCCTGTGCCTCCATAGTGTCCGATTATTGGATGGATGCTTCCCTGGATGCGGACCGGGACGCGGCAACTGCCCTTCTCATGGGCATTCAGATCGATACTGACTTTCTGTCACGCCGGGTCAGCCCAGCGGATCTGGAAGCCCACCACCGCCTTTTCTTCAGGGCAGATTGGGAGTTTGTTACCCATGTGGTCAAGGCTTCCCTTTCTCTCGAAGACCTTCCGGCTTTCGAATCCGCAGTAAATCAATCCCGGGTTGAAGGTAACCTGTTTTTTACCATAGTGCCCTTGGATTGCTCGCAGGAACTCATTTCCATCATGGCGGATTTTTTCCTCAGATTGAAAGAAATCTCCCTTACCGTAATTGTCGAAAAGGGCGGAGGCAGGTACCATGTGTCGGTGCGCAGCCGCTCCGCCGACATTTCCGCAGCATACGTCATACGTCGCGTGTTGGTGGGGATAGGAAAAGGCGGCGGCCACGATCACATGGCGGGCGGTATAATCGAACCCGACCGTTTCCCTGGCGAGGACGCTCTTTTCGCCAGATTCGTAGAAGCGGCAGAAACTGCCCAGGAGAACCAATGAACGGAACTGTACGACGTCTGACCCTACGGGACCGCGAGTTCATACTCGTGGGAACCGCGCATGTCTCACGGGAAAGCGTCGATGAAGTCGCCCGCGTCATCCAGGAAGAACACCCGGACCGCGTGTGTGTTGAAATGGATGAAGGCCGACTCCGCGCGATGCGCGATACCGCATCTTGGGAAAAACTGGATATCGTCAAGGTCCTGAAGGACGGGCGGGGCTTCCTGCTGATGGCCAACCTGGCGCTATCCAGCTTTCAGAGACGGCTGGGAGAGGGGCTGGGAGTGAAGCCTGGCGACGAAATGAAACGCGCCGTGGATGTAGCCGATGAACTGGGAATAGCCTGGTCCCTGTGCGATCGCGAGGTACAGCTCACCCTGAAGCGGGCCTGGTCCAAGTGTGGTTTCTGGAGCAAGAACAAGCTTATAGCCGCCCTCCTTTCCAGCGCCCTCAGCAATGAAAAACTTGAGGAAGGCCAAATCGAATCACTCAAGAACCAGAACGAGCTCGATGGCATGATGGCTGAACTGGCGGCCTATCTGCCCGCAGTCAAGGAAACCCTTATTGACGAACGGGACCGTTATCTGGCTACGCGCATTTATTTGAGTGAGGGTGCCAAAATAGTAGCCGTGATCGGCGCCGGGCATTTGGAAGGCGTCGTCGCCCGTCTGGCCGAACTGGATGAAGGAACCCTAAGTACCGATCTTGGTGAGTTGGAAAAGGTCCCGCCTCCCGGTCTTTTCTCGCGTGCCGCTCCCTGGCTGGTCCCTGCCCTCATCGTTGCGCTCATTATCGCCGGCTTTTTTTACGCCGGAGCCGATATCAGCCTGTCCATGCTGCTGCGCTGGGCTCTCTGGAATGGGTCGTTAGCGGCCTTGGGTACCGCGTTGGCTCTCGGGCATCCTGCGGCTATCCTGACCGCCTTTTTCGGTGCCCCCATCGCCACCATAAATCCATTGGTGGGTGTCGGCCTTTTTGCAGGTGTGGTCCAGGCTACCGTACGGAAGCCCCAAGTGAAGGATCTGGAATTCCTTGGTACCGATGTTACCAGCTTCAAGGGATTTTATCGTAACCGAATTACCCGGACGCTTCTGGTGTTTTTCCTTTCCTCGTTGGGGGGAATGATAGGCAATTTCATATCCATACCCTATATCACGAGTCTGATGGTTAAATGATCCTTTGACTGTTTCCCTTTGCCGGAAACTTATCCGGCAATACTTTCTGTGTTTTCCACTGGCAATAAAAAAGCCCGGCGTCAAGCCGGGCTTTTTTACGCTTGCGCGTTATCTACAATTACCAGCGGGAATTGCTCTCGCGGCGGGGTTTGTCCATCGCCTCGTTCACTTTGAGCTGGCGACCATCGTACTCGCGGCCATTGGTTCCGGCGATGGCAGCGCGTGCCTCGTCATCGGTGCTCATTTCCACAAAGCCGAAGCCTTTGGAGCTTCCGGTGTCGCGGTCGGTAATGATCTTGACTGATTCTACATTGCCGTACGCGGCGAAGAGGTTACGAAGACCGTCCTCGTAGGTGTTGTAGCTGAGGTTTCCGACATACAGTTTCTTGGCCATGGTGGGCCCTTCCTTCGTCTGGGCGCTAGTCCAGACTTTCTTGTTCCGCCTATCCA
>Ga0172379_10005260_pt1 | contig 18238 bp, 26 predicted proteins | sample GrowelOW334metaG_FD_119756 | JGI IMG/M metagenome (GOLD analysis project Ga0172379, IMG submission 119756) | Groundwater microbial communities from an aquifer near a municipal landfill in Southern Ontario, Canada - Groundwater well OW334 metaG | ecosystem: Environmental > Aquatic > Deep...
AAAAGTTAAACATTTTTCCACTTCATCATAGGGACAAACTCCCTCTTATAAACCAGCTTAAACGTTTTTTCATCGTAAAAGTCAGTGAAAGTGTAGATTTGGAATGATTTATACCCATAATCATCCATACGGGCAATAGCACCCCGCAAAGTCTTTAAATCTTTCCAAACATGTCGATTTTCAGTTCCACAGGACTCGTGACCCAGTTCAGCATCACCTTTGTAGGCGTAGAAATTTTGATTTTTCATATTTCTACGTGTGGATTTGCCAGCCATAGCTTGGTTCTAACTGAACTGATCCTCCTTGTAGATAACCTTCGTTTGGACTGCCGTGGAAGATAATCCCACCATTTCCGCAAAAAGCACCTTTTGAATCTTTCCGCACAAAGTAGAAACTATGTTTTGCCCAATCCGTAGCAATTTGAGTTTCCATTCCCGGCATTCGTTCCTGCATATTTTTTTCCACTTGTTCTAAGCGATTTAGACACTCTTGCAGGGAGTTGTCGTTGATCGTTTTAGCAAATTCCAAAGTTTCTTGGAGTTTGCCTTCTGTTAAGTCTTTCATTTTATTTTTAATTTAATCAATACAAACTACTAAACCATCTTGACAATCTTCCGCTTCATCTTTAGCAGCTTCTTCAGTTTCAAACAGCATAGGCTGTCCATCTTCAGTGCAAGCAATAGCTGGCCATTCCCTGTCGAATTTTTCGATTACAATAAATGTTGACATAATAATAAAATTTAAAGGTTAAGAATTGTGGTGGAATAGGGAATCGAACCCTATAACCAATTTTTCACCATTTTAAGTTTTCAGTCATTAATTATTAATAATTTATACTTTCCGTCTACAGATTCATATCTCCATCCGGCAACTTCTTCATTATGTATATCAGCTTTTACAAAACGAAATTCCATCCGGTGATTAGTTACTACGTTATGCAAAAACAGCACTTCCGTGATAGGTGGATTGTTTTTATCGCTTTGCTCAAAGCAGAAACATTGGGATTCAGGCAACCAATCCTCTTTGGTAATAGGAATTATGTTCATAATATTCTTTTTTTAATCAATAGTCCATTCATTACAATTCAAATGCGTAATGTAGAAAAAATCATACAATCTATGCTTTACAGGAATTTTGAACTCTAAAGGACGGGTTTTCCAAGTTTGAGTTTTCCCGTTTCTGCGACAACGTGCAGGAGTTTTCTTGTCAGAATTCATTATCGTTTTGTGATAAAATTCCCGCACACCTTCTTGATTCTCTTTTGTAACTGTTGTTTTCATAATGAATTCAAATAATCAAGGGTATAAGTTTCAATGCTTCCACTAGATAAGTCGGTGCAATCACAAACCACATCATCATCCTGCACATACATGTTTCTAACCTGAACATCTATTTCTTCTTCAGGAATATGAACAACATCTCCAAAGTGTTTTTCAGATTTGAAATGCCAGTAGGAGTTAGCTTTTACATGATTTCGCATGACATCCTCCATGTTCATTTTTTCACACTCATGACGGAATACAGGATGCCATAAGGAACTAATTGTATTGCCCGGAGTATAAGACTCACGGGCGTTTATGCGATATGCTTTTTCATCTTCCGCATTTAGCAGTCTAAACAATTCGTTTGCCATAATTTATGTATTTAGTTTTTGTAAAAGTTGAATTGCTTTCATAACTGAATTTGAAACATATCCTGATGGATTTACTACACGATAATTTTCTACCGCATGTTGTAATTCTATTTTGGAAGTATTTATTCTACGGGCAGCTTCCAAAACTTCTGCTTCAGTCCTTTCTAAAATTTGTCTATGGGCATTTTCTTTCTGATTGTATTTTTGGTTTGCTTCTTCAAAAGCTTTCCAAACACGGGTTTCCTGAAAATTCATTTCATTTTATGTGAGTAGTTTTCATTAATCCACTTTGCTAAGGTTTCCTGATGCCCTGATCCCAAATACAGGAAGAAATGCACCGGACCAGCAACACATCCATAAGTTTCATAATAATACAGAAACTTATCGGTAAACCATTTCATCATTCCCGGATTATCGGCCCAACAGCGTTGAATAAAATCCATAGGATAGTTTGTGATAAAGTACATAGCATTTATCACAACTTCTGCTTTTTCGTCTTCGTTCATAATTTTTGAATTTAAAGTAGTTCAAATAAGTAATCAGGTTCTAAACCAAACCACTCTTCACAAATATCGTCCGGGGTTTCACCATCTTCCAATCTGGAAAACAGGTCTCACGTTGCTTCTGCAATCAATTCGTCTGCTTCTTTTGCAGACATCCCATCCCGGGTCATCAAAACACTTTTAATCGTTTCCATAATAATTGAATTTAAAAGTTAAACATTAGTGGCTATGGAAAGGAATCGAACCCTCACTCCCTATTCTTTCAGGAGCAACCATTCAAGCCATTTGAAACATCAAAGGCAAGGCTGATTTTAGGGCTATACATTCAATTTATTTAGCAAACTGGATGAATCCTATGGATTAGGATTTGACTCCCTAAAATCAGCCTACATTTCATTTTATGAATTTCCATGTCAAGTCATATTTGATAGCAGTTTGAATCAGGAAACTTTCCTCATACCACTTTCCCCAAACATTTGGGTCCAGCAACAATTCAAATTCATCATTTTGATACCGCAAACAGGACAGCATTCCATCATAATCAACTAAAGAAGCATAGAATTTTGGTCCTACTTCTTCTAAGTTGGTTAGAATGATAGCATTTTTATCATCCACAATGGGAATTTCATCCCATTGCCTCAACCAAGGTCGGGTCAGATCATAGAATCCCCGCTTTGTCCGTTTTACCAATCCATGAGCAGTCAACCTTGGGATGATTACACTCAACAAGGTATAGTTGCTCCGATCGGCATAGTCGGTTCCTTTGCAATGTTCATCCAATCCTATTTTTCGACGGATGTCCATTGCCCGACTTTCTCCATTTTCCTGGAGGTATAACAATGTTCTTTCCATCCAGGAATCCGGTATTGGTTTATAATTCTTTTTCCTCTGCATTTTGTCCGGTTTTTACAGCAATCAATAAAACAATGCTTCCAATAGCAATGCAAACCAAACAGGACATTACTTTTTGACTATCACCCATCATAGCACCAACCATGATAAGGATAAATCCAATTCCGGTTAAGATTTTTGTTTTCATAATTTATAAAATTTAAAGGATTAATAAATTTGTGGGGTTTGCCGAATCGGACGGACTTCGAGCCTTCCACTCTAACCCCTACCATAAATTTTATTTCTTCATGGAATTAACATTTAAAAAAGGATTTAGAAATTAGCATTTTACAAAGTTCACCCGAATGGATTTGCCTATTTGATGGATATACAAAGTATAGCCATATCTTTCAGCAATTTCTTCGGCCCGATTCAACATCGGTTGCGGATTTTTCCGCATTCTTAGGATTAAGTTGTGATTTCTCATAGCAGTTTGATTTTTAAAAAGGTTTTACAAATGGAACTTTCACTCCCCAAACGCCACCATCATCATTAAAGGAAGCTCCAACTAATTTTGCAATTACTCCAGGAAAATGAGCAGCTACTTTTTTAGCGACTTCTTCATTGTGAATTTTGATTCGATAATTACCAACCATGCGATCTACATAACCAGGATACCGATTAAATTCATTTTTAAGAAATGCAAGAACTTCATTTGTATAAACTCTTTCATCTCTCATTTTAGAAAGTCTTGCTTCCTTTTCTTCTTTAGAAGCACCTAACCGCAAACGCTTTTCTAATTTTTCGATTTGACGTTGAATTTCCTGCATTTCAATTTGCAATGGGGCATATTTAGTTTTTTCCCAGGGAAGATTTTCCCTTTTAGGATCAAACATCAGCTTTCTTATTTGCTGACTCAAGTTTTCTTCTTTGCATTTCAATTCAAGAATTTCTTTCTTAATTTGTTTTGCTTCAATTGATTCAGTTGTTCTCATAATAATTTGATTTAGAAAGTTTATATTTTATTCATTACCATATTTTTGCAACAGCATCCAGATATGTTGTGCTACATCATCTGCATCTGGCTCATTTTCTACTACATCTGAATGCATCAATTTGATCTCTTTTACAATACCTGCATAAACTGCATCAGAAATTTCTAAATTTAGAACTATTCCATTCATACTATTGATATTTTACTTGGTAAACAATCAAATTTTATGCAAACCATTATAAAATATCCAATGCCGATAGCATAGGTAGTAGACATTGATGCACCAAGAGCATGGGACAAGGTAGATAATTTTTCAATGGAATCCTTATCAACAGGACTAAAACCAATGCTATAAACCAACTTCATGCGATATCCATATTTACGCTTGTCGATATAAATCCATTTGGATTTTGCTCCGAGAATATTCTCGATAACATTTTTGATAGGGAGATTTTTGTACTTCATAATATTTAAAATTTAAGATTTATAAATTTGTAATTGTTTCATTTTTGGCCCGCTTTTTTCATCTTATTTGCAAATTTGACCCATTTTCCTCCTGCTATTTGCAGGCTATTTGGTTGGGTTTGCATTCCTGGCTTTCGCTGAATTGCTAAATTAGCAATTCATCCGGGGCATTCATCCGGGGCATTCATCCGGGGCATGGCCTTATCTTTGCCCCGCATGGCCTGCTAAATTGCTTAAATTCAGCATAAAATTGCAGGGCTTCGGGCTTATGAATTCAAAAATATGAGGGCATAAAAAAGCCCCGCTCCGGCTAAAAATAGCAAGGGCGAGGCTTAAGAAATTAGCAGGGCGGAGCATTAAGCTTCGGGCGAAAAGATATATCTTTTCTCAGCCCCTTTCTTTCCATTGCTAAAAAAGCAATATTGAGATTTAAAAAGCATTTGCTCCAGAGAAGCCTTAAATTTCGCTTCTTCATAATCCGGATAAAGAATCGAAATTTTAGCCCATATCTCTGAGCGGCTCAATCCGGCGGCTCCGGCTTCTCCACAAATGGATTGAATCGCTAAAATTTTGCCGCTTCCATTATTTGATTTATTGCCAGCTTTCTGAGCGGCGGCTTTCTGAGCGGCGGGCAATAAAGCAAGCTTTGCGGCTTCAAAATTAGCAGCGGCTTTCGCAATTGCATCAATAGCAGGAGCAGCGGCGGCTTCAGCGGCATGAAAAATAGAAATTAGCAAGGCATTGCTTTTTTCGGCTTCATCAAGAGCGGCAGCGGCATTGCTCAAAGCAAGCTGCAAATTAGCAGGCTCGGCTTGCTTATTTTTCAATTCAGCGGCCCGCTTTTTTTCATCGGCTTCAATAGCGGCAAGCTTGCGGCCCTCATAAATCATTTTTTGAGCGGGGCTCATTTTTGCAAGCTTTGCGGCTTCAGCTTCATCGGCTTTCTTTGCGGCTTCCAATTCAGCGGCTTTCTTTGCAAGGGCTTCGGGGCTCTGCTCAGCGGCTTCGGCTTCGGCTGCTAATTTAGCGGCTTCGGCTTCGGCTTCGGCTTCGGCTTTTTTAGCGGCTTCGGCTTCGGCATTCTCTCTCGCTTCCTGCTCCAATTGGGCGGCAGCGGCGGCGGCTTCAATTGCTTTGATAGCAAGAGCGGCCAATTCATTAGCTTTTTTCATAATTGAGATAAAATTTAAAAAATTTGATTGATAAAAAAGATAAGCATATATAATAAGCAAAAAGCCCCGCTCCGCAAATTAGCAGGGCAGGGCTTCGGATGAATCAAAGGAAAAAATTAGCGGGCGGCAAATTTGCGGGCATAAGCGGCGGCGGCTTCTGCTAATTTAGCGGGCATTAATTTAGCAGCCCGCTCAGCGGCTTTATGGAATGCATAAAATATCTCTTTCTCTTCCTGCCATGCGGGCGAAGCGGCGGGCTTGCTAATTTGCAAATATTTGCGGGCTTGCTTTCTATCTCGCTCTTGCTGAAAAATATGCTCTTTCTTTGCCGCTTCTCTTTTCAATTGGCGGGTGGCGGCTTTCGGCTTGCTAATTAGCAGGGATTGAAAAGCAATTTCAGCGGCTTGCTTTTCAGCAAGGGCAGCATAAAATTTAATATTACCCTCTCGGATATTGGCGGCCATTGCATTAATCTTCATTGGATAAAATTTTATGAGCCTTGCTAAATTGCAAGGCCCTCTATATATAGCAAAAAAAAGCCCCGCTCCGGTTAAATTGCTTATGAGGGCAATAATTAGCAAGGGCGGGGCTTCAATTTCATTCAGTCTCCAAAAATATTGCTCTTTCTTCCAATTGCTAAAATATAGGGATTAAGCCTTAAGAGATATGCGATGCGATTAATCTTCTCCGCCTTCGATGAAGGCCCTCTCGCTTGCCTTTCAATATCATGCAGGCCCGCCAAAATTAGCAGGATGAAAAAAAGCTATCAAAGAATTATGCGGGCAGGATATCCATAAGAAAGCCCCTGAGGCCATGCAAAGCAATTGGCAAGCTTATTAATCCAATTGCATCGCATCCTGCATGATGCAGGCCTGAGGGCCGGAGGGCTAAAATAGAGATATTCCATAAAATCAAAGATAATATATATCAAAGGAAAAATATAATGATATATTATCCCAATATAATGGAATATTATCCTAATTCAAATAAGCTAAAATAAGGCTAAATAAGAGGCCCATAAGCCTTAAGCATGGATATATCCAAGAAGATATCCGAAGCCCTAAAAAAGCCCTTAAAATAGCTATAAAGCTATCTGGAGCATGAATCATTAAGCATTCCAAAAAGCAAAGAAAGCAAGGGCATGGAAAAATAGCTTTATCCAATATTCCTATATAGGGCAAAGATTCAATCCAAGATGCATGGCCATAAGAAAGCCCCGGATGAAGCCTTAAGCAAAAATAAGCAAGGGCATGGCATAAAGCCCCGGATGCATAAAAATAGCGGGGCAAAAATAGCGGATGAAGCCTAAGCCCTCTTCTCATGCCCGCTAATTTCAATCAGAGGGATTAATCAGAGGGATTAAGCAAGGCCATGCATCCAATGCCCTGCTAATTAATAAAGCTATCATTCCATTAAGAGAAGCCCTGCTAATTAGCAATTGCCCCGGATATAAAGCAAGAAAGCTAATAATTAGCAGGTGGGTGCCCTCATTAGAAAATAGGAAAGCAGATATAGGGGGGAACGACCCCTCACAACACTATACAATTTTTATGGATTAAAAGGTACACCGTACACATATACTACACTGTTTCTATGGATTAAAACATTGATCCCTTACATAACACTGGATATGCATTAGGGAATACCATAGGGAGACTGGATTACACTGGGACTAATCCCTATATACGCTAGGGGGGAATAATATACACTAGGGAACTATATACCATTGAGATAATACCGTATTTCTCCAATAATCATAGTTCCCCACTTTTATGTTTTCTTTGATTCTGGTGATGTGTTCCAATTGTTTGGTTTTTTCCTATTTTACGGTTTTGGGACTGTTCCCGGTATTGGGATTGATGTAGGTAAAGTGACAGACAGGGGGATGTATTCCCCGGTATTGTGTATTTGGATAGGATTCCATGATTTTTGGGGTTTGGGATAGGTATTGCCCTTGTATTTCCTGTGTTTGGACACCAACTAATCTGTTGTACATTGGGGATTTATTTTAGGGATGTTTCCTAGGGGTGTTTCCTATGGGAAAAGTTTTTATAAGTGTATTGTGTATTAGGGAGTTGGAGATTTGGAGAAATTCCTGATTTTTGATGGTTTTTGGAGTGTGTTTTACCAACTAATCTATGATGTAGGGCTGGTTTTTTGAAATACATCATTCCTATTCTTTTGTATTTAAAAATACCGTCAAAAAATTGTACAAAATTTTGTGGGAAAAAAGGTGTTTTCATACACTTTTTTGTGTATGGGAATACATCCCATGTGGAACACCAACTAATCTGTTGTACATCCCTGTTTTTTTGAATAATATTTGGGGCGTTTCTTTCCTATGGGGGGAATTTTTTTAACTCCCTATGTATCAGTGGATGTATATTTTTTTGACTTTTTGATTTTTAGCCTGTTTTTGGGGATGTAGAACACCAACTAATTTGTATTTTTGATACGGTTTTTTGAAAAACAGTGGGTGCTATATTTTCCACTGTTTTTACAGATGTTTGTATTTCTGTATGTATGTTATACAACAGTCCATGTATTTTGTCAAGTGTATGTATTTTTTACAACAAATTGTCAGGATTTATATGTATTTATACCAATCAAAGTGTATTGTTTTTGTCGACAAAGTGTAGAAAACGTGTTGTGCTCCACAAAAATAATTTTAGGGAAAATTGGTATGGAATCGAAAATAATACTTAATTTTACATTCTATTTGTATGTTTAATTTAAAATTTTACAGTCATGTATAGACAAGATAATAGACAAAGGAAGTTTTCCAGTTCTAAATGGAAAGAAGGTATGGCTGAACAAACATATCGGTATTCCTTGTTAGGGGTCACATATAGACAACTGGCTATATTTTTTAAAGTAGACATTGACACCATTTCCTATTGGATGATTAACAATCCAGAATTCATCGAAGCGTTTAACCGGGGAAAAGCAGAAGCAGATGCCAATGTGGTAGAAGCATGGTATAAGAGAGCGTTGGGATATGATTATATAGAAACAAAAACATATACCAATAAAAATGGTGAAGTTTCCACAGAAGTGACCACAAAACACGTTCCACCGGATACCATGGCGTTTGTGAAGTGGATGAATGTCCGTCAACGGGAAAACTGGGCAGAAATCAGTAAAACAGAACATAGTATCAACTATTCTGGAACCATAGATATTAAGTATGTGGCAGATCAGTTAAAGGATACATCCAAGTTTAGTGATGAGGATCTTCAGTTTGCGTTGAAATACAGTCTAAAACAATTAGCAGAACATGCCGGGAATAATTAATCATATTGCCCCACCGTTAAAAAGAACAGTCCCACCTAAAAAGGCTATACTAGAAGCAGCGATTATGAATCCCTATTTAATTATCAGGGAAATCAATAACCGTTCATTTTATGAGTTTTTTAAATTCTTTTGGCCGGAAGTATCAAGCGAGGAGTTTAAAGATAACTGGCATATCAAGTATTTATGTGGTGAGTTACAGAAGATTGCAGAGAATGTGGGAAACGATAAACCAAAGTTGTATGATTTACTTATAAACATTCCCCCTGGTACGAGCAAAACACTGATGTGCAGTATAATGTTTCCGGCTTGGTGTTGGACACGATGGTTTTATCTTCGTTTTATTACTGTATCTTATTCAGCTGTATTGTCACTAGAATCAGCAGAATACTCAAGAGATTTAATTAAATCAGATCGGTATAAAACGATTTATCCAGAGTTAGATATAAAAGATGACAAGGATACTAAGTCAAATTTCAGGATTATTAAAACTACTACATTAAAACCGGGGAAAAGACCAAGGGTAGATTTTGGAGGAAACAGATATAGCACCTCAGTAGGGGGTACGTTGACAGGATTCCACGCACATATGATTATATGGGATGATCCCATCAATCCACAACAGGCTATCAGTCCAATAGAATTGGAAAATACTAATCGTTGGCTGGATCAAACCCTTCCTACACGAAAAGTTGATAAGGCTGTATCGGCTACAATCGGAATTATGCAGCGTTTACATCAGAATGATCCCACGGGACATATGCTAGAGAAAAAGAAAGCAAATGTAAAGCACATATGCTTGCCTGGTGAAATCAACGATCCTAAATATGCTGCTATTGTAAATCCTCCAGAACTCATTAAGTATTACAAGAATGGACTGATGGACCCAGTACGGTTGAATCAGTCGGTGTTGAAGGATTTGGAAGCCGACCTAGGACAATACAGTTACGCGGGACAAATTGGGCAAAATCCAACTCCTCCAAGTGGGGGGATGTTTAAGGTGGATAACTTTGTAATTCAGGAAACTATGCCTAATCCTATGGATGTGATGGAGATAGTCCGATATTGGGATAAGGCGGGGACTAAGGAAAAGATCAGTGGAAGGACTAATGCAGCGTGGACTGTAGGATGTAAGATGTTGAAGTTGAAAAATGGGCGTTGGGTGATTGTAGATGTGAAGCGTGGGCGTTGGTCTACAGATGAGCGTGAACGAATAATTAAGAGTTGTGCTGAAGTGGATGGATCACGGGTGAATGTCTACTATGAGCAGGAACCTGGGTCAGGTGGTAAAGAGAGCGCCGAAGCAACTACATTAAATCTGGCAGGGTTCGTAGCACATGCAGATCGTCCACAGGGGGATAAGGTTTATCGTGCTGATCCATATTCGGTACAGGTGAATGAAGGGAATGTAAGTTTGTTGAAAGGGGATTGGAATTATGAGTTTATTGAGGAGCACCGACATTTTCCAAATTCCACATATAAGGATCAGGTAGATGCTGCCGCTGGTGCTTTTGCTAAGTTGACTTCTAAACGATTGGTAAAAATTTGGTAGATTATGAAACGGACAAAACCTTCAAGTAAGGGATTAGTTAATAATACAGAGAAACCTGTAGAAAAACCTATATCTCCTTCTCAAATTCAAACTTTGAGTGCTATTATAGCCAGAATGGAATTAGCAGGGAAGTTGGGACAATCCTATGGTGGGGATCGGGATTTATATGAAGCGTTAGGGTATAGTGATACTTTAACCTATCAGGATTATGTTCGTAGGTTTGTACGACAGGATATTGCTCGTGCTATTATAGAACGTCCGGTAAAGGTTACTTGGTCTGGTCCTTTACTTATAACTGAAACTAACGATCAAGACGAAACAGGGTTGGAAGAAGCATGGAAAAAGATGGAACGGGATTTGAAGTTGAAGTCCAAGTTTATTCGTTTAGATAAGTTGACTGGATTAGGTAGATATGGAGTAATGCTGTTAGGGTTCGATGATGTGGTAAAGATGGAGGATTATGCTAAACCAGTTAGTAAAAGCAAAAAGCGTAAATTATTATATGTTCGTCCATTGGGGGAATCAGGGGCTAGTATTAGTACATGGGAAAAGAATGTAGGAAATGAACGATATGGATTACCTTTAATGTATGATGTGGTATTGACAGAACCTTCTAGTGGAACTTCTTCCACTATTTCTATTTCTGGTACTTCGGTTAGTATGAAAGTCCATTATTCCAGAGTAATTCATGTGATAGAGAATGCTATGGAATCTGAAACTGAAGGTAGTCCACGGTTGGAGGTGGTGTATAATCGTTTAGAGGATTTAGAGAAGTTGATAGGGGGTAGCGCAGAAATGTTTTGGCGGGGTGCTCGTCCTGGTTATACAGGGGATTTGAATAAGGATTTTACTATGGGTGCTACCGAAAAAGCTGCTTTACAAGATCAATTTGATGAGTATGAACATAATTTGCGTAGGATATTGGTTAATGAGGGATTGTCGTTAAAGACATTGGAAACGCAAATATCCGATCCAAAGAATCATGTAGATGTGCAGTTAATGATGATTTCTGCTGTAACTGGAATTCCAAAGCGTATATTGAGTGGTTCAGAGCGTGGGGAGTTGTCTTCCAGTCAGGATGCTATGGAGTGGGGATCGTTCGTTCAAAGTCGTAGAGAGGAATTCGCAGAACCACATATTATTCGTCCATTTGTGGATCGGATGATAGAATATGGAGTGTTGCCGGAAGCGTCAGAAGGTTATTCTATTGAATGGGCAGATATATTTGCTGTATCGGAAAAAGATAAAGTAGAGATTGGTAGGATTCGTGCTACCGCTTTGCGTGAATATTTTGTTAATCCATTAACTCCAGAGGTAGTTCCACCACGTGCTTTCTATGAATTCTTTTTAGGGTTTGGACGTGAACAGATAGAATTGATGTTAGCAATGGAAACAGATGATACTATTCGTAGCATACGAGAAGAGGATGCAGAGTTTCAGGCAGAATTGAAAGCACGTAATCCAGCGGTAGTAATTCCTGAACAGGATGAAGGGGCTAAACCTACAGCAGATAAGAAAGTAAAAACTGAATAATGGGAAATCATTCAGATATTTGTACTTGCGAAGAACATAATCCTAAGTTGCTAACTCAGGCTAAGATTCGTCAAATAGACCCTACCCGTACTGTATCCCTACGAAATGCTTTTGTAAAACAGATGGATCGCCGGTTTAACGAATTATCCCGTATAATTACTAAGGCTATTGTAGATCAGGATTGTTTTGGATTTAAGTTAATCCCTACTACTTATCAAATGACAGTTCCTGGAAAACAGGCTTTTGCTTTCACTACCAGTCAGCAGAAGATTCAGGAATTTATGACTTGGTTGCAAGAGCAGGTAGACAAGGGAATTTTAACAGTATCTGAATATCGGCAATTAGGACAAGCTATACAACAGGAATGGACTGATTTATATATAGAGGATTCGTATAAGCGTGGAATAATTCGTGCACGATACGAAATGACTAAAGCAGGTTGGAATATTCCCAGTATAGAAGCTAGTGGTGGGGTTGCTATGGTGTTTGCAAATTCACCTTTCCATTTAGACCGTGTCGGACTTTTATACATCCGTGCATATAATGATTTAAAGGGAATTACAGATGCTATGTCTTCCCAAATAAGTAGAATCTTAGCACAGGGAATGGCAGATGGGGATGGGCCACGTTTGTTAGCACGAAAATTAGTAGCTACAATAAATGGGGATACTACCGGAACTTTAGGGATTACAGATACTTTAGGTAGATTTATTCCAGCTAAACGTCGTGCGGAGATGTTGGCTCGTACAGAAATTATTAGGAGTCATGCTGAAGCTACTTTACAGGAATATCGAAATTGGGGTGTGGTGGGAGTAAATGTGCAAGTAGAATGGTTAAGTGCTCACGACGATCGTGTATGTCCGGTTTGTGCAAGTATGGATGGAAAGATATTTACTTTGGATGAAGCCAGTGGCTTAATTCCGGCACATCCGAATTGCAGATGTTGCTGGTTGCCCGCAGGTCCAGAACATGATTTACCACCGAAAATAAAATAATTTATGTATAGTATTCAAAAATATAGTAATTTTACTTTGTAATTGGGAGGAAATTAAGATGCCTTGGAAAAATACAGATGCACTAGAGCACAAAAAAGGACTGACTGAAAAACAATGTCTTATTTGTGGAGAAGCATATGAACCTACTTCTGGCAGTCAATTATATTGTATTAAATGTAAGAAACTTCCTAATAAAATTGCAGTGCGAAATATGAATCGTGTTTATGCAGGAAAAAAATGCACTCATTGTGGAGAAAACTATATTCCTCTTACAGGGAATCAGTTAGTTTGTGGAGAATGTGAGTATTATTGTGATGTATGTGGAAAAAAGATTTCTAAAGGAAATAATTTATGCAGATCTTGTTGGCAATTGGGGGATAGAAATAATGCTAGAATGGTAGATGTTAGAGTAAAATTAAGTGAAGCAAGTAGAGTAAATGGACCAAATAAAGGAATGTTAGGTAAGCATCCTTCATTAGAAGTAAGAAAAATAATGAGTGCCCAACGAACTGGATCTAAGAATAGTAATTTTGGAAAAGTTACATATGGAACAGGTAAATGTAAATGGTATGATTATGAATCCCCTATTGCAGGTTTTGTGCGTTTGCAAGGAACTTACGAATTAAGAATGGCTAAGGTTTTAGATAGATTAGGATGGGAGTGGGGCAAAAATAAAGATCATTTTATATATGATAATGGTAATCATAGTTATATTCCTGATTTTAAAATAACTAAACGGGGGAATGAAGAATGTTTGTATTACATAGATACTAAGGGTTACTTTTCTAAATATGATCAAAGCAAGATGTATAAAGTTAGAGAAGAAAATCCTAGTTTTATAGTAATTATATTATGTTTAGATATATTAGAACAATATGAAAGGATGGTGAATTATGCCGTGGCAAGTTAGTGATGTAGAATCCCATAAGAAAGGTTTGTCTGATTCTAGCAAAAAACAGTGGGTAAATATTGCAAACTCTATGTTGAAAAAATGTATGGAAGAAGGTGGGGATGAAGAAACTTGTGCTATATCAGCTATTAAAGGTGCTAATGGATCGGTAAACACAAATGAGATGGAAGTCTATTCCAATGTTTTAATGGGTTATGTGATTAGGACTAAAGTGTATCAGGAAAGGAATTATATTATAGTCCCGGTTGTGATGATGGTAGAGGGAGTTCATAATGGGAGTGCTGGTCCGTTGTTACATAAAGCAGAGGATTTGGGACGTTTCCCAGCTTCGTGGGATGGGATTCCTGTAATGATAGATCATCCACAGATAGACGGGATGAATGTAAGTGCTAATATCCCAGAGATTTTAGAGATGAGTGTGGGTAGAGTGTTTAATACTAATATGCAGGGGGAAAAGTTAAAAGCAGAACTTTGGTTGGACGAACAGAAGTTGATTGCTATTGCTCCAGAAGTAGCGGATCATATCCAAAAAGGAAAGTCTTTAGATGTTAGTGTAGGAGTATTTACAGAAGAGGAACCCGTTTCAGGGATTTACATTAATACAAATACAAAAGAAGAAGAAGAATACAGTGCCATAGCTAGAAATCATCGTCCAGACCACCTAGCCATTTTGCCCAATGGAATTTCAGGTGCGTGTGGATGGAAAGACGGTTGTGGTATTCGTGTTAATAGTGAGAATAGAGAACATAGTTCCGAAACAATTAAAAAAGAAAGCAATGACATGATTAATGATGTGATTGTATCATTGAAGCAGATAGCGGAAGAGAATATTTTGGCTTCGATAACTGACAACAGACAGGGTTTTCAGGAGTTGATGTCGAAAGTTTCTGAGAAGTTATGCGCAAAGGATTCTGAAGATGAGTATCACATTTTAGAGGAAGTGTATACAGATTCTGTGATTTATCGTAAAAGGGGCAGGGCTGAGGATAGTGGTTTTTATCATCAGTCTTATCAAGTCAATGAAGACGGCATCGTTGAATTTGTAGATTCCCCTACACGAGTACGTCGTGATGTTAATTATGTACAAATGAATGCTTTAAAAAGAACTAAATTTAGTACAAATAAAAAAGGAGGAATTCCAATGGCAGAAAATGATAAGCCATGTTGCTTAGAAAAAGTGGTCGAACTTCTTAATAACAAACAACTGGGATTGACGGAAGCCGATGACAGGGAATGGTTGTTAGGATTGGGACCGGAACGGTTGGAGCGTATTACTCCAAAAGCTCCCCAAGTTATTGAGGTGAATAAAGAGGTGATTGTAGAAGTACAGGAGCCCGTTGAAACTGATTTAACTGACTATGTGCGTAAAGATTCATTTAAAACAGCAGAAGATGTATTGGCTATTGTTCCGGAAGAAATGAAGGAGCAGTTCCAATCTGGTCTGAGACTGCATGAGGCCTATCGTGGGGATTTGGTAAAATCCATTTTGGATTTTGCTGAACCTGGGGTATGGACTGAAGATGAATTAAAAGTGCATAACACCGCTATGCTTGAGAAATTGAGTAAGCAGTTTAAACAGCCCGTGAATTATGCAGGACAGAATGCTGGGGTTGGTATTAATGTTCATGTGGATAGTGAGGAAAAACTTTTACCTCTAGGGATAAATTAATTTTTAATTGAAAGGAAACGTAAATTATGGCTACAGTTGTAAAACATTCAGTAATCCTTAAAAAGTATTCCGATTGTATTGAGGAGTTTGTTGCTAGTGCAGCAATCACCCCAGGACACTTGGTAGAAATTATGACTACTGGAGAGATTCGGGTGCATTCTTCCGCTAGTGGGAACGTGCTTCCGATGTTTGCTTTGGAAAATGAATTGGAAGGAGAAGGCATAGATACTGCCTACGCTCACGAAGATCCAGTTCAGGTATGGATTCCCACCCGTGGGGATATCGTGAATGCACTTTTGGCAGATGGTCAGACTATTGTTATTGGTGATTTCTTGGAATCTGCCGGTAACGGTTCTTTGACTAAATATGTGGCTGATTCTACTGGAATTTACTATCACAATCAGATCGTAGGTCAGGCTATCGAAGCTGTTGATCTTTCTGGTTCTGCTGGCACTCATCCGGTTTCAGGTCTTCGTATTCAGGTTAGAATTATGTAATTAAGAAAGGAGAAAATAAAATGAATAACGAAGCAATTATGGATGTTATGGGTCGGGAAGGTTCTCAGGGAGAAGTAGCCCAGCTTATTTCACAAGGAAGAATAGATCCAGGTGCAATGCGCCCGTGGGTTGGTAAGGATGGTAAATCTTATGTAACCACTTTCGCTGGTGGGGATGCTAAGAAGCCGGAGAATTATAAATCAGTTCCTATCAATACGAACGCTACCCTGCGTCCGTATGAATGGCGTCAGTTGGATGAAGTTCTGGTTCCTATTTCGGAAAGTCGTTTGAATGGGATTAAAGATCTGATTTCCAGAGGCCTGGTTTATAATCTTGGAAATGCTATGGGTACGACCGTACTGGAATGGCATGATGTAAGTGATGCACTGGAGGCTGTTATGACCATGGATGGTGTGACCCGTGGGTTGAATGATCGGCAGGAATTCACTGCACATTATTTACCAATCCCGATAATTCACGCTGACTATGAGATTAACTCTCGTGCTTTAGCAGCCAGTCGTAGTTTGGGGAACCCGTTGGATACTTCAATGGCAGAACGTGCTGTAAGGAAAGTAGCAGACAAATTGGAAAAAATGCTGTTTACGGATTTGACTTACTCATTCGGTGGTGGAACTATTTACAGCTACACTAACTACACTTATCGTAATACTGTTACTTTGGATACCCACTGGGATCATTCAGGTGTGACAGGAAAACAGATTGTAGACGGTGTACGGGAAATGAAACAGGCTTCCATAGCTGATTATCATTTTGGTCCGTGGGTGCTGTATATCCCGCTTGGTTATGAAACCGTAATGGATCAGGATTATTCCGATTCTAAAGGATCAAATACTATTCGTGAGCGTATTCTTCAGATTTCCGGTATTCAGGATGTTAAGGTAGTTGATACTTTAACTGCTGATAACGTTCTGTTGGTGCAAATGACGAGTGATGTAGTCAGGTTGGTACAAGGTCTTGGTATTCAGAACGTGCAGTGGGAAGTTGAAGGCAAGTTCATAACTAAGTACAAGGTTTTGACAATTGCAGTCCCGCAACTCAGGTCTGACGCTGAAAACCATTGTGGTATAGTTCATGCTTCTTTTGCCTAATAGGTAGTTATATTTAAAACAGACTAATCAAGTCTTTTTAAACCTTAAATCTAATCAAATGATTTACGTTTATATCACAACGAACATTTTGAACAAGAGTCAATATGTAGGTATGCATTCTACAAACAATCCAGATGACGGGTATTTAGGTAGTGGAAAAGCTTTGCTATTAGCTTTTAAAAAATATGGCAAAGAGAATTTTACTCGTCGTAAACTTTGTTTCTGTGATTCAGTAGAGGAAGCCCACAAGAAAGAAGCATACTACATTAAGAAGTATAATACTGTTTCACCCAATGGATATAATATCAGTCCAAAAGGGGGTTTAGGTTGTCCTGGTAGTTTTTCAGATGAGATTAGACAGACTATGCGAGAGAACCATGCTGATTTTAAAGGCGAAAACCATCCTAGATTTGGGAGTACACATACTGATAAAAGTAAACAAAAGAACAGAGATGCTAAAAATGCTTTTTATCAGACTGAGGAAGGTATTGCTTTACGGCAAAAGATAAGTGAATCTAAAAAGGGTGGTAAACAATCAGAGGAATCTAACGAAAAACGAAGAAAAGCTCAGATTGGTATTCTTAGATCTCCAGAAGTTTGTAAGAAAATAAGTGAAGGGAACAAAGGAAAGAAAAACTCCCCTGAAGCTATTGAAAAGAATAGACAAGCACAGTTACTTCGGATGGCTGATCCTAAAGAAAGACAAAAGTTGAAAGATGCTGCTATAAAACAGTGGGAGAAACCTGGATATAAAGAAGAACATGGTGGATTTTTTAAAGGAAAGCATCATTCAGATAAAACAAAAGAGCAAATGAGAGCTTCCCAAAGAAAACGTTATTCCCAATAAAGTAATTACAATAATAAATTAATCAAATTTTTTAATCATGCAACGTACAAAAGTAAAGGTAGTAGAACCTGTTAAAGAAAAAAAAGTAGTAAAGGTTGTAGAGCCTGAAAAGGTTGTAGAGCCTATCAAAGAAGAGATTCGTGAAGTTCCGGTAGAAGAAGTGCTGGTGAAGTTGCCGGTAAAAGAAATAAAAGAAGTTTTTGTTCGCCCTAAATTATCTTATCGTAATATAGGTGG
>Ga0172379_10005261_pt1 | contig 18236 bp, 19 predicted proteins | sample GrowelOW334metaG_FD_119756 | JGI IMG/M metagenome (GOLD analysis project Ga0172379, IMG submission 119756) | Groundwater microbial communities from an aquifer near a municipal landfill in Southern Ontario, Canada - Groundwater well OW334 metaG | ecosystem: Environmental > Aquatic > Deep...
GATTCCGACAAGCCGATGCCGATTACCACTCCCGATTCTGTTTTTTTGACTAAAATTTTTGCCCAAATGGTCAAGGCCGGTTGTGAATATGTTTTCATGGAAGTTTCTTCACATGCTATGGACCAAAATAGGGTAGCGGGAATAAATTTTATCGGCGGGATTTTTACCAATTTGACGCACGATCATCTGGATTACCACAAGAATTTTGAAAATTATTTCAATGCTAAAAAGAAATTTTTCAAAATGCTTTCTCGGGATGCCTTCGCGCTTTCCAACACCGACGACGAATATGGTACGAGAATGCTGGAAGAGATAAAAGCTAAAAAATTTTCTTACGGATTTAATTCCGGCACGGATTTTCACGGAGAAATTTCCAATCTTGATTTCAATGGCATTCAAATGAAAATTAATAGTGAAAAAATAAATTCCAAACTACTCGGCAAATTTAACGCTTATAATCTGTTGGCGGTTTGGAGCGCTTGTAAATTGCTCGGTTTTGATACACCTAAAGTAAATAAAATTTTAGAAGACATCAAGCCGCCGCGCGGGCGTTTTGAACATTTTACTTCCCAGAGCGGTGTTTTGATAATTATCGATTACGCACATTCGCCGGACGCGCTGGAAAAAGTTCTCTCGGCTGTCCGGGAAATAAAAAACAGCGAAGGAAAAATAATTTCCATTTTTGGTTGTGGGGGAAACAAGGATCCGTTTAAGCGCCCGAAAATGGGTAAAATCGGAGCGACCTTGTCCGATGTGGCGATTTTTACTTCGGATAATCCACGGGACGAAGATCCGGACAAAATTATCGAGCAAATGAGAGAGGGGCTGTCTTCTGCTGAATTGGAAAAAGTAAAAACGATAGCCAACCGTCGCGAAGCGATTTTGGAAGGAGTAAAAATAGCGCAAAAAGGGGATATTATTCTTTGCGCCGGTAAAGGCCATGAAGATTATCAGGAAATTAAGGGAGTCAAAAGCCATTTTGACGACATGGAAGAATTTAAAAAAGCGTATGATTGATTATCAAAAATATTTTAAAGATAAAAAAATTACCGTCATGGGATTGGGGATTTTGGGGCGGGGGTTGGGATACACAAAATTTTTGGCGGAATGCGGAGCGAATTTGATTGTTACGGATTTGAAACCTGCGACTGCGCTCAGATCGTCGCTCAAAGAACTCCGAAAACATAAAAATATTAAATATATTTTAGGGAAACACAGATTGGAAGATTTTCGAAATCGAGACATGATTATTAAATCTGCCGGTGTACCAATTGATTCTATTTACATAAAAGAAGCGGGAAGACATAAAATTCCAACAGAAATGGATGTTTCACTTTTTGTAAAGTTGGCGCCTGGTGTAGTTCTTGTCGGGGTGACCGGGACAAGAGGAAAATCAATGACGACAGCGCTGATTTATGAAATTCTCTCCAAAAATCTAAAAAATAAAAAAGTTTATCTTGGAGGCAACGTTCGCGGAGTGGCGACACTTCCGTTTCTCAAAAAAGCCAGAAAGGGAGATGTTTTAGTTTGTGAGCTGGATTCTTGGCAGTTGCAGGGATTCGGGGACGCGAAAATATCCCCACATATTTCAGTTTTTACTTCTTTTATGCCAGATCATATGAATTATTATAAAAATGATTTAAAAAAATATTTTAACGACAAAGCAAATATTTTTAAATACCAAAAAAGAGGGGATATATTGATAGTTCGGCCGCATGTTGAAAAAATTATTCAAAACAGTATTAAAAACCTGCCTGCCGGCAGGCAGGGTAAATTGATAGTAGCTGATGTAAAAAATATTGCCGATTATAAGTTTGTTGTGCCTGGGGAACATCAGCGAGAAAATTTGGCCTGTGCCGTGGCCGTTGCTAGGCAATTTAAAATTCCCGAAACAAGAATAAGAAGAGCGGTCAAAAATTTTAAGGGACTGGAAGGTAGATTGCAATTTGTAAAAACGATAAAAGGCGTAAAAATTTACAATGACAATAATGCCACGACACCGGAAGCGACCATGGCCGGCATTCGGGCCTTAGTGGAAGAGAAGAAAGACGGGAAAATTGTCTTGATTGGCGGAGGGGCGGATAAAAATCTAGATCTTAAATTGTATGTGGATGTGGTGAATACCTTCTGTAAAGCTGTGGTTTTCATTCCGGGAACCGGGACAACTAAATTATTAAAAAATTATAAAATAAAAATTCCAAATGAAACCGGAAAAAATCTGAAAGATATTGTACAAAAAGCATTCAAATACGCGCAAAACGGGGACATTCTTCTCTTTTCTCCTGCTTTTGCTTCTTTTGGGATGTTCAATAACGAATACGAACGGAATGATTTGTTTATGAAAATAATTAAAAAATTAACATGAATTTAGATTTATCAAAAATCAAAAAAGTATTTTTTATCGGAATCGGGGGGATTGGAATTTCGGCTTTGGCAAAAATGGCGATTTCGAAAGGAATAGAAGTTTCCGGAGTAAATGACGAAGAAAGTCCAAAAACCCTTGAACCCTTGCGCAAATTGGGCGCTGATATTGTTTATCAAAAAGATTTTAAAAATTTACCCGACGCCGACTTGTATATCTACAGCGATGCTTGGCTATATCGCGGTTCGGAGATTATTGAAGAAGCAAAAAAAACAAGCAAGCCCGTTTTAAATTATTTTCAGGCGCTCGGCGAGTTCGCAAAAAATTATAAAGTAATTGCCGTTGCCGGCACACATGGAAAAACCACTACCACGGCCATGGTCGCCGATATTTTAACGGAAGCAAATTTGGATCCGACGGTTATTGTTGGTTCTTTTGTTAAAAAATTTGACAGCAATTTTAGAAAAGGTGACAGCGAGTACCTGGTGGTGGAAGCGGACGAATACAATCGGCATTTTTTGAGTTTACATCCGTTTTTGGCGTTAGTTACGAACATTGAGGCGGACCATCTGGATTATTATCAGGACTTAGAAGATGTAGAAAAAGCTTTCGACCAGTTTTTATCCCAAAGTGAAAATAAAATTCTAGATTATTCAAAATATTTGGAAAAAATTCCAAAACTTTCCGTGCCCGGAGAGCATAATCGATTGGACGCCGCCGCCGCCTTCGCGGTTGCGGACTTTTTGAAAATTCCTGAAGAAAATATTAAAAAATCTCTGGCTGAATTTTCCGGCACTTGGCGTCGGCTGGAAAAAAGAGGGGAAACCAAAGAGGGAACAATAATTTACGACGATTATGCGCATCATCCGACGGAAATAAAAGCTAGTATTGAAGGTTTGAGGGAACTTTATCCCGAAGGCAATAAAAAAATCACTGTGGTTTTTCAACCGCATCTTTACAGCCGTACTAAGGCGCTTTTCAACGACTTCGCCAAGAGTTTCAAGGGGGTTGATAAGGTTATTCTTCTGCCTATCTACTTTGCCCGGGAGGATAAGGATGAAAGTGTTTCCAGTGGCAAGTTGGCGGAAGCAATATGCCAGAATGGAGAAAAAGCCATAGCCTTTACCGATTTTGAACTGGCGGAGGAGTATTTAAAGGGTCAAAAGTTCGAAAAAGATGATGTTTTTGTAACTATGGGGGCGGGGGAAGCGTATAAAATTGCTGATAAGGTCTTTAATTTGACACAATAAGAGATCTATGTTCTGCTATTGACTTTTGAAACGGAATATGCTAGTATATAAGTATATCTTTATAGTATAGGCGTAAAGCTTATGATATAAGGATTTTTTAGTTAAAGACGAAGTAGCTGTAAAGACGTTGGCGGAGCAAATACCGCTCAAATATGAAAAATAACAATCTAATACGTTTTGTAAACTCCTTGGTGTTTTTGCCTGTTATGACTATGTCATTTTCACTTTCAGGCATTAATAACATTGGAACTTCACAAAATGTGTTGGCTCAAAAAATAAATATTGAAACTAACGGGACTTTGGCCATTAACAAAGCTTTAGCCCTGGAAGTTGAAGCAAAAAAAGCTAAGGCGGAAGCTATTGATGCCTATTTTGCGGAACGTAATATGCCACTTAAAGGTGTGGGTATGAAGATGGTTGAGGAGGCAGAGAAGAATAATCTTGATTGGCGCTTGTTACCGGCTATTGCTGTTCGAGAATCAACCGGAGGTAAGAATGAATGTAAAAGAGTTCCCAATAATGCTTTTGGTTGGGGTTCCTGTAAGATTGGTTTTGAATCGAATGAACAAGCCATCGAGACAGTAGCCAAGAACCTAGGCGGAAACAATCCAAACACCGCGCATCATTACGATGACAAAGAAACGAAAGAAATTCTGCAGGCTTACAATCCTCCGTCTATCGTCCTAAGATATGCCGAACAAGTTATGGCTATCATGGATGTTATCGGAGAACCGGAAATGACAGTGACTCCTTTACTGACTTACAATATAAGTACTTAAGACCAAAAAACACCAAATGAAAATTTTGGTGTTTTTTGTTTGATAGGATTATACTGATTAAGATATATTATTAAGTTTTTAACTTAGAATAAATTTATGAAAAATCAAAAAGGTTTTGCGGGAATAGGAATTATAGTTGCGGTTGTAGCTGTCTTGCTTGTCGGCGGTATTGCTTACTATGTAGGAAAAAATTCAAACGATTCCATTCCGCAAAATACTTCAGATAATTTGGTTGGCAACGATAGAGACGAGCATGGTTGTCTTGGTTCAGCCGGTTATTCTTGGTGTGAGGTAAAAAATAAATGCCTGCGTACTTGGGAAGAAAAATGCGAGTCGGCTCTTGTTACAACCAACGAAACGGCGAATTGGAAAACATATACGAACACAAAGCTAGGATATAGTTTTCAGTACCCAGAGAAATTATATCTCGATACTCCGACCATAACTGATTCTGTATTTCTTTCGCATCAAATTCCTTTTGAAAATAGAGATGGCGGTTGTGATATGAAGGGAGATGCCGAGCTATCAAAGACCTTAACTGATTTTGGTATGTCTATTAGTATAGTTTCTGGAACAAAAAATCCACCGTATGTTGATGGTAATTATTCAAAAGGTATATTAAATGGGAAATGGGCGTATATGGGAGCGGAAGGTTGTGGACAGACAAATTATTATTTCCCAATATCCGACAATAGGACTCTTGTTGTTGAGGAAGCTCAAGTGCAAATGTTATCTGGTTCAGCTACGCCAGAAACTAGGGCAAAGCTTCTCGCTGTTCCTGGAGTAATCTCAAACGAAGAATCAAAAACTATTTTTGATCAAATTCTTTCTACTTTTAAATTTCTAAACTCCGACACAACTGCGGAGAATATGACAGTTCAAGTTTATTTTTCTCGCACGGGCGATGAATCGGCTGAGTGCGACGAGACAGGGTCGGTAGTAAGAATAATACCTAAAACAGTGGGTGTGGGTACTGCAGCCTTGGAAGAATTATTAAAAGGTCCAACTGCTGAAGAAAAAGCCAATAGATATGTCACGAACATCCCTTTAGGTAGTAAACTAAATTCTTTAGTAATAAAAAATGGTGAAGCACGGGCTGATTTCAATGCCATAACGGAATCAGGGGGAGGTTCATGTTCAATGGCAGCTAGAACAAATCAAATTGTTCGGACTTTATTGCAGTTTCCTACAGTTAAAAAAGTTGTACTTTCTATTGACGGTAGAACTGAAGATATTTTTCAACCGTAAGTGAGCAAGGGTAGTACTTGCTCATGTGCATTAAAAAATCCCCTAAATAAGGAGATTTTTTAATTTTTCTTTTTTATATTTTTATTCCAAATACACTAGCGTCATTTTTTGGTCTTTTGGTTCGAAGAGGGTAATTTGGAAATTGTAGTTTTTGCCGAGTTCTAATTTCTCGCGAAGCTTGGCTTCGGAAGGGAAGGTGGAATTATGCACCAGTCCGGCGACGCCTTCTTTGATGGAGACGAGCGCGCCATGTTTGTTGTATTTAATGACGACTCCCTTGATAATGTCTCCCTTTTTCAATTTGCCTTCAAATTCTTTCCAAGGATTTTCTTTAAGAGCTTTTACAGAAAGAGAAATTTTGCCGTCTTTTATTTCAATTACTTTAGCTTTTATTTTATCTCCTATCTTAAACATATTGCGCGGGTCCTCCACAAGTCCCCAGTCAAGCTCGGAAATATGAACCAGTCCTTCCAGCCCGTCTTCCAATTTCAAAAATATACCGAAATCAACTATTCCAGCGATTGTGCAATCTAAATTATCACCGATAGTATATTTGCTTAAAATTTCTTTTTTCTCTTCGGGGTTATTGTCTTTCTCGGAAAAAATTAGTTTGCCTTCTTTTGGCAAAGTGGAAATAATCATTACAGAAATATGTTGGCCGATAAGTTTTTTCAATTCTTTCAATATTTTATCTTTGTCCGAATCCAAAACCCGCGGATAATGTTCTGCTTTCAACTGGGAAGCGGGCAAGAAACCTTGAATGCCTTGCCATTCCAGAATCAGCCCTCCTTTGTTCGCATCTTTTACTTCCAAGTTTAAAGCGGTCTTTGTTTTGATTGCTTTTTCCGCTTCGCTCCAAGCCAAAGCTTGTTTTGCTTCTTTAAGAGAAAGTTCTATATAGCCGTCTTCATTTTCTGTTTCAACAATTTTTGCCTTGATAATGTCACCCAAACTGATTTTGTTTATGACATCTTTTGCATTGATGAATTCTCGGCCGTAAATAATACCTATACCAAAGGGCGCCAAATCCACATAGACGGAAGATTTTTTTACTAAGATTACCGGACCTTCCACAAGGGAATCAATTTCCGGCTTGTTCGCGCTACGATTAACGATAGAACTTAGCACTAAGTTTTCTTTTAAATTTTCCTCTTCTACTTCTGTTTCGTTTTTCTTAATCATAATAATTTGACTTAAAATTAAAACATCCGCCTTGAAGCGGATATAAGGTTTAGGTTTTCTCGCCACACGAGCGAAAAGGTTACCCCAAATCCTGCTTTTAATGTATTAGAGTGATTCTACTACAAATACAAAAAAAAGCAATTATCTAAAAAGCTAGCCGTTTTTATTTATTGGGAAGGATTGCTTTTTCTTTTGCTCGTCTTCTAAGAATATTCGCTAATGCTAAATAATATACAGGACGCTTAGTCCATTTTGGGATTGTTGATTCTTGAGCGGCAATTATAAGTTCATCGTCAGTTTTTTCGTTCCATTTTTCCTCCTCCCTCTCTATTATTTCTCTGTTACGAGGAAAAATTTCAATACCCTCAACTCCTTTTATATAAATTATTATTGCTTTTGCTAACTCCTCCATTCTTTCTATATCATCTTGAAATTCTGGTCTTTTAATATGGGGGAAGATTGTTTCTTTTTTTCTTTCTTTTTCAAATTGCTCCGCCAACACCTTCGGTTTTTCTTCCGCCGGTTTCGATTTTATTTTTCCTCCTCCAAATCTTTCCGCCCCCCCAAGAGGTTTTACATTTTCTTTTACCATACGCCGAATTTTAACTTAAAATTATCGTTTTATCAACTTTCTTTTACGCTCTTGTTTTGGTATAATTAAAAAAATGATAATCACATATTTTGGTAAACAATTTTTTAAGATACAACAAGGGGATATGGTTCTGGCCTTTAATCCTGTCAGCAAAAGCTCCAAAACTGGCATTTCTGCGCACTTTGGCACAGATATTGCCCTTATAACTACTAATCATCCTGACTACAACGGGATTGAGCAATTATCGCACGGCGAACGGGAACCTTTCGTGATTTCCGGACCGGGGGATTATGAGATTAAAGAAATTTTTATTAAAGGAGTTTTATCGGATGCGCTCATCGCTTCTCAAAAATATATTAATACAATTTATTTATTTTCAGTGGATAACATTAATATCGCTTTTCTTGGAGCATTGGGAAATGCGGATCTGCCAAAAGAATCACATGAAGAGTTAAATAGTCCGGATATTCTCTTTATTCCGGTCGGTGGAAAAGGAATGCTCGATGCCAAATCGGCTGCGAAGCTTGCTTCGTCGCTTGAACCAAAATTAATAATTCCGATGGATTACGACGAGGGCACACTCAAAGCTTTTCTAAAAGAAATAGGGGAAGAAAAAGCTGAAGTGGTGGACAAATTGACAATCAAGAGAAAAGATTTAGATAATAAAGAAGGGGAAGTGGTAGTTTTACAAGCAATATAGTCGCGCTATAATGACGGTTGCGCGACATGATTTCGCAAAATCACATGAAAAAAATAATTCATCACATTAGAAAACAACCCGAGCACGTTAAGCGACACATTTTACATGTTGCCACTATGACTTTTGCCGTTGTTTTAGTTTTATTATGGATTTATTCATTGGGAACAAATTTAGCAGATTCGGATATGCGAGTAAAAATAAAAGAAGATTTAAAACCTTTTTCCGCATTGAAAGATAATATGATAGGCGGGTATAATAGTATTACAGAACCAAATTTGGGCGTTCCAGAATAATTTTTATGGTAAAAAAATCTTCCACAGAACCAAACGAAGAAATTCGAACAGATACAATTCTGCCGGTTGATATCGTGACAGAAATGAAAGAGTCCTACATCGCATATGCTATGACGGTGATTACTTCGCGCGCCTTACCAGATGTGCGAGACGGGCTGAAACCTGTTCATCGCAGAATTTTGTTTGGTATGAACGAAATGGGTCTTACTTCCTCCGCGCGTTTTCGAAAATCTGCTGCGATAGTCGGAGATGTGCTTGGAAAATATCATCCGCATGGCGATACCGCTGTTTACGATACTATGGTTGGAATGGCACAAGAATTTTCTTATCGTTATCCTCTTATTTTGGGACAAGGTAACTTTGGCTCTATCGATGGAGATAATGCCGCCGCCATGCGTTATACCGAAGCAAAAATGTCTAAAATTTCTTCAGAACTTCTGCGAGACCTGGAAAAAGAAACAGTAGATTTTCGTCCCAACTATGACCAAACCAGAAAAGAACCCATAGTATTTCCAACTGCCGTGCCGGCGCTCCTTTTAAATGGGACTCTCGGAATTGCTGTTGGTATGGCGACGAACATTCCTTCGCACAATTTAGCGGAAGTGTTGGATGCAACAAATTATTTGATTGAAAATGAAGAGGCCACGACCGAAGACCTGATGCAATTTATAAAAGGGCCAGATTTTCCGACTGGTGGAATTGCTTTTGGTTCAAAAGATATGCTTCATGCATACTCATCAGGACGAGGCGGGGTTGTTTGTCGGGGCGAAGCGGAAATAGTTGAGCAAAAAGACGGAAATTTTTCCATCATCATTACTTCGATTCCTTTTCGGGTGAATAAATCCAATTTAATAGTCAGCATTGCGGAATTGGTTCAAGAAAAAAAACTGGAAGGAATCAAAGCGCTTCGCGATGAGTCCACAAAAGATATTCGTGTTGTTATCGATTTAAAGCCGAGTGCGCATCCCGAAAAAGTTTTGAATTACATTTACAAAAATACCCAACTAGAATCTAATTTTAATTTTAATATGGTTGCTTTAGTTGATGGCGTACCTCAAACTCTGTCGCTTAAATCAATACTGACTGAATTTATTGGACACAGAAAGGAGGTCGTAAAACGCAGATCTATTTATGATCTTAAAAAAGCCGAAGAACGTGAACATATTTTATTGGGTCTGAAAAAAGCGCTAGATAAAATCGATCGCGTAATTACTGTTATCCGCGGGTCTAAAGACTCGGCATTGGCGAAAGTGAATTTAATAAAAGAATTTAAATTTTCTGATTTGCAGGCAGCGGCTATTTTGGAAATGAAATTGGCCAAATTGGCGGGGCTTGAACGAAAAGCGGTGGAAGATGAACTTTCTGAAAAGCAAAAATTTATTGCGGCCATGAAGGATTTATTGGCGAGTCCTAAAAAAATTCTTAAAACGATTGCCGAAGAATTAAAAGAAATTCGTGAAAAATATGCCGATGAACGAAGAACCAGAATAGTAAAAGGCGGAGTGAAAGAAATTTCTGATGAAGATTTGGTTCCGGAAAAAGAAACAATGCTTGTGTTGACGGCCGGTGGGTATGTGAAATGTACCGACCCCTCTGAATATCATGCCCAAAAAAGGGGCGGAGTCGGCGTAATTGATTTGGAAACCAAAGAAGAAGATTTCGTAACGATGCTTGTTTCCGGTTCGACGCATAGCAATTTACTTTTCTTCACCAACCTCGGGAAAGTTTATCAAATGAAAATGTATGATATTCCGGAAGGGCGTCGGGCGACTCGCGGAAAATCAATCATGAATTTTTTGGCGCTTTCCGGAGAAGAAAAAGTGACTTCGATTCTAGCTATGCCGAAGGATCTTGCTAAAACGGCATCTTCATTGATGTTGGTCACCAAACACGGCACAGCCAAAAAAATGTCTTCCGAAAGTTTTAAAGATGTACGTAGAAGTGGAATCATTGCCATTCGCTTGGACAAAGACGACCAGCTTGTTTCTGCGCTAGTGACAGAAAAAGGTGATGAAGTTATGATTGCAACGGCCAATGGGCAATCCATCAGGTTTAAAGAATCCGATGTGCGAGAAATGGGTAGAACTGCCGGAGGAGTAAGTGGTATCAGGTTGGGTAAAAACGATGAAGTTATTGGGGTTGATGTCGTGAAGAAGGCGGGAGAGAAAGGCGCATTTTTGACGATGAGCGCCAATGGTTTTGGTAAAAAAACCGATTTGAAAGAATATAAAGTTCAAAAACGCGGAGGTTCCGGCGTGAAAACGGCGAAAGTGACTCCCAAAACCGGAAAACTTATTGTCGCTAAAGTATTGACGGGCGAAGAAATTGAACTAATTGCAATGTCCAAAAAAGGGCAGGTTATCAGAACAGCATTAAAAGATATTTCATCTCTGGGTCGTCAGACTCAAGGTGTGACGGTGATGCGTCTGCGCGCCGGTGACGGTATTGCCTCACTGGCTTGTTTGTGAGATTTTTAAATCTTTAAAAATGTTACAATATATAAATGTTCACTGACCCATTAAAAAATTTAAAAGCACTTGGTCTAAAGGAAGATAATATTGTGGCAGATTTGGGCGCGGGAACCGGGCATTATTCTATTATTGCAGGGGCGCTTGTGCCCAGGGGAAAAGTATATGCGGTTGAATTGCAGAAAGATTTTTTGGAAACAATTAAAAATAAAGTTAAAGAGGCTCATTTGGAAAATGTAGAAATTATCTGGGGAAATGTTGAAAAAATTGGTGGGACAAAAATAGGCAACAATATAATCGACGCGGTTATCGCATCCAACATACTTTTTCAAGTCGAAGACAAAGACAAATTTATTGAAGAAATTAAAAGAATATTAAAATCAAAAGGAAAAGTACTTTTGATTGATTGGTCTGAGTCATCAGTTATGGGAACAACAGTTGTTATTTCTAAAAACAAAGCTCGTGAAATGTTCGAAAAAAAAGGTTTTGTTTTAGATCGAGAAATTGATGCAGGAGATAATCATTATGGTATAATATTAATTAAGAGTTAATATACAATGAAAGGAAATTTTCAGCTTATCATTTTAATTGTTTTTATTGCTGCAGCGATTTTTGGTGTTTTAGTTTTTTCCGGGACAATACCGATTGGGAGTGGTGGAGATGGAAGTCTTGGTACCGTCACATTGTGGGGAACTGCCCCTTCTCAAGCCATATCTCCGATTTTAAGTGATTTTAACGAAGCTAATCCAACCTTTGTTGTAAAATATGTAAAAAAATCTTCTGATACTTTTGACCAGGATTTACTTGAGGCCCTAGCTTCAGGTACGGGACCTGATATGTTTTTTTTGCCCGATAATCTCGTTTTTCACTATGCCAGCAAAATTGTTACCATCCCGTACACCAGCTATCCTCTTTCCACATTTAAAAATGTTTTTGCCGGAGCGGGGGAAGTATTTTTGACCGAGAAAGGCATTTTGGCTTTTCCTCTGTCTATTGATCCGCTTATGATGTATTACAATAGAAGCATTTTGGATGCCAATGAAATTGTTTATCCTCCGGCTTTTTGGAACGATTTCACTAATATGGTACCTACTCTTACCAAAAAAGATGATTCAAATAAAATAATAAAAAGCGCGGTAGCGCTTGGGCATTTTTCAAATGTAGTTAATGCCAAAGATATACTTGCTACTTTTTTTATGCAGGCCGGCAATCCGATTGTTAGAGAGGAAAAAGGAATTTTTGATTCGGTTTTAGATTCATCAGTTGGAAGTTATAATCTTCCTTCCATTTTAAAATTTTACACGGATTTTGCGGACCCTAACAATGTCGTATATTCTTGGAATAAATCTTTTGATAATTCGGATGATGTTTTTTCCAGAGAAGATTTAGCGTTTTATTTTGGTTTTGCGAGCGAACTCCAATCTTTGATAAACAAAAATCCTAATCAAAACTTTTTTGTGGCGGGAATTCCACAAATTAAAAACTCTAATTTTAAATTAACAGGCGCTCGCGTGACCGGCCTGGCGGTGTCGTCTTCTTCCAAAAATTTTAGCACGGCTTTTATGGCGGCTAATTTAATGGCAGTCGGTGATTTTGCTTCAAAATTTTCGGCAGCCCTTGGAATTGTGCCGGCGCGCCGGGATTTGCTCAGCGTAAAACCTTCAGACATGTATTCCCCGATTTTTTATAATTCTGCCTTATATGCAAAAAGTTGGCTTGATCCATCACCCAAAGATACAGATAACATTTTTGAAGGAATGGTTAACGCGGTACTTTCTAATAATCTGTCGGTAGCGGATGCAATCAAGGATGCAAGTTTTAAGATGAGTCTTTTATTAATAAAATAAAATCATGAAAAAAATAAAAAAAATTATAATTTTTCTTTCGGTATTTTTAATACTTGTTGTGCCAATTTTTTCTTTTGCTCAAGGGCAAAACCCGCCAGGTTTGGTTCCTTGTGATAATTCAACAGGCAACCTTTGCGATTTTGATGCTCTTATGGCTCTCATTAATACAATTGTTCATTTTATTCTTTTTTATATGGCTGTACCTATTGCGGCTATAATGTTTGCTTATGCCGGTTTTCTTATGGTAACTGCCGGTGGGGAAGCGGCGGGCGCCAGAACTAAAGCTAAATCAATTTTTTCCAATACACTTCTTGGTCTTATTATTGCCGTGGCTGCTTGGCTTATTATTAATACGGTATTATCAATCTTGGGTTGGGAAGGGAGTTGGATTGGTTTTGTTAGGCCTACTCCATAACAATTTTGATTTTGCGTAAATTTTATTACAAGGTATAATAAAAAGAAGATGAATTATATTAAAAAAAATTGGAGTAAAATAATTTTATTATCTTATTCTATTTTTGTTCCCATTTCTTTACTGTATGCTCAAGGGCAAAATCCAAATTGCGCAGAAGGAACAATTTGTAATCCAATACCCAGCGTGGATTCAGTTCCGGAATTAATCAGGATATTTTTAGAGGGTGCGCTTAAAATTGGCATACCTGTTGTAGCCTTGGCTGTTATTTATTCAGGTTTTCTTTTTGTCGCGGCCAGGGGTAATCCGGAAAAGTTAAATAAGGCCAAAGATGCCCTTCTTTACACATTGATTGGCGCGGCAATACTCCTAGGGTCGTGGGCTATTGCAGAGTTAATATCAGCTACTGTTGTTGAGTTAGGGGCACCATAATAAAAATAGTGAAAAGTTCATAAATTAAAATTAATCACATGAAAAAAAATTTATTAAAATTTGCATCAATAATTTCCTTAACAGTTTTTTATCCCCTCATTGCTTTTGCTGCCGTTGGGCAATGTGACACTCTCAATGGTATAGGGAAAATAATATGTCAAATACATCAATTACTTAATTCAATCGTTCCTGTCTTGATAGCCCTGGGATTGGTTTATTTCGTTTGGGGAGTAGTGCAGTATGTTATCGCTGGCGGTGAAGAAGCTAAAAAAAAGGGGAAAGAAGTGATGATATACGGGATTATTGGTTTTGCCGTTATTCTTAGTATTTGGGGTCTTGTGAATATTGTCGTTACGACTTTCGACATTGGCGGTGTTGTCGCGCTTGAATTGGAAACGGGCGTGACGCTTGGTTCTTGTTCCATGGGGACCAATTTGGGGGGTTTTTTAAATTATATAACTTGTCTTATCAATAGTTCGGTAATTCCTTTAATTTTTGCCCTAGCTACGGCGACATTTGTTTGGGGCGTGGTGCAGTTTTTTCTGCTTAATGCCGGAGAGGAGTCCAAAAGACAACAGGGTAAACAATTTATGCTTTGGGGGATTATTGCTTTAGCAGTTATGCTATCTGTCTGGGGGCTGGTCGGTATCCTCAAAGCAACTTTCGGTATTACAGGTTCATTTCTTCCGCAAGTCACTCCGCCGAATTCAACAAATCAGAGCGGCCAACAGCCGGATACTTGTCTTCCGGACTGTCTCGGGAACGGTGGCAGCTCAAGTTTCTGCAATGATCTTTGTGGAGCTACGGAGCTTTAAAAGCTTGTCCTGATTTGCTTGTAATTTTGTTAGGAGTTATAATTAGGGAACATTATTAGTTTATTATAAGGTCGTATTATTAGTAAAAAGTTGTAAAGTTTAAAGTTATTATGAAAAAGAAATTAATTGTTTTGTCGGGTTTGGTTTTGGGATTAGCCCCGGTTTTAACATTTGCACAAGGGTCAGGTGATGATGCTTTTGGAATATTACAGACGATAGGGGACCTTCTTAATGCCGTTATCCCGGTAGTAATATTGCTCGGGGTAGTTTACTTTGTGTGGGGAGTTGTTTCTTATGTGATTGCTAGTGACGAAGAAGCCAAGAAATCCGGAAAAAACAGGATGATTTATGGCATCATTGGTTTGGCTGTTATTGTTGCTTTGTGGGGTCTTGTAAATATTTTGGTGGATACGTTTAGCATTGATACAACTGATGAAACTGATTTTCCGGGTGTTGTCATTCCTGATTAATGGTAATTATGGATTTGTTTTCTACAAAGATAGCTTATGCAACCCTGGATTCTTTTATAGGAAAGGTTGATACGCTCATCATAAATCCGCTTATATTATTTCTTTTTGCTTTGGCAATAGTATTTTTTCTCTATGGTGTTCTTGAGTTTCTTATGAATCAAGCTAATGAAGAGAAAAAAACAACGGGCAAGAGTCATATGCTTTGGGGGATTGTCGGGATTACGATTATGATGGGAGTTTGGGCTATTCTTGGTATTATTCTAAATACTTTAGGAATATCAGAAGATGAAATAAATCCAGAAACGGGAGAAGTTAATTTACCTGCTTCTAATCCTTAATTGGAAATTGGAAAAAAAATTGAATAAAAATGTTAAGGGGCGGTCACCTCGCGAGATGCGAGGGCCGCCCCTTTGCGTTGGCCAAACGCGATTCTAGGCCTTATCACCTCCTTTTCGAAAGAACCAACTACCTCTGCCACCAGCGGAAGTATATTTGGTCCACCCCGAGGGGGTAGACCAGGTACTCACCGGCCGGCTTTTCTCTCCAGATTTCTTTGTTGTGCCCGATTCCTGGGCCAACGTCATCGAAGAAGATACTGGGGTTCTTCACGAACACGTACCGCGCCGGGGCCGGCGTTGTTGACGTCGCCGATACCCTCGGCCGAAGGTATGACCTTCGTGGGTCGAGGTATGCCTTGAGACCTACCTCTCTCGTGGCGAACCCGCCACCCGAGATGGGATATTGCGTTGCCACTGCGACTGGCGTGGTGGTGGCCGTCGAGGTCGTGTGGTAGTGGGCAACGGGCTTCTCCGTCACCCACTTGTAGAGGCTCCAGCAAAGGAGTCCTCCGCAGAACACAACCATGGTGACCAGTGTCGTCGCCGCGGCTTGCATGAACCACCACCAACCGCTCCTCAACTTCTTCTTGGGCTGGTTGTGTGTCGGTGCCGGTGTGGTCGGCGTGGGCGAGGGAGGGGGGGTAGTCGTACTGGTGGTTTTCCGCCGGCTCGTCGCGATCTTTGCCAACAAGCCTGAGCGGAACAGAATGACAGCACACAGGGCGACGACGAAGATAATGTTGATTACTCCCTCGGTACTCATGTGGTTCCTCCCTTCGTCGTCTTCGTCTTCTCCAGGATCGCGTTGATACCCGCGACAGCCGAGAACAACTCTCCTCCGGGGATGATGGTGTGTTGCGACTTCTCGAATCCGGTGCGCATCATGTCGAGCCACAGGACAACTTGTCCTTCTGTTGTCCCTGCAACTTCCGCCAACTTCTTGGCTCCGATGGCCTGGGCCTCGAGGAGTAGTTTCTCTCCTTCGGCCCGGGCCGTGAGCAGGTCCTTCTCGGCACTGGCCTTACCACGGCCTTCCCGTGTGAGGCGTTCCTCTTCTGCCTCCGCCTCTGTGATCTTCTTCTCCTTCTTCAGCCTAGCGGCTGGTACGTCACGGAGGGCTTCGTTGACGGTCTTGCCGAGGTCCAAATCGATGATCTGGACATCGTCAACCTTGATTCCCCAGTCCTTTGTCAGCTTCACCACCTTGCTCTTGAGGATCTGGTCGATGTCCACAAGGTCCTTCAGAGTTTCGGACGGTGTTCTGAGCGCGAATTCCTTCTTGACCGCTCCCTCGACAGTGTCGCGGATTTGCCTCCGCATCTCATTAACACTGCCGATGGTTGTCAGGAAGGTGATGTAGTGCCCCCGTTTGATCTGGACTCGGCTGATGATACTCACCTCGGTTGTCATGCGTCGGTTGATGGGGTCACTTGTCTCCGACTTGGGGGCTGCGTGAGTGACTCTGATGGGCGGTACCTTTCCCTCCGCCACTACAGAGTCTCCTGTCTTGTCGACCTTTTCTGGGTCGCCAGGGTACTGGTCCTGAATCACCAGGGCTGTTGTCTTAACAACTGAGCATATCAGCCATGGTGCAAAGACCAGACCTGCCCTTAGTTCCTCGATCGGTCTGCCGAAAAGCAACAGAGCGCCGAGTTCCTTGGCGTCGATGGTTCTCAAACTCGAGAGCGAGTAGAGAATCTCGGCGTAAAGTACAACCTTGAAGATGTTGTAGTCTGGGTTCGCCAACATGGCGATCCAGGCGATGCCCAAAAGCAACGCATAGACCGCCAAAGACACTCCGATTACCTTTGCCTGTGTTGTCTTGTTCATTTACGCCTTCTCTCCTTCCGCGCCCTCCTAGGCGCTGTTGTGCGCCCGCGAAGGCGCGGGTTGTAGTGCGGAGCCTCCGTGTTTGTTTTCAAGTTACTACGCAGTTCACAACAATTGTATCATACAAAAACGAAAAAGTCAACCCTTTGACAGGCTGACTTTTTCGTGAATTTTATAGTTTTACGCGTGTTTCATCGGCGATTCGTTGTAATTTTCTTTAGCGCCGAAAATTCTTCTTACGAATATAACAATTAACAAAACAATTATTGCAAGTAATATCCACTGTATCAATCCGGAAGGCAAGAAACCATTTACTCCGAAGATTGCATTGGATGCAAGATTACTGTAATTTTCATCGGTATTATTGTCTGTATAATTTTCATTTTGATTCGTATCTGTAAAAGTATCATTTGCATCGTTGAAATTAGTTGTGGAAGAATTATAGCCATTATTTGTATTTGTGTTAGTAGCGACATTATTTATAGTAAAGAAAGCTGCATCAGAATATCCACCGCCCGGAGCTCCGTTAAAAACAGTGATAAAAAATCCACCATTAGTACGGTATGCGTACGTGTCATTACCATTTATCTGAACTAAGAGATGAGAAGAATCTATAAAAACGGTAGGACGATTTGACGCATTTATTCTAGCAACTGAACTGGGAACGAAACCTTTTCCGGTAATAGTCACAGTTTTTGTACCTGTGCCTATATTACTAGATTTCGGGTTTATTGAACGAATAGATGGTTTTGGGTTATTTGTTTCATTTCTTGATGCTGAAAGATTTGTGCCATAAGCAGCAGCTAAAGCTTCATTGAAAGGCACGAAAATCAAGCCAAAAGCTAAAATAGCCAATATTCCCAAGCCAAAAATTATTGATTTGTTGTTTATATTTTCCATACAGGTAGTATAGCACCTTTTAATATAAAAGTCAAGTGCCGGGAGGGAGACTCGAACTCCCAAGGGTTGCCCCACTAGTTCCTAAAACTAGCGCGTATACCAATTCCGCCATCCCGGCAAAATAAAAATGAAAGACCTTTGTGGTCAGGAATAGTTTTTTACTAAAAACTTTCCCGACCCGGACTCGCGCCGTCGCGCTCCGTCTCGCACAAAGTGCCCCGCACTTTGTGCGCCCACCAGGGATCGAACCTGGGACATTCTCCTTAAGAGGGAGCTACTCTACCAGCTGAGTTATGGGCGCAAAAAATTAATTTTTAA
>Ga0172379_10005262_pt1 | contig 18235 bp, 21 predicted proteins | sample GrowelOW334metaG_FD_119756 | JGI IMG/M metagenome (GOLD analysis project Ga0172379, IMG submission 119756) | Groundwater microbial communities from an aquifer near a municipal landfill in Southern Ontario, Canada - Groundwater well OW334 metaG | ecosystem: Environmental > Aquatic > Deep...
TCTTCGAGGATCAGGGCACCTGCTCCTTCCCCCATTACAAATCCATCTCTGTCTTTGTCGAATGGACGGGAAGCGGTTTTAGGATCATCGTTGCGGGTAGAAAGGGCACGCATGGCGTTGAATCCTCCTACACCTGCCTGGGTGATGGCGGCCTCAGATCCGCCGGCAATGAAAATGTTGGCTTTACCTAAACGAATGTAAGTGGCAGCATCAATCATGGCATGGGTAGCAGATGCGCATGCGGTGACGGTAGTGATGGTTGGACCTCTGAAACCGTACTGCATGGCGATGTTTCCACTGGCCATGTTGGCAATCATTTTCGGGATAAAAAAAGGTGAGAATCTTGGATTTTCCGGATGGTTATTGAATTCGGTAACAGATTGGAAAAAGGTATCCAATCCGCCGATACCGGCTCCCCAGATAACACCTACTTCATCTTTGTCTATTTTGGAGAGATCCAGTCCGGAGTTATCAATAGCCTGAGCTGCAGCTATATACGCATATTGTGCATACATATCGTGCTTCTGCACCTCTTTCCGATCCAGATAGTCGTTCGGATCGAAATTTTGGATCTCGCAGGCAAAGGTTGTTCTGAACTTGGAGGCATCAAAATGAGTAATGGGGCCCGCACCGCTGACCCCATTCCTTAGGCCTTCCCAATACTCTTCAACATTTTTGCCAAGCGGGTTGATTGTGCCAAGTCCGGTAACAACAACTCGTTTTAATTCCATATTGATTTTTAAGACCTTACTGATTTGTTACTTCGCGTTTTCAGTGATGTAATTGATAGCGTCACCAACGGTGCCGATTTTTTCTGCTTGATCATCAGGGATAGCAATACCAAACTCTTTTTCGAATTCCATGATTAACTCTACAGTGTCCAATGAATCTGCACCTAAATCGTTTGTGAAGGATGCTTCTGTAGTTACTTCGCTCTCGTCAACACCAAGTTTATCAACAATGATTGCTTTTACCTTAGCCGTAATGTCAGACATAATTTTTTAATTTTACGTGGTTACTATTTTTAAATTTACACACTGAATTTTTCAGCGATTGCAAAGAAACGAAGAAACAAAATTATCTTCCAAATATTTGTTAAAAAATGTAGTAGTTTTTACCTCAAAATAGCCTCATTCCAAACTGTGTGGAATAATGGGGTCGAAAAGTCAAAAAAGTCTGCATTGTAACTATTTGAATATGAAAAAAATAGCCATACTTGCTTCGGGGTCAGGATCAAATGCGGAGAATATTATCCGTTTTTTTCAGCATCACCCAAATATCCAGGTCGATTCTGTCTGGAGCAATAAACAAGATGCGTTTGTACTGGAAAGAGCTGAACGACTGAAGGTAGAAGCTCATTACTTTTCCAGGGAGGAGTTTATTTCGACGGATAATTTGATAATTGAATTTAAGAAAAGAGAGATCGATCTGATCGTTCTCGCAGGATTCCTGCTCCTTTTGCCGCAAAAATTCGTCCGGGAATTTTTGGTTGTCAATATTCATCCTGCCTTACTCCCTTCATATGGAGGAAAAGGCATGTATGGAGCACATGTTCACAATGCCGTTATTGACAACAAGGAGAGTGAATCTGGAATTACTATTCATCTGGTCGATGAGGTGTATGATCACGGCAAAGTCCTGCTTCAGGCCAAATGCGCTGTCGAACCGCAGGATACCCCGGAAACCCTGGCTCAGAAGATCCACAAACTCGAAATGGAACATTTTCCGCATACCATTGAGGCGTTACTATCAGGAAGTGCCTAAAGTATTTAAAGTGTCTAAAGTGTCTAAAGTACTTCGCCACTATCAGCAACTGTTTGGGGTTCATGACTTTAGGTACTTTAAATACTTTAGGCACTTCATTTTAAATGTACCTTTGTTAAAAATCAAGTTATGATCCATTCTCCATTTCTCATTCCTGGTGACAAAATAGCCATAGTTTCTGTGGCCGGGAAAGTAAACAGGGAACCTGTCGAAAAGGCCGTTTCTTTGCTGGAGGAGGAGAATTTTGTGGTGGAGATCACTCCGAATGCCTTTGGACAGTTTCATATGTTTTCCGGTACTGATGAAGAGAGGGCTACCGATATGCAACTGGTGCTGGACGACCCTGAGGTGAAAGCCATTCTTTTTGCCAGAGGTGGTTATGGATCTCTCCGAACCCTAATGTTGCTTGACTGGTCAGGATTTTTTAGGCACCCCAAATGGCTGATAGGATTCAGCGACATCACCGTATTTCACTCCTTCCTCACTTGCCGGGAAGTCGCCTCCATCCATGGTGTGATGCCCTCATTTTTTTTCGATGGAGGTGTTAGAACTGATAGTCTGGATAGGCTTCTTAATCTGCTTCGGGGGAAGCCGCTTTTGTACCAGATTCCGGGCGACAGACTAAACAGAAAGGGTATGGCCAAAGGAATACTGATCGGAGGAAATTTATCGTTGCTTATCAGCTTAAGAGGAACGGAACTGGATCTCGACTATGACGGGAAGATTCTATTTATTGAAGATATCGCGGAGTACGATTACCACATTGACCGGATGATGATGAACCTGAAATTTGGCGGAGGCTTGTCGCGGCTTGCCGGCTTGATTGTAGGATATTTTACGGATACAAAAACCAACAACACGCCTTTTGGCATGTCGGCCAATGAAATTATTTATGATGCGGTTTCTGAATACGGTTACCCGGTCGTATTCGGCTTTCCTGCCGGACATGAGTTGCCCAACTTCCCGCTGGTCATGGGCAGTGAGATTTCGCTCGAGGTGACGGAGGAGTGCGTTCTGTTCAATCAAACATTTTAACTTAAAGGAGATGAAAAAAGTGTCTGAGGAGAATCCTGAGAAGGATGATATGGGCAGGAAAGGAGAGGAGATTGCCAAATTTTATCTGATTGATAAAGGGTTCGCGATCCTTGATCTCAACTGGCATCATGGTCACAAGGAGATAGATATTGTGGCCAAACAGGGGAATGAAATCGTGGTGGTTGAGGTGAAGACCAGAGCCGAAAATTATGCAGAAGAGCCCTGGGAAGCAGTTACATCGTCCAAAATTAGAAACATTGTCGAAGTGGCCGAGTCCTGGCTTAGGGTGAACAAAGTGGATCTTGAAACAAGATTCGACGTGATCTCCATCCTCCTGAAAAAGGATGGCACTCATACGGTGGAGCATTTTGAGGGGGCATTCCTTCCACCAGTAAATTAAGTGCCTAGAGTGCCTAAAGTATTTAAAGTGCCTAAAGTACTGCACCACAATGAGAAATTGTATGGAGACCATAACTTTAGGCACTCTAGGCACTTTAGCGCACTCTAGGCACTTTTTCATTAATTTCACAAAAGTAAATAAGTGAAGCATGAACGTCGAAGAGGTTAGACAAATTTGCATTGCGAAAAATGGGGTAACCGAAGGCTTCCCTTTTGATGAGACAACCCTTGTCATTAAGGTAGGCGGCAAGATATTTGCCCTGATCAACTTGGACAGGGTTCCTTCGGTCAACCTGAAATGCGATCCCGAAAGAGCCATCGATCTTCGGGAAAGGTATCATGACATCACTCCCGGTTACCACATGAATAAAAAGCACTGGAATACGGTGATGCTTGAGGGAGATCTGCAGGACAGACTTATCGTTGAGCTGATCGGTCACTCTTATGATCTTGTGTTGGCCTTACTGCCAAGGAAGGTGCAGGAGGAGGTGTATGGGCTTCCTGGTAAGTGAATGGCTGGGACGACTGGGACGACTAGGACGACTGGGACGACTAGGATGACTGGGATGAAGGGGAAGATGGAGAGACGGAGACTAGGGGACTTGGAGACTTAGGGACGCAGAGACGGAATGAATGCGGAAATTGGAAAATATGGAAATGTGGAAATTGACAGAAGTGCAGTTTTTACATTTTTGACAGCAAGGTGAATCTGCTTAGATCTTACTCCGCAGGGGTTAAATGTGAATCGAAGATCAGAGAAGCTAATTGACCCAGGTGTAGTCCCGCAAGTGCGGAAGAACCAGGGGAAAGGAAAAGTCGCATGAAAACCGTCCGCGTTAGCATATGGAGAAGAGCAAACATGCTGATTTCGGACGGAAGGCACTATAGCTGAAGATGAGAAAATGAAAAAATGAGACCGGTCCCTGAAGTCGAAGAGTAACTTCATAAACCCTTCAAACAAAACAAACATTTCAAACCTTTTTATATGGTATACAAACTGAAAGGTGCAGAATACATAGAGTTGATCAAACTTCTCAAACTTCTGCGGATTGCCGAATCGGGCGGACAGGCAAAATTGATGGTAGAGGACGGGGAGGCAGTGCTCAACGGAAATCCGGAATCCAGGAAACGCGCCAAACTTCGGCCGGGAGATGTGGTAAAGATTTTTGGAATGACGATAACGATCGAACTTTAACCTCAACAGACAGGAAGAGCCGGTTTTTTTGAAACCGGCTCTTCCTGCATCAACCAAACGGGGTTATTTCACCTTCAGCAATTTCATCATTTTCTTAGCTATTTCAGTATTTTCCATGAATCCTCCGAATTGATCAGCACCCGGGCCATAGGCAAACACAGGAACGCAAACACCGGTATGTTCCGGACTGGTAAATTTGGCAGTGATATCTCCTGTCTTGTTGTTCCCTTCATTGATGGTCATCCCGCCGGTTTCGTGGTCGGCAGTCACAATGATCAGCGTCTCTTTATTTTTTGCGGCGAATGCCAGCGCCGCTCCAATTGCTCTGTCCAAGTCGAGGGTCTCCAAGATTACTCCGGGAGCTTGATTGTTGTGAGCCAAAAAGTCTATTTCGGAACCTTCTACCATCAGGAAAAAACCCTTTTTGCCCTGGGAAAGCAGATTGATAGCAGTTTCTGTAGCAGGAACCAGCATTTCACCCCGCTCAGGCATCGGTGCATTGTGCTCCCCGGCAGTCAGTCCGGCCAGTTTCCCCGATTTCACTTTTTGTATATCCTTAATCTTGTAAAGAACCTGATAGCCTTTGTCTCTGAGTTCCTTAGACAAATTACGTCCATCTTTACGATTTTCAAAGAACCTGACACCACCCCCAATAAAAACATCAATGTTGGATTTCAAAAAATCGGCGGCAATATCGTCATAACTGTTGCGTGATGCCTGGTGTGCCATGAAAGAGGCAGGTGTTGCATGGTTGATCGCAGAGGTGCTCACAAGTCCGGTCTTCAAACCTTTCTTTTCAGCCATTTCCCTAATATTTTCAACCGGCCGTTTGTCCGGATCAACGCCGATTGCTCCGTTGTAGGTCTTTACACCACAGGCAAGGGCCGTTCCTCCTGCACCCGAATCGGTGATGTAATCAGATGTTGAGTAGGTTTTGGAAAACCCGCAATGAACGAAATTTTGAAGGAAAAGAGAACCTCCATTGGCAGTCATCGAGGCATAAATATGTGCCAGCCCCATTCCGTCGCCAATGAAAAGGATGATGTTTTTTGGATTTTTTTTGGTGTTAACCTGCTCATACTGCTGAACAGGATAAAATGCACCGCCTTTGTATTCTTCAATGGCAGTAATCTTCTTATTTTCCTTGTATTGCTCCTGGGCAAAACAATTTTGATTGATTGCTGCAAATAGAAGAGTGACTACCAGTAGGTTGAAATACGATGATTTAGATTGTTTCATAATCAGGATAATAAATAAAATTGTAGTTCGAGATTTTACTCATTAATAAAATTGGCGCACGAATGTAAGCAAAAATATAAAATTGCGGAGTTTTAATTTGGCTAAAGCCGGGACTAATTTGTCCTCAAATCTTTGAAATCCATGTCTCACAATTAGCTCATCATATTCATCCTGAAATGTCTTCTTTTGATGATGTGCCTCCTGATTGAAGAATATAATTTCTGACTTTGTTCCTTAATCCTTTTGAAGCAACCCTCTTTCATCCATGTCGGTAATCACTGCATCGACAAATTTTTCGGCCGCAATTTTCTTACCGGCGCTTTTGCCGATCCAAAAGACGCCTCTTGTGGAAAGATGAATCGCCGGAGACATGAAAGTCCGGGAAAACCACGATTTTTTCCTAATCTTCTGAACTACCTGACTGACCTGATGTGCTACATCTTTAGGATTATCGCCATTTTTAATATAGTCAAGCACTACCCCAAATCTTGTTTGGATTTTCTTTTGAAGATTCAGCAGGTATTTAAGACTGATAGATGGATAAGGAAATTCCTCCTCCTCAGGGGGAAGTATGAGCGATTTTTGATTTTTTGCAATTCGGATGTCCGGAATGATTGGAAGTGAGGCCCCGTTGTTCACCTGCATCATGTTAATTGCTTCGGATGAAAGATCCTCAAAACCAAATTTGATAATTGGATGATTGGCTGCGACAGGCACACAAAAATACTGTTGGATAAAGCGCTGACAATTGCGACGACCCAGCAGGTAGTCATGAATTCTGAACTGCTTGCTGAAAAATCCGCCAAAACCACCCAAAGAGCCGCAGGCGATGCTCTGTTTCTGAGTTTTTCCCTTCTTCGTCCGAATCGGGGCCACCATAAACCTGGAGTAATCTGTGTCGGAGTAAGCTCTTTCCAGTAGATCTGTTTTGACCATCAGCTGCTGGCGCATGGCCCCGAACAGTTGTGGAAGTGTGAATTTGAGTGCCTGCAGATCAAAATAGTTGGCATCAGGCTTGTCATCATCACTTGGGAAAGGGTCGATCATCAGGATGGTTGAATCAAAATCGGATACACTTTTTGATAGCTTAAAATGTTTTGCCTCTCCTTTGTTAGCTGATCGTCTGATCTCAGCCTTTCTGCGGTCGGTCATGATGGTTTCCGTCAGATCATAAGGTTCGTTGTTGATCACACCACCATCCACACATACTGCATTGTAATCGGCCAAAGGATCGACAAGATACTTCTTTCCATGCGTGATCTTCAGCAAATGGCTGTCATTGATAAATTTAGGATCCCTAATAACCACACGTGAAGCAAGTCCGCCCGGGAAGGCACCGGTGGCAATGGCTGCATCGACCAGAAGGTCTTTGTTCAGTCCATCCGGCGTATTGAAATGAAAGGGAATTTTTCCGTCATCCTGATACTCCCCGGAAGGATTGAGCTGAAAGAGAACCAGATCTTTGTGCATGATCATCCGGTCTTCCCTTTTCCCCGTGGCCGTTATAAATTTCAGCTCGTAATTGTACCCCCGAAGGTTGGTAAGTGTCGTTAAAAGCTCAAAATTGCGGGCAAAGTAGGGTCTGTGAATGGTAGGATCCTTCGTCGTGTCATCAAGGGTCCTTCTGGCAATTTTTTCGATGAATAGAGAATTGAACAGGGATCGAACCTCCTGTTTTGGATTGATCTCAGGAGAGGAGGTAATGTCGCTGGAATCCAGCATCTGGCTCATCATGTCGCAATTGGTTTCTTCGGTCAGATTGACCCATGAATCGTACAGCGGATTCTCAGTGCTGACTTGGTTTAAAAAATTCCCAGCATTGACATGCGGAAAATTCTTTTGTATAGCTGCGGCAGTAATTACCGCGGTCATACCCCCAGCCGATGCTCCGGTAAGGACTTCAATGACCACATTGTGCTTTGGGGTGCCGGGTATACCCAGGTCTTTGGCCTTTTGCCAGCTTTCAAGCGCCTCAAGCAGGTAGTCCATTACACCGGCAGTATATGCACCAGCCGAGACCGCTCCTGCCATGGAGAGACCAATTCGAAAAGTTGTCCGATTTTCCATGATTGCCTCTATCTATTAATACCAATATTAGTATTAATACCAAAAATGAAGGAAAGGTTACCCCAATACACCGAGATATTTAGCGATTGCAAAGAAATTATCGTCGTTGTAATCAACTGTTATTTTCTTTCAACAGGACTAATATGGCTGCTAAACAAGGAGCTATCGTTTTTTGTTACGTATTTCAGGATTTCCTCTTCTTCCGGGGAGGTCAGATGTGCCTTGGGGGCCATTCTTTCGACATGGACTTTCCATTGTCCCGGATTGTATTTTTCAGGAAGGAACAAAGAATGGCAACTGCCGCATTTGTTGATGTAAGCAACTCTTCCCTTCTGCATCTCCCTGAGATCTTCCTTCGAAATCCGGGCGCTTTCTTTGGGCAGGTAAAGTGCGGTGCTGCAGGCAAAGACAAACCCCGCCAGCAGCATCACCAACACAGTTCGTTTTCTTCTCTCAGAAAGCATAGGAGAATAGTAATCTGAATTGAACTTTTTCATATTCGTTCAGGTTAAGCTTACTGTTTGTTGCCCCTTTAAATGACTTAATCTGTGGCATTGCAGTGAAATTCACCCAAAAATTATCACGGACGTAAGAGAAACCCAGCCCGGAATAGAGGGCGCTGTGTTCTAACTCTTTCTCAACGTAAACATTTTTAAAGTTGTTCTCCTGTGTAATATGAAATCCGTGACTGAGGGCATAACCAAAGGCGAGATTGTAATCAACTTTGCCCTCCTTCTCCCAATTCAGTTGATTGTTTACATAAGTTGGAGCAAACTCTGCTTCGTAAGTTGCATTTCCAGCAATGGTCAAATTGTTGATTTTCTTGTCGATAATTATTTTACCCTCGAGTTCATATTCATTGCTGCTGATCCCATATTCTCCATACAGGGCAAGACCTAGCGGATTGGCTACCTGATCCAGTAATTTAAGTTTCCACTCGTTTGAAAAACCGATTTCATAGTTGGTTTCTGTTGATTTCTGTGCTCCTTCCATGACTGTTTTTGTTTTGGTAGTCAGATTCAGATAAAAGGAGGTCTGCAGGTTGCCGCCCAGCCCAACCTCGTACTCGGTACGGTTATCCAGTCTGGAGAAAAAATCCTGTTTTCCCTGGCGAAGTGTATTCCAGACCTCAATCTCGCGTTGACCTTTGTTTAGAACATTGCTTTGGTAGGTATAGGTGAAGATTCTGTCCTGAGCATTTGAAACAAATGCCAGACATAAAAATGAGAAAAGCACAAATTGAAATCGAAACGTTTTCGTGTACATAATAATTGGTTTTTATTGATACACAAATAAACCGGCTTCAAATTCCTTGAGCAATCCCTATTTGTAGTGATTTTATTGGTTAATCGATCAGATCGTTTATCACCGCATAAAGAGTAAGTCCCGAGATGGATTTTACTCCCAGTTTTGATGTGATGTGTTTACGGTGTGAGATGACAGTATGAATGCTGATAAACAATTTTTCCGAGATCTGCTTGTTACTGAAACCGGTAGCAACAAGCCTTAAAACCTCTGTTTCGCGGTCGGAAAGTTGAAGCGAGTGTTGCTTATGCTTACCAAAGTTGGAGAATGCTTTCAGCTTGTTGAAAAGCACCCCTTGTGTATCTGATTGATACAAAATCTCGTCAAAAGGAGTGTAATCAGGAGTTGGTAACGCATCAAAGTGAATTCCAACAATGGCAATATTTCTTCGCCTGAAAGAATTACAATGCTTACGGATAAATTCATTCTCTCTGGTGTCGATTAATACTACCAGGTCATTCCATTCAAGTATTGTATTGTTATCAGGACATGAAGAGTGGACAGCCATTACATCAACCTTTAGGGATTGAAGGATATTGGTTAATCCAATTTGTATGATTGGCCAGGGATGAATGATGGCGCAACTGCTAGAATGCATCGCTTCGAAATTTTGTGCCATACAGTTTCAAAAGCCTTGGAACGAGAATTTTATCCTCAAAACGAGCATGATCGATCTGCTCTTTCTCAAAATGTGACAGTGTATGCAGCATATCATGAAATATCTGTATGTCGGCATTTTCAGGAATGTGTTGAAGGATGATTATAATCAGATCACTAATTTCTGTCTCTACATTGCTGTGCTGGCCAAAGAGTTTTTTTAGGTTGGCCGGTGAAGTTTTTAAATCGCTTCTTCTGCCATTCTCATCGAGAATTCCTACGAGTGGAAATATATATTTTTCCTCGAATTCAATATGGTCAATCAGCCTGGACACATAGTCATTTAAATATTTCTCGAGCGTGATAATCAGCTTGGTATCAGGTAATTTAATTTTGAGTTCCTGCATTAAACTACCGAGGAGCGGGATGGTTACCTGCTTATGGTGCTGATGCGTCCTGATAAGAAAATCAGTCAGCAAAGAGAGATTGACCGAATCCGTATTTGGAAAGTAATTGTTTGAATGATAGGTATTCAAGACCGCCAACAAAAAATCTAAATCAATCTTCTTCTGTAGGCATATCTCTCCAAGAGTTGACTGCCCCACATTGGAACTTATGCCAAATCTAAATACAATTGGAAGCAAATCGATGTTTCGGCCCAATACTTCGCATAGTTTATCATCGGCTTCGATCAAAGCCTGTTCGCTGGAATCAGGATCTCTCATTATGAATCAATTTCTTTGGTATACAGTAATATTTTCTGATTGTTACAAAGTTCTAATTTAATTTTTCTTTTAGTAACCGCATTTTTCAATTTCCACATTCTCTCCTTCTACATTTCCTTGAACACCCTCATCAAGCATAATTTGCAATCAAACTCCAGTTCAAAAACGGAACTCCCGTCCTCCAGTGAAAAAGGCAAAGAGAATTCGTCTGGAAAAGTTCCTTCAAATCGCTTGCAGAATCCAAGTTCGTGCTGGATGCAGTGTTTTGTAATCATCACCTGTAGGCGTCCTGTTACTGCCCGTTTTTCCACAGCCATCTCGGGCAATTCAAGACCATGGTGCCTGAAGAACTGCATAGCCAGACGGTTGCTGATGTTATTCTCAAAGTGAAATGAATCGTATGGGTAGGGGACTGCAGTGTTTGGTATTCCTTTTTTTTGCTTTTGCATCTCACCAATGGAAAGATCAGTTTTTGATGGATGGATATATTTCTTTGCGCTCATTTTGGCGCGGTAGTCGCGGAATTCAGTGATTTTTTCGTTCATTTTATCAGTGTTTGTTTCTTAAATATTGATTCTCCTTCCTAAATTATCTCCTTTCCGTCCGATCGATCTGATGGCAATTTTAAAAATGCTACCGCGGACGGTTCTTCCGCGACTTTCGTTTCCCTGGGTTCCGCTTCGCTCCACCCAGGGTTATTGACATTTAACCCCATCGGGGGTAAGACCTGAGCAGCTTCAACCTTGTGGTCGAAAATGTGAGAATTAAACTTCTATCAATTTCACATTTTCACATTTTCACATTTTCACATTTCCCAATTTTCATATTCATCCCGTCTCCTAATCCTCCAAGTCCCCTGGTCTTCCCATCTCTCCGTCAATCGTTCTCCTCTTCGTCCCAGTCGTCCCAGTCATCCTCTTTTCTTTCCGTCTCTCCGTCATTCGTTCGCCCCTTCATCCCCTTCGTCCTAGTCACCCCATCTGAAGCCTACTCCGTCGGCGCCTCAATCTTGCCTGCCACCTCCCCGATCAGCGTGGTTTGGGTGCAGTCGGTAATTTTTACCCGCACAAAATCTCCGATTTCGAGGCCTTTGTTCGGGAAGACAACTACTTTGTTTTGTGAGCTGCGGCCGAAAAACTCGCTTTTTTTCTTTTTGGAGATTCCCTCAGCAAGTACCTCCATGATTTTGCCAATGTCTCTTTGGTTACTCTCCATCGAAAGCCGGTTTTGCAGGTGAATGATCTCCTCAAGACGCCTGGATTTCACCCCTTCCGGAACATCATCCAGGAAGTGGTCGGCGGCATAGGTTCCGGGTCGCATCGAGAATTTAAACATAAAGGAGGTATCGAACTGAACCTCTTCCATCAGTTGCAGGGATTGTTGATGATCCTCTTCGGTTTCGGCACAGAAGCCACAAAAAATATCTGTGGTGATGCCGCATCCCGGTAGGGTTTCACGAATCGCCTGGATGCGACCAAGGTACCACTCGCGGTCGTATTTGCGGTTCATCTTTTTCAGGATGGCCGAGCTGCCAGACTGCACGGGAAGGTGTATGTGACGGCAAATATTCGGATAAGCAACTATTTTCTTTAACAATTTGTCTGACAGATCTTTGGGATGAGAAGTGGTAAACCTGACACGTAGGGCAGGTGAGAGCTGTGCCACCATCTCCAGCAGATCATGAAACTTAACAGGTTTCCTGGTGGCTTCGGGATGCCAGACATAGGAATTGACATTTTGCCCCAACAGTGTCACCTCTTTGGTTCCGCTTTCCATCAGGGCCTTTACCTCGTTGAGGATATCTTTGGGATCACGGCTGCGCTCCCGGCCACGGGTATAAGGAACGATGCAGTAGGTGCAAAAATTGTTGCACCCCCGTGTAATTAAAACAAATCCGGTGATCTTTTCCTCCCCAATTCTTTTAGGGATGATCGAATCGTAGGTTTCATCGATGGTCAACTCAACATTGACGGCGCTTTCCCCCGCCAGTGCTTTGTCATAAAGAAAGGGCAGATCCCGGTAGGCATCCGGACCGGCAACAAGATCGACCGATTTTTTTTCGATCAGTTCATCTCCAATTCGTTCGGCCATGCAACCGATCAGTCCGACGACCAGTTTCGGATTTTTCTTTTTCAGGCTTTTAAAGAATGACAATCTGTTCCAGATCTTCTTTTCGGCATTGTCGCGCACTGAGCAGGTGTTGACCAGAATTGTATCTGCATCTGCGTACTGATCGGTCACAACGAATCCATGGTCTCCCATTACAGCGGCAACTACCTCACTGTCGGCTACGTTCATCTGGCAGCCGTATGTTTCGATATATAGTTTTTTCTCCGTCATTGTTTCAACTATTGTGTCAGCTTCCGCAGAAACTGACAGGCTGCAAAGTTAGAATCAATTCTTCCAAAAAAGAAGATTGAAAATTCAATAGTTAAATCGATTGGATAGAGTAGGTTCCCAATATGAATTTGTAGGCTCTAATAGAAATTTTCCGCACAAATCAGACAAAAATTCCGTAAATTTACATTCTTAAATGAGCGACCATGAATCAACGAATTTACATTGACACCTCGGTGGTTGGTGGGTATTTTGACGATGAATTTTCCGCAGACACTATTCTGTTTTTTGAACGCGTAAAGAAAGGTGAATTGACAATTATTGTTTCCGACCTGCTTGAAGCAGAGCTTTTAAGAGCTCCAAAATTTGTAAAGGAACTGTTGCAAAGCGTTTCTTTACAACAAATTGAAAATGTTAGACTTTGATATGGAAACGAAGATTAAAAAATCCGAAAAAAAGTTTGACGCAATAAAAGTAATGCGTGAAATACGAGATAAAATGAGCCTTGAAATTATGACAATGACTTACGAGGAGGAACGAGCTTTTTTGGACAAACTTCTTGCCAAAGATCAAATTGCCAATAGTACCTATATACTTACAGATGAACAACAGCTTGCGATTGAGGAAGCCCAAAAGCAATTTAAAAATGGTCAATTCCTAAAGAGTGATAAAGCAGACCTAGAAATTGACGAATGGCTAGGCAAGAATCCGGAAGATTTGAAAATATGATTTTTCCCCAAACGATTTTCCTTATCTTTGCAGCAAATAATCCGTGATATGACATCGTTGAGACGGAAATCATTTTTTCTGATCTGGCTATCCATAATGCTTTTCAGTTTCCCGGCAGGTGCACAAACGGCCAGACCGGCTGTCTTTACGCCGCCTATCACTGATGGCTCATTTATCTGGCAACGATTAAATGTGGAAGCCAGCAGTGAAATTGCGGATCTTCTTCGGCAACAATACGACCAAAGCAGAAAAGCCGGTACCTTCCCGGGATACCGACTTCAGTTGTACTTCGGGTCCGGCGTGCAGGCAAGAGCGCACGCAGAAAAAGTAAGGGCTGATTTCAACACCCTGCATCCTGAAACCAAGGTCTATCTGATCTTTAAGTCTCCCGATTTCATCGTGAGAGCGGGCGATTTCAGGAGCAAAAGTGAGGCATTAAAGGTATTAAAGAGTTTAACCGCCGGCTTCTCGAACGCATTTATCGTCTCCGACGAAATCGCTTTTCCTGGTCCGGTTGTTCAAGTAGAAATTAAATAGAGCATGAGCGACGAAATCAAACATGAGTGTGGAATAGCCCTGATAAGGCTTCGCAAACCGCTGGAGTACTACCGGCTAAAATACGGAACCTGGCAATACGGGATCAACAAACTCTACGTGATGATGGAAAAGCAGCACAACCGCGGACAGGACGGCGCCGGGGCTGTTGGCGTTAAGGTTGATATGTCGCCGGGGAGGGAATATATTTTCCGCCACCGCTCCATCGATCCGAATCCCATCCGGGATGTTTTCGTAAAGATTTTCAAAGAGTTTAGCCACGCCCAACAGCAATATCCCCAGGCATTTCCCGATCCGACCTGGGCAAAGGCCAATCTTCCGTTTGCCGGGGAACTTTACCTGGGTCACCTGAGATATGGCACATACGGACGCAACAGTGTGGAGTCGACCCATCCGGTAATGCGACAAAACAATTGGCGTTCAAGAAATCTGGTTTTGGCAGGGAATTTCAACCTCACCAATGTAGACGAACTCTTCAACCTATTGGTCGGGCTTGGGCAGTTTCCAAAAGGGTTCAATGATACCGTCACCATCCTCGAAAAAGTAGGCCATTTCCTCGACGAAGAGAATGAGCTGCTTTTCAGGCAATACAAGAATGAAGGCTATGCCAATGCCGAAATCTCCCCGCTTATTGAGAAGAATATCGATATCCGGAAAGTCCTCGAAAGAGCGAGCCGCGACTGGGACGGAGGGTATACCATCGGCGGGATCATTGGTCACGGTGATGCCTTTGTTGTCCGCGACCCCTGGGGGATTCGTCCGGCTTACTATTATGCCGATGATGAGATTGTGGTGGTGGCCTCAGAAAGGCCCGTTATCCAGACCGTCATGAATGTAGGCTGGAACTGTGTGTCTGAGATAAAACCCGGTAATGCGCTGATCGTCAAAATGGACGGGACCTACAAAGAGGAGCTGGTCCGCGTACCGCAGAAAAGAAGCTCATGCTCCTTCGAGCGGATCTATTTTTCCCGGGGATCTGACAGGGATATTTACAAGGAGCGTAAGAAATTGGGTTTTCTGCTGGCTCCGGTTATTCTCAAGGCTATCAAAAACGATCTGAAACATACCGTTTTCTCCTTTATTCCCAATACGGCTGAGACTGCTTTTCTTGGTATGATGGAGGGCATCCGGGCTGATCTGCTTCAGTGGAAAAAGGAGAAAATTCACGCCCTTGGCGATAAAATGACTGAGGACGAGATTGGCGAGATCATCTCAGTTCAGCCAAGAATGGAAAAGATTGCCATCAAAGATGTGAAGATGCGCACCTTCATTGCCGATGACAGTAGCCGGGATGATTTGGTTGGCCATGTTTACGATGTGACCTATGGCGTTGTGGAGAACCACAAGGATACCCTCGTGGTCATTGATGACTCCATTGTTCGTGGTACTACTTTAAAACAGAGCATCCTAAAGAGCCTGGACAGACTGAAGCCAAAGAAAATTATCATCATTTCCTCCGCACCGCAAATCAGGTACCCCGATTGCTATGGTATCGACATGGCCATTCTTGGTAAATTTGTGGCTTTCGAAGCGGCCATTGCCTTGCTGAGAGAGACGGGGAAATCCAGGGTCATTGACGAAGTTTACCGCAAATGCAAAGATCAGCAGCGTCTGCCCAAAGAGGAGATGGTCAATTACGTGAAGGAGATCTATCGTCCATTCAGTGATGAAGATATCTCGGGCAAAATTACCCAGCTGCTGAAACCGGCCGAATGCAAAGCGGAGGTAGAAATTGTATACCAGAGTGTTGAAAACCTACATATCGCTTGCCCGAATGATTTGGGCGACTGGTATTTTACCGGTGACTATCCAACTCCCGGCGGGAACAAAGTGGTTAATACCTCATTTATCAACTACATCGAAGGAATAGACGGAAGGGCTTATTGAAAGCGCATTTTGGGATTGTCTTCTTTCTCGACCAGCTCTTCCAGATAAGAAGAGACATGACGGTCGATCTTGATGTCATATATATCCTCGATACTTAACATGATTCCTGTCTCCTCCACATCACCAAACTCATCGCTGATAGCCGTTCCGAATGTCCGCATATTGGGTGTCAGGTTCATGTACGCATTGATCAGCGGAGGGATATTTTCGCCCAGCTTTCTCACCTCCTGTGAAAGAATTTTGTAGGCCGCTTCGTAATCTTTTCCGCCAAAAAGCTCCTCTAGTTTTTTCTGATCAGGCTGGTAGGCCATCGGTTTTTTTGCCCAAACCAGGTGATCCGGATCGGAGAAGAACTCGCTGAAAAAATGGAGAATCATGTTGCGGGCATCCTGGTTGTAGTGGGTGTACATTGTCACTTTTCCGAAGAAATATTTGACCTCGGGATAGTCGATCATCAGCGCTCCCAAACCATCCCAAAGGTTATCGAGGGCAAAGAGCGCTTTCGATCCCACCTTGGTTGATTGGTAGTCGGGTTGCACAAAAGAGCGGCCCAGTTCAATAACAGAAGGCAGGTAATCGGAAATAAACTCATCGGAAAAGTTGAATAGATGTGCTGTTGCCAGCGGAACCTCTCCATGAGCATCCTTCTCGAGTCCGCTGCAATGAATGTACCGATAACCACCCAGAATCTCCTTGTTGGCAGGGTCCCAGACTATCAATTGTTTGTATGGATGTGTTTCGGAAATATCGTATTGGTCGATGTCCAGCTCCTCTCCAATACCTCCTCCTGCCGACCTGAAGGTGATCTCCCTGAGCCGGCCGATCTCACGCATGAGGTTGGGTGAATCAAAGTAGGTAAGGATGTATATCTCGTTATCAGCCTTGTTGGTCTTTCTTTGAAATTTTTCCGGAGTGAGTTCTGCCTCCAGTAACTCCCTGGCAACGGGAGGAATAATCTCCTTCATTTAAAAAAAGTAATTAGTTCGGGTCAAAAATAACAATAATTTGACCACATATTTCACAGATGTGCACAATTCAAGCTCTGGCCCAACCACGAATTGCACAAATGGACACAAATAAAACGATGCCCTAACGGCAGATTATTTAGATTGAACCTCTCCCAACCACGGATTTCACCCTTCGGCTTCGCTCAGGGACCGGTCTCACCTCTCATCTTCTCCGTTTCACCGTTTCGCTGTTTCATCTGAACGATCTCCCCTTCTCCCCCTCGCCCCGTCACCCCCTCTTTCCCTGGACAGGAAGCGCATACACTACCTTCTTCACCTCCTCCGCCCACTCGGTCGGGGTTTTGGTGTGGTCGAAAGTTTGCCATGGGATCGGTTTCCCGAAGGTGATTGTAAAGTTTTTCCCACGCTGTTTGAACATCTCGTCAGGAAGTAAAAGCATCTCGATGCCGAATTTCATGCCAATGAACTTCCTGAAGTTGCAAAACCAGTAGAAGAAGTTGGAGTTGCGTCCGCTCATGAATACCGGAATGACATCCCTTTGATGCTCAACCGATTTCTGGATGAAATGTTTGTGCCACTCCAGATCGGCAATGATACCGCGTTTTTTGCGGGAGGCAAGGCCTGCCGGGAAGATCAGCACCTGCTTATCCGACTCGTAGGCTGCATTGATCTGATTGATTGAACTTCGCTGATTTCCATATTTGTTGATGGGGATAAACAGTTCTTTCAGCGACGGTATTTTTGTCAGTTCGTCTCTTACCAGGAAAAGGGAGGGCCCCAGGAATTTAGTAATCCCGTTCATCAGGATTAAACCATCAAATCCACCCAGCGGATGATTGGAGGCGATGATGTAGCGACCCTCCGTGGGTAGGTTTTCGGTACCCTGAAAATTAAAACTGACATCGAAATATCCCAGACTCGCCGTGACAAAATCAATCCCTTTTTTATCGCCATACCTGAAGATGATTTCGTTGAGTTCGCGAACATGCAGCAACCTGTTCAGCAAGCCATAGACAAATCCCGGAATCCGGCCGGCCAGCTTGCTGTTCTTTTCAGCTACGAGATCTTTAAGCACAAGTGGATTCATAGGTAATCTGTAATTCTCCCGAAGATACCCCAATATCCATTTCGCATCTTCCTTATCTTCATTAAAATCAGTTTAGGTTACCAACAAGTTATCAACAATACGCCATTTGAAAACGAACAAAATTGTTAACAACCTGTTGAGAAATTGTTTAGTGTAATAAAGTGTCAGATATTGTCATGAAGTGTAATAATTTATATCTTTACCAACTATCCGATAAGTTAATTAAAGATGGTCTCGTTTTCGAACAAATACAGTGCAACCGTTGATGGTAAAGGGCGTATCGTCCTCCCGGCTCCTTTCAAAAAGGAGATGGGAGATGCGCTCGAGCCTCTGTTTGTTGTCGAAA
>Ga0172379_10005263_pt1 | contig 18231 bp, 16 predicted proteins | sample GrowelOW334metaG_FD_119756 | JGI IMG/M metagenome (GOLD analysis project Ga0172379, IMG submission 119756) | Groundwater microbial communities from an aquifer near a municipal landfill in Southern Ontario, Canada - Groundwater well OW334 metaG | ecosystem: Environmental > Aquatic > Deep...
ACATAAATTCTTTCGGAAGTCGGTCATACAATTTTATGAACAGTTCTTCATGTGACAGTATCTCTTTTTTCCACTGTTCCTTATCGATAGCCATCAATTCATAGAATTGTTCCTGGGAGATATCATGCCAGCCGGTAAAATCCATATCCTCATACCGTGGCATCCAGCCTATGGGACTCTCGATGGCGAACGATTGACCATGCACTCGTTCGACGATCCATTTCAGCACTCGCATGTTGTCGCTAAAGCCTGGCCAGAGGAAATTCCCCTCGGAATCCTTTCGGAACCAGTTCACATTGAATATCCTCGGAGGATTATAGATCTCCCGTCCAATCTTCAGCCAATGGTTGAAATAATCCCCCATGTGATATCCGCAGAACGGGAGCATCGCAAACGGATCCCGGCGAACTTCTCCAGTTGCGCCGACCGCTGCAGCGGTCGTTTCCGAACCCATTGTTGCGGCCATGTACACTCCATAGCTCCAGTTGATTGCTTGTGTAATAAGCGGAATGGTCGTGCTGCGTCTGCCGCCGAAAATAAACGCACTGATCGGAACACCTTCCGGGTTTTCCCAATCCTTGTCAATGGAAGGGCACTGATAGGCCGGAGCAGTGAACCGTGCATTCGGATGTGCAGCTTTTTTCCCGTTGCTCGGAGTCCATGGTTGTCCCTGCCAATCCGTTAATTTTTCCGGCGGAGTTTTCGTCATCCCTTCCCACCACACATCGCCATCCTCAGTTAATGCAACGTTGGTGAAAATCGTATTCTTCGCAATGGAAGCCATGGCGTTGGGATTGGTCTTGTCCGAGGTACCGGGTGCAACACCGAAATATCCTGCCTCGGGATTGATTGCATAGAGGCGTCCGTCGCTCCCCGGCTTGATCCACGCGATATCGTCCCCCACCGTCGTCACTTTCCAGCCGGCAAACGATTTCGGGGGGATCAACATTGCAAAATTCGTTTTTCCGCAAGCGCTCGGGAATGCCGCTCCAACGTAGGTTTTTTGGCCATCAGGCGATTCAACACCGAGAATGAGCATGTGTTCGGCAAGCCAACCTTCATCGCGAGCCATGGAAGATGCAATACGAAGTGCGAAACACTTCTTTCCCAGCAAGGCATTGCCACCGTAACCGCTGCCGAATGACCAGATACTTCTTTCTTCGGGAAAATGAACGATATATTTATGTTCCTTATTGCACGGCCATGGAATATCTTTTATGCCTCCGGTCAGCGGCATACCGACGGAATGGACGCACGGTACAAATTCACCATGTTCACCGAGTACATCGTACACCGCTTTCCCCATCCTTGTCATAATCCTCATATTCGTCACCACATACGGCGAATCGGAGATCTCCACACCGATATGCGCTATCTTCGATCCGAGTGGCCCCATACTGAACGGTATAATATACATCGTTCTGCCAATCATGCAGCCATCGAACAACTTGTTCAACGTTACTTTCATCTCTTTAGGATCGACCCAGTTATTTGTCGGACCTGCATCCTGTCGTCTCCTACTGCAGATAAATGTGCGATCTTCAACCCGGGCAACATCGGACGGATCCGACAGTGCCAGATAACTATTCGGACGCTTTTTGGGATTGAGCTTTTTGAACGTCCCGGATTTCACCATCACATCACACAGCTCGTTGTATTCCTTCTCGGAGCCGTCACACCAATAAACATTGTCCGGTTTGGTCAGTGCAGCAATTTCCTTGACCCACTGTTTAAGCCGGTCATGTTTTACGTAGGAGGGTATTTCCATGCCAAAATTCCTTAGGGATTTGAAGATTGGGAAAAAGTTTGTGACGGAAAAATACGACTATTTCCCCGTGAATTCAACGGACAAAAAAGGCTTGATTCGCTGAGGTTATTTCTCTTTTAGAGGAATCCCAAGTTCTTCGAACTTGCGGTACAGTGTAGACAAACTAAGTCCAAGGTCTTTGGCGACTTTTTCTTTGTCTCCATTGTGATTCTTCAACTTCTGTTCGATATACCGCCGTTCGAACATGTGAACCGCGTCCTTCAGAGATTGAGAGGAGTAGTCAATAACAGAGATTTGTGCGCTTGCTTGTAATTCTTCCGGAAGGTGATGAACATCGATCATTTCTGCGTCGCAGAAAATCATTGCGCGCTCCACAATATTCTGCAATTCGCGGATCTGTCCTTTCCATTGATGGTTCACGAGCGCGCTCATTGCCTGATTAGTAATCCCTTTAATAGATTTTCCCATCTCCAGACGGAATTTAGAAATGAATGAATTGACCAGCAGAGGAATATCTTCGGACCGTTCATTGAGTTCCGGTAAATGGATTTCCACGACATTCAAACGATAGAACAAATCTTCACGGAATTTACCTTTGGCAATCTCATCTTTTAGATTTCGGTTTGTTGCTGCGACAATGCGCACATTAATCGGGATTGTTTCATTGCTCCCCACCGGAGTAATTTCCCGTTGTTCCAGCGCGCGAAGCAGTTTCGGCTGCAGATGTAACGGCATCTCGCTAATTTCATCAAGCAGGAGCGTTCCTCCCTCGGCTGCTTTAAAACCGCCATCCTTATCGCTCGTGGCGCCTGTGAAAGATCCTTTTTTATGACCAAACAACTCGCTCTCGAACAACGTTTCAACGATCGCACCGCAATTGATGGCATGAAACCGTTTATTGGTTCGCTTGCTGTGCGAATGGATTGCACGGGCGACCAGTTCCTTCCCTGTACCGCTCTTGCCGGTGATCAGTACCGTACCATCTGTCGGCGCGACTTTCTGAATATCGGAAAAGATCTTTTTCATCGCATCGCTTTGTCCGATGATAGATGAAAAATCGAACTTCCTGTTCACTTCCTGGCGCAGCATTGTGTTTTCCAGGACGAGTTCTTTATACTCGAATAGCTTTTTAATGCGGAACAACAGATCGTCAAATTCAATCGGCTTCAGCAAATAATCATAGGCACCTTTTCTGATTGCCGCAATTGCCGTTTCAATGGATGCATACGCCGTAATCATGATGACAAATGTGTGCGGAAATCGCTCCGAGATCTTTTCCATCAGGTCCGGTCCACGCAATTCCGGCATTTCAATGTCCGTTATGACCAAATCGAACATATTTTCGTTCAGCATTTTTAACGCAACAGCGCCGTTCTCAGCTTTCCGTACGAAATACCCTTCTTTTTCCAGCACAAAGGTGATGGAATCACGAATGATCTCTTCATCATCAACAACAAGAATTTTCTTTTTCATTTACATTCCTTTGATCGGTAATCGGACAACAAATGTTGTACTCTTTCCTTCTTCACTTTCCACATGGATATCTCCCCCAAAATTGCGGATGATTCCCAAGCTCACCCAAAGACCAAGACCGGTCCCTTTGCCTACCTCTTTTGTCGTGAAAAACGGATCGAATATCTTTCCGATATTCTTTTCGGCAATTCCCGTGCCATTATCTGTAATGCTAATTTCGACCTTTTCGTCCGATTGTTTTGTCAAAATTGAGATAGACGAGTCTGAAATTCCCATACTTGCATCAACGGCATTCATCAAAATGTTCAAAAATACCTGTAACAGTTGATCATGAACCGCATGGACAAATGGTAGATTTTCTTCCAGAGCAACGTTCAGTTTAATGGAGCGGGCTTTTTTGCCGTACTGAACGATATTGATTGCTTCGCGAAGCACCAGATTGACACTAACATCTTTTACTTCGTGCGTAGAAGGACGCGAGAAGTCGACGAGTTCACGGATAATCTTGGCAATCCGGTTGATCTGATTCTTTACCAACTCCAGTTTTTCCTGTACGAAATCGTCATTGGACTGGCGCTGTACCACCTGTACCAATGAAGAGATGGAGGTTAGAGGATTGCCAACCTCATGGGCAATTCCTGCTGCAAGCGTTCCGAATGTTTCCATTTTTTGCGACCGCACCACCTGTCGTTCCAAGATTTTCTGATCGGTAATATCCCGGTGCGCTCCGAGGAAGCCGATCACTTTTTTATCTTCATCAATGATCGGAGAAATAACCAACTCCGAATGGAACAACTCACCGTTCTTTCTTTTATTTTGCAGCTGACCAACCCACTGCTCGCCGGAATTGATTTTGATCCAAACCTTTTTCCAAAATTCCTTGCCGTGTCTTCCACTGTTCAGGATACTCGGATTCTGACCGATCAATTCCTCACGCAAATATCCGGTGATATGTTCGAACGCGGGATTTACATAGATCATTTTCCCTTCGGTGTTTGTGATCTGTATGGGATTCACCGTTCGATGAATCACTTCTGAAAAACGAAGCAATTCAAGATCTTTATCATGCTGAACGGTAATATCTTTTATTACCACAAGGTACAATTGTGTTTCGGATGAGGGAATCGGGAGAACCGTTACTTCAGCAAAGCAATGGTCACCTGCAGAAAAAAAGAGATCGGAACGGAATACTTGAATCGTCCCGTTCATTGCCGAAGATAAATGTTCCTTCCCCCCGAACGAGAATAGCTCGACCAATACAGAACTGGATATTTTCCTCCGTTTTGCCTTTGCGTTCATTTCAATGATGCCAGTCGATCCATCGACAATGTAGGCGTAATCATTCCACTCAGAGAAGATGGTTTTGTAGATATCGTGTGTTAGTTTCATAGGGTAGGCTCTTCGTCAGATTGAAACTACGACAATTTCTCTCGGATTTCAATCAACAAAAAAGCCCGCACCGCGGGCTCTACTTTGCTTCATTTTCTGGACATTACTGATAGATTATCGATCGCATGGAAACGGAACTCATGTCAAAATCGTCGTTAAAAAATGCAGGTATTTCATTCTGATACTGAAATCCCAGCACATACATCAACGGCAGGAAATGGTCATACGTAGGATGGGCAAGCTGGGAAAGGGCTCCGAGTTTCTGGAAATCCAAAATGGATTTGGAGTCCCCATTTTCCAACCATTGTTTGATCTTCGCATCGAATTCTATTGCCCAATCATACGGCTTTGCGTTCTGTTTAAAATTCACCACCCGGAGATTGTGGACTATGTTCCCGCTGCCGATGATCATAACTCCCTTGTTTCGCAGTGACTGGATCTCTTGTGCAAGGGCAAAGTGATATTCCATTGGTTTGCTGTAATCAATGCTCAATTGAAACACCGGAATATCGGCATTCGGGATCATCTTTTTGAGCACACTCCATGTTCCATGATCAAATCCCCAATCATCATCCAGCGAGATATGGTGTGAAGTGGATAATCTCTGTGTTTCCTTTGCAAGTTCCGGTGCGCCTGGTGCTGGGTACTGCTGTGCAAACAATTCTTCTGGAAAACCGCCAAAATCGTGGATTGTTTTGGGGTGTTCGACTGCCAAAACCCGCGTGCCGCGTGTAAGCCAATGCGCCGAAATAGATAAGATGGCTTGCGGCCTGGGCAGCTGTTCGCCGACCTCCTTCCACACCGTGCTAAATCGATTTTCCTCGATTGCATTCATCGGATTACCATGACCGACAAATAATAGCGGCATCCGGTCGCTCGCAGACAGGTCGTCTGTGATATTCTTTAATTCATGTAATTTCATTGTTCCTCCCAGCATGGGAAAGACTGCCATCATCTTTAAAAAATCGCTTCTCCGCATGCAACTAATTCAACGATACCGAGGGGAATAATGCCCCCGCCATATCATGGAACATCAGCTCGGTGAACGAATAACTGAAATAGGAATCCATTGGTTGTGAGGCAAGCAATGTTCTCGCATCTGTTTCAGTTTCTGCAACCATCACGATCCACACTTTGGAACGGTCCGCTGCAAGGGTATAGCTTAAAAATTTCCGTTTCATTAACAGGTCTATCACCATTGCACGCTGTGACGGGATCAGCGCAAAAAAATCCTTTGGCGGATCATAGGGTAACCGTACTTCAACCATGAATGTCTTCATTATTTCCGTCCTTTAATCGTTCATTGATGTTTCAATCAAGAGCACTGTAGATTCTTCAGCTGTATGGAGCATGATCTGTTCATCCTCCTGAATGCCAATAGAATCACCCCGCCTGAGAATATGATTGTGAACTGTCATGACACCTTTGATCACAAAGATAAATAAACCGACAGACGGGTCATTTACCCTATAGCCAACATGTTTCTCTGCATCAAACGTTCCCAGAAATACAGCGGCCTGCTGTCGGAGAGTGAGAGACGAAGGATTATGCGGCGAAACAAGTTCAACCAGGGCATTCTTATGCTGTTCCAAATCATATAACGCCTTCGATTTCAGTGGATTTTTATTTAACGAACTGGGTAAAAATCCTATCTGCAGCTTTTCAGCAATACTCTCACCGGCATTGAATTCCAACTGATAGATTCCCTTTCCTGCGGAAATCGTTTGCAGAGTATTTCCGGGAAACGTCGATGTTCCTCCAAAACTGTCTTGAAATCCTACGGAGCCGGAAAGTATAATATCTACCAGTTCCATATTTCTATGGAGCTTCATTCCGGAGTTTCCCCCTTCAGGATTGAGCGTTGTATGGGTTAACTGGACAAGATTACCGAATCCAAGGTATTTTTCTTTTTCTGAGCCAAAAAAAATGTCTGCCGAAGTACCCCAGTCGCCCGATGTGTTCATTCGTTCTTCGGATTGGTACACCGTATACATTATTTTCCTACAAGATTTTTTATAAACGAATTGATAAAATAGATCTCATCGTCATTCACTGTATGCGGCAAGTTGGGATACAATCGCAACGTCACTTCTGCGCCCATATTCTTCAACACATTCGCACTTTCAACCACACGCTCTTTGGGGATATGAAAATCCACATCGCTGCAGCCGAGAAAAACGGTTGTCCCATTCAGCGTGCCCGAATATTCCCGTTTTGTCCCCGGCGGACCGATTACTCCACCACTCAATGCAAAAACAGCCGCGAGTTCTCTGGCATTTCGCGCCGACCATTCCAACGAAAGCGAAGCTCCCTGCGAAAATCCTAACAGCATGACCCTGTTTTCAGGAATTCCCGATTCCACCACGAAGTCCACAACGTCTGTCAACTTTTGAAGTGCGGATGTAAGTCCGGGCTCATTCTGTTCAATCGGCACTAAAAAACTATATGGATACCAGGTTCCGCCATCTGCTTGAGGCGCTATATAGGAAACGCCTTCGAATAAAAAATATTGTGATAAATCCAGAATGCCTTCTGCCGTTGCGCCGCGGCCATGCACCATAATCAATGCTGCCGATGCCTTCTGAAGATCGTCGCCAGTCATCACCAGTGTCGGTGTATTATGCGGCGCTATTCCTTTTGTAAGCAATGATACTTGTCTCATCGCGTTTCCGAATATTCTGGTATAACGATCGGCGGCAATGTCTGTTCAATTTTCAGACGTTGCGGTTCATACCAGGGCGGCAACTTTAACTGCGAACCAAGTTCTTCAAGCGATTCATCAACAGTAAATCCGGGATGGTCCGTTGCGATCTCGTACAAAATTCCGCCTGGTTCGCGAAAATAGATCGAATGAAAATAGAACCGATCGATGATCTCTGTGGTGTTCAAATTGCTGTCTGCAACCGCACGTTGCCACTCTTCGTGTGCCTGATCATCCTTCACGCGCCATGCAATGTGATGGACTGATCCGGCTGATTGGCGGGCACGTGGAAGTGCAGTATCAACGATGATATCGATTGCAGCTTCATCACTTCCGGTACCAAGTACAAAGCGCTGACGGTTGCCTTGTTGCATCGACAATCGTGCACCCAATAATCCCTGCAGCACTTTCACCGAAGCATCCGATTTGTTTAGACTCATTGTCACTCCGTAAAATCGCTTTATCGCGTGTTCCACAGGGACAACACTCTTTTTCCAAGGATATTTCAATTCCGGCAGATCGTTGAACACTAGATCGATTACCATTCCGTCAGGATCCAGAATTGAGAGTACATCATTATTGAATATCTGCGAGGGGCCATCAATGTGGATACCGTTCTTTGATAGATGCGATATCCAGAAGCCTTGAGACGCTGTTGGAACAGCAAATGCCACCCGGGAAATTTCTCCCGCACCTCGGGTACCGCGGGCAGCTCTTCCGAATGGGAAAAAGGTAATTGCTGTGCCCGGGCTCCCTGACTCATCCCCATAATACAAATGATAAACATCGGGTGCGTCCTGATTGATCGATTTCTTGACCAAACGGAGACCGAGGATGTTCACGTAAAAATCAACATTTTGCTGAGCGTCACCGGCCATTGCCGTTATATGATGAATACCTACTATGCTGCGTTCCATGGTTCTTTCTCAATTCTTTTCTAATGTCAATCACCTCGTACCGCAACGTACGAGGTGATTGATTGCATTATTTTGTAGGGTTCAGTTCAACATTCAGCGTCAATTCAATCTCTTCACCGACGAGGAATCCACCTGCTTCTAACGCTGCATTCCATGATAATCCCCATTCCTTTCGGTTTATTGTGGATGTTGCTTTGAATGCGGCAACGATCTGTCCCCAGGGATTGATCGCCTGACCTTTGAATTTTGCATCAAGAACTACTTGTTTGCTGATACCGCGCATCGTCAGATCACCGGTAATCAGTAGGGCATTCTTTCCCTTTACTTCGATATGAGTGCTCTTAAATGTTAGTTCAGGATGATTTTCTGCGTCGAAGAAATCTGCACTGCGGAGATGATTATCCCGGTCGCCATTTTCTGTATTAATGCTTTTTGCATTGATCGCAATATTGATTTGAGCATCGCTGAAATCTTCATTAGTAGAAAGCACAGTCCCATTAAATTCTTTGAAGGTCCCGGTCACTTCGGAAATGACCATATGGGATACGGCAAAGTTTATATTAGTATGTGCGACGTCAATATTCCATTGTTTTTGGAGGTTGGTTGTTTCTGTATTCATTGTGGGGTTAGACATAATAGTACTTCTTCCTTTTTATTTTAAGTGATGACTTATGCATTTGCTTCGACAAATTCTATGAAAATAGTCAGATCAACATTCTCGCCAACTACGAGACCGCCTGATTCAATCGTACGATTCCAGGTTAGGCCCCAATCTTTTCTGTTAATACTTGCGCTTGCTTTGAAAGCACTCACTGCGCCTCTCATTCCTTTGACTTTCCCTTTATATTTGGTATCAAGAACAACTTCATTTGCTACACCGTGCATTGTTAAGATACCATGAATCTTGTACGTATCATTTCCTGTCTTTTCGATTTTTGAACTGACAAATGTGATATTGCTATCTACATCTGCGTTGAAGAAATCTGCACTGCGAAGATGGTTATCCCGACTCGGCGTACCAGTATCAATGCTTTTTGCTTTGATCAGCACACTGATCTTCGCATTAGTAAAATCATCATTCGACGATTCCAGCGTTGCATCAAAATCTTTGAATTGTCCTGTCACTTCTGAAATAACCATGTGTGCGACTGAAAAATTGATCATAGTATGTGACTTATCGACTTTCCACTTTGATTGCGAGGAAGTCGTTGAAATCGTGAGCATGAGTGCAAGTGCGAGTGCGTAAATCTGTTTCATAGTGCGGGGGTCCTGTATTAGTTGTTAATAATTGTTACTTAGTGGATAATATTATTGCCTAGCTACATATTAGAGTTTTGCTTTTAGAGAACATCCAAGTTTTTTCAAAAGTTCTGACAATGTATTGATTTCTTGTTCATTCAACGCTGACCAGACAAGGTTTTCTACGTGATGGGCGTGTTTCGGAAACATCTCGGTGAATTTACTGTTCCCTTTCTCCGTTAACCGGACGTTATACGCACGACGGTCTGACTGATCTTTGATTCTCTCAACCAATCCTTGCTTCTCCAGATTATCGATCACAACAGTCATGTTCCCACCGGTCGTGAGCTTTTTAGAGCACATCTCTCCGATCTTCATCGGACCCAAGTGCCCTAGCATTTCGATGATACCAAATTGAGTCGCCGTTATGTTATAATCGGCGATATCTTTTTGAGTCAACATGGCCATTGTGTCGGTAGCTCTTGCTAGTTTTACCCACATAGAAATAGCCAAATCAGCGTTTTTACCGTATTTTTGCGTTGTTTTCATATAGTTTTAATTATTTATTAACTAACTATAATATAACTAATTAGTTATATATTGTCAAGAGAAATTTGTCCTATTTAAAAAGAAAAGGGCGGAGAAATCCACCCTTATTTGATTGTGACTAGACCTTATTACAATCCGTCTTGTGCAATTGCCCACGCGAGAATTGACATAGCAATAGCACCTAATTCCAATTCCCGCGGATGAACCTTGTCGATCGTATCATGATCGGAATGATGGTAATCAAAATATCGTTGTGCCTTCGGATCCAAACCGATCATTGCCGTTCCAAATTTCTTTAACTGACTGATATCTGCGCCACCGCCGCCCTTCTCTATCTTATCGATTCCGGCCACAGAAAGAAGCTGCAAATATGCTGAGATCTTTTCAAATGTCAATGAATCCGCAGAGACACCAAATGCCCGGGGAAGAAATCCGCCAGCATCACTTTCGATAGCAGCAAGATGTTTTTCTTTGACATTTTCCAAACGTGCTGCATACGCCTTTCCACCCCTTAATCCATTTTCTTCGTTGGCAAACAATATCGTCCGTATGGTTCTCTTTGATCTAGATGGAAGTGAGTGTAGCAATCGAATTACTTCTATACTCTGAACAACGCCGCTTCCGTCATCGTGAGCACCCGTCCCTTTATCCCACGAATCGAGATGTCCGCCGACGAGCACAATTTCTTCCGGATGATCTGTCCCGCGGATTTCACCTATCACATTGAATGACGGTACGTCATCATATTTTTTTGCACTTAATTCAATGGAGACCGTTACAGACCCTTCATCCCTGATGAGATCGCTTAGCATATTTGCATCGAGCGTACTGATGGCGGCAGCTGGTATTTTCGGAATGGAATCTGCATATCCCATTGCTCCGGTATGGGGCACATCATCAATTACATTAGTCATGGAACGGACCAAAACTCCAATAGCCCCGACTTTTGCAGCCTCAATAGCGCCATTCGAACGCTGATTCACAGCTCCACCATATGCTTCACCGGTATTCACCTTTGTTTTGTCAAACGGGCGGTTAAAGAAAATGATTTTCCCTTTCGCCTGGCTCGCACGATTCTTTAATTCATCAAATGATCGAACTTCTATCACACCGCCCCTGATCCCTTGCTTTCCAGTGCCAATAGTACCCCCTAATGCACAAATAGTTAACTCTTGTTTGCCTCGTGTCGTCTGCACAAAAGCACGTTCAATGTTCCCGCGGACCCAATGCGGCACCATCACTGGTTCCAACCACACTGAATCCGCTCCCGCCTTCTCTAACGACTCTTTGCCCCAGGCGACCGCTTTGTCGTACCCGGCGGATCCGCTCAGCCGGTGTCCGACATTCCCTGTCAAATCCTTCAGCATTTCATATGCGGAGAGTTCTTGCAGGCCTTTATCCTTCAATTGTACGGCGATCTCAGTATGAGCTGATTGAGCTGATACTGAAACAAACCGGGCAACAATACAGAAACAAATGAGTGTACGCATTATTTCCTTTTTGATTTATTGGGTTGAAGCGCTGCTCTGAGTTTTTTAAACGTTGCCTTGATATCTTCGGATACCACTTTTACATCCCCTAATGTCGGCATGAAGTTCGTATCGCCGTTCCAGCGCGGAACGACATGGAAATGGATATGATCATCGATTCCGGCACCGGCCACTCTTCCCAGGTTTGCACCAAAATTGAAACCATGAGGTTTCATTACTTTGGTCAGTGCAGTAATTATTTCGGATGTCGTCTCCATAATTTCCAGATTTTCTTCCGCTGTAAGGTCGCTCAGCGTAGAGGTTTGTTTATATGGAACGATCATAACATGACCGCTATTATACGGGTATAAGTTCATCATCACAAAACAATGGCGTTTCCGGACCACGATGAGATTTTTTATATCATTGTTCTGTCGGATCATCCTGCTGAACAGCGATTCCCCTTTCCGTGGCTTTTCATCTTTAAATGCAGCAATATATTTTGAACGCCACGGTGAATAAAGTTGTTTCATGTGACACCTCAATCAGATCAAATAAAATACGGTGAAATATAAGAACCTAATATGTTGAAGGAAAGTGAAAAACCCTTGCAGGGACCAGATATTGTGATGCTTCCTTCTACGATCGGCTTCACTAGTTTAAAGATCAGACCAATGTCTTTAATCGTTTCATCAGCCGGGTGTTCCGAAGACGCGTATCTGCATTATGAATAGCCATCGCAAGCGCTTTCCGTTGTCCGACAAGGAATATTCGTTGTTTTGCCCTTGTTACGGCAGTATAAAGCAGATTCCGCTGGAGCATGATAAAATGGGACATCGTCAGGGGGATCACAACCGCATTAAACTCATTTCCCTGACTTTTATGGATTGTGGTAGCATACGCCAGTACAAGCTGGTCCAGATCATCAAAAGAATACTCTATCTGTTTGCCGTAGAAAGTTATGAACAGTTTCCCATCCTCTTTATCGTACCCGATGATCTTCCCCATGTCGCCGTTATACACCTCTTTTTCATAATTATTCCTGAGCTGCATCACTTTATCATTCAACAGGAATTTCCGTTCGCTCCCCTGCCAGCAGACGGACGATTTTCCATTCAGAACATGTTGTAATTTTTTATTGAGTTCCTTCACCCCGCAGAGCGTGTTGTTCATCGGAGAGAGCACCTGAATATCGGATAGTGGGTTATATTGAAAGTTTTGCGGCAGTACGGTAGAACATAATCCCACAATATGGGACTGAATCGCTTCAGGAGCTTGCGCCTCGATGAATTGGAAATCCTCCGCGAATTCCGGCTCTCCACCGTGATTAATCGTATGTGAATTGGAAATGATTGAACTTCGCTCCGACTGACGGAAGATTGTTTCCAGCCGGATGATTGAAAGAGAGCCGGATTCGATCAAGTCGCGCAATACTTGTCCCGGACCGACAGACGGAAGCTGGTCTACGTCACCGACAAGCACCAATTGAGTTTCCGGTGTGATTGCATCTAGCAGCGATGCGAAGAGCTGGATATCGACCATAGAAACCTCATCCACGATAACAATATCCGCTTCGATCGGATCTTCACTATTTCTGCGGAATGCGCCGCTGTTTGGATCAAATTCCAAAATGCGGTGAATTGTTTTTGCTTCTCTCTCACTCACTTCCGACAATCGTTTTGCCGCACGTCCGGTGGGTGCGCACAGGATATATCGCATTCCCAATTCATCCGCCAGTTCGATCATTCCGTTCACACACAAGGTCTTGCCAGTCCCCGGTCCGCCGGTCAGGATCGTCACCGGATGCAGGACTGCGCTAATCACCGCCAACCGCTGTTTTTCATCAAAGACCAATCCATGTCGCCGCTCAATATGCTGCAATGCGGAATATAATTTTTTTTGATCGAGCGGACGTTCCCCCTTCTTCAACAAGTCGGCAATTTTTCTCGCCGACTGTACTTCTGCATCATGCAATTTTAACGGGAAGATCGCATCTCCCTCCGTCATCAAATATCCTGTCTCTACTGCAGACGCGATCGCCCGAACTACTTTTGCTTCATCGACATATAAGAGGGCCGCAGCCCGCTCAGCAAGTTCATCGCTGGGAAGGAAACAGTGTCCGCCCGCTCTGCATGCATCATCCAGCACATAGCGTACACCGGCCGTCAGCCGATATATGCTTTCTTCCTTGACTCCCATTCTTTTTGCAATCTCATCCGCAGTCTGAAAACCGATTCCGGAGACATCATCGATAATCTGATACGGATTGGTTCGCAGAATCTCCCGAACAATGTTGCCGTACGATTTATACAGCCGAATTGCGGTACCGGTGGTGATCCCATGAGATTTCAAAAACACCATGGTTTCCTGCATCTCCTTCATTGCAGAAAGCGCAGTGGAAATAGCGGCGTATTTCTTCTGTCCGATTCCTTCCACCTGCAATAGCTTTTCCGGATGGTGATTGAGAACGTCCAGCGTCTGTTTACCGAATGTATCAACGATCCGTTCGGCCAGGGACGGTCCGATCCCTTTGATCAAGCCTGAGGCAAGATATTGCTCAATACCGACTTCCGATTCGGGCAGGTGAATCTCATACGAGGATATCGCGAATTGTTTCCCGTATTTTGCGTGATTTGTCCAATTTCCGGTAAGAGAATATTCTTCTCCATCACGTGGGTCATGAAGATACCCCACCGCAGTGAAACTCTTACCGCCGCTTTCAAATGCACCAATCAAGTAGGCATTTTCATTGTTATAGTAAATGATCCGTTGAAGAAGGGCACGGAATGTCTCTTGCGGAGTTTGTGGTGTTTGTTTGGAAGGATATGCCATTTACAACCGTTCTTTCACTGCAGAATACACCTCGTCAACGGTGATCAATTTCATACATTCCAGATAGTCATCGCCCTGACGGAAACAATTCGTCGTCCGGCACGGAGAACAAGGTATTTTTTTGAACAAAGGAAGGTGTCCGTCTTTTCTGTCATACGGGAACCAGATCTCTGTTGGTTCCGGACCAAAAATGCCGATAGTTTTAGCACCGACTGCAACGCCAATATGCATTGGTCCGCAATCATTCGAGACGAATACGGAGCATTGCGATAATATCGCTGCAAGTGTGCGCACCGGAAGCAGCGGCAGTGACCTGACGCGAGCCGCATGATTTCGTAAAATGAAATCAATCAATTCACTGTCTTTGGGGCCCGGACTCAAAATAATTTCGCAATCAGTTTCAGCAATCATACGACTGAGTAAGGATGAAAAATACTCTTTCAACCATATCTTGTTCGGCCATGTCGCCCCGGGATGTATGGCCACAATGCGTTTGCTCGTATTAACACCAAGTGAAGCCAACAACTCCTTTGCTGCTGACCGTTCATTATCAGTTAAATAAATCTCTGTTTTTGCGTATTTCGGTTCAATCCCGAGTGGCTTCAATGATTGATAGTGGTGTACGATCGCTGATTTGAGCGTTCCGTCGTCACCGATCTTTATCGTGTAGAGATTTCCCCTCCCTCGCGTATCGCCGCCAATGCGTACCTTCGCTCTGGTGGCAAACGTCATCAATGCACTGCGTGGATTACTGTAGAGATCGATTGTCAAATCATATCCTCCTGTAAACATCTTCCAGTACATCTTCAATTGATACACCGCGGAATCCCGGGAAAAATCGAACGGTATAATTTCATTGAGAAATGGATTATATTCCAGAAGGGAAACTGCTTTTGCATCACCGAGGTACGCAATATGGGAATCGGGAAAAGTTTCCCGCAGGGACCGGATGATCGGCGTTGTCAATACTACATCACCGATATATTTCATTCTGGTCAGGAGAATTCTTTTAAACGTCATTGTATCCTTCTCCAACGGTTAACAAAATATTGCCAGAGTGTATCACTGACCGAGAATGGAATAAGTTCATAATTCTGGATCTGCTCATTTTCCCTGCGAAATTGTAGAGAAAAAGCTCTGTCACCGATCGTATATAACCATGTTTCATCGAATGATCCTCTGCAGTCTACGGCATCCGGGATTCCGCATACAATATACACAATCCCCATTGCAGTTTGTGAACCATCCACACATGTTGTGAAAAGGGAGTTCGCTTCTACAACCCTTCGTTCGAATTCGCGTCGTTGTTCGTCCCCTCCCCGTCGATCCCAAAATTGAATAAGGCGCCTGTTTCGATCCAGGCCGGTTCCCGTTACCAACGAATCATATTCTTCTTCACGGACGATATATCGCATCGCAGCAATGATTTCTTCGTACGAAAGTGTCGATCGATATCTCTTTTCTCTGCAAAAGACATTTCTTCCGATTGTTATTGAGTCGGTTGAACCGTTTCTCCGAAAAGTAAGAGTTCTTGTTATGTGCGTACTGCCGGACAACGGAAGTGGATAAAATTGGAATACTTGAAGTGTCCCCAGGCGTGATGCAACCAATGTTGAATCTTTCCTAAAGTATAGTGAATCATATGGCTCCCCGCACTTATCAGCAGTACTTCTGTACGGCGGCAACAAAAAAGAAAAATCCTTTTTCTCTCTCTTTAGCTCTAAAGGGCGGAAATACGATACGGCAATTCCGATCGTGTCGCCGGGAAGAAGATGATATAATTCCTGGAACATACCGACAGACTCGTCAAGCTGCGAGAACGACGATGGAAGCACAGGACGAAGTGCAATCCCTCTTTCATCAGTGACCAGCGTATCGAGATATAAGATAGAACTGGCGGAAGGATCAGTTGTTGAAAAATCGATCGCGGTAAATTTGGATCTGTCATGGTACTTGAGATGAGAAAGATTATCAGTAACAACCATTTCAAGAGTATAGGTGCCGGGCGGAATGACGAACGATTGAAAATGGAAATCGAATCGCGGAGAAACCGTTTCATCATACGTCTGCACCATGATCGAACGATCTACCTCTTTGGTTTGGGCTATTATTTGCTGATGAGTGCGGAGAATGAACGCCATCGTATAGGATCCTTTGAATCCTTCCGTCGTTTTTTCAAAACGCAAATGATTGTAGGGCATCTGGATATACACGTCTGCCCTGCTTTGTCCGTTTGACTGCACATTCATGACATACGATTGAAATGACGGAGAAGATTGTTTTTTGAATTGATCCGTCGAATAACATTCCACCATTGCGTCATACCCAGCACCGCATCCGGCCAGGAAGACTGGTATCAATAAAATAAAACGATTCATTGCATTTCCATGACGACAAAATCACACAATTCAATCCGATCATCAAGGTATTCCGTCAACGCCGGTGTCGGAGTACCATTCTTGGCCAGCCAATAGAATCCTTTTGCCTCTTCAAAATGATTCTGTGAAAAGAGCCGATCTGCCAAGCGGACATTCACAAAGTACGAAATGTCTCGCGAAACGAATTTAGCAGCTGGCATTGCATCCCGGAATCGTGTGGGATCGACACTATCCCTTGAAAACACGGTGTAATAATATTGCAGTACTGCCGCATCACCGTGATGGGCCAGTAAATTCCGAACGAGTGTCGCTTTAGCAGAATCTTCCAGGCCGCCGTAATAAAGTGCATGAAACGTGCTAGGATCAATATGATCCTCGACACTCTGTAATCGCACGGTAGATGCTTCGATAAATGCTTCGGAATAATTCATCTGCCAGACTAGGCGGTAAATGTCCTTTGCCGCCGCCGGTGCACCGTTAAGATACTGTGCATCGCCAAGCAAAAGGAGGACGCCCGGATTTGATCTCAACATCGAGTGTTCCGGAAGAGCAGAAAATGAGCGGATGACGTCGACAGGTCTATGTTGCGAGTTCAGCGATTGGAAGAGGCCGCGAAGTGCATATGCTGTTGGAGCATTTTTATAAGACGCCTTGAATTCATTTTCTGCCAATCGATAATCCTTCATGCGGATCGCCTGAACAGCCCGCTGAGACCGTTCAGCCACTTCGCGGGCACAGGTTTTATAAAAGATGGATGGCTGGAAGAAAATCGATTGAATCGTTTCCGGAGGAATATCCGAAGCATCGACGGTTTTCAGAAATGCCTTCCAGTCCTTTACAAGGCTTTCCAGTGATTCACCGAAGGTGCCCATGAAATTCCCGTCGGGGAAAACGCGGCGAAACCGGTGGATTCCATATCGGTCAAGTAAATACCGCGAAAATGATCCAGCTACGATATATGCATACCCGCTTGACTGTGTTGCAAATCCTGTATAACTAAATAATTGCGGAACATTTTCCAATCCATGTTCTCTTTGTATCGCTGCAGCAAATTGATGCGGCGTGAACAATCCCTCCTCCCAATCCACAGCAACAGCCAATCCCTCATTCAACGCCATTCGTAAACTGGCCTTGATCACCGGCATGCCGAAGTCAGCGGCAAGAATGTGTACCAGTTCGTGACGAAAGGTGGTAGCGAATGTCGCTGTTGTTAGATGGATTTCTCTTTTCCAGGGTTTGGCAATATTGGTATTTGCCGTGCCGATATACCGCTGTTTCCAGGTATTGTCGGGATAAATGTAAACACTGATCTTGTCCGTTGAACCATTGTGAAAACTCAACGCATCGGATACTTTTCTATAGTGATACTCAGCAACTGCTTTAATTCTCCGAATATCTTCTGCCGAATAATCCTCTGCACGATAGTATACGATGAAATGACCCGATTCCGACCTCCGGCCGAGACTGTTTCTGATATCATTGGCAGAGAACTCAAAACCCATAACATCCCTGAACA
>Ga0172379_10005264_pt1 | contig 18228 bp, 12 predicted proteins | sample GrowelOW334metaG_FD_119756 | JGI IMG/M metagenome (GOLD analysis project Ga0172379, IMG submission 119756) | Groundwater microbial communities from an aquifer near a municipal landfill in Southern Ontario, Canada - Groundwater well OW334 metaG | ecosystem: Environmental > Aquatic > Deep...
ACTTTTGCTAAGAGTTTTGAGCAGGCTAAGTCGCTAGATTTACAACAGTTGATAGATTGTCTGACTAAAGAGACTCTAGCGAGCGACAATAAAAATATTCATTTGAGAAGTCAATTCGAAGACGCCTTACAGAGTTTGGCTGATGCTGCTATTTCGTGCAAGCAATATGATCAAGCCGTCACTGCTGATACAGCCTTGCTTTATTTGCGTGAGTTGGCACTCAAAGAAGCAAAAAGTCAGCCTATTAGTGCCAAAGAAGATGCAAGCAAGCACAAAGAAGCTGTGGATGCGGCCCGTGGGCAAGTAGAGGCCACACTTTGGCAGCTTGGCTGGATAACTTCAATGGCCAGCAGTGTCAGCGGCTCTGAGAGTTCTGCCAAATATTATGGTCGACTGATCGAAGAGTTTCCGTCAACAGCGCCTCGACCACTGGCCGATTGGTATCAGGCGCGAGCTATTTCGTCTGATTTACTTGGTCGGTATGCTCAAGCAAAGAGTGACTTTAAAGCAGCGCGCAGGCTCTTTAAGAAGCATCTGCAAAAAGAGAAAGATCAAGAACAAATCGATATTGTCACTTGGACAATTGACGATATTAAGTACAACCTCGATAGCCGGCGCAAAAGCCCCGCATCAGATAAAGACTATTTGAAGGCAGAGCCCAACTCGTTTTGGCGGCAGGATCGCTTTCCTCTAAAAGTATTTGTCGAGACCTCTGCCAGCAATGGCTTTGGTGGTCCAATGCGTGAACTCATGCTCAAAGCCATGGAGCAATGGACTAACTACAGCGATTCGCCAGTTAAGCTTACCTTCGTCTCGAACATTGATAATGCCGACGTGTATATCGAGCGTGTTACCTCTTACGACGATATTCCTTTTAGTTCAGCTGGGCGGACCAGTGCTGTCTACGAAAAGGGCAGTAAGAGAGCACTACAGCGCTCACATGTGCGGGTTTATTGTCCTTCGTATGACGGCAGAGCATCTCTCGCTGATGGTGCAGCCGACAAAATTGAGAACCAAGCAATGACATCATTTGCAAAAACTCAACTTTATACTCTGTTCATGCACGAGTTTGGTCACGTTCTGGGCTTAGGTCATTCACCGGGTGGTCAAGATGTAATGTACTGGAAGTCGTGCTCTACGGAGCTTACGGAGCGTGACAAAGAGACTATTCGCCGACTCTACCGCGAGAACAAATTGTAAAGTGTTAATCTTCTGCCGGGCTGTAAGAGCTAAAATGTCTTTTTCTACAGCTTCCCAAACTCTGAGAGCGTCCAATGCATTCAGCCAAATCTGAACCGAGCCATTCTAATCAAGTACATCCAAATCCGGTTGACCGCAACAAGTCGATTATTTGGTCTAGGTATCTAATTGACTCTACCGATTGGCTAGTATTTGCTAGCACCGTCACTCGTTTGAATGTTGCTGCTACCAGCATGATTTCCACGCCGGTCAAATTATTGTCTTTGTCAGTGCTTTCTCCCGGCGGAAAAGTATTGTTTGAAGGTGTACTGAAACCTCAAGACGAAATTGATAGCCACTTGATTGAAGAGCACGGGCTCGACCAATCAATAGTTTTTAATGCTATGTCTTATAGCGAAATGTCAATTAAGCTCAACCGATTGTTTGAAGGGCGCCAGATTTTGGCTTGGGATTTAAACGCTCAACAGGCTTTGCTGGATGAGATGGCAACCCAATATGCTCAGCCTCAGACTTTATTGACCGGCTATAGCCTCAGACCAGAGTATGCTCGTTTTGTTGGTGAGCCTAATGCCGCCGGTGGTGCCGGTGGTAGCTACAAGTCTCAGGCCTTGCCTGTGGGTGGTAAGGGTTCAACTGCTGAATGTCGTGCTTTAATTGCTGCCCTTTACGAAATGGCTGGTGCCTCTCAGTCTAGTAGCGCAGCGACCGGAAACCAGAACTGGACCGGTGAGTTCTATCGCCCTAAAATTTCGGCGACCGACAAAATCAAAGACTTTCTTGGTCTTTAGTTAACAGCATCTACTAGTCTTTTGTAATTCTAGCTGCTTCTTGCTCGAGAAGCTTTGCTTCGTTCTCTTGCTGGTCTTGCCTTAGTGCCGTAGCCTGATTGAGCAAGACATTGGCATAAAGAAGTTTTTTTGATTTGATCTTTTTCAATAGGTTAGCGGCTTGCGAAAATTCGACGGCTGCTTGCTTAAAATTGGTGCAGCTATTCTGGCTGTGTGCCAATTCGATGTAGGCATTTGCCAGCTCAATTTTTGCGGCCTCATTGGTGTGAGGTTTGGCGGCGAGCTCGTTCACTTTCTTTTGCAATAGTTCCTTTCGCGGTATCGGACTAACTGCATTTCCGGAGACGCTTGGTTTTCCCATTAGCCTTTGTTCGCCATTGTTGCTATCGCTTGCTTTGTTTTTGGCTGGTGCTGCAAGAGTGGGCTCGCCTCTCTCTATTTGACCTGGTTTTGTATTGGTTGGATCGTTAGCTTGAGCAGCAGTGAGGCCACTAATAACTAGGGCAAGAAAACTGCTTGCTAGTCTTATTAGTTGCTTGCTGCCGTCGCGCAAAGCGCGAAGACCCTTAGGACAGTTGTCACTTAATATGGTGCCATCTTTTCGTCTGAAATATTGAACACAGACTTTGCTTCCCGCTCTATCAGCAAGAAACTGCTCAGCTTCCGATCTGCTCATAGATGAGACGTTGTAGACATTCAACGAGCAACTAGAACAAAATCTTTCGCGCTCAGTACCGATCATGCTGTCCCAATCAGCAGTGCATGGTGCGGCAATCTTTAGACTCGATAAAATTGGGGTGTCCTTATCAGTATTATCATTTGATTGGCAAGTCATAAACACCTTTCTGTATGTATTCGTTTTTGGTGATAATTTTTAGAGCTGGGTCAGCAAGAAAGCGAACCGGCATTATTGGATCAAGTAAGGTAGTGCCAACGCCCAGCAGGCCCGTGCCATAGCGGTTAATAGGTACATTCATGCGTCGGAATAGCTCAACTGCTGCGCCGATACAGGTCCAGCGGTCGGCAGCTATGCGGCCCATAAAAGTGCCGAACCAATCGTAACCACTGGCATGAAAAAATTGTTTTAGTTTGCTGCTCAACCAATCTGGTAAGTGAAAAAAATCGATACGCTTCAGTACTCTTATATTTTCTTCTTCTGCCCATCTGCGGTTGCTTGCCACCATTGCTTGAGCTATAGCAAACGCTTTGGCTTTGTCGTCAGATGACCAAGGCTTTTGCAAATGCAAGCCAACATAGTGACCGTCATAGGTCGGTCCTGTTAGATCGCTCAGGGCATGAAGAGTGCAGCCTTTGTCCATATATGAGCTCAGCAGCATCTTGTTGCCTGCGCCATCTTCTACCACCACTTCTGCATGCCCCACACTTTCGTGTAGTCGTTTTGCTACGTTGCCACTGGTGAGCAATAGGTCGCCGGCTTGCAAAATTTCTGCCGGAGGATTAACCAATGTGTTGAGGAGGACCGGGCCGTAACCTTGTTTTTTAAAACGAGCCTTGTTGCGGCGATAGAGCGCAAAAAGATAGATCCAAAAAGCAATTTCGGCCAAGGCCAGTACGTGCACAATGGGGTGCAAGGCCTTGGCAAATAGAGCCAAGGTGCTCATGATTAGGCCAAGCACCACAGGTAGTTGCAGCTCCAGACGGGAGAGAATGTCAAAGTAAGTTTGCAACAAATGGTCAACTTTGATTCGAGTGAGAATTAGCCAGGCGCCGCTGACCAGTACACAGCCGCCGGAGAGCTGCCAATCGAGCTGATGGCTGACAAACTTATAGGTGAGCCAAATCAGTGAGAAATAGCAGACTGAATTGATTGCTTTTACTAGATCGAAGTAGCCGCTAGACTTTTGGACATCAATACTAGCTTGGGGCGGAGAGTAGGGAGCGCTAATCATTGCTCGATAATACCTCCTAATTGATTGTGCCAACCCGTATAGTCAATACATTAATAGGATTGCGCGATAGAATTGCGCTTATAAAGCAAAACTAGATACTCTAATAACTGACTGTACTAAATGCAAGCTAAGTTGTTCCGCTCTATCTCTGCCCTTCTTTTGCCACTGCTGGTATTCCTGCCGGTTTGTGGCACTTTAAGCGTCACTAGAGCAGCCTGTGCCTCAGTCAAAGGCGGCAACAGTGCAAGAGCCCTTCAGCTCACCCAAGAAGCTATGGCGGCCCAACAGGCTGGCAACTTTGCTCAAGCCGAACCGCTTTTAGTTGAAGCAATGCAAATTCGAGAAAAGAGTTTCAAAGGAGAAAAGGGCGCAGGACTTGGCCCATTCATTGCCAGCCTGGAGCGCTTAGCTGATTGCTATTTCATGCAAAGCAAATATAGCCAAGCAGAGCCGCTTTATCTGAGAGCCATTGCCCATCGTCAAAGTAGTAAGAGTGATAGCAATTCGCTCAAAGACAGCAGCCTGGTGCGTGACTTAAATAACCTTACCCTGCTCTATCAGAGACAAGGTAAAAATGCCGAGGCTGATGACATCTCGCAGCAAGCACTGAAATTGGTCGAAAGCCAATGGGGCGAAAGTCCAGAGTTGGCTTCTTCGCAAATGGTGCGGGCTAAAGTCTTAATTGACAGCGATCAACCACTAGCAGCGGTTGCCCTTCTCGATAAGGCACTGGCCATTCGCCTCAAGGAGGCAAAAGGAAACGACCCTAGTGTTAGTTCTACATTAGCGACTTTGGCTAAGGCCTATCTAGATTGTGATAACTATCATGCCGCTGAAAAGAGTTTGAAGCAGGCTCTTGCTATCGACTTAGCCAACTCAGGTCGCCAGTCACTGCCGGTGGTGGTTGATCTCAGTACCATTGGACAACTTTATCTGCGGCAAGGAAAATATTCTGCCTCAGAGCACGCCTATGAAGAAGCTCTCGAGATTTGCACAAAGCTCAAAGGTGATAAGCATCTAGAGACTACTGCCTGTCTCAATAATCTGGCATTCTTGTATCGCAATATGGGGCAGTTTAGCAAGGCCGAAGACTTGCTTCGGAGAGGCTTAGAGATTCGTCAGGATGGCTTGGGCTCTGATCATCCGTTAGTGGCGCAAAACCTAATTAACTTGGCCGATATACTTGTTGCTGCTGACAAAGGCACAGAAGCAGAGCCTTTGTTAGTGAGAGCACTGCAAATTGAAGAGAAGGCCCTGGGTCAAGAACATGATTATGTGGCATTGATAGAGCGAGAACTGGTCGATATCTTGCAAGCACAGCCGACCAAGCTTGGCGAGGCTGAAAAATATGCTCGGCTCTTACTTGAACACGATCAAAAAGCAACAGGAGCTGACAGCTTACTAACAGCACGCGATCTCGAATCGTTAGGCAAAATTTTGATTGCCCAAGACAAAATTGCCGATGCTAAACCGGTGATCGAACGAGCTAGAGCCATCGAAAGTATGCAAAAAGGAATGTTTTTTGAGCAAGAGAAAGCGCGAAATCTAGCCAATAAAACTACTCCTAGTGCTACTGTCTACGCTAATCCAATACAAGACAAATGGGCATTGGTAGTTGGTATTAGTAGCTTTCAAGATTCTGCTCTCAATTTGCGATTTGCGGCAAAAGACGCTGTCGATTTTAGAAATTTCTTGATTACTCAGGCGGGCTTCCAAGCTGATCATGTCAAACTTCTGACAGATCATGAGGCCACACGCGCAAACATAGTGGCACTGCTTGGTGACAAGTGGATGAAGAGAGTTGTAAAAGCGGATGATTTGGCTGTAGTGTATATTTCAAGCCACGGCACTCAAGCTGCTAGTCAGGTCGGTGGCACCAACTTTATCGTGCCTTACGAGGGCAATGCTCAAAATATTGTGTTTTCTGGTATACCGATGCAATGGCTTATTGCTGGTCTGAAAGACTTAGTTCATAGTGATCGTATTTGTGTATTTCTTGATGTCTGTCATAGTGGTGCTGCTGCAAATGCTCACAAAAGTGTTCCTAAACATGGGCATGAGCACGAGCAAGAGCTCGCTAGTGAGATTGGCAATTCGGGTGGAAAAGCGCTTTACCGCATCCGTAATATCGATGAAAATGTTCTTGCCTCTCCACCTGGTCAAGTTGTTGTCGCTGCCAGTCAAGCTGATCAAATATCTTGGGAGTCAAAGCGCTACTCTAATAGCGTCTTTACCCGCCGCTTAATAGAAGGTTTGTCACTTAATGGCAAAGAGACTACCTTGAAGGATGCCTTTACTTATTTGCGCGAGCGGGTTGAAGATGAAGTGCTGCGAGATCGCACACAGATTCAAGCACCAGTGGTGGTGCCGGTGTTGGGCGGGGCCAATGAGCCAAAATTAGGATGTGTCCCTGTCAATCCTCGGTCACCGGGGCCTGATACTAGTAAAGTAACAGGAAGCCTGAGACCCAAATAAACAACCAATCAAGTAAAGTATTGGCTAAGCAAAGAGATAAGAACTACCCTTAGGAGAAGATCATGGCTACCATCAACAATTGCAGGTTCAAGAACGTGTCACTGCCGGCGCTCCTGCCGTCTGTTCTTAGTTTGGCCATTGTTGCTGCCTCTCTTCCTCTAAGTATTGCTTGCGCGCCTTCAGCGCAAGCCTTCTGGCCGTTTTCGAAGAAGCATTCAGATGGAAGCAAGCGCAAGAAGAGAAAACTGCAGGGTACCCAAGTTGGTCTAGTGCCAGGAAACCCACCAGCTCTCTATTGGGCTGCTAAAAAGCCTAGGGCTGTGGTGCTTTGCTTGCATGAGCTAGGTTTATATAGTGGAGTGTTCGACGATCTTGGCTCTCGTCTAGCAGCCAAGAATATTTCTGTCTACGCCATAGACCTTCGAGGTTTTGGCGGTTGGCGTGAAATTGATAAGAAAGACAGCAAAATGGACTTGGCAAAGACCTTAGCGGACGTAAAGGGCTCTTGTGAAGAAATTCGCAAGTTGCATCAAGGAGTGCCGGTATTCATTCTAGGAGAAGCCATGGGTGGCGCTTTAGCCTTGCAAGCGGCGAGCAAATATCCGACATTGATCAACGGCATCATTTCGGCTGCGCCTGGTGGCGATCACTTTAAGTCAGTCAACAACTTCATGAATGTAGGCGTAGGCATGGCCGTTGGTTCGAAACATGCTTTCGGCTTAGGTGAAAAGCTTATGGACGTGGCTACGCCAAATCAAGAGCTTAAAGAAGCTCTGAGCGAGGACGACATGGTGCGCATGGACGTAACTTCGGGCGAGATGGTTGCTTGTCAATTCTTTATGTATAAGACCAAAGCTATGGCTAAGACCATTAAAGAGATGCCAGTGCTAATCGTGCACGGCGACAAAGATGGCGAGTCGAAACTAATTGGCTCAGAGAGTGTTTTCAAGAATCTTGCCACCAAAGACAAGAAGTTTGTCCGTCTTCCTGAAGGCGACCACTATACATTTGAAGATATAAAAGTCGCCGATGAAGCTTTCGGTACAGCTCTTGCTTTCATTGAAGAGCATGCCCCAGAGGGTGCCAGCGAATAAGCGCTCGGCGGGCTATTAGGTTTATTTAGGTTAAATGGTGCACGAGGAGAGATTCGAACTCTCGACCAAGCGCTTAAGAGGCGCGTGCTCTACCGCTGAGCTACTCATGCGTTGTTTTTGACGCTTTTTTTTGACGACAGATATGATTATAGCGGCATGAAAGTCGTAAGCGGCTTCATTATGCCAAGAGGTAGTTTACAATTTGATCAAGCAAAATTCATTTCAATCTGACTATTGTCTGGTCTAATTCACAGAGATGTGCAACCATTGAGTCAATTGAACAGGAGCAAAAAGTGGACATCCAGGAACTAGCGAGACTTCAACAGCAAAGCAATAGCGACCACCTTATGGTCGAAGTCGAAGACACTGTAAAAGCGGGTAGACCGCGGTGTTTCTTGTCAGCTGATCGCAATGCACCTGACACTGTCACCTTGCACCGCTACCGCGACGGCGGCACCCTTCTTCGCATTCTCGATCTCAATACTGAGCGCGGTCTTAAGCGCTTGACTGAGTTAAATGTGGTTGGTCACACTGACCGTTCTATATAAAATCAGCACTATCTAAAGAAAACGAAATTTTAAGCGAGGGCACTTGAGAACCCGCGCTTGGCAACTCTGGTGCTTAGAGCAGGCAAATCTCTTAGGCGACGTGAACAATCGGTCTGTTACTAGGCTCAGGTTCATGTAAACGCAACCTTTCTCTAATTAGGGGAGCTGTTTCACCTTCGCCAAAGAGGGCGTATTTGATTGCGTATGTAAGAGGATGTACCTCACTCCATGACATGTATATATGCGGAACTGTACTGTTTTTGTTATTCTCATCGCGTAAATGCAAGAGCAGGGCAGCAATGGCATCTGCTACCGCTGGTGACTGGCAGCGCAATACTTTAAATTTTTCAACTTCATGACCGCTGACCAATAGTGAATCGACGTTGTTGCCTGAGGTCGGTTCCACTTCAATAAAAATGAAGTTGCCTTCTTCTTTTTGAATGCTGTGCTTGCGCCTTGCATCTTGTTGTAGCTTATCGTAATTCTTGCTGCCGAACTTTTGCGCCAGTAGCCGCACCACTCCCAAATGCTCCTGAGACATTTCTTGAACAAACTCTAGAGCCTTGTGGTCTAACACCACGGTTGTAATTTTTCGCTCTCTCGTTCTAATGGCCACGGTGGCAATGATCACCACCGTTAGTGCTGCTAGAGCACCGATAGTGAGGCCATCCAGTCCACTTAAAATCCAGCCAGCGCCGGCATAAAGCACTAATACAAAAGTTAGCCCAGCTGTAATTGCCAGTCGCCTTGGCAGCAAATTTATTTTGGTTTCGTTGGCCTTGTTGCTAGACACTTTCCACTCCTAGTAAACCGTCACAAGCGATATTTTTAGGCAACATGAACAAGCGGTCTTTTGAAATCGTTCTCTTCAGTTGACCTGATAATTTCGCGAGTCAGCGTGGCCGTTTCGCCTTCGCCAAAGAAAATATATTTGAAGGTATAAATGATGGGGTGGCCTTCTGTCCAGCCGAAATAAACGTGGGGAATCTTTTTGGTTTTGTCTCGCACATGAAGCAATACCGCGGCAATGGCATTGGGCACAGCCAGACTCTTACAGCGCAGTACATGATGGCCGTCTATGTCGTGGCCAGTTACTTCAAGAACAGTGTCAGAAAATTCAGAAACATCCTCTGGCTCAACTTCTAAAAAGATGAAATTGCCTTCTCGTTCTTGAATGCTATGTATTGCTCTTGCTCTGGCTTCCTTCTCTGTCAGAAAACCAGTGCCTGCACGATTGGCTAATAGCCGCACTTCGCCCCAGTGTTCGAGAGTCGCCGCTGTAATAAATTCTGTGGCCTTTTTGTCTAACTTTACCTCTTCTACGCGCAACTCGGTTGAGCGCATGGCCCGTGAAACAAAAGAACTAATTAGTATGCTGAAGACGAAGAAGAGGGCAATGCGTACACCTTCTGGTCGTTGCGTCATGTTGACGACTGAGGTCCAGATGAAGACCAAACTTATGGCCGTAAAGACAAAGCGTTTAGGTGAACCCTTCTGCCATGAGGTTATGGCTGATGCCAATGCAGCAGAAGTAATCAGCACTAATACTCCGGTGGCGTAGGCCCCAGCTTGGGCGTCTACATCAGCTTTGAAGATTATGGTGACAGCGTAAGAGATCAGAGTGAAAAATATAACTAAGGGCCTGACTGCAGCGGCCCAATCTGGTGCCATACCATAGCGTGGTAAATAGCGCGGCACAAGGCTGAGCAGACCAGCGATAGCAGAGGCTCCAGCAAACCACAAAATCAAAATGGTGCTGAAGTCATAGATTGAGCCAAATATTTCACCCAGATGTGTATGGGCAAGATAGGCTAAGGCTCTGCCATTAGCAGCTCCCCCTTCTTGATACAACTCGGCTGGTATCAAAAGAGTAGTGACCATGCTTGATGCCACCAAAAAGTAGCTCATGATTAGAGCAGCAGTGGTAAGTAAGTATTTGGCATTGCGAATTCGACCAGCTTGATTTTCCGGGCTGTCAGTGGCATCTCCTCGAACCATTGGCATTACCGCTACTCCGGTCTCAAATCCGGAGAGGCCCAAAGCTAAGTTTGGAAAGAGCAGGCAGGCAGCCGAGAGCATTGAAAAAATAGAGCCGAAATTTGTCGTTAGTTTGTGCAGCCAATCATGGGTCAAATGAGGGTGCATTGTTAGCTGCCAGAGCCCCCAGCCGACAATGATGTTAGTGAGCAATAAGTAAATGCCTACTATATAGACAGAGATGCCGATTGCTTCTTTGAAGCCCTTAAGAAAAACGGCCCCAAGACTAGTGAGCAAAATTAAAGTGACAAGCACGCGATTGTGATTGTGCCAGGCTACCGGGATCACCGGGTTTTCAAGAATGTGTGCGGTAGCATCAGCTGCTGAAAGTGTAATCGTAATAATGAAGCCAGTAGCGGCAAAGCCAAGCAGAAGCAAAACTATGGTCTTGCCTCGCCAGCCAGGCAGCAATCCTTCTAGCATTGCCACTGAACCCTGGCCATTAGGACTGCGTTCAGCTACGAAGCAATAAGCAGGCAGCGCGCCAAATAAAGTGACGATAACTAATACTAAAGTGGCTACAGGCGAGAGAATTCCGGCGGCGAGGTAGGCAATACCAGGTTGGTATCCCAGTGTCGAGAAATAATCAACCCCAGTGAGACACATAACCTTCCACCAATGGTCTTGATGGTGGGCTTGCTCTGGTTTTGGGTGAGTTTCATGGTGCGACTGGGGGCTATGCTTGGCTGGCTTAAGATCTGCTAGTAGCCAATCGCGAAACGGGTTCTTCTTGTCTCTCACTTCTCGTCTCTCATTTTCGTTTGCGCCCTAGATCACCAGAGTCTTTACAGTTTCTTGAGTATATCTTGATGTGCAAAGCTGCTCATGAAAAAGGGAGACTTTCGATGCCAAGCGACTAGACTGACTGAATAGATTATTCGCGGCTATGAGGAATCGAATTGTTCAGTGGTGGCCCGCCAGTCCACTTAATGTGGTCCAATATGTTCAACCCTGACAAAGCCAAGCTCAAGGGCAAGGTGGCTTGGCGCCGTATTGCCGCACTATTTGCCCCTTATTGGAAGCTCGAGCTAATGGTGGTGGGCGCCATTCTGGTATCTTCCACCTTGGGGCTAGCGCCGCCACTGCTAACATTGGCAATTATTGACAAAGCCCTACCCGCCCGCGATTTCACCTTCTTAGCCATATTGGTATTGGCCATGGTGGCTTCAGCAATTTTGGCTGGATTGGTCGGAGTTTATCAAGGCTATCTGAATTCTAAAGTCGGTGAAGGTATCGTGCGCGACTTGCACACAGACCTGGTTTCTCATTTGCACCGCATGCCCTTGCTCTTTTTTACCAGCACTAAAACCGGCGAAATCATGAACCGTGTTAGTAGCGACGTAGAAAGTGTTGATGGCGTGATCACTGGCACCATGGTTTCTATTGTCACTAATATCATTACAATCGTCACTACTCTTGTGGCAATATTTGCCCTCAATGCCCAACTGGCATTAATCTCAATTGTGGTAGTACCATTGATGGTGGTACCACTCTGGCCCGTTGGCCGACGCATGTATGAAGTGCGTAAGAAGACCCGGACAAAGCGTGATCAAATACAAGCCGCTACCCAAGAGACTCTGTCGGTTTCTGGTACGGTGCTAGTAAAATCGTTTGTCAAAGAAGAGTATGAGCGCAAACGCTTTTATAACTTAGCCACCGAGCTGATGGCCCTAGAAATTAGTGTGGCTATGATCGGCCGCTGGTTCATGATGGCCATCACCGCCATGGTCACAGTTGGCCCGGCAATCATTTGGCTGGCTGGCGGTTGGCTTGCTATTTATCATGGTGTCACAGTTGGGGTTTTGGTCAGTTTTGTAGCTCTTATTAGTCGATTGTATACACCAGTGTCGGCCCTAGCTGGGGTGCAAATTCAGATTGTTAGTGCACTAGCAGTTTTTGAGAGAATTTTTGACTATCTCGATATGAATGAAGAAAAAGATTCGCCAGAAGCTGTTCCTCTTTTGCACAGTGAGGGAGCTGGCCGAGTCGAGTTTGAACAGGTTAGCTTTTCTTATCCGGGCTTGGGTGGCGGCAGCCGTGGCGGTGTAGAAGATCTAAACTTTGTCATTGAGCCAGGTCAAATGGTTGCCATTGTCGGGCCATCAGGTGCCGGCAAGAGCACTATCACTAACTTGTTGCCGCGACTCTGGGAAATAGATCAAGGTCGCATTTTAATAGATGGCCAGGATAGCAAATTGGTCACCCGCGACTCACTGAGAGAGAATATTGGCATTGTCACCCAAGAGACTTATCTGTTCCACGACACTATTGCTGCAAATTTGCGTTACGCCAAAGCTGATGCCAGCACTGAAGAAATAGAAGAGGCCTGCCGAGCGGCTAATATTCATGAAGTGATTGCGGCTATGCCTGAGGGTTACGACACTATAGTTGGTGAGCGTGGCCATAAACTTAGCGGTGGAGAAAGACAAAGGCTAGCCATCGCCCGCGTCTTATTGAAGAACCCACGCATACTTATTCTCGATGAAGCCACCAGTGCTCTTGATAATGAGAATGAAGCCTTGATTCAAGCGGCTCTTGTGCCCTTAATGGCCGGGCGCACTTCATTAGTAGTGGCTCACAGGCTTACGACGATTATCAACGCTGACAAAATTTTTGTATTAGAGAATGGTCGCATAGTTGAAAGTGGTAGCCACGCAGAACTTCTTGAACTAGGTGGAGTCTATGCCAGGCTCTACTTTAGATAGGCCATTATTTCAAACATTAGTGTGACCAGTTGTACTCAGTCACGCCTTTTTGTGATCGCACTACGCTCGGTGCGGGCCTGGCCACTGGAGCGGCCTGCTGCACTGGCTGTTGGTAGCTTTGAGAAGAATCAATCTCACTATAGGGTACGTCGTTGCTATGGCTGATTGGTTTGCTCACTGTTGTAGTCGAGGTCGAGGCATAGCGAGAAGTAGGCAGCTCACCAGCTGGTATATGACTGGGTTGATTGGCATAGTAACGCTGGTTAAACTGGCGAAAGACGCGAGCCATCACAGTGCCACCAGTTACGTGTTTGTCAGCCACTGGGCTCTTCTCATCGCCGCCTCCCCAAACAGCTGTCACCATATCTGGTGTGAAGCCCACAAACCAGATATCTTTGGCCTTGTCTGCAGTACCCGTTTTTCCCGCTACTGGGCGGCCAGCTAACCTGGCTTGGGTACCAGTGCCTCGTCTCACTACTTCGGTCATGATATCTACCAGCCAGCTGGTCTGCTCATAGGGAAATACCCTATGAATTACCGGCACATAGCGGTCTAGCAATTGACCACGGCTGTCTTTAACTTCTCGTATCATCCAAGGAGTAACAGCCACCCCGCCCCGGGCCAAAGTACCGTAAGCCGAAGCTAATTCGAGGGGGGTAACCGCTGAGCTACCCAAAGCTAGTGAAATGGTTGGGGCCAAGTTAGATTTGATACCAGCTGCTCTGAGTGTGTCAATTACGTTGGTGATGCCAACTTGATCCATCACTCTGATGGTGCACATGTTGCGCGATTGGCACAGTGCATCTCGCACAGTAATTTCGCCCATGTACTTGCCGTCATAGTTTTTAGGAGCCCACTCCACACCTGTTTCTTGGGTCATTTTGAAAGGAATATCTTGTACTGTGCTTTCGGGGGTGAGAACTCCACCGATGAATGCTGTTAGATAAACAAATGGTTTGAGCGATGAACCGGCAGTATGGGGATTGACTGCACTGTTCCATTGATTGCTCCAGTAATCGTGGGCCCCACCCACAAGGGCGCGCACCGCTCCATCTTTGACGGAAAGGCTAACTAGTGCCTCTTCTTCAATTCCGGGAGGAGCTCTTCTAATTTCTGAGGCTAGAGTCTGTTCGGCTGCTTCTTGAGCGATTGGATCTAAAGTCGTATAGATCTCTAGGCCGTTGAGACCAATGGTGCGTTGGTCGAATTGTCTACGCACCGACTCTAGTACCAGGGCTGTGAAGTAAGGATAGTGACTGAACGGCTGGCTGGCTTTTGCTACTTCTGCTCTTTTGAATATGAGGGGCTGTGATTCTGCCATTAGGCAGTCGCTTTCAGAGATAAAGCCGCACTCTACCATGGCCCTCAGTACCTGCTTTTGCCGAACCATGGCTTCTTTGCGTCTATCTTTTGAGCCCAGGTATGAAGGGGCACGAATGATGCCAGCTAAAAACGCTGACTCAGGCAAATTGAGATTGCTCGCTTTCTTGCCAAAATAATTGTGGGCCGCCTGTTCTATTCCGCGAGCGCCGTTGCCAAAATATATCTCGGTAAGATAGAGCGAAAATAGCTGTTCTTTCGTATATTTTTCTTCTAAGCGATATGATGCCACTACTTCTGCCAGCTTAATGATTCCGGTGCGCTTGACGTCGGGGAAGAATAGGTTTTTGGCTAGCTGCTGGGTAATAGTAGAACCGCCTTCTACCATCTTGAGAGCTTTTGCGTTGGCGAATGATGCTCTAAGGATGCCCTGAAAGCTCATGCCACCATGCTTGTAAAAGTTTTTATCTTCGGCCGCCAAAACTGCTTGCTGCATAGCTTTGGGCACTTGATTGAAAGGAATGAGAGTGCGCGGCATGCCTAAGTTTATGCGCTCGATTAGTTTGTCGTTGCGGTCATAGATTGAGATTGAATCGATTGGTTTATAGCTTTTGAGATAGTCGATATTTGGTAAATGATTGACTTCTTGTATAACCAAAAGCGATACCACTGTTCCGCCTAAGATAAACATGACCAAACCGACCTGAGCAAGCATTTTTAGAATGGTCAAGCTAGTGCGCATGAAATCTCTCATGCCACCCAAGTCATTCATTTCTCGAAGGTTGTTTGATCGCAAAAAATGCCTTTGTTATGACTGCTGAGACTGATACCAAGTGCGAATGGTCGGATCGATGGTAAATGCTTTTTGAAAGTCGATTGCGCTTTTCTCACGGCTGCGATCGTCATCTTTTAAAGCGTATAAAAAGGCCCGGTGAAAATAGGCTTGAGCACACTCTGGATTTAGTCTAATCGATTTATTGAGATCGGTCATGGCCGCGTCAGGGAGGCCCATTTCATCAAGTAAGCGGCCGCGGCTCAAATAATTTGTCCATTCTTCTGGCTCACTTTCGATCACTACATTGAAGTCATCTAGTGCCTCTTTGAAGCGTTTCAACTTCCAAAGACTGTGGGCGCGGTAGTACAAATCGGGTTCGAAGGCTGGACTGAGTTCTACTGCTTTGCTGATGTCTTCAACTGCCTGTATGTATTGCTCTAAGCGATAGTTCAGTTGGCCTCTATAGCTAAATAGGGTTGGCGAGTCACTTTTCATGGCGATGGCCTGGTCGTAAGCAACCAGAGCTTGCGGTAATTGACCTAGGTCACTAAGTATCTCGGCCTTGGCTGAAATTATTATGACGCGCAGGCTATTGTTGTCAGCCATGGTTGTTGCTAGTTCAATCTGCTTGAGGCCGTCTTCAGAGCGTCCCAGCTGGTGCAAGCATAGACCTTTGTTCATATGTGCCAAGGCACTCTTTTCTATGGCTATGACGGCTTCAAAATCGCGTATGGCCACATCGTACCGGCCAGCCATCATCAGAGCATTGCCTCTGTTTAGTTGGGCTTGCCAAAGACCAGGGCTAGCGGCCAAAGCTTGGGTAAAGCAGAGAGCCGCTTCGTTAGCGCATTGTTGCTGTAAATACATAAAGCCTTGCTGAAAGTGCAAGCTTGCTTCTTTATCGTCCATGGCCTTAGGTTTCTATTTTTGTTCAGGTTAGTCTGCTGTACGGGTATCATTTTACAGGCTATCTAACAATTCGGTGAGACAATACGGTAATGTGCGGAAGGTACACCCTAGCTCACTCTACTGAAGATATTCTGGCCCGCTTCCGCGTCAGACCGCTTGAGCTGCCAATTACTGCCCGTTATAACATCGCCCCTTCTAATTGGGTTCCGATCATTATCGCTAACCAAGAAGAGAGCGGTCGTCGTATTGAAGCAGCGCGCTGGGGATTTGTTGCCAGCTGGGCCAGAGATGGTAAGCCTGTCATTAACGCCCGCAGCGAATCTATCGCCGTCAAGCCATTTTTTAGAACAGCCTTTAGTGCCAGGCGCTGTATTATTCCGGCAGACAGCTTCTATGAGTGGACTGGTGATGGCAAGGCCCGCAAACCGTGGCGGGTGCACCTAAAAGACAAGAGCTTAATGGGCTTCGCTGGCTTATTTGAAGATTGGTCTTCAAGCGACGGAGTGGAAATTCGCACTTGCGCCATCATTACAGTAGCAGCCAACCTGGTAATGGCCAAGTTTCATGACCGCATGCCGGCCATCATTCCCCGTCATTTAGAAGGGCGCTGGCTTGATCCGACCAATAAGAATTTGCCTGAGCTTGAGTCTATTCTCAAACCCTATCCAGATGATCAAATAGTCTGTCACCGCGTCTCCACCCAGGTCAATGGTACTGCCATTGATGGCAAGCAGTTGATAGCCCCTATCGATCCAGTGCAAGAACAAGCTGACGATGAGGCACAGGCCTTAGCAGCAAAAGAAATTGCCCGACAGTTAAAAGAAACTGGCAAAGGAAAATCGGCAAAAGGAACAACTGAGAAAGTAAAGAGTGACACGAAAGTAAAGAGCGACAAAAATTCGCCAGACAACGGTCAGTTGAGTCTGTTCGACTTGTAACTAATTTCTCTCTAACTGGTTTCTCTCTAACTGACTTCTAGCACTTTCAATTGAGCGTGAACGCTCTCGAGCTGACGAGTTAGCTCAACTAATTGGGCTTCAATTTTTGCTACTTTGTCAGCTGGTGCTTTGCTCTTGAAATCGGGATTGGAGAGTTGCATGTCGACCTTGGCAATCTCTTTCTCAATTGATTGCTTACGAACATTGAGTTTGTCTTTCGATTTGGCTACGTCAATTAGCTTAGCTAGAGGCACGTAGATATTTACAGACGACACTGCTTCGCAGGCAGCCATTGATGGTGGAGAGCAATCCATGCTGATATCGAGAGGATTGGCCTTGGCCAAGCGCTCGATGTACATTGCACCATCAGCCAAGCACTTCATTTCGTCTTCGTCTTGGCAGACAATCATAACTTCAGCTTCAGCTGAAGCCGGTACGTTATAGGTTTGCCGGATGTTTCTGATGGAGCGTATTACGCGCATCAAAAATTCCATTTTTTCTTCGGCATCGTCGTCAATCAAATTCTCGTCTGGCCGCGGATAAGGCGCAAACATTATTGAAACAAAGTCTTTAGGGAAGAATGACGACTTAGGCACCTTGGTCCAAAGCTCTTCAGTTATGAAAGGCATAATCGGATGCAGTGCTCTCAACAAGCCTTCAAATATTGTTTGCAAGACTGCTCTGGTTTGGCCTGTAGTCTCTCCAGATTGCGCTTCTTGGGCTAGCTGAATTTTTGCGATTTCAACGTACCAGTCGCAGAATGCACTCCAAGTGAAGTCGTGAAGCTGATTGGCAGCTTTGTCGAAGTCATAATCTTGGAAGTACATTTGTAATAGGTCGAGCAGAACGTTGTAGCGGTTCAAGATCCAACGATCAGCCAATGTTAGATGAGCTGGGTTGACGCCTTTGGGTTCGAATCCTTCTAATTGAGTCAAGACAAAGCGGCCACAGTTCCATAGCTTGTTGGCGAAGCGCTTGTACTCGTCTAGTTTTTCGGCGCGGAAGCGTACATCTTGGTCACCTTTAATACCAACTGACGTAAACCAGAAGCGGTTAGCATCGGCTCCATAAGTATCGATCATGTCTAATGGGTCAATTGAATTACCCTTAGATTTAGACATGCGTTTGCCGTCTTCTGTCTGGATGACAGGGTGAATCAGCACATGTTTGAAGGGAATAGTTTTTGTGAATTTGAGCGAAGTGAAGATCATTCTCGCCACCCAAAGATTGATAATCTCGCGAGCGGTAGAGAGAATGGTTGTGGGGAAGAACATCTTCATTTCTTTGGTTTCATCAGGCCAGCCCAGAGTGGCAAAGGGCCAGAGGGCTGAGCTAAACCAAGTGTCGAGAACATCTTCATCTTGTTTCATGTCAGAGCCTGGGGCTGAACATTTTTCACAGGAATCAGGCGCCGACTCGTAGGCATCAACGGCTCCACACTTGCTGCAGGTCCAGACAGGAATCCTGTGGCCCCACCACAGTTGCCTGCTAATGCACCAGTCGCGGATATTTTTCATCCAGTCAAGATA
>Ga0172379_10005265_pt1 | contig 18226 bp, 23 predicted proteins | sample GrowelOW334metaG_FD_119756 | JGI IMG/M metagenome (GOLD analysis project Ga0172379, IMG submission 119756) | Groundwater microbial communities from an aquifer near a municipal landfill in Southern Ontario, Canada - Groundwater well OW334 metaG | ecosystem: Environmental > Aquatic > Deep...
GAGAACATCGCAAAGTACCTCAGTGCGCAGCAAGAGAGTGGCACGGGTGCAGGTGCGGTGATCGAAAAAGTAAACTTCTACCAGAACAAGACGGCGATAGATAGGCTCACCAACATCATCGAGACCTCTCGCACGCTTGGATTTGCCATAGCGCTCATCCTTGGAGCTGCGTCGGTACTTATCGCATTTAATACGATACGCCTTGCGATATATACATCGCGCGATGAGATAGGGGTGATGAATCTCGTGGGTGCTAATCGTTGGTATGTACGCGGGCCATTTATGATTGCCGGCATTCTCTATGGCATCTCAGCGGGTGTGGTGGTACTCCTCCTCTTGTATCCGGTGACTATCTGGCTCGGTCCAGGCTCTGAGAAGTTTCTTGGGACATTCAATGTTTTCGAGTATTTCACGAGCCAATTTCCACTCATTTTCCTTGTGGTCATGGGTTCGGGGATTGCACTCGGCGCTCTTTCGAGCTATTTGGCAGTACGAAGGTATCTAAAATCTTAAATTACGATATATGGTCAAGCGCGGCGGCAGGTCAGGACATAAATACATTTTCGTTGTAGGCGGCGTCATGTCAGGCGTGGGTAAAGGCATCTCCACGGCATCTATCGGCAAGATACTCGCCGCGCGCGGATTCAAAGTAAATCTCGTCAAAATCGACCCATACCTCAACGTGGACGCCGGTACGATGAACCCGACCGAACACGGTGAAGTCTTTGTGCTTGATTCCGGTCTTGAGACGGACCAGGACATGGGCAACTACGAGCGCTTCCTGGGGCGCGACCTTGGACCGGAGGATTACATGACGAGCGGCATGATATACAAATCCGTCATAGAGAAAGAACGAAATCTTGAATACGGCGGCAAGTGCGTCGAAGCGGTGCCGCATGTGCGCGATGAGATAGTAGAGCGATTCAAAAAGGCAGCACTCCTCGCAAAATCCGATGTCACGGTAGTCGAAATAGGGGGCACGATTGGAGACTTTCAGAATGCACTTTTCATCGACGCTGCTCGTGTCATGCACCTACAGAATCCTACAGATGTACTTTTCGTAATGGTCTCGTATATGCCGGTGCCCAACACGATTGGTGAGATGAAGACGAAGCCGACGCAAAACGCAGTGCGACAGCTCAACGCCTACGGTGTACAGCCGGATATTATTATCGCGCGCGCAAATACTCCGCTCGACAACAAGCGCAAAGAGAAACTCGCGATTTCGTGCAACGTGCAGGCAGACCGCATCATCTCTGCGCCGGATGTCGAGTCAATCTACGATGTTCCGCTCAACTTTGAGCGCGACAAACTCTCCGACATCCTCCTCAAGGCTCTCGGTAAGCGAGCCAAACAGAATTCTGACTTTGGAGAGTGGAAGAATTTTGTCGAGAAAGTCCACGATGGTTCGGGTACGGTGAAGATCGGCATCGTCGGCAAGTACTTCGATACGGGCGATTTCGTGCTCTCCGACGCATACATCTCGGTCATCGAGGCTATAAAATTCTCCGCATACACGCAGGGGGTGAAGCCGGAGATCGACTGGCTCAACGCGAAGAAGTACCAGGACAACCCTGACTCAGTAAAGGAGCTTGGCGATTATGACGGGATATTGGTACCGGGTGGTTTTGGTGAGACGGGCATTGAAGGGAAGATACAGGCGATTCGATTCGCGCGAGAGAACAAGATTCCGTACTTTGGACTCTGCTACGGTATGCAGCTCCTCACGGTGGAATACGCTCGCAATGTAGCGGGTCTCGAGGGTGCGCACACGACCGAGATAAATCCTAAGTCGCCCCATCCGGTCATCATGATATTGCCCGAACAGATTGAGAAGCTTGCCAAAAAGGATTACGGAGGCTCGATGAGACTTGGTGCATATCCGTGCAAGCTCAAGGCCGGCACGATTGCCCAGGCTGCGTATGGTAGTGCATCTATATCGGAGCGCCATCGCCATCGCTTTGAAGTGAATCCGGAGTATGTGGAGCGCCTAGAAGACGCTGGCCTCGTGTTTTCCGGTACGTCACCCGATGGGCGCCTTATGGAGATTGCTGAGCTCCCGAAAGATGTGCATCCTTTTATGCTCGGCACGCAATTCCACCCGGAGCTCAAGGCGAGACCGCTTACGCCGCATCCGCTCTTTGATGCATTCATCAAAGCAGCTCTTGAAAAGAACACCTAGCTGACGCATCGTGTGTGCTTGACGTGAAGTGGAAGGGGAGTACCGTTATCGATAGGGCAGGAATAGAACAGCTCATCCGAGCTGGAGGAGACGCCATGTCACGCGACGATTCAAGGGAATACAGGCCTGAAATCGAGTATCTGACGCCTCTCACCACACGACCAGAACTGCCTCCGCTGCCATCGTGGCAGGATCACGAGGACCTGGTCCTCAACGGACACATTGCTCTGGAGAAAAACTCAACAAGGACGATTGACGGAGAAACACTCCACTGAATCACGTCCGACTTGCAGGAAAGAACGTAAAGAGGGCCGTCGGCGACGGCCCTTTTGCTGTCTTTTTTGTCGGTGCTATACTGGCGCATGGCAGCTAAAATAACTGAAGGTTTTACATTCGACGATGTTCTCATCCGGCCCGCGGCCTCTGCCATGGAGCCATCGGAGGCATCACTCAAGACATCGGTAGCCGGCATTGCGCTCGAGCTTCCTTTTTTATCTGCGGCTATGGATCGTGTCACGGAAGCGAGCCTCGCTATAGAGCTCGGACGTCTTGGGGGACTTGGCGTACTGCATCGCAACTGTTCTGTAGAGGAGCAGGTGAAAATGGTGCACGAGGTTAAAAAAGCCGGCGTGAAGGTAGCCGCTGCGTGCGGCCCATTCCATGTGGAAAGAGCAAAAGCACTCGATGCTGCGGGGTGCGATGCGATAGTCATCGACTGTGCGCATGGACACAATCTCAACGTGATAGAAAGCGCAAAGAAAATAAAGAAGATGCTCACTCACGCAAAGATGATTTACGGCAACATTGCGACGGGGGAGGCCGCAAAAGCTGCGTCGGCATTTGCCGACGCACTCAAAGTGGGCGTGGGTCCGGGCTCTATCTGCACCACGAGGCTCATCTCGGGTGTCGGCGTGCCGCAGCTCTCGGCTGTCATGGAGGTCGCAGCTGTTGCATCCAAAAAGAACATACCGGTCATCGCCGATGGTGGCATGCGCAACTCTGGAGACATCGCAAAAGCACTCGCGGCAGGTGCCTCGGGAGTCATGTGCGGCAACTTGTTTGCCGGCACCGATGAAGCGCCCGGCAAAATCGTCACCAAAGACGGCAGAAAACTCAAAGAATATCGCGGGATGGGCTCTGAGTCGGTCATCAAGAGTGCCTCGGGTTCGGAGCGATATTTCACGCATGGCAGAAAAGCGGTACCGGAGGGAGTGGAGGCACTCGTGCCGTATAAGGGGCCGCTTCGCGAGATTGTCGCCTCGCTCGCATCGGGCGTGCAGGTGGGTATGGGATATGTGGGTGCGCGCAATTTTGCAGAGTTTAGAAAAAAGGTCACTTTTATCCGCATCACGCACGCGTCTATCGCGGAAGGGAAGCCGCATTCTCTTGAGGGAATAACAGGATAGAATTACCTCATGAATCTCTGGCAGGGCTTCTGGGATTGGTACGAGCGTACGTACACCGTCAATATATCGATAGCCCTGGGGCTTTTTCTCATCCAGCTCATACACCTTGCTTGGCTCACGGGCGAGGTGGTGTGGACGCACCTCTTCGGCGCGCCGCTCTTTGTGTTTGCGGGCATTTGGGAGAAGGTAATTATCCTTGTCGACTATACGGAGATACCGGCGCTCATTTCGGTGTCGCTCGTCTATATAGACCAGTTCCGACATGAGAGGGATTTCAAGAGTGTGCTCTACCTCACCTTTCTCAACTCGCAGTGGCTCCATATTCTCTGGATAACCGACGAGTACGTCGTAACGATGTTCAACAATCCGGGCACCATACTCCCGCTCTGGCTTGCATATGTCGCGATTGCTATCGACTACCTCGAGCTCCCCGTGATGCTCGACACATTCAAGAAATTCTTCGCTGCAGTAGGTCAGAGACAAGTACGGAAGTTTTTAAAAGAAGATTTTAGAGAAGGGAAATAACGCGAATTGCATATGTCGCATGAGTCACCTCGCAATAAAGTTACCAAGATTGAAACACGTCCGTCCTCTGATCGCGTCACAGAGGAACTTCTCCTCAGCTCTGTACATGAACAAATTCTTGAGGGTCTCGCGGACTCTCTAGAGGAGGCGGGTTTTACGCCTGAACAAGAGCTAGATTTTCGCAACGAACTTTCCAAGCTGTCACTTAGTGACGTAAATGGTGTGCTCAGCATGCCATATGAACTGAAGCAAACTCGGCTGCCGAGACTTGCCGAAAAGATCAAATCGGGGGTTCCGGCGGCGGAGATAGTGAGAACACTTGCAGGAGAGGCAAAGAAAATGGGGTACACGCTCGGCTATCATATGTCGAACTCGGACATCATGCAGAAGAGGGGCAGAAGTGGCGCAATCACATGGATAGTCGATGGGCGCGAACAGGATCACAGGGATAATGATTTGCCCATGGCGTACTACAGTACATCACTAAGTAAATTGTACGGCGCGAAGCGAGCACGTTTTCTATACATTGTTCGTTCAGAGACGGGAGAGGGGACGACCCACAAGCAAGATAATGATGGCTCGTGGGGCAGGGCCACAAAGCTCGATATCGTCGAGAAATTCGATTATGAACTCCTTATGTCCGAAGCGCGCAAAAAGGCGAGGCAGTTGGTTGGTACGAATGAAAAAATCGCGCCGGATGGCGCGAAGTAATCTCTTGTTTTGAACAGTTACGATGCGGGCTCCCTGTGGAGCCAGAGCATGTAGGCGAGCTGCCTATCGTCGAATCCTTCGATCCACCGAAGAAACGGCGCGTTGTTAGCAGTCAGATTCTCGATTTTCTTGAGGTCTCCTCCCGTTTCCCACAGAAGACCTGAGAAAATGGCGTCTTGCATGGTCGGGCTCCTTGCCCGTTCCGGTCGGCTGGGCGGGGCCTTGTCAGCCCTCGCCAGCATAGAATAGATACGGTCCACTTGTGCATTCACGGTACGCTCCCTGTTACTCTCGTGGCGCCTCTATCGGCGATTATGGCACGTATATATAGATACGTCTAGTGCGGAGTGGCCATCCCGCATTGTTCGTCGTACAGTAGTCATCATGGAATGGATTGCAGGAATTATCGCGGCGGTCGTTGCCTTTTTTGCCTCAGTGCTCCCGAGTTTCGGGGAAGAGTTGCGTTATAGGATGATGACTCCGTCCTCGATATACATGCCGGAGGCGACGGTCCTTTTTGGTGGGGACGTGATGTTTGACCGCACGATTCGCGAGGCCATGAAAAAACACGGTGATGACCACGTGTTTTCGTGCCTCGGAGATGTACTCAAGACTCCGGACCTCGTGGTAGCGAATCTTGAGGGTCCCATCACCGACAACCCGTCGACAAGCGTCGGCAGTACCCCGGGAGATATCTATAACTTTACATTTACGTTTCCCACGTCCACAGCGACGCTTCTTGCGCGCCACAACATTAGACTCGTGAACCTTGGGAATAACCACATCATGAACTTCAGTCGCGATGGCATTTTGCAGACCAAGCGATACCTAGACGAAGCGGGTGTGGAATATTTTGGAGACCCGGATTCCGTGGAAGAAGACCGCGTTGCGCGACTCAATATCCACGGCGTACCACTTTCTTTTGTAAACTGGAGCGATTGGACGAGCGACAAGACCGACCACACGGTCGCGCAGGTACGCAAAGAATCGGAGAGCGGGCGCGTGGTGGTCGTGTATACGCATTGGGGTGAGGAGTATGTACCTGCGACTGAGCGCATGAAGGTGCTCGCTCGCCAATTTGTCGACGCCGGTGCGGCAGTAGTGATTGGTTCGCATCCGCATGTCGTGCAAGAGCATGAGGAGTACAACGGGAAGCACATCTACTATTCGCTCGGCAATTTTGTTTTCGACCAGTACTGGAACGATGATGTGCGCACCGGGCTTTTGCTCCGTGTTGCGTTTGGGAGAGGTGGCGTCACGGCGATAGAGGAGGTGCCGGTCTATTTGGAGCGCGATAGGACGACGTGCATTCTGGAGTAATCCACAGAGATGCGTCGACTCGATGGGTGATACTGGCGGGCATGTCGCAGAAAAAATACACCTTCTTCACGATATTCTTTATTATTGTGCTCTTGCTGCTCACGAGTGCAGTGTGGCGAGATTACGTGATTTCACAAAGCTCCGCGGGTCTCAGCGTATTCTAGACTGTAAAAATAGGGAGTTTCTGCTACACTGGCGCCACGCTATACAGGTAGCATCTTGCGGGATCGTCTAATGGTAGGACTACTGCCTCTGGAGCAGTGTATCTTGGTTCGAATCCAAGTCCCGCAGCCAGTTTGAGAAAGGTTCGGAATCATATATGAACGAACATGAGATTATCGAACAATTAAAATCTGACGGATATCAGAAGGTGTATGTGTGGGATGCAAAACCGGGGGAAGTAGATTCAGAACATCAGCATGACTTTGATGTACTGCTGGTCGTTCTAGAGGGTCACATACAAATAACCTCTTACGTAGGGGATGCGGTCATCAGTACGTCACATCAACGCGGCGCACACATCAATATTCATAAAGACACACCGCACTCGGCCAACGTTGGGCCGGATGGTTGCAGGTATATCGTCGCCGAGAAGCATTTTTAAAGACCTTCAGGTAAGTGTATACTGCTCGTATGTCAAAACGAGTAAAGATAGGCAGACCGCAAAAGACCAAGTCGCGCTCGCACAAGACGGCGAAACGACTCACGGCTAAGCGTGAGATGCTTGCAGCGAAAAAGAAGCGCCGATAGGCGCTTCTCGCTTTTTTTGGCCATGTACTACGTGTACCTTCTTGAGTGCGCAGATAAGAGTATCTACACGGGCATCACGACTGATGTGAAAAGGCGCTTTGCCGAGCACGTGGCCGGGACGGCGAGTCATTACACGAGTGCGAAGAAAGCAAAAAGGATTTTATATACAGAGAAGCTGGGCGCGAGAGGTGCCGCACTGAAGCGGGAGGCAGAGATAAAGCGGTGGACAAGGGCGCAGAAGTTGGGGTTGGCGCACTCCACACGGAAGATGCTCCATCTGGGTGCGTCTGGTACAATTTGAACATGACACTGCCGCATCCTGCCGGAGACCCATTCCGTCATCCATTTGGAACACTGAGTCACTATTACGGTGATACTGTGCGGCTGCTCTTTCTCGCGATTGCTGTCATGGTGGGATTTGCGATCCCTTTTAGCGGAGAGCTTAGGATGGGTGCACTTATCGGAGCCCCCTCGATAGTAGTTCTTCTCGTCCTCGCTGGTCTTACGAATCCACACGGCAAGGTCGTACTGGTGTTGAATGCGCTTGTCGCCGCTGTGGGCGTCGTATTCACTCAGCTCATCGCGCTCGCCGCATACGGCGCGGGAGGCTATCCATTCTTTGCCTTCATGGAGTGTATGTCCGTGCTCCTCATGACGGCATTGTATTTGAGTATCAAGAATGTGCGTGCGATGGCCGCACATAAAATCGGTAAGGTAGACGGGGTCGGAGAGTTTGAAGAGACCAACCGCTAGGTGCTAGTCGAATATGAAAGGATACATAGAAAACATTGAGAAAGTGACGTTGGAGAATCAGCTCTTCCGCAAAGTGCTCTACACAGCACACAATTCACAGCTCGTCCTCATGAGTCTCAAGCCGGGAGAGGAAATAGGCAAGGAGATTCACAATCTCGACCAGTTTATTCGCTGTGAAGCGGGGGAGGGAAAAGCGATTCTCGATGGCGTGGAGCACGCGCTCTCTGACGGCTATGCAATCGTGGTGCCCTCAGGCGCGGAGCACAATATCGTCAATACGTCCGCGACGGAGTCGATGAAGCTCTACACGGTGTATTCTCCGCCAAATCACAAGGACGGCACGGTGCATGCCACAAAAGCAGATGCAGAAGCACAAGAGGAGCATTTCGACGGTGCGACCACCGAATGACATGAGCGCCTTTCACGAGATTGTTCGGTATTTCGATAAGCTGGAAGACGGTACGCGCTTTGCGCTGAGTCGCAGGCCGATTCTCTATGCGCTCGTCGGGGCCGTTGGAATCGTACTGGTGTGGAAGGGGGTATGGGAAATGGCGGGAACATTTCCGGCGCTCGATGGACCCATTTCATTCCTCCTCGGTATCGGCATCCTCTTGGTGAGCGGGCTTCTCGTATCGTTTTTCATCGGAGACAGCATCATCCTCTCCGGGTACCGCCACGAGAAAAAGCTTGTTGAAAAAGCGGAGCGGGAAGTGCGTTCCGAGAAAGATGTGCTCGACGACATTGTGGTACGACTTGAAAGAATCGAGCGACAGCTCGCGAAAGGGGCAAGTGACACGACTGCCCCTCTCTATTGAGGATGGTCGTGTCGAGCGTGGTAGCATAATCATATGACTTCAGACAAGAAAGCCGAAGCACAAGCCTTTCTGAAAGCGCACAATGTCGGGATGCTCGCGACGGTAGGGGCCGACGGAAAGCCGCGCGCGAGTATCGTGCACTATGTTTCCGATGAGCATTTCAATATCTATTTCCTCACACTCTTCGCGAGTAGGAAGTTTGCGGCAATGCGCGCGAATCCCGCGGTCGCCTTTACTATCGGAGCACGAGAAATCCCACAGACGATTCAGATGGAGGGCGCGGCTTCAGAACTCACCCACGCGGATGAAAAGAAAGAGCACATCACCGAGCTCATGAAAGTACTTACCTCGAACAGCACATACTACGCACCGCTGATGAAGCTAGATCCGTCGGAGATTGTCATGATGTGGATCAAGCCCACGTGGGTGAGATGGGGTGACTACGCCTCGCTTGAGAGTGGCAGTGACAACATATTCACCGAAATACCCATTTCCTAGCGTTCTGTGAGTGCGGCCGATGAGCCCGCGACGAAGCCCGTAGTCCAGCACAGCTGCAAGCTGTAGCCTCCCGAGGGTCTCTCTATGTTGAGAACATCGCCCACGAGGTAGAGATTGTCACATTTGCGTGAGCGCATCGTCTTGAAATCGACCTCCGTAAGGTCGACACCGCCTGCGGTGATAACCGCCTTATCCATACCGAGAAGATCTTTCACGCCCATGCGCATGTGCTTGAGTATTTTCATGAGGCGAATTCTTTGCTCACGCTTCACGCTGTTGCATGGTGTGTCGGCATCAATTTCCGAGAGCTGAAGCACGACAGGGCAGAGCGCGGGTGCGACAAGTGTATCCAGCGCATTCTTTATTTTCTTCGTGTGATGTTCCTTGAAGAGCGATTGAAGTGCCGCGTTGACCTTTTCATATCCCATATCCGGCAGGAGATCGAGCTCGACATCGAGTGGTCCGTATTTGAGCAGTTCGCCAATTTCTCGACTCATATTAAGAATGCCGGGGCCCGAAAGTCCGACATGAGTAAAAAGTACTTTGCCGCGCTGCTCGCTTTGCTTCACGTCGTTCTGGTACAACGTAATCTTCGCGTCTTTGAGCGCCACACCTGCCGCGCGCTTGCCCCACGATTCGACGGTGCGGATGGGGACCAGCGCGCCGCCTTCCTCTGTCACTTTGTGACCGAGTTCGCGAAGCCACGCGTATCCGTCGCCGGTTGAACCTGTCTCTGGATGAGATGTGCCACCCGTCGCGAGAATGTATGAGCGGGCTCGGATAGTGCGGGAACCCTTAAGCTCTAGTGCTTCTATGCGGCCGTCCTTGATGAGAACTTTCTTTACCGGCGCATTGAGCATCACCTCCACGCCGCTCTCTCGCATGTAATCCACGAGTACGTCCCACACTGCATGCGCCGTGTTCGCAAGCGGAAATACACGCTGCCCGGCTTCTTCTTTGGTCGGCATCCCGCGCGTATGAAAGAAATCTAGCGTGTCTCCTACGGCAAACTCAGAAAACGGTGAGAAGAGGAACTTGCCGCTCTCCTTGAATCTCGCGAGCAGCTTTCGTGTGTCGAGCTCTGCATTGGTCACATTGCAGCGGCCGCCCCCCGTGATGAGAAGTTTGCGACCGAGCTGCGGGTTTTTCTCAAGGAGGACGACGCGTGCGCCGCACGCCGCCGCTCGGCCGGCGGCCATCATGCCGGCAGGCCCGCCGCCTATGACCGCGACATCCCAGGTGTCTGTCTTTGCACGAGCCGATTGAGGACCTTTCTTCATGCGGGCATCCTAGCAGTTTGACAGCCCAATAGCTATATGCTACTATCTCTGGACCAACGTTCTCACCCGAATCGCGCGAGCGAAAAAGGAAAATTGCTTGTCTTGAGGCTTCTCAGGGCCGTCCCGAAAGTCGAAAAGAGGGATGATGAAAGCTTCGAGACCGCTGGATTACTTAGCCCCAAAAGGGGCACCAGCTTATAGCTATGAATCATAGAAAATTCGCTCCCCGTTCCGGGAGCAGGTCGTCTTCGTACGGCTCACGCCCAAGTCGCTCAGGTAGTGCGAGCGGTTACCAGTCACGCGGCAGCTCATTCAGACCGTCCGGTCGCTCAGGCGGCGGACGTGGCCGCCCGGCACACGCCGGTCAGCGCATCGATGTATCGCGCTTTATCAACAAGGCCGTCGTCACAGAAGTTGAGCAGAAGTTTGTCCCGCAGCATCGTTTTGCAGACTTCCTCATCAACGAAAACCTAAAGACCAACATCATAGCGAAGGGCTATGAGACACCGACACCGATACAGGACCGTGCCATACCGCACGCGCTTTTGGGCCAGGATGTCGTGGGTATCGCAAACACCGGTACCGGCAAGACCGCCGCATTCCTCATCCCGCTCATCAACAAAGTATTGAACGACCGCAGCGAGCGCGTCCTCATCATGGTCCCGACACGAGAACTCGCTGTCCAGATTGAAGACGAGTACTGGGGCTTCGCAGCGCACATGCGCATAGGTGCTGTAACGTGCGTCGGTGGTGCCAACATCAATCGTCAGATTGCGACACTTCGTCGCAACCCGAACTTTGTGATTGGTACGCCAGGACGCCTCAAGGACCTCATGGAGCGACGCGCACTCGACCTATCGAAATTCTCGACAGTCGTACTCGACGAAGCTGATCGCATGCTCGACATGGGCTTCATCGCCGATATGCGCTTCATCCTCAGTCACATGCGCGACGAAAAGCAGACACTCTTTTTCTCGGCGACCATGTCGCGCGATATTGAGAAGCTCATCGGTGACTTCCTGAAAAATCCGGTGTCCATCTCGGTCAAGACAGGCGACACTGCAAAGAGCGTCGACCAGGACATCGTGCGCACTGCGGGTAAGAATAAAATAGATGTCTTGCATGAATTGCTCACACAGCCCGATTTCTCCAAGGTCATCGTCTTTGGACGGACGAAGCATGGCGTCGAGAAGCTCTCGAAGCTGCTCTCAGACCGAGGATTCAAAGCTGAATCCATTCACGGCAACAAGACGCAAGGGAAGCGCGAGCGCGCACTCGGTGCATTCAAGAAAAATCAGATACAAGTACTCGTCGCGACCGATGTCGCTGCGCGCGGTATCGACGTCGACGACGTCTCACATGTCATCAACTACGACATCCCGATGACGTACGACGATTATGTGCACCGCATTGGCCGAACAGGCCGAGCGGGCAAGGGAGGCAAAGCGCTCACCTTCATCGACTAAGCAAAAGGCACCCAGATTGATGATTTGGGTGCCTTTTTGCCGGGGCTTGCGCATTCCTAAAAGAAAGTGCATAGTATCGCCATATTAGCCCAGAGATATCGCTTGAGGTCAAGCCAAAAGCCATATTTTTAGCCGTTATTTAGCCCGATTATATGAAAAAGCTCATCGTTTCCGCAGTCGCACTCGCCAGTCTTCTCGGTGCTTCAGTCGCGTCAGCACAGACGTATTACTCTACCGGTACATACGGCACGTCCTACGGATATGCCAATTGTGCGGGGCTCACACGAGATCTCTCCGTGGGTATGCGCGGTAGCGATGTTTCTTCTCTCCAGAGCTTTCTCATAAGTCGCAACTATCCGGGCGGCGGCAATTGGATGCTCACGGGCTACTTCGGCCGCGCCACACAGGCTGCGGTCCAGAATTTCCAGCAGGAAAGGGGATTGCCACGAACGGGAATCGCCGACGCATCGACTCGCGCTGCAATATGCGGCGGCTCAGTCGTGAATCCATTCCCGACCTATCCGACCTACCCTACGCCGACATACCCTACGTATCCGACCTATCCGACTTATCCGACATATCCCACGTATCCCACGTACCCATCGGCGGTGACCATCACATCGCTCTCTTCGAATTCTGCGGCGCAGAATTCACCGGTCACCATCTACGGTACGGGATTCGACTACAACACGAATACCGTGTACGTCGGCTCGATACCGCTTACGAATATTTCTTCGAGCAACGGAACATCGCTGAGCTTTACGGTACCTTCGTACATCTCGGGCTCGGTACAGGTGTACGTCTCTAACTCGCGCGGACAGAGCAATGCGGTCGCACTCTCTGTAGTCCCATATTCCACTCCGTGTGGCACATACCCATACTCGACCAACTGCAATACGTGCACGTACCCGTACACGAACTGCCCGAGCGGTCAGCTCTCAATCCAGTACCTTTCGCCGACGAGCGGCGCGGTAGGTACTTCGGTCACCATCTACGGTACGGGCTTCAGCTCGACCGGCAACACGGTGCGCTTCGGTCAGGGCATCATCTCCGGCATCAGCTCATTCGATGGCCGCTCGCTCTCATTCACTGTGCCGTCACAGCTCACAGGATTTGGTACGCAGAGCATCATGCTCGCGACGTACAACGTCTCGGTCCAAAACAGCGCAGGGTACACAAGCAACGCACTTCCGTTTACCGTGACATCGCTTGGTTCTGTCGGCGCGCCGACCATCTCGAGCATCTCTGGTCCCTCAACATTGGGTACAGGCGTAACAGGTTCGTGGACAGTCCAGATCTACAACACCCCACAGAGTTACACCAACAACGTCACCGTCTCGGTCATATGGGGTGATGAGAATCTGTATGGTGCACAGCTCTCCCCGGTGCAGACTTCGTACGCGCAGGGTAGTCAGACGTTTACCTTCACTCATGCGTACGTACAGTCAGGCACATACACAGTGAGATTTACTGTTACCAATGCTTCGGGTCAGACCAACAGCTCGACAGCGACTGTCGTCGTGTCCGGCTCAAGCTCGGGCTCACTCTCGCTCTCGTCGGCAACTCCGTCTTCAGGCCGTGTGGGAACACAGATTGTGCTCTCCGGTAATGGCTTCCATGCTACCGACAACACCGTGTACTTCGGTGTCGGTGGCACGCAACATCTTCCGTCGGTGGGTGGCAACGTCATCTACTACACGATTCCGCAGTACGTCTCGCCGTGCGATGTCGTCACGTCGGGTCAGGTCTGCGCGCAGTACTTCCAGCAGGTCACACCAGGCGCGTACCAGCTCTACGTGAAGAACAGCACGGGTACGACGAATACACTCACGTTTACGGTCACTCAGTAGAGTGCCACTCGGTTCTCAGAAAAAGCCGCCCGCACGGGCGGCTTTTTCATGGTGCATACTAGAGCCATGTGGCGACGCTTTGCATACATGCGGTACGCAGTCATTTTGGCGCTCGCGGGTATCGCGGTCGTGATTTGTATCCCCGTAAGCATGCGCTTCGCTATGGGGTCGTACCTTTTTGAGTCTTCGAGTGATGTGCCGTATACGGAAGTGGCCGTCGTCCTTGGTGCGTCAGTGTACCGGGGGAAGCCTTCTCCCGTGCTTGAGCATAGGGCGGCGAAAGCAGTAGAGCTCTATCGTGCAGGCAAAGTGGGGAAGATACTCGTGACCGGGGACAACGGCGCACTCACGTACGATGAAGTGACGCCCGTGAGGAAATACTTGCTTGATGCGGGGATTCCCGCAGGGGATATTTTTCTCGACCACGCGGGATTCGATACATACAGCAGCATGTATCGTGCGCGCGATGTGTTTCTCGCGGACTCTATTACCGTGGTCACGCAAGACTTCCACCTGCCACGTTCGGTGTACATCGCACGTCACTTAGGAATCGAAGCGTACGGCATCACCGCGGGAGGAGACGGCTCGGAAAAAGACTACGTGCGTGAGATCCCCGCCTCAGGGAAGGCGGTGCTCGACCTGGCTCTCCGTCGCGTACCGAAGTATCTCGGCGAGACAATTCCACTGAGTGGCGACGGCTCGACTACCTGGTACTGAGAGGCTCGTGGTATTCTTTTCGCCATGCAATTCAAACTTCCGTTCAAGGGTTCACAAGATGAGGGTGTCGCGCGTATCAAGCAGCTTCTCGAAGAGCATCGCGCACAGATTACTGAGAAGGCCGCTGTCTCGAAAGAGGAGTGGAACGGCAACGTCCTTTCCTTTGCGTTTGATCTCGAGGGCAAGCACATCGAAGGCACGGTCACGGTACGCGACAATGAGTTTGATGTATACGCAAAGCTCCCGCTCGCGCTTCGTCTCTTTGAGGGTACGATAGAGCGCATGATAGAGGCTGAGGCAAAGAAAATGGTCCTCTAGATACGGTATACCTCGTTAGATATGCAAGAAGCTTCTTTATTTGCGTCCTGACAGGCGGTATCTAACGGGGTATACTTTCTATATATGAAGCAAGTGCTCATATTTGTCCCCGCACTTTTCCTTCTCGCGCTGATTTTTCTCGGCGTCATGATGTACAAGAATACCGAATCGAACACCGCGTGCATCGGTGAAGAGTGTGCCGGTCTTTCAGACGACGAACTTGCTGACAGAGTCATAGAGGCACGCACACGATAAACGGCCTATGCAGAAGTTTGTTTTGTTTGATTTCGATGGAGTCATCGTCGATTCCTTGTGGCTTGCGTTTGGCACCGCACAGCAAGTCCACCCGCATTTCACACTCGAAAAGTGGCTCCCTATGTTTGAGGGCAACATCTATGCCAACTACGACCATTCGGAGTGCACCGATGCATGTAAGCCCGCTCAAGAGGATTACTTTTCAATATTTTCTTCACGTATAGGTGAGATCGTCGCGTTCTCCGGCATGCCGGAGGTTGTCAGGCAGTTGAGCGCAAAGTACGGGCTTGCGATTGTGTCATCTTCAGTTTCGATGGATATTGTCGCCACATTGAAGCGCCTCGGACTCGATGCCCATTTTGCTGACGTGCTCGGTAAAGATGTACATACGAGCAAAGTGGAAAAAATTAATTCCTTGCTTTCACGGTACGAGGCAAGAGCGGATGACTGTGTGTTTGTGACTGATACTTTGGGCGACATGCTCGAGGCCGAGGAAGCCGGTCTCGATGCAATAGGTGTGTCGTGGGGCTTCCTCCCGAAAGAAAAGCTCGTGCAAGGGAATCCGTTTCGCGTCGTTGATACACCGCAAGAGCTGCTCGCCGCTATCGACGAGTATTTTGCGCACACGAAAGTGCCATCCTCCATCTCGTAACATCCGCCATACTCCACAAAAGATCTTCATGTGAGATGTAAGAAGTGGTTGGTATACTCCGTCTATGCTCTTGATGAAGTACCTCCGCTTTTTTCTGCTCGCACTCGTCTTTGTACTGCCTACGAGCGCCTCCGCGGCCACGTTTGAAGTGACGGGCTGGATACCGTATTGGCGGACCGCGACGGGTACTGCCGATGTGCTCCCGCATCTCGACTCGCTCACCGAAATCAATCCGTTTGTGTATACGCTGAAGCAAGACGGCACCATCGTCGACAACGGCAACCTCGACGCAGAGCCGTGGCTCTCTCTCGTCGCCGAGGCGAAAAAGAAGGGTGTGCGCGTGATACCGACCATCATGTCGAGCGATAGGGAGTTTCTTCACCGAATTCTGAGCGACCAGAAGTCGCGAATAGCACTCGAAGACGACATCGCCGCGCTTGTAAAAGAAAAAGGCTTCGATGGTATCGACATAGATTTTGAAAACAAGAGCGCCGATACGCGAGAGTATTTCTCGACGTTTCTCAAAGGGCTCTATCAGAGGATGGGGAAGAAGTGGGTGATGTGCACGATAGAGACACGCATCCCGAATGAGGATAGGTACTACGGCACCGATATCCCGGCAGATGCCAACATCTATTCCAACGACCTGAAAGAGATAAACAAATACTGTGACCGAGTGCGACTCATGGCGTACGACCAGCAGGGGATTGATTTGAAACTGCAGGCAGATGCGGGTGCGCGACTCTATGCGCCGGTCGGTGACCCTGCGTGGGTAGAAAAAGTGGTGAAGCACATGTCGAAAGACATAACAAAAAGCAAGATACTCATCGGGGTGCCGACGTACGGCTACGAATATGCAGTCACGGCGTATGCCAACAATCAGTACGTGTACGATATTCTCTGGACCTTCAACCCCGGCTATGCGTATCCCATAGCAGCGCAGTACGGCATTACGCCGGAGCGAGCATTCTGGGGGGAAATGGCGTTTAGCTACGTACCTGTCGCCGGCTCGAGCACGCCGCCGGCCGCCGGCTCAGTGCCCGCGCTCGCCGCCGCCGCGGCTGCATCGCAGATTGCGACCGCACAAAACACCAATCTCACGTTTCGATATCTCGTATGGCCCGACGCGACTTCCGTGCAGCAGCGTATCGATCTCGCCAAGAAGCTTGGCGTACGTGGCATCTCTGTCTTTAAATTCGACGGAGGTCAGGATCCCGGCATATGGGGCGTCATTGCTGGTGCCAAGGGTGCGAACACGCCTCCTTCGACCGGTACGCCGGCGGCAGGAGAACTTAAGCGCGGACTGGACTTGGGCATGACAGGTGAGGACGTGAGGACGCTCCAGAGGATACTGAATGCGGATCCCGACACGCGGGTCTCGGCAAGTGGTGTCGGTTCAAAAGGAAAAGAATCAACATACTTTGGTGCGGCGACCGGTGCTGCGGTGAAAAAATTCCAGGTAAAATACGGCCTCGCGAAAGCGGGCGATGCAGGGTATGGCTTCGTGGGCCCCAAGACGCGCGCTAAGCTCAATCAGCTCCTCTCGTCGCTCTAGGCTATCCACTTGCCCCTACGATAGATAGTGTAGAATGGGCACACTATGACAGAACACACACAGAAAGATTTTAGTAATCTCTACACACCCATAGCAATCGTGCTTGCCGGCGTTATTATCGGCGCGTTTGCGATGGTGGGAATCTCCAAGATGGGGGGCGCTTCGGGCGGCGAACAGGCCGCGAAAGTCGATATTGCGGATGTAAATATTGAGAACGACCCGTACATCGGTGAAAAGGATGCGCCGGTGGTCTTGGCCTACTGGTCTGATTACCAGTGCCCGTACTGCAAGGCAGTTGAGATGGGTCATCCGCAAATTCCGACCGACCCCGCACTCCCGGTACTCATCAAGGAGTACGTAGACACAGGAAAGCTCAAGATTGTGTTTAAAGACTACGCGTTCCTCAGTGAAGACTCTACGACTGCAGCAATCTGGGGTAGGGCGGTATGGGACCTCTATCCGACCAAGTACTTTACCTGGAGGGAAGCAATGTACACTGCGCAGGACGAAGAGCACGGAGGCTTCGGTGATGAAGCGTCGATATTCGCACTCACCAAGACAATCACCGGAATCGATGCGAATGCGGTGAAGACTCGTGTCGGTACGAATGCGGAGGCATACCTCGCGCTCATCGAAGCTGACAAAGCCGAAGGCACGAGCTTCGGCATACAGGGTACGCCCGGCTTTATCACTGGCACAACACTGATTCCTGGCGCCGTATCGCCGGAAGAGTTTAAGGCGGTGATAGAGGCGCAGCTGTAAGGGGGCGCTCGGTACCCACCATCTTTTCCGTCGCTATCTGGCCTTGCTAGGCCAGCGCTCAGTCTCGGCCCCGTCGGGCCTACGAAGCCGGAAAAGATGGTGGGTACACTCGCTCTGCGCGATGGAATACTGAAGCCAGTAGGCTGAACGTACGAGACACACCAAAATACTCAATCGCGCTCAAGAGCCCCCAAAAGAGCGTGCGGACCTTCGCGTAGGGTGGAAGAGACGGTGGATACACTCGCTTTATGCCGGGGAATTTGACAATTGCTCCGAAATACGCAAGAATTGAGCCACGGGGTGCCCGCACGGGCACTTTTCTTTTAAAGCTATGGAAATCCGAAATATTGCAATCATTGCGCACGTCGACCACGGGAAGACCACCCTTACCGACGCTATTTTGCGTCAGAC